>JGI12316J15310_10000035_pt1 | contig 345239 bp, 328 predicted proteins | sample MarCyaLeptolynsp_FD_15310 | JGI IMG/M metagenome (IMG submission 15310) | reverse complement strand
TCAGCAACTTTGTAACCAGTGTTGACAGCTTTAGATGTAACGTCGAGGTTCCGGTTGATTTCACGGAAAGCCGCTTGAGCAACTTGAGAACCAGGATTTGTATGAATCGTGACCATTTAGTTTCTCCATTCTGGATTTATGTTTGCGTTCTTCGCATGGAGCATTTTGCTCCTTGGACATTTTGTCCGCGCTTTTCATTGCGAGGGGCGTGCCAAAAGTGCCGGGTGCGGCAGAAAATTCCTGGACAAGGCAGAAATGCTTGCCTTTCTGAGTGGCGCAAACCCTTGAAACGAATATGGTAAAGCGATTTTAGGGATGTTTCGGAAAGAATGACCCGGCAACAATTACCCAGCTAGGAACTTATTGCCGCTTTTAATCCGTATCATGATTATTATTCTCTTAACATAATTGCTAAACTTTTGATTCAATTGCGCAAAAAAAATACCGCCCAACCCGAAGGCTAAAGCGGGCGCCTCGTTCGGCACAAGTTGGTATGTGGGGGTCAGGCGGATCTCTTTTGTTTTTCGATCAAATCGACCCCGCAGGCACGCTGCAAACGGTCATGATCTTGATCGAAATAGTCCTCGCCGGCTCGGCAAAGCGCGTGAAAGGCGCGCCGGGTTCCTTTCCGGGTGCCCCATGTTTCAGCGAGGTGCGGAAGAGCGTCATCAGAATGGACGCAGTATTGAGCTATTTCCGCAAAAGCTCTGACGGCTGCAGGGAAAACCATATCCACCAGCTCTTGGAGATCCGGCTTTACAGGCATCGGAAATCGTTCCACATAGACAATGGGACCGGAATCCACCAATGCGGCAATTTCATGCGCGGTGACGCCGAAAAACTCGGCTTGCTCCCAGATGGCGAAGGCTTCGGGATGCGACCCCGGATATTCCGGCGGCCCGGGGTGAATGTTGTAGGGTGTCAGCCTGAGGCGGTCGAGAATATCCGCAGGAACAATAACTTGAGTTAGAAATGAAATAAGACGCGTTTCCGACTCATGACCGCGCACAGCTTCATACAGCCCGTCTGAATCGTAGACGACACAGATCTGTAGGTCCGGATTGCATCGTTGAAGATACTTCCGGCAATGCTCGCCCACTTCAGGATTGGTCAAGAGAAGAATTCGCCGCACCACAATCACATTCCCCTTATGAAGGGGAACGTAGTGCCCGCCGATTACCAGCCGGTTAAACCTTTAGTTGTAGCTAATATTGAATAAAATTCTATCAAATGGGTCGCTGCGGCGACCTGCCCTAAGCGTTGTCCTGCTTAAGCTTGATATAGGTCACATAGGAAATAAAACCACGCTCGGAGAAATAGGGCTCGCGCTCGGTAATATTCAATCCGCTGATTTCATAGTTCTCTCGAAAATGATTGGCATCATAGAGAGCGGGAAAAATCTCATATTCCTCAATGTAATCGGTAATCACGCCCCAATGTTCGGCGTTCTTCCGGTGATTCTCAAACGTGACGTGGGAATATTCGAACGGGACATTGTCATCGAATATCAGATGCTTGAATCCTTTTTGCCGAGCTTGCAACAATCTGGGGAATTTGTCCTGATGATCGTCAAAGAACACGACTTGTGAATCAGCCTCTTCGGGAGGAACCTGCAAGTGCATCACGCTAAAGTCTTGATAGGTATATGTCGCCCTATTGGTGCGGTATTCCGGCTGAAAGTACTTAGGGTCCAAAAATTGCCGTGATGCGAGAATCGGATCGGACGTGATGATTTCGGCTTTGGGTAAGGTCTGCTCAATGACCCAAGTTGAAAAACCCCGCCAAGTCCCCACTTCCACAACAATCTTGGGATCCAACCGCTTCAGAAAATAGTGAAGCGCTAAGCTCCCGTTGATGCCGAGACCGTTCGAATTGTCGAACGGTCGATGAGCCCAGATATTCAGAAACTCTTCTGATATCCATTCCGCTTCTTCGTTTGAAATGGTGCTTTCTTGCATGGTGAACCAATCGTTAAGAAAACCGATTGCTTTGAACATAAAGGCCTTGAGTTAATTGCCCATTAATCGGAGTTGCAAGCTCTCCAATGGAACAGCAAACGGCTGTTTTGCTCGTCAGATCCGCATGACTTAAGTCAAAATTTACCACGTTCACAGATGATCAAGTGACCTTATCAACAGGACAAACCAGGTAGATGACATGACTCAGCTGGACTGCGAAACAGCGGCACTCGACCAAGATGTTGTGAGAAACAGCGATCGCAGTCAGTGGATGGAAAGGCGCTTACAAAAGCCCATCAGCTGCGCCGATGCCATTACGTGGCTGGAAACATTCAACCTGCACAGCAGTGCACATGTCTTTTCTCTTGCAAGAGAGCAAGCAGAAGCCGGAAATATGATGGGCGCGATCGAAATGCTCCGGTACTTTGCCTGTGCAAGCCTTCAGCAATCCGCCTTTCATAACGCCACAGTTGCGGTGGACCAGTTGCATGCATGGTTTGTCGATGCCGCGATCTCACCACGCGACTTTTTTCTCGACGACTATCTCAACAGATATCTTCCGAAATTCTGCACAGATCCGCGAACAGCCAACCAAAGCAACGAAATCAAGCTTGGATATCTTGTGCCCCTGAGTCTCGTTTCGGAAAGCACCATTCCACCGATACCGGTTGAGCTGGCTGCACGGCATAGCAAAGATATTTCAGCGAAGCTGTTTATCCCCTACCAACGCCAAACAGTTTTTGATGCCAATCCACAGCTTGTAAAATATCTGGAAGCAACCCACGCCAAAGAGAACATCGTTTATCACACTCAAGACCACGAAAACGAATGGGCTCGTGTACACAGCTTTGCTGAGATCATTGGTGGCTACGAATTGGATGGACTGGTGACGATGCTATCGCTCTACGCGGACTCACTGATCAGTTACATGCGGCCGGCTCGCCGGATCTATGCCATTGATGGTGGCCACCCACATTGGTATTCGCACCGATTTATGGACATGGTCTTTTCAGGGCATCCGCAATTTCAATTGGAAGCGCAAACCGACAGCATTTACGTTCCGCTCGGTTTTGCCAAAGGCTCTCACGATTTTAAGGCTCCAAAAGCACAAACCACTCCTGAGGATATTAAATTTCCAAAAAAGTCAGACGTGGTTCTGTTTTCGTCCGGCTCCATCGACAAATTTTACTTCGACGGCATGTGGACGGCGGTCAATGCCATATTGAGAGACACCGGCGCCAATTGGCTATTTTTGGGTCCCGACCCGGACTTCGTTTACAGCAGAATTGATGCATCATTGCACCCGCTGGTCCAGGCATTCCCGCGCAGCACCAACTTCGATCATTTTCTGTCCCACACCACACTCTACGTGGACACTTTTCCGATTGGTGGCGGATACAGTTTGCTCGAATGTTTTGAGAAGGGCATTCCGTGCGCCCTTTACGGTCACGACTTTTCTCATCCGTTTAACAAACGAAAGATGTATGCGCCCTATTCGCATATTTCCGACAACCCCACCTTTGCGTCCACGTCCGATATCGACGGGTTCCAAGCGCATATTACGAAGTTAATCGGTTCGGAAGAGATGCGGCACAAACAGATCGACCTGCAACACGAAGCGGCGACACAAGTGCTGACCAGTGACCCGTTGATTTCCGCCATCGAACAAACCTTACATGCGGATCTGTCCTAACCATGACCGAGCTTATCCCCTTCAATAAACCCACATTGCTTGGCCGCGAGCTGATGTATATGGCCGATGCCATTTTGTCGGGCCATACGGCTGGGCAAGGCAAATACACCAAGATGTGCGAATCGCTGCTGCAGGAGAGGCTGAAAGAGTCGGCCGTTTTGCTGACAAACTCCTGCACATCGGCACTTGAAATCGCCTGTTTGGCGCTGGAACTCAAACCAGGTGATGAGGTGATCGTACCTTCTTATACCTTTGTGAGCACAGCCAATGCGTTTTACAAATTTGGGGTAAAGCCGGTCTTTTGTGACGTCAGACGTGAAGACCTGAATTTGGACGTAAGCCAGGTCGAAGCTCTCATTACAAAAAAGACAAAGGCCGTAGTGCCGGTGCATTATGCCGGCGTGCCCGTGGATATGACCGGGCTGAAAAAGATCTGCTCGGACAAGCATATTCATATCATTGAAGACGCCGCACATTGCGATATCACATCCACAGCGGACACGCTGCTTGGCAACCATGGAACGTTTGGAGCCTTCAGCTTTCATGAGACGAAGAATTTCAATTGCGGTGAAGGCGGCGCACTTATCGTCAATGACGACAAGTATCTGGAGGCGTGTGAGATCATCCGCGAAAAAGGCACCAATCGAGGCCAGTTCATGCGCGGCGACGTGGACAAATATAGCTGGGTCTCTGCAGGGTCGTCATATGTGATGTCCGATCTTCTTGCGGCATTTCTCTACTCGCAATTGGAAGACATTGACGAGATCAGACAAAGACGACAAAAGATTCTCGACCTCTACACCTCGGAATTGGCTGACTTGATTCAATCCGGCCACTTCGAATGCCCTGCCTTTGATAAAAAGGGCAGCGCGCATATGTTCTATGTCTTGGCTGAGAACACGAAAACGCGCAACGATCTCATTTCCTTTCTTCGGAAGTTCGGCATTCACGCCGTTTTTCACTACATACCGCTGCATTCATCAAAAGTCGGCCGAGAGCTCGGGTATGCGCCTAAAGATTTGCCCGTCTCGCTTGACGTGAGCGAACGATTGGTTCGTCTACCCTTCTTCTTCAATATGACGGAAGATGAGGTGAAGCTTGTCGCCTTTGGCTTGCGGTGCTTCTTTACCGGCGCCACCAACAAGATGACAGAGCATGTGGACCGGTTTCGACAGTCTCAAGCGTCCGGCGCACCGACAATTGATCGCCTCTCATTGACCAAATCAGCCTAAAGATCGGCAACCAACAGAGCCGGATCAGGATCATCAAAGATAAACGAGCGAGAACCTGCCGGTGTGAATTTCACCAGCGGAACATTCGCTTTCAGAAAATCAACTTCTGCCGCGGAGTATGTTTGACTATAGGTTCGATCGGCCACATTGAAACAGGTCACGCCGTCTTCGCGTTCGGCGTTATCGGTGATCACGGCAAAACTGGATCTGGGATAGTCTGTTTTGCGGCAAAAGACATCAATCAATTCGTTCAGCTTATCTGCCTTTTGCTCAAGAGTTCGGTCCTCAAATTGAGGCCCTAGTTTATCTGTGAGATCTTTCGCAGGCACGCCTCCATAGACATGGTTGGGTTTCATATCATTGGTGACAACCGAACCCACCATCGCCATGGCTCTGGCCCCCACGGTGACCGGCGACACAATGCAATGGCCGACAAACCAGGCATCTTTTCCCACATGCATATATTTATTAGAATGAAAGCGGGCGCCTTCTACAATGTCACCAAACTGGATATGGGTCCAAAGCTGACTTTGAGCGCCGACGCCGACATTGTCGTCAACATCCAGTCCGCCTACGGAATCGAGAACCACATTGCCGCCGAACCAGCAGTTTCGGCCGATACGGAGCGGTTTGTAGCCATGACAGAAGGCACCGGCATGGAGCTTTGAGTAATCTCCCAACCGAAATTCCGGACAGATAACCTTCGATCCTTCGCCGATGAAGCAGAAGTCACCCAGAACCAATTGATCCATCGGCCCGTCGAGACCCGTGATGGTCACACCTTCTTCAATCACAACACCCTTGCCCAGAAACACGTTCTTTGCATTTAGCGATGATTTGATGATTGGTTGATAATCGGTTGCCATATCTGTCCCGAACTCTCAAAGCGCAGCAAGAACATGAACAAACGCGAGAGGTTTGATCAAGACCAACTAGGCTGATTGTCCCAGATTACCGCCCGGCGGCGCGCCTTCCGCGGCAGCTTGGTCTTTTTGTGGCGCCAATCCCTTCATGATGATGCGATTAACCTCCACAAGCTCCTGCACATCTTCTTCTTCACGCAAGACTTGGCCAGAATATTTGGTGACCCAAATACTCAAGGAGATAATACTGGCTCTCAAAGCTTCCGGCAGCCCATTCCCTTGGGCCCGGCAATCGCTGGCCAAGGCTTGCCACAATTGACGATTGCGGTTCAACGCTTCAGCCAGGGGCGCATCCTTTTTGCCGCTTCTGCCGGCCTCAATCAGCTCGGAGGTGATTTCGGCAAACAATCGATACTCCGTACTCCGGGAGTTTTCGGTGGCTTGGATCGTCTTTGTGTAGGCTTGAAAACTCATTCGTTACCCAGCGTTAACCTGTAACATTTGCTCTTCAAGCTCAAACATACTCCGGCATGTCTTAAGGGCGCCATAATAGTCTTTGTTGGCGACATCCTTGTTGATTTTGACGCAAAGGGAAATAATCTCGGGCCGGTTCACCACGTCCATAAATTCTTCTAAGCGATCCTTGAACTCGCCGTAATATTTCGGCTCGCTACCCTCGTCCAGATACATCATCTGAATCGGAAAATAGATGCGCTTAAGCGGTGTATTCACCTCATCAGCTTGAATGATATCTCTTTCCCTCAAAATGGCGGCTTGATTTTGAAGCACAAGGCTTGCCCGCTTATCGCCATTGGCGATGACGGCGCCGTTGATGGCGAACTTTTCGCCCGGTTTAAGTGAGATTTTAAGTGGCATGAAACGTCACCAAATCATTGAATGCTTCACAATGGGTTACCTGGTGACGATAGGACAGGCATAGTTAACAAATTGCTTCCCCAATGGGTAATCACTGACTGCATACGGACAATTTGTTTATTGAATTTTAGAAGTCATTTACCAAGATTCCTTAGGTTTGCTGCCATGAACAGACAGCAAAGGCGGGCCGCCGAAAAGCGCCACAAAAAAGCACTCCGAAAAGGCGCTCCTGCGGCCAATGACCCGGCTGGACAGGCCGCTTTCGTCCAATCTCGCTTGGTCCAGGCTTTAGAACAGCACAAGTCCGGCGACCTCGTTTCCGCCGAAACGGCCTATCATGAGGTTATCAAGCTCCGGCCCGACATCGCCGCTGCGCATAACGCACTCGGAGCTCTTTACAACACACAAGGTCGACATGAGGACGCACTCAAATGCTTTGACGCGGCCTTGGAGATCGACCCTTCACTTGATGAAGTCAAAAAGAACAGAAGAAACACATTGAGCCTGTTAGGCCGGGACACGTCGGACGCCCCGCTGTCTGAAGACAGCCTTGACCAAGCGGACGACATCTTTATTGAAGCAAATGCGTTGAGGGCTCGAGGCGAGCTGAAACCGGCATTGGAAAAGTACCAACAGGTTATCAAATTGAATCCCGCGCATGCCCGGGCCTACGCGAATATGGGGCTGATTTTTGAAGATACCGGCAACTACGAGATGGCCGAAACACTGATTGAAAGCTCCCTTGTGTTCGAGCCTGAGAATGCAGGCAGTTACAACGCGCTGGGCATGACTTATCTAAAGCAGGGCAAGATCACGGAATCCATCGAGTCCTTTACCAAGTCTCTCGACATCAATGACTCAAATGTGAATTGCTTAGTGAACTTGGGGAATGCCTATAAAGACGCAGGTCAAATGCATCAGGCTTTATCTAGCTATCGCAAAGCACTCGACATTGGTCCCATGGCGGAGGCCCACACCAACATCCTCTTCGCCATGAACTATCTGCCGGAGTTTGACCAAAAAACAATTCTGGAAGAGCATCGCAGGTGGAACGAGAGTTTCGCGGCCCCACTTTATCCGGAAGACAAGCAATTCGAGAATTCACCTGATCCTGACCGGCGCTTACGCGTCGGCTTTCTCTCAGGAAGTTTCAGGCGGCATCCCGTCGGCTTTTTAACAGTCTCTGCAATGGAAGCCATTTGCAAAGATCGCTTCGAACTCTATTTCTATAACAACTCGATCGCCAATGACGAGCTGACCAAGCGCTTTCGGGCCATTGCCGATAGCTGGCAATCCATCGTCGGAAAATCTGACGAGGACTTGGCGGAGAAAATCGAACGCGATGAAATCGATATTATGATTGATCTGGCCGGCCATTCCGACGGTTTCAGGTTGTTGGCACTGGCAAGGCGCCCTGCTCCAGTTCAGGTGAAGTGGGTCGGCGGGCAGTTCAATACGTCCGGCATGGATGCAATCGATTACTTCCTTTCTGACCGGGTTGAAACACCGGAGGGCGTCGACGCATTCTATACCGAGGAGATTGTTCGGCTGCCGGACGGCTATGTGTGTTTCGATCCGCCGAAATACACACCAAAGGTCGGCCCCCTGCCGGCGCAGGAAAATGGCGTCGTCACCTTCGGCTGCTTCAACAACATTACGAAAGTCACACCTGAGACCATCGAACTTTGGGCAAAAATTCTCAAGGGCGTCGAGGGCAGCCGTATTGTTCTCAAAAGCAAAGCACTCAAAGATGCCGGAGTGTGCGACCAATTTGTCCAGCAATTCATCAGCCACGGCATAGCAAAAGACCGTATAGAGCTTCGGGGAAGTTCGCCGCATCACGAGCTATTGTCCGAATATAACGATATCGACATTGGCCTCGACCCTTTCCCCTATTCCGGTGGTCTCACGACCGTCGAAGCTCTTTACATGGGTGTTCCCGTGATTACAAAACCGGGCGAGACCTTTGCGTCCCGTCACGCCGCCAGCCACATCACAAATGCAGGTTTGGAAGATTGGGTCTGTGATACATTCGACTCTTATGTGGATCTTGCCATCTCAAAAGCGGGCGACCTCAACTCTTTGGCGGATATGCGGGCCGGATTGCGCGAGCAAGTTCAAAACTCGCCGCTTTGCGACTCAAAGAGGTTCGCCAAGAACTTTGAAACAGCTTTAAGAGATCTGTGGAAACGTTGGTGCCTGGAGCAGGCGTAAACGAAAGCGCAAAAGCCAGCTCAGGCGGCATTGAGATAGCAACCGACCAAAGTCCCTTTGCCAACGGCCTTCAAACCAAGCACTTGCAGATAGTCCAATTGAGACCAGCTCACGGCAATCTCAAGCTCCGTGTCTCGCAAGGCATCATCCAAAAAGAACAGTGCTTGATGCGCCGCCAATGGCCGGAGCAGAGGGACTGTCGCAAACCGGGCGCCTTTGACACCGTTTGTTCCGCCACCGACAGGACCGTCTACAATAATGAGATCTGCTTGATGGCCGTCCAAAGCTTCCGCAACCAGTTCAGACTTGATGTCGTAACATGCGGTATCACGACCATGGATTGTCATGGGCTTTGTGTCGGCGACGATGGTTTTGACGATGTCGGTGGTTCCGACCTCTTCAATCATGGACCATGTTTGATCAACATATTCTTGTGACTGATCAATCGTCACATAGCGAATGAAGGCATCGGGGCCATGCAGACTACGTAGCAAGTAAGACAAGATCGCAGTACTGATCCCCGACCCCAGCTCGACGATGGTTTTGGGCTTATAGGTCGTGAAAATCTCTTTCAAATAGGCGAGCGCCGTCGGCTCCATACTGTAATCAGAAAACTTATAGTCTGACAAAAGTTCAAGTGCCGGGTCTCCCGCAAGCGCGCTCAAATCTTCAGAATCAAAAGACTCCTGTGGGAACAAGATACCTGGCTGTGCGAGACGCAAGCGCAGTCTCAAGATTTCTTCCAGCGGAATCATCGGTGGCAAAACCATCGAACGATCGGTAGGCGCTGTCGGTCTTTGTAAGTTCAGCATATTCGGTGCTCAAATGTTAGCCCGCGCCAAAACTTCAAAATGCGGCACGGCATCGAGTGAATATCGTTAATGAAATTGGTTAAAATATCATGTGAAAGCGCTGCTGCCGGATCTGGAAGAGCAGTTTTCCGGCGCCCATTCTTTCCCACCCGACCCGGCAGTGATTGCCTGATCAAAGCTGTTCCTGCCTAGCCTTAACGCTTCAGTAAGCAGGCAAGTATCCAATTTATTGTTTTATTCCAATTGGTTACCGAATTTCCGGAAGTGGCACAGGGGTTGCAAACTTGAGGGCAAACATGGGCCCAAAAAAGGCCCGCCAATAATAAGCCCCGATGGCAAAGGAGAACCTGATGGCTGTCACCCTAAACACCAACCAATCCGCAATGATTGCATTGCAAAACCTCACCGTCACCAATAGAGAGCTTGATGTTGTGCAAAAGCGCATCAGCACGGGTTACCTGGTTGCAGATGCAACGGATGATGCGGGTGTTTATGCTGTAGCCCAAAGCATGCGCGCCGACGTTACAGCCTATGACGCTGTCGCCCAGTCGGTGAATCGGGGTCTCAATATTGTCAATGTGGCGATTGCAGGCGCCGAAGGTATTTCAGATCTCTTGATCGAGATGAAGAACAAGGCCGTTGCCGCAGCCGATCCCTCCTTGGATGATGCCAACCGTGCGCTCTACAACGAACACTACCAGGCACTGATCGCCCAGATCACGACCATGATCGACTCGGCCACCTTTGACGGCTTTAACCTGATCGACAAGAACCCGCCGACACCGGCCACGGATGATTTGAATGTCCTGACCGAACCTGACGCCTTGCCGGCAAACGCCATCAATATTCCGGCCATCGACGTGAAGGCAGGTACGGTGGATACGTTCGGCAACATCAGCAACCTGGCGAATGCGCAAGCCGAGGTGACCGCGATCAATGCCGCTCTTGATGCCATTCACACCAACTTGGCGGTCCTTGGCGGCCATGCCGCAAAACTAGAAGCCCACTCAATCTTTATCATCAAGCTTCAAGACGCTTTGGATGTGGGTATCGGCAATTTGGTGGACGCAGATCTCGGCAAAGAAGCGGCCCGCCTACAAGCACTGCAGATCAAGCAGCAATTGGGAACAGAAGCGCTGTCCATTGCCAATCAACGTCCAAGCCAAATTTTGCAATTGTTTAGCCGATAACATTTCCTTGTAAGAAGAGAAACAACGGGGCAGAGACCAATCCACACCCCAAGCTCCAATGCACCACATCACACCCAAAACGTCTCTGCCCCCAATACTACCCCGAAAGTTTCTCCTTTTCATCCCGCAGACATCCAGTCCATACTCTGAGTTCATTTAAACTACTTGGGCTCAGTTTACATGCCGGAACAGTTTCAAAGTACGTCGAGTTATGTCGCCACCGAGGATTTGAAAGTGGCCGTCAATGCGGCTATCGCATTGGAAAGACCTCTATTGATCAAAGGGGAGCCCGGAACCGGCAAGACCGTCTTGGCCGAAGAAGTGGCGAGCGCCATTGGTGCACCGCTGATTCAGTGGCACATCAAGTCAACCACCAAAGCCCAACAAGGGCTTTATGAGTATGATGCGGTCTCAAGACTACGCGATTCCCAACTTGGCGATGCTAAAGTCCAAGACATCAAGAACTACATTAAGCCGGGCAAGCTGTGGGAAGCATTTGTTTCAAATGATCGGCCGGTCCTCTTGATTGATGAGATTGACAAAGCCGACATTGAGTTTCCCAATGATCTGTTGCTCGAACTCGACCGGATGGAGTTTTTCGTTTACGAAACCGGCGAAGCGATACAGGCCAAACAGAGGCCCATTGTAATCATTACATCAAACAACGAAAAAGAGCTGCCGGACGCCTTTTTGCGGCGTTGTTTCTTTCATTACATTCAGTTTCCCGATGCAGACACGATGGCGGCTATTGTCGACGTGCATTTTCCGGACATTAAACAGCAATTGGTCCGCAACGCACTGAATCGTTTCTATGAGATCAGAGACGTTCCCGGATTAAAGAAAAAACCATCCACATCTGAATTGTTAGATTGGCTCAAACTGCTGCTCAACGAGGACATTGACTTGAGCACAATCAGGGAAACGGACACGAACAAGCTGATCCCCCCGCTCCACGGAGCCCTGTTGAAGAACGAGCAAGATGTCCATTTGTTTGAACGCTTGGCATTCTTGGCAAAACGTGAACGCGGCTAGATCAAGCATCCCGCGGCACGTACTTGAGATGGGTGGCAGCTGATTTAACAGTGAGGAGCATGAAACATGGCGATCCGAAATTTGGTAATGGGTGCGGTCTTTGTTGCTACCAATTTCCTGCTGTCATCCGTGGTCCAGGCTGAAACCTCTACAGACTGCTCCGCAGCAGATGAGGCGATCAGTAAGTTGATTAACGAGGCCGATCCGGCCGGCGATGTTTGGCAGTATCAAAGTTGCGGCCGTGCACTCCATATCCAAAGCGGTCTCAGTTGTGAAACAAACGCCGGCGACGACTGGACATTGAGAAAGGTTATCGTGTTCCCGTCTGGATCAAGAACGCCAACCGGTCAAGACGTGGCGTGCGATTACACAGACAGCACCGGCAGTTCTTTTACGCTTTACGCCACCAATTTTGACCCAGATATTGGTGATGAGGACCAATTCAATGCCGCCACAGCAGCCATTCGGCAGCGTTTTCCAGGCGCGACATCAGTAAAAATCCTCACGACGACGTCAAGCTCCGAGAATGGGCAGGACATTGGACCACTCGCAGCCGCATATAGCTTTGAACTGGAAGGACAGCCGTATCAGTCCGCGATTTGGCTTCGAACCATCAACGGTTGGTCGATAAAGTTGAGAGCGACTTATCTTGAGGAGGCAGAGGCTAAGGTTCTGGAGAAACAGCTTAGTGGTAATCTTGTCTGGTTGGCAGCGGCACAAGATGTACGAGATAACGCAATCACAGCTGATTAGGAGCCAACGGGATGTTCGTCAATTTCTTTACAGCTCTCAAGAGTGCCAATGTGCCTGTCACATTGAAGGAATACTTGATGCTGATGGAAGCGATGAGCAAGCAGGTTGTCGGCAATTCAGTCGATGATTTCTACTACCTGTCCCGCTCCGCGCTCGTCAAAGACGAACGCAACCTCGACAAATTTGATCGCACCTTTGCAGAGGTCTTCAAGGGCCTTGAATCAATCGGAGATGCGCTGAGCGCCGACATTCCTGAAGAGTGGCTTCGCAAACTCACCGAGAAATTCCTGACCGAAGAAGAGAAGGCTCAAATTGAGGCTCTGGGCGGATGGGAAAAGTTGATGGAAACGCTCAAGGAACGACTAGCCGAACAAAAGGAGCGGCATGAGGGCGGCAACAAATGGATCGGGACAGGCGGCACGTCGCCATTTGGTGCACACGGCGACAACCCGGAAGGTATCCGCATTGGACAAGACGAGGGCCGCCACGGCCGCGCCGTTAAGGTTTGGGACAAAAGAGATTTCAAGAATCTGGACGGTTCTGTCGAATTAGGCACCAGAAACATCAAGATGGCACTCCGCCGTCTTCGTAAATTTGCCAGAGACGGGGCCGAAACCGAACTTGATCTGGACGACACCATCCGCTCAACAGCCCATAAAGGATATCTCGACATCAAGATGATCCCCGAGCGGCACAACACCGTGAAGGTCTTGCTGTTTTTTGATGTCGGCGGCTCAATGGATCCGCACATCAAAATTTGTGAGGAACTATTCTCGGCAACACGCACTGAATTCAAGCATATGAATTTTTTCTACTTCCACAATTGCCTGTATGAGTCGGTGTGGCAGAACAATAACCGTCGCCATACAAACAAGATAGATACATGGGACGTGCTGCACACCTACCCCCATGACTACAAAATCATATTTGTCGGCGACGCCTCCATGAGCCCCTATGAGATCACCTATCCCGGTGGCTCGGTCGAACATTGGAATGAAGAAGCTGGTGCGGTTTGGATGGAGCGTGTCACCAACATTTATGAGAATGTGGTTTGGTTGAACCCCCTGCCCATTGAACACTGGGATTATTCTCACTCCATTAGTTTGATGCGGCAGCTGCTCGCCGACCGCATGTATCCCTTGACCTTAGAGGGCCTGGACAATGCGATGCGCCAGTTAAGCCGCTAGAATGAGCACAACACCCAGAGCAACGGAAGGACAAAGGAGCCGAGAATGAGCCAGCCAATTAATATTCGCGATGGAGAGTGGTCGGAATTCGGGCAAGGTGACCGTTACGAAAGCCAACGAAAAGGACTGACAGACAACTTACGCACCAGCGGCATTGGCTGTTCAATGTTCCGCGTCGCGCCGGGCAAATCAGCCTTCCCCAAACATGCTCATTTGGCGAACGACGAATCTGTTTTCGTCTTACGGGGCACGGGCACCATGATCGTCGGGGATAACGAGTTTGATGTGAAGGAAGGCGACTACATCCCGCTGCCTAAAGGCGAAGACGGCGCCCACAAACTGATCAATACGTCAGCTGAAGATATTGAGTATCTATGTTTCTCGACCAAGATCATGCCCGAAGTCGTCACCTATCCGGATTCCAACAAAACCGGGATCTTTCACTTTGATCGGACCCATCGTCTCCGTGAGATGTACGATCGCATTCCTGTCGATTATTGGAAAGGCGAGGCCGACTGAGGCGTCACAGAAATAACAAAGGGCGGTGCCGAATAAGGAACCGCCCGAAAAATCATTATAACAAATGTGGATCGTTAGAAGGACACCATGGTTTCGATAAAGACGACCGTGGAGTCCTCATCCTCGGCCTGAACACCGGGGAACTCGGCTTCAATATATTGAACACCGCCGCCGAATGAAACGCCCGAGTCAAGCGTGAAGTCCACACCGCCCTGAACAGCATTGGATTCAAGAACCGTTCCGCCTGTTCCCTCATATTCATCAACGCCGTAGGAGACCATAAAACCCCATGGGCCGGTCTCATAGGTCGCACCAACATCCAATGCCGTGTATCCGATTCCATCACCGCGGAAGTTCTGCGATTCCTTGTAGGAGCCGCCTAACGTGAAACCGGAATAGCCGATGTTAATGCCGGCCGCCCAAGCTTCCGATTGATCGACCACGAAGATATCTGACTCTTGACCTTCGGTTTGCAAGAACGTGACTTTGCCGCCAAGCCGGAACTGTTCTCCGAATTGACTGAAATAAGTCAATCCCAGCTCAACGGGCTGCGAGATGTTGTCATCGTTGCGTGCGCAAAGAACCGACCGGCAGGCTGCAAACACGCCGCCTTCTAGATCCTCTTGCGAACCAAAGGAAATACCGCCCTGAAAACCTGCCACACGCGGGGTGACATAGGTCAGCTTCTGCGACACATCGCCAAACCCACCATTGACGCTCGCCATGGCGTTGATCAGGTCGATGCCCGACAGATCCAATTGGCCGGCTGAGACCGCGCCAGCGCGAAGGGTTTCAGGCGAGAAAATTGTCAACTTCCCACCGAAGCCGTCTCTGTGACCAAGCCTTTTGAAAAAACCTGTTTTTTCGTCGAAACCACGGCTCACCAATTGGTCAGCGTCAGACGACACGTCACTGTAGAATCCGGAGAGATTAAGGTCTAAAACATCGCCAGCCGCAAATGCAGGGCTGGCAAAAGCCAACGCACCCAGCAGCGCTAGAGAGTTTATTTGAATGGACCTCATTCTTGTCCCCCGTGACGGCACATCACCGTTAACACTAGAATCCCCACGAATCCGGGCAAGAGTCAAGCATAGAGCGCCGAACGCGAAGGGCAGTCAAGCGGTTGTTGTGGGACTGTTGCAACGACTCCACATATAGGGCGATGGGCTCAATTGACGGCATAGACAGAAAACCGCATAGGTTTCAATTTATGCATTAAAATCAGTAATTTAGGCTCATTATAGCCCATAGCCTCTAATCCTGCTGGACAACAAGCCTAACCGTGACCTGATTGCACTTTCAGCGGGAAAAACGTGACCAAAATGCGCCTTAAGGGCGTTCGCCCGCAGCATAAGAATCACCATCACGTTAACCTCTGCTGAGGGCCTGAGCCGATCGCACGCCCATTTCACCCACAAGCCGATGGAAACAGGCCAGATGACGGCACAAACAGAATTGGCGTTTTGCGAGGCGGCGCGGTATTTTGCCGCGCAATGATGGCCATCGGCGCCGAAGCGCCTATATTACGCTTAAGTATCGGCGCCAAAAAGCATGAACACAGTCATGGATATCGCAAACCAAAGACCCGACCTCGACCCAGAGCCGGCTGACGATGCACGCCGCCGGACGGCCGCAAACTGCGAGACAATGCAGGATGTGCGATATGAGATCGACCGTATTGACGAGTTGATCGTGGAACTCTTGGCCGAACGCCAAGGCTATATCGAAGCGGCCGGCCGCATTAAACCCAATCGCGGCGATGTCAGAGATCCAGCCCGAATCGAAGATGTCGTCGGCAAAGTCATCGAAGCGTCAAAACGCTTGGGACTGAGCCCAGCCATAGCCGAACCCGTTTGGCGCACATTGATCGAGCAATGCATCGCCCATGAGTTTGACGTTTTTGATCGTGAAACTGGCGAGCGCTAAAAGTCAGGCTACAGACTTTTGCCCCAAATGAGCATCGATAGCGTCGATCACATCAGAGATGGCCGCTTTGATATCACCAAGGACAATACTGCGTTCTGCGGCACTCGCATCTTGCGATAGTTTTTCTGCCCGATCACAAAGCTCTGCCACTAGCCAGGCACCAATTCCCCGAGCCGACCCTTTGAGACTATGCGCCGCATCCCGCCAGCTTTCTTCATCTCCTGAATCTTCAAGCATGCGAACCCAAAGTTCGACTTGATGAACAAACAGATTAAGAACCTCCTGCTCTACGGCCTGGTCCCCGGCTGTATAGGTCCTCAAATGCTCAAAATCGATCGGTGTTTGTGTCATGTTCCCTCCCCAGTTCTGGGTTCAGGCTCAAATCCCACCATAGAGAAATAACAATGTGGTTAAGATCTGGTGACGCTTTCGCATAGACCGCCGGCTATTGGCTATTTCGGCTCTGGAAGCGTGATAGTACCGGTCATATAGGGCACACAACGACCCCTGAGTTCCACCCGATCGCCCTTGACCAAACAGGTCAGGGAGCCTCCGCGAGCAGACAATTGACGCGCTTCAAGTTGGTCCTTTTCCAGGCGAGCCCCCCAAAACGGGGCCAATAGACAATGCGCCGAGCCGGTCACTGGATCTTCCGGGATGCCATGATTGGGGGCAAAGAACCGGGAGACAAAATCGACATCTCCCTCCGCAGCCGGTGCGGTCACAATCAATCCACGGGTTCCAACGCGATCAATCACGCCCGCTAGATCGGAGCGCGTGGAGATTCGGCGCACTTGATCTTCTTCGCCAAACACCGCAAGCAAATCGTCGCCGCGATAAACTTCAACAGGCCGAGATCCTAAGGCCTGCGTCAAAGCGGTAAGCAAATCTTTATCTTCAAAGGGTTCGGCATCAAGAGACGGCAAGTCCATGGCAAGGGTACCGTCTTCGTGACGATTGACAGACAGCCAGCCGCTGCGCGTTGAAAAGTCTGCGCACTTCAATTCCTCATCAAGGGCATTGAAAACCGCATAAGCGGACGCAAGGGTCGCGTGACCACATAAATCCACCTCCGCCGCCGGCGTAAACCATCGAAGGTCATATTCACCGCGTGTCTCGCGAGGAACCAGGAAAGCGGTATCCGATAAATTGTTTTCAAGAGCGATAGATTGCATCACGTGGTCGGGCAGCCAGGCCGACAAAGGAACCACGGCCGCCGGATTTCCGGTGAACACCTCCGAGGCAAATGCATCGATTTGATACAGCTCAATATTCATGACTCTCTGCCTTTGGAATCGGCGCAGCGCGCTAAAAGTGCCTGTTTTGTAGGGGTTTACGCCACATATGCGAGGCATGCAAGCTGAACGGCATGTTCATCCCGGGTTCAGGTGCCCGCCCTCATGATACGTCCAACCTGAGGGACCGGGAGCAAGTTATTAGGAGGTCATCTACTATGACAAAACACGGCCTAGCGGGGCTAACAATTCTTGGATCTGTATGCGCGGTGATACTCACCCTAGGTATCAGCACGCCGGCCAAAGCGGACAATTGGCGCGTGGGTGTCAATTCACATGGCGGCATATCCATCCACATCAACAAACACGGCCGCCATTATAAGAAACACCGGTACGGCCACCGCCACTATCGCGGTCGGCGCCATATCCGCGGATACCATTATGCGCCCGTGCGCAGATACGCCCGTCCTCATAGAGCGTATGCGAGCCGTGCTTGCGAATCCGCCTGGAAGCAGGGTTACTGGCGCGGACGCCCGGCCAAGGTCGGCGGCCTCATGTGCTACGACCGTCGCGGTCGTGGCTACATTGTCGACGGCAGCCGATATCTGATCGGCTACTACTAAGATAAGACTTGGCGATCAGCGGCAGGCCGACTGCAATCTCCTCTCCGGCTCAACTGCGGCTGATCGCCCTATCCCTCCGCCCCAACCACCCCACCACGACCACACAGTGACCCAATCCTTCCAGGATTGGGCTTTCGTCGTGCGCCCATGACATATTGGCGCCCCATCGCGGCCGGGTCCGGACCATCAGGCTTGGAATTCGGCCAAAAAATGGGTAACACCTTCCACAATTGGGGCCGTTGACACAGCTCCTCTCCGTCAAACCGTCAGGGACAAGAATATGAGCGAAATTCTCGGGACGCGCATGCAAACCAGCGACGAAACCGCGAAACAGATCTTCGAAAAGGTCATGGCCAATCCGGCCCGCGCCAAATTCGGCTTCGGCAAGAAAGCCGCGGTCGTCAATGTGGATCCACAGAAAGCCTATACGCGCATTGACCTCTTCAAAACGGCCTACGAGACCGATCCCAATCAGATGCAGCACATCAACACCATTTCAAATCTGGCGCGCTCAAAAGGCCTGCCTGTGATTTGGACTCATGTGGGATATATGAAAGACGGCGGCGATGCCGGCGTTTGGGGAACCCGCACGGATACACCGGACAGTCTGCAGAACATCAAAGTCGGCGATGAGCGCTGGGAATTCGATGATCGCTTAGAGATCGATTATGACAAGGACGCGATCTACACCAAAAAGATGCCGTCCGCATTCCACGAAACACCGCTTCAGTCCTATTTGATTTGGCATCAAATCGATACGGTCATTCTCACCGGCGGCTCAACATCGGGCTGCATCCGCACCAGTGCTGTGGACTCGCTCAGTCGAGGCTACCGCACCATCGTCCCGGTAGAATGCGTCGCCGATAAACATGAGAGCTATCATTTCGCCAATCTGACGGATCTCCAGCTGAAATATGCAGATGTGGTCAACGTGCAAGAAGTCGTCGACTATTTGAATGCCTACACACCGTCCAATTCTTGAGCGCCGGGGAAAGATACGTGAAAACAGAACCAGGTCTTTATGATTTTTGGCCCTATGTGAATCGGCCCAAAATTACATGGCCGGACGGCAAAAAAATTGCCTTTATGGTCGCACCGAATATTGAGTTCTATGAACTGAATCCGCCGCCAAATCCGCATCGCAAGAGTTGGCCGCGCCCTTATCCCGACATCACGCCCTACAGCTATCGGGATCACGGGAATCGCGTGGGCCATTGGCGATTGATGGAAATGATGGATGAATTCAATGTGCGCGGCTCGGTTTCGCTGAGCATCGCCATGTGCCAACACCATCCCGAGATCATTGAGGCAACAGTCGAGCGCAAGTGGGATTTCTTCTCTCACGGCATTTACAACACACGCTACACATACGGCATGGATGAAGCCCAAGAACGGGCAATCTTGCAAGACGCCATCGACACCGTCAAAGCTGCCACGGGACAGCGCATCAGAGGATATCTGGCGCCCGCTCTGACCCACACCGAGCGAACCATGGATCTGATTGCTGACATGGGCTTCACCTATACGGCGGATCTTTTTCAGGACGATCAGCCCCAGCCGATCAAAGTCAAGTCGGGCAAATTGATCTCCATGCCCTATTCGTTAGAAGTCAATGACCATTACGCCTACAACGTCTATGGCAATGCGCCGCGCCAATATTCCGAACTGCTGAAACGGCAGTTCGATCAGCTTTTGAACGAAGGCCGGGAGTCCGGCACGGTGATGTGCATCCCGTTGCATGCCTATTTGATCGGCCGAACACACCGGATGGAACCCTTCCGCGAGGTGCTCGATTACGTATGTAATCAGCACAAAGACGACGTTTGGGTCACCACGTCCGGTGAAATTGCCGATTACTATATCGAACATTATTACGATGCGGCACTGGCCGATATTGCGAAATACGGCTGAGGAGACAGACAATGCCTCTGGACAATAGCTATCTTGAATACCCGAAGCGCCGCCACGGCATGGATCACGATCTCTATCCGTGGACCAATATGTTTGAGCGCAAACCGATCACTTGGCCGAATGGGGCCAAGGTGGCGGTCTGGATCACCGTGCCTTTGGAGTATTTTCCGCTCACTCCCAATGACGGGCCGTTTCGCGCGCCGGGTCACATGGTGACCCCCTATCCGGACTATCGCACCTACACCACACGGGATTACGGCACGCGGGTCGGCTGGCAACGCATTGTAAAAGTGCTGGATCAATACAACGCCAAGATTTCGGTGCCGATGAATGCGGCGATTGCCGACCGGCATCCCTTTCTGGTCGATCAAATCAATGAGCGCGGATGGGAAGTGATCGCCCATGGCGTCGACATGAATTCACTTCATTACGGTGGGATGGACGAGTCAACCGAACGCACGCAAATCAAGACCACTGTGGACACACTGCGCGACAAGACCAAACAAGATGTCATCGGCTGGCTCTCGCCGGCCCGCTCGCAAAGTGAGAACACGTTGGATCTCTTGCCGGAATACGGCATTGAATATTGCGGCGATTGGGTCAACGACGATCTGCCATATGAGGTGAAGAGCAAAGATGGCTCATTGATTGCCATGCCGCATTCCAATGAAGTGGATGACCGGACCATCCTGGTCAATAATCGCCACACCGAAGATATGTTTGTCGAGCAAGTGCTGGATGCCTTCGACCTGCTCCACAAGGAATCTGCGTCTTATGGCGGACGGGTCGCCCCTTTGGGACTAACGCCCTATGTAATCGGCCAACCCTGGCGTATTCGATCCTTAAGTGAAATCCTCGAAGCCATTTCGAAGAAAGACGGCGTTTGGTTTGCCACCGGCGCGGAAATCGCCAAAGCCTGGAAAGAGCAGCAATAGACAGGTGGTTGGATATTTTGGGAGTCAGAGTCTAAACTCTTCGGATCCACATACCCCAGGACTCTTGCGATGACCTCAGACACCAAAACCGTACGCCTGCAAATCACCGGCAAAGTCCAAAATGTTTGGTTCCGCGGTTGGACCGAGAGCACAGCCAAGGGGCTCGGCCTCACCGGTTGGGTGCGCAATCGCAAAGACGGCAGTGTGGAAGCCGTTGTCTCAGGCCCGGCGGCGGCGGTCGACACGTTACTGGCACAATGTTGGGACGGACCGCCGGCTGCAAAGGTCACAGATATCAAAGTAGAAAACTATCCGGCTCCGCCTCCGAAACCCGGATTTCACCAGGTCCCGACGCTTTAAAAAAAGCGGTCCTCAGAGAACCGCTTTTTCATCACATCTTGTCTTGAATTGTTAGGCGCGTCGGCGGCGGACGACACCCATGCCGATTAGGCCAAGTCCTATCAACCCAAAAACAGCCGGCTCGGGCACGGCCTGGAAAGAGGCGGAGCCCATATACCAACCATCAGGATCGTTCAGCTGAATATCAGCCTCGATCCGGAACGTGGTACCCATCAAGTTCTCACCTGTGAGATCAACTATATTGGCGACCTGAAAATCATCCAGCGCCAAATTGCCGTCGACATAAAGATCGAACAGCACGCCGTTGATAAAACTTGTTCCATGCTGAGGGTTGAAGAAAACAAATTCGGTCAAGAGAACCTTCGCACTGAGCTCGAGCGTAATGGACTCCCCGTCCTCTACCTCTTCGTCGCTGCCGCCGGCATCGTCATCGTTGCCAAGACCCGTATTGGGCTGCGTAATATTGTCGAGATAGAGAGCCCCGTCCCCACCTGAGGCCGTTGCTTTTAGCCAAAGTCCGGACGTGTTGATATCGCCCATCGTTTCGCCTGCCCCACCGAATTCATCCCAAAAGAAATCGTTGTCATCGGCGGGTCGATCAATATTAGGGTCCGTAAAATCAAACACCACCACCGCTTGCGCGCTGGCGGAAAATGCCATGGCACCAAAGGCCATTGTCAAAGCTGCAAATAAATTTTTCATGGCTGTCGCCCTTCTTCACTCAATGCATAAAATATAGCGGTGCATTGGGTTTCGGCGCAACAGACAGACCAAACGAGAAAGCTGTTTAGAATCAGCGTTCATTCAATTAACTCGAAAAATTCATCCGTATACGTGGCAAAAATGACAACATTTCACGACAATAAAGAGAGTCCAAGTGCAAAAAGACAACTTTGGGTTGCCGGTTAGGAAATGTCCACCGGCACGCCCGGATCGTCTTTTGACGTGCGAATCGTGAGAGAGGTTTTGACGCTGTCGACATTGGGCGCCGACGTCAGCTTCTCCGTCAAAAAGGACTGAAATGTCGAAAGGTCGGGCGCGGCAATTTTCAAAATAAAATCGATCTCACCATTCAGCATATGGCACTCGCGCACTTCCGGCCAAGAAGCGACCAAGGTCTCGAAGGCTTGTAGGTCGGACTCAGCCTGACTGGCCAAACCCACCATCGCAAAGACCGTCACTTCATAGCCCAGGGACTTGGGATCAAGATCCGCATGGTAGCCTTTGATCACACCGTCTTTTTCCAGGGATCTTACCCGCCGTAGGCACGGCGGTGCAGAAATCCCAACCCGTTGTGACAATTCCACATTGGTCATGCGGCCATCGCTTTGCAGCTCTTTTAAAATGCGGAGGTCCGTCTGGTCGAGTTTTGCGCTTGTCATGCTTTGGCCTGAGATCGAATTGTTGTATGACACGGGTCACATTCCGAGTCGGGAAATTATATTACCGAAGCGCGCAATATTCTAACTCTTAAATGACGGATGTTCATGGATAGAACCAGCCAAAAGACCTGCTGGGTGGTGACAGACGGCCGTATTGGTATGGAGAATCAGGCCCTAGGTTTGGCGGAAGCTGTGGGTCTCCCCATCACCCTGAAGCGCGTAGAACCGCAAAAAAGATGGGCCTGGCTGCCCTCAAAAGCCTGGCCGATCGTGGCAAAATCCTTCAAAAACCCCCTCACATCCGTTGGCACACCCGGCGACCAAGTCGAACCGCCTTGGCCGGACCTGTTGATCGGAACCGGCCGTCTCAGCATTTTCTACTCCATTGCCATCCGGCGTCTGAGCGAAGGCAAGACCTACACGGTTCAGACTCAAGACCCGCGGGTGCATTGCAGCTTTTTCGACCTTGTGGTGCCGCCGACCCACGATCTTTACACCGGCCCCAATGTTGTCCCCATTCTGGGCGCCCCTCACCGGGTGACAGACAGCAAATTGAATGCCGAGGCCGATCGTATTGCTCCCGGCATCGCGCATTTGCCGCGCCCTTTGGTGGCCGTTTTGATTGGGGGCAAGAGCAATGCCTATCGCTTTCCGCAATCACGGATGGAGCAGATTTGCGAGGACTTGGGCGCCTTGTGCAGTCAACATGGCGTGGGGTTGATCGTGACGGCTTCGCGGCGAACCGGCGACAAGAATCGCGAGATCCTCAAGCAGCGGCTGAGCAACTTGCCGGCGGTCTTTTGGGACGGCACCGGACTCAATCCCTATTTCGGCTATTTGGGATTGGCTGATCATGTTGTGGTGACCGGCGATTCAACCAATATGGTGACGGAAGCGGCGGCCACGGGAAAACCGGTGCACATTCTCGACTTGCCAGGCGGCAATGCCAAATTCCGCCGATTCCATCGCGACATGCAAGATTATGGGGCGACCCGCAAATTTACGGGGGCTCTCGACAGTTGGACCTATAAGCCTTTGGACGAGACAAGCCGTGTGGCGGCAATCATCCAGCACGAATTGGACTATAGAAATGATAAGGCGACGCCATAAAAATTGCACAAACACCGGGTTGCGTAATCACGTCGGCAGCCATAAATAACAATCAATCACAGGATCTCGGAGATCTCCCATGGCACAGCACCATTCAAAAGTAGCAATCATCGGTTCGGGCCCGGCCGGTTATACCGCCGCCGTCTACGCGGCTCGCGCCATGTTGGAGCCGATGCTGATCTCCGGTCTTCAGCCCGGCGGACAACTGACCATCACCACGGATGTTGAAAACTATCCCGGTTTTGCCGAAGTCATCCAGGGGCCCTGGCTGATGGAGCAGATGAAGGCTCAGGCTGAGAATGTCGGCACACGGATGATCAGCGACACGATCACCGATGTTGATTTTTCTTCCCGGCCTTTTCGGATGACTGGGGATTCAGGCGATATATACACAGCCGATGCGGTCATTATTGCGACGGGCGCCCAAGCGAAATGGCTTGGATTGGAAAGTGAACAGAGATTTCAAGGTTTCGGCGTATCTGCCTGCGCCACGTGCGACGGATTCTTTTACCGCGATAAAGAAGTCGTGGTGGTCGGCGGCGGCAACACCGCCGTCGAGGAGGCCCTCTTCCTGACCAACTTTGCCAACAAAGTGACCCTTGTGCATCGGCGGGACGGCTTGCGCGCGGAAAAGATACTCCAGAACAGATTGCTCAATCACGACAAGATTGAAGTCGTGTGGGACAGCACTCTGGAAGAAATTGTCGGCGACCAAGACCCTCTTTCGGTCACCCATGTGCGTGTCAAGAATGTCAAAACAGGCGATGTTTCCGACATACGGGCTGACGGCGTTTTCATTGCGATCGGTCATGCTCCAGCCACCGACTTGTTCAAAGGTCACGTCCACATGAACGATCGCGGTTATATCGAAACCGCGCCGGATTCCACGGCGACCAGCATCCCTGGCGTATATGCCGCGGGCGATGTCACGGACGAAGTCTTTCGTCAGGCCGTCACAGCCGCCGGTCTGGGATGCATGGCAGCCCTTGAGGCTGAAAAGTTCATCGCGGAACAGGAAACGTTTCCGGCAGCGGCCGAGTAATCATGGATTGGGACAAGATCCGCATATTCCATACGGTCGCGGACGCCGGAAGCTTTACCAAAGCCGGTGAAGCCATGAACTTGAGTCAGTCTGCGGTGAGCCGCCAGATCAGCGCCTTGGAAGACGATCTCGGCACGACCTTGTTCCACCGTCACGCCCGCGGACTGTTGTTGACGGAACAGGGCGAAACCCTCTACCGCACTGCCCACGAAGTGGTGAGCAAGTTGGCCTTGACGGAAGCGCGCCTGAAGGACTCAAAGGAATCTCCCAAGGGCGACTTGGTGATCACCAGTACGGTGGGCTTTGGCTCTATTTGGCTTGCGCCGCGCCTTGCCGAGTTTGTCGAACTCTACCCGCAGATCAATGTCAGTTTGATTACCGAGGATCGCGAATTGGATTTGGGCATGCGGGAGGCCGATTGTGCCATTCGCCTGAGACCACCTGTGCAAGGGGATTTGATCCAACGCAAGCTCTTGACCATCCACCATCACATTTATGCCAGCCATGAATATCTCGGCGCCCACGGCGCGCCGCAAACGCCGACTGATCTGACCGACCACAAAATCGTCATCTATGGCGAGCGATCGGAATTGCTGAACAAAGCGCCGCTCAATTGGCTGGAAGTGATCGGGATGCCCGACGGCGACCATCGAAAGCCGGTGGCCTCCATCAATAATATCAACGGAGTCATGCGCGCCATCGAAGCGGGCATGGGGCTCGGGGTTTTGCCGGACTATCTTGCCGAAGGCAATCCGAGGCTTGTGCGCGTGCTTCCCGATGAAGAAGGCCCGACCTATGAGCTCTATTTCGTTTATCCTGAAGAGCTCAGAAACTCCAAACGGATCGGTGTGTTCCGAGACTTTCTGATCCGCAAAATTGACGTTGCGCGTTTCTGATTTTGAGCCATCGACAAATCGCCAAAAGATGCCGCAAAGCAGATTGTGATTCACGCCGAATCATGGTCTAGCTTCGCGCGCAATCGGATCGGTATTTCGAATGTGGGACTCGCCCGATTGTACCCCAGACGGTCGAGTCTCGTTCCAGCTTTCCCAATGTATGAGTAAATGAGCTGGCGGGTTTTGGTCTCCCCCCAGAGGCAGAACTCTTTTAGTGCGACGCCGGGACTGCGTATCAGCCCGGCGTTTTCATTTTGCATTGAGGCCGATAGCTGCCGGAACCTCGGCCATATCATTTACGATCTCGCCGCCGGCGGCGCGCAGCGCCTCGACGTCATTGTGGGGATCCCCCGCATAGGCAAGCACCCGCATGCCCGCGGCAACAGCACCGGTCACCCCATGCACGCTGTCCTCGATGACAACACAGGTCTCCGGCGCATGTCCCATTTGATCTGCGGCATGCAGGAATAGATCGGGATGAGGCTTTCCGCGCTCAACCATCGTGGCGCTGAATAAGACATCTTCGAAATAGGGCAACAGGTCCGTGACGCCGAGCGTCATATGCATTTTGGCAATCTCACCGGACGAGGCGACGCAAAACGGCATGGCGTGGGCACGCAAGACCCCAATAAGGTCACGCACGCCGGCGACCGGCTCCAATTGTTCAACAAACCACTTTTTATCCCGAAGTTGAATCCGCTCAAGCCAACCGTCCTGAATGGGGCCGTCAATCGCTGCCTCAATCTTTTTGAGGCAATCGGCCCAGGACAGACCGACGAAAGCTTTACGAATATCGGCAATGGACATTTCAAGCCCAAGTTCCAGCAGCGAAAGACGCATACTCTCGCCCGCCAGTCGTTCACTGTCGACGAGCACGCCGTCACAGTCAAAAATAACCAAAGATGGCCGCATTCGCTGCCCGACTTACATAAACAAGGATTCGTTCACCAGATCCTTATAAAGACCGGCGACCTGTTCTGCATAGCCATTATAGAGCTGCGTCGGAATGCGCTGCCCGGTGCCCAGCACTTCTTCCGTGGCTTGGCTCCAGCGCGGATGGTCCACTGTCGGGTTGACGTTGGCCCAGAAGCCATATTCCGTCGGCCCGGATTTCATCCAGAATGTCGTGGGCCTTTCTGCGGTGAATTCGAAACGCACGATCGACTTAATGGACTTAAAGCCGTATTTCCACGGCACGGCGAGGCGCAATGGTGCACCAAATTGTTTTGCCGCGGGCTTGCCGTAAGCGCCGGTCACCAGAAACGCCAAATCATTTGTCGCTTCTTCAATGGTCAGCCCCTCAACGTAAGGCCAAGGATACCAGAATTGCTTTTGGCCGGACGCCATATCGGGATCCAAGAACGTCTCCATACGGACATATTTTGCGCCACTTAAAGGTTTCGCCAATTCGACGAGGGACTTCATGGGAAAACCCGACCAAGGGATTGTCATCGACCAGGCTTCCACGCAGCGCAGACGATACAAACGTTCTTCCAACGGCATTTTGGCCAACAGATCGTCGATTGCTATAGTGATCGGCTCTTCCACCAATCCGTCGATCACAACATCCCAGGGACGAATGCGCAGATTTTGAGCATTCGCCGAAATGGTTTTCTGGGAGCCGAACTCATAGAAATTATTGTATTTGGAACTGATCGCTTCGTCGGTGAGCGGCCGCTCAATCGTGTATTTTTCATTTCTGGGGACCGGATAAAGCGATGCGCTTGGATCTTCCGCTTCCGCCGCCTGGGCCGCGCCATTCGATTGGGCGGTCTCGGAACTTTCACCGCAGGCCGATAGGCCGGACATGGCCGTACCGGCCGCAATGATGCCTGAGGCTTTGAGCAGCTTGCGTCTATTCAAAAATACACTTTCCGGCGTCGCCATGCGTTCCGGAATTTGCCAACTCGGGGTCTTTTTGATCAGCACTCTTTCTCTCCCTCTGAATTCACTGGCGAGATCTTAACGGCACGGCTTTAGCGCTCCAATTCATATCCATTCACGGATACGTTAAGGCCCGAGAGGTCGGATCAAAAGCGCGCCTAGCTGATCAAACTGCGGAGCATCCAGGCGGTTTTTTCACTCACTTGCATCCGTTGGGTCAGCAAATCGGCGGTCGGCTCATCACTGGCCTTTTCGGCTACGGGAAAGACGGAGCGCGCGGTGCGGGTGACGGCCTCATGGGCACGAACCAAATTGGCCACCATGGCTTCGGCGTTCGGAACCTCGTCGTCTTCTTCAATCGAGGTCAAGGCTGCATAAGCCTTGTAGCTGCCAGGCGCCACCACGCCCAAAGCCCGAATCCGCTCGGCAATCTCATCGACGGCCAAGGCCAGCTCATTATATTGCTGCTCAAACATCAGATGGAGCGTGTTGAACAACGGGCCGGTGACATTCCAATGGTAATTGTGAGTCTTCAGGTAGAGGGTATAGGTATCTGCCAACAAGCGGGACAAACCGTCCGCAATTTCGACGCGTTGACCTTCCGGAATTCCAATATCAATTTCCATAACAGGGCCCTCCAATCAGGTTCATCTGGGATGTTACTAATTTAGAATTATTCTAAAATAAATTCAAGAGGCGAGAGTGAAAAGGGCCCGCGCCCAGCGGCGCGAGCCCTCGTATTTTGCTCGCCTGCGCAATTTATTTCAACGGCGGCGCAGGCGTTTGTTCCTTGGCATAGTATTCCAGGCTCGAAATACTCGGTCCGTAATCTTCTGTCGGCGCAGATAAGAAGCCCGGATAATTGGCTTCGGAAAAATCGCGCACATGTTGAGGAATAATATCCGCGCTATTGCCCCCCATCATGGTCGAGGCATAGAGAATGTGGCCCGGCTCTTGGCCCATCAACATCCAAGGCAGCCATTGCGTGATCCGCTGCCAAGACCCTGTGTAATTCACATAAGTCATGTTGGGATCTTCCAGCTCATCCTTGGAAACGATGTAGCGGAAAAGCTCAGATACTTGCACCATCTCACCGGCAGACTCGCGCGGCCATTTGTCCGGTTGCAAGGCATTCGGGTAATAAAGATGCATGTCCGTAGTCAACAAGAGACGGTTTTCCGGAAGCTCTCTCCAAGGAAACAGAAGCGGGATCTTCTTCGGCTCGGCTCCCTTATCGGCGCCAAAATCTTCCGGCGCCAGGATCAAATAATCACTGATCGTATAGTTGAAGGGGTCGTTGCCCACATGCACGACTTCAACTTCTTCGCCGGTCCAAGGGTTTGTCCATGTCTTGAGAAATTCGCCCGTCCGCGAGTCGGTATAAAAGATGACTTCTTTATTGAGACGGCGAATGGTGCCGTCTTCCTGGGGGATCAATCTTGCGGCCAAAAAGGTCTCAAAACTGCAGAGCTCCTTGACTTTTTCGCCCGGTTTGACGCCCAAGATCTGTCCCGTGCAATAGGTGAAGCGCTCATTTTCCGGGTTCAGATCTGCCTGAATCCGCGCCCAGGCATCCCTGTTCCATCGCGGATTCATGAAATCGATTTTTGTTTCAAACTCTATTGTCACGGTGTCATTTTCCTTGCTTTTTCGGGATTTTTCCCAATCCGAGTGCGTAACTGAGGCGACCTTATGCCAGCCCAAAGACCTTGCCTAGAAGCGGCCTTTTCTTTGTCCGTTTGGCGCAAATATGCCAGGGTCGCTTTAGAAAAAACCCAAAAAACAGGGAATTTTTACGATCTTGTGCTTTTTTCGACAAAACCAATGAACCTTCTCGGCGCGGGGGACGACACAGTCATAACGGCGTCGCTCGCCGCTTATTTAGCAAAACCACCTAGAAGGAATTTGACCAATGCATACTGTGAAGAAAAATCTGAATAAAGCTCTTGGCGCGGCGCTTTTGGCCGCAGGCACATTTGCCGTTTCACCGGCCTCGGCCGATACGGGCACCGGTTATCTGACCAGTGCAAGCCCGGACCCCTGGGTCGTCAAAAGCAACGGACAAACATACACCCAGTTTAAGACAATGGGTTTTGTCTCCATCAAGGGCAAACTGGAATATGACGTGGGAGTCGCCGGCGGAATCAAAAGCTGGTGGGCTCAACCTGAAGTCATCAACGGCTATGGTATTGCAGCAATTGTCCCCGGCTTAGCGGCCTACAAATTAACCCAAGCCTACCCCTTCGGCAGCCGCCCAAACACACTGAACAAGACATTGAACTTCTCCATTAACCAGGGCGTCTTTGAAAACAATGCGGTGGGCATGTGCAATTGGCTCGCCAACAGCTTGCGCAACCAAGGCAAATCAAACGCTCAGATTTTCTCGCAAGACCGCGAAGTCAACTTCACGGCTAGTCTCAAATATGGTGTTGACGCGACCGGCGCTGGTTCGGGTAATCCGATCTGGGAAGCCAGCTCGCCCATCAACATCAAAGTGAAATGTGCCAAATGGACCGGCCCGCAAGTCCCAACAGCGCCTGGCGGTTTTGTCGCAAACCCAACGCCTAAAGGACCGAACAAGTTCAAGGCCAATACACCGAACCCAACACCTCCGACCGGCCCTGCGGGCATCAAGGCAACGACACAAACACCGCCGCCGCCGCCATCTGGGCCGACTAATCTTCAAGCTGTGCCGCAAACCCCTCCGCCTCCGGCCGGACCGACCAGACTGAAGGCCACCACGGAAGATCCGGACAAACCCAAGCGAGCAGATCGATAAGCTTGATCCAAGAGCTAAAACAAGGGGCGACACGCAAGTGTCGCCCCTTTCCTATTGATCCGAGGCCATAACTATTCGGCGGCTTGCGCCGGGGCATCTCCATTGCCGACAGGCGGCAGCCAACGCAAGACCGGTTTACGGGCCGCCAAGGTTTCATCAAGACGCGTTGCCGGCGCCAATCGCGGCGCACCCAGAAACCGTTCTTTGTTTCCGGCTTTCGCCTCGGCCGCCAAGGACCGCATCACCGTGATGAATTGATCGACACTCGCTTTGGACTCAGTTTCCGTCGGTTCCAACAACATGGCACCATGCACCACCAGCGGGAAATAAACCGTCATCGGATGATAGCCCTCATCGATCATCGCCTTGGCAAAATCAAGCGTAGTCACGCCCGTGTCTTTCAGGAAGCTATCGTCAAACAAGGCCTCATGCATGCACGGCCCGGCGAACGGCACACTGAAGAGATCTTGCAGCGACGCCAGAATGTAGTTCGCGCTTAGCACGGCATCCTCAGACACTTGACGCAATCCATCGGCGCCATGGCTCATGGCATAGGAAAGCGCGCGCACGAACATGCCCATCTGCCCATGAAACGCCGTCAGGCGGCCCATAGCATCTGCGGCATCTGCTTCATCCTCGACCAGGCGAAACTTTGATCCTTCCTGGACGACAAAGGGACGCGGTGCGTAAGGCGCCACTGCCTCGGAAAAGACAACCGGCCCGGCACCCGGCCCGCCACCGCCATGGGGTGTCGAAAATGTTTTGTGCAGATTGAGATGCATGGCGTCCACGCCAACATCGCCTGGGCGGACCTTACCCATGATGGCGTTGAAATTTGCGCCGTCACAATAAACATAGGCGCCGGCCGCATGGGTGGCTTCACAAATAGCTTGAATATCTCGTTCGTAAAGCCCGCATGTATTGGGATTTGTCAGCATGACCGCAGCCACATCATTATTCAGCTTGGATTTCAAATCAGCCAAATCGATGCGACCGTCATCCGTGGCACCAATCGCCTCAACCTGATAACCGCATTGGGCGGCGGTGGCCGGGTTGGTGCCATGGGCAGATTCGGGCACCAGGACTTTCTTCCGTCCGTCGCCTTTTGCTTCCAAAGCCGCACGGATGGCCATGAGCCCGCAAAGCTCACCATGGGCGCCGGCCTTCGGCGACATGGCAACGGCGGGCATGCCGGTCAGCTCTTTCAGCCAATGGCCCAGCTGATCAATCAATTCAAGGGCGCCTTGAACCGTGTTTTCGGGCTGCAGCGGATGGATATCGGCAAATCCCGGCAACCGGGCCATCTTCTCATTGAGCCTTGGATTGTGCTTCATGGTGCACGATCCCAAAGGATAAAGGCCGGTATCGATCGAGTAGTTCTTTTGGCTGAGACGAACATAGTGCCGCACGGTTTCGGGTTCCGAGAGACCTACCAAGCCGATCTCCTCTGTGCGTTCCAAGTCGCCCAACCGGCTGGGCTGATCCGCGGGCTCAGGCAAATCAACGCCGGTGGTTCCGCGCTGCCCCAGTTCAAAAATCAGGTCTTCTTTCTGCGCCAGCCCGCGATGGCCGGAAAAGGTCTCCAATGGATCGCTCCCCTCAACGGAAACTGGATGCGTCGGACGTCCAGATGAATTCATCATGAGAGGATCTCCTTCAAGCCGTCGACAAAGGTTGAGATATCTTCGTCCGTATTGGTTTCCGTCGCAGTGACAATTAGTAGATTGTCAGTCTCAGAATTTGCGCCAAGCAACCGGGCCGCAGGTAAGCCGCCGAGAATGTTTTTCTCGGCCAGACGATCGACCACATCTGTCGCCTGTTTGGGCAGACGTAGGGTGAATTCATTGAAGAACACCGGTGTCAGCAACTCGACGCCGTCCAGCGACGCCAGCGCATCGGCAAGCTGGCCGGCTGTTTGGTGGTTGAGCCCGGCCAGCCGTTTCAGTCCCGCCTCGCCCAACAAGGTCATGTGAATTGTGAACGCTAGGCAGCAAAGTCCTGAATTTGTACAAATATTGCTGGTCGCCTTCTCGCGCCGGATATGTTGTTCGCGCGTTGAGAGCGTTAGGACAAATCCACGTTTGCCGGTGCTGTCGACGGTTTCACCGCACACCCGGCCCGGCATTTGCCGGACAAACTTTTGCCGGGTCGCAAACAGACCGAGATAAGGTCCGCCAAAATTCAGACCAACACCCAAAGATTGCCCCTCGCCGACAACAATGTCAGCACCCATGGAGCCAGGCGATTTCATCAAACCCAGCGAGACGATTTCAGCGACCACCACAATCAGCAGAGCGCCTTGGGCATGGACGGCCTCCGCAAGCTGTGTGAGATCCTGCGCCCGGCCAAAAAAGTCCGGGTTTTGAATCACCACACAGGATGTTTGATCATCAATCTTGTCGAGAATGGCGCTTTCGGCACCCACCGAAATGGCTCCGATCTCGACTTGGGTGTCATTGAACTGGGAAATGGTTTTGACCACGTCTTGATAGTGCGGATGCAAATTACCGCACAGCACCGCCTTTTTCCGGCGCGTTAAACGATGCGCCATCAAGACGGCTTCGCCACACGCGGTCGAGCCGTCATACATAGAGGCATTGGCCACCTCCATGCCGGTCAACATGGCGACTTGTGTCTGAAACTCGAACAAGCTCTGCAATGTGCCTTGGCTGATTTCCGGTTGATAAGGCGTATAGGCCGTCAGAAACTCGGACCGCTGGATCAAATGATCCACGGTGGCCGGAATGTGATGGCGGTAGGCCCCACCACCGATAAAGAACGGCGCGTCGCCTGCCGAGACATTCTTGGAGGCCAGAGCCTTCAAGGCGCGCTCCACGGCCAATTCGCCTTTCGCCAAGGGCAAATCAACCAGCCCTTCCAGACGGACGGAGGGGTCTATATCTCGAAACAGGTCATCGACAGTGTCGGCACCGATGACGGCCAACATGTCTTTTCGATCATCGGGGGTGAGTGGCAAATACCGCATCAGGACAGCCCTCCGACAAATTCGTCATAGGATGCTTTGTCCATGAGTTTTGACAGTTCGGACGGATCTGACACTTTTAACTTCAAAAACCAACCGTCCGCTTCCGGCGCGTCATTCACACTGCCCGGATTGTCGGTCAGCGCTTCGTTGACTTGCGTCACCTCACCGCCGACCGGCGCATATACTTCACTCGCCGCTTTGACGCTTTCCACCACAGCCGCTTCGTCGGATTGCGCCAGGGACTTGCCGATATCCGGCAGCTCCACAAACACGATATCGCCCAATTGCTCGGTGGCATATTTGGTAATGCCGACCGTCGCCACATCACCGTCAATTGTGACCCATTCATGTTGTTCTGTGTATTTCATATCCGACATATCTGCCCCTTTACCCTCGATAATAATTCTGTTGCACAAACGGCAAGGTCACCACCTCGGCAGGATGCGCCTTGCCTCTCACAATCAAATTGACTTTGGTGCCCGGCGCGCTTTGGGCCGAGCCGACATAACCCATGGCAACGGGGCCGCCGACCGTCGGCCCAAAGGACCCGCTCGTCACGGCGCCGATCTCTTGACCATCAAGATCGGCGATGACCGCCCCTTCCCGCGCCGGGACGCGACCCTGAGGTTTCAGCCCCACGCGTTTTCGTTCGGCGCCCGCAGAGATCTGCGCCACGATTCGATCCGCGCCGGGAAAACCACCTGTCTCCCGACGGTTTTTAGGGATGGCCCATGTCAAACTCGCTTCGACCGGCGTCGTCGTTGTGTCGATGTCATGGCCGTAGAGACAAAGTCCGGCTTCCAACCGAAGCGAGTCCCGGGCGCCGAGACCAACCGGCGCAACCTCTTGCTCCGCCAACAGCCTCTTGGCCAGATCATGCGCGGCATCAGAGCGAATTGAAATCTCATAACCGTCTTCGCCGGTATACCCGGATCGACTGACATGGCAGTCAACGCCGTCAATGGTCGTCGAGGTCGCCGTCATAAAAGTCAACGCCTGTGCATCCGGACAGTGCCGAGACAAAACCTCGGCGGCCTTGGGCCCCTGGAGCGCCAACAAAGCGCGATCTTCAACCAACGTGACCTCAACGTCATCGCCCAGTGAAGCCTGCAGATGATCCACATCTTGTCTCTTGCACGCCGCATTAACGATGAGAAAAAGTGAGCCGTCGTCTTCGGCGGAGGATGACCGGCTGACCATCAGGTCGTCGAGAATGCCGCCTTGATCATTGAGCAAAAGCGTGTAGCGCATTTGCCCCAGCTTCAGACCAAACATGTCGCCCGGGACAAGCGCCTCGAGAGCCCGTGCCACGACCTCATGGGAGGCATCCGTCTTGGACGTTAAAAAAACCTGCCCCATATGGGAGACATCGAACAGCCCGGCTGCCTCGCGGGTCTGTTTGTGTTCAGCCAATATCCCGCTCGGATATTGAACCGGCATCGCATAACCGGCGAAGGGAACCATCTTCGCCCCAAGGCCGACATGTAAATCGTAAAGCGGTGTTTTCAGGAGATCTTGTTCTGGATCCATACAACTGGGCAGTCTTGAGCTCTATTGGCACGGCACACCATGTGCCGCGCAGAGCCCCAACTGTCATGGACCTGAGAGATTTGACGTGAGGGAAACCCTCACGCTTACCCCTTCGGTGAGACCGCCTTCAATCCTTGCGATCTACTTTCCAGTTTATCATCGTCTAGCGGTCCGTTTGCCTGAGAGTTTCCGGGGCGGTTGCTCCTTCGGCGCCAGGACTATGGCCTGACCTCTCCCGCTAAAGTCATTTGAATTAATCCCTCGACGCGCTTCCCAGCGGATCGAGACAACAAAATCACCTTCGACTCAGGTAGGCTGAGAGTCAAGGGGCGGACGAGATGTCATATCATCACATGCGCCTAGGCACTTGAATCCCAAGTAGATTTAAGGACAAAGAAATTTGGCTGAGGGTCGCCTGACACAGACCCAAACGCGAGGCCCGGATGCCTTCGTCCGATTCGCTCAAGATATGATGTTCCGCATAAAAGCGGCTAAAGGCTTGCGCCAAACCATACACATGTTCGCAAAGTATATTGGGCGCCCGTTTGTCAAAGGCCCCGGTGACAGCTTCCGGCAACTGAATTAAATTGAGAGCCAGTGCGCGCTCGGTCTCATTACCGATTGAAATCAATGGCTTTTCGTCGATCGGGCTTTGCTCTTCCGCTTTGCGCAAAATGGACTGAATCCGGACCGCAGCATATTGCAAATACGGTCCTGTTTTGCCTTCAAAGCGCATGAAGCGATCAAGATCAAAAACATAATCCGATAGACGATGATTGCTGAGATCGGCAAATTTCAAAGCGCCAATGCCCACCATATCGGCGATCGACTGACGCTCTTCATCGCCATAGGATTCTGCCAAGCCGGCCTCCTGCAACCGCTCCGACGCTTTGTCCCGCATCATTGTGATCAAATCATGCAGTTTCATCACGCCCCCGGCGCGGGTCTTGAACGGCTTCCCGTCCGGCCCGTTCATGGTGCCGAACCCAATATGCTCGAGAGCGGCTTTGCCGTTCAGCCCGCCTTTGTGGGCCGCCCGAAAGACCTGTTCAAAATGCGTATGTTGCCGCTGATCCACCACATACAAAATTGAGTCCGGATCGTGATCCTGAACACGCTCCACAATGGTCGCGAGGTCCGTCGTCGCATAGGTCGCAGCCCCGTCGGATTTGACCAAGATGAGAGGTGGCATATCCGTCTTATCACCGTCCTCACCCACACGAATAATGCCGGCGCCTTGATCCTGCTCGACCAAAGACTGTTTTTTGAGTTCGTCCACCAAACCGGGAATGAAAGGATCCGCATCCGCCTCCCCTTTCCACAGGTCAAACTGAACACCGAGCGCGCCAAATTCCCGTTCCATGCCTATTCGCGACACATCGATGAAATGCTGCCAAAGCGCACGGTATCCCGGACGGCCGGATTGCAATTCTGCTGTCGCCAATCGGGCCTCTTCGTCGCGCGCCGGATCGGCTTTGCAGTCGGAAGCTGCCTTCGGATACATGCGCTCCAAATCGTCCATGGTGACAGGCGCGTTTTTCGGGAAGTCGTCTTGGATGCCCTCATCAAAATAGGGCAAGTCCGGCTGCATGCGCTTTAACTCAGTGATCAACATGCCGATGGGCTTACCCCAATCGCCCATATGCACATCACTGATGGTTTTGTGACCGACAAACCGGCTGAGGCGCTGAAGCGCATCGCCGATAATGGTGGAGCGCAAATGCCCCACATGCATGGGCTTGGCGACATTGGGGCCGCCGAAATCAAGCACCACCGTGCCTGCCGTTGACTCTGCGACGCCGCAACGCTCATCGGGCAGCATGTCAGTGAGTGTTTTGCTCAAAAACGCATCGCTCAGGTTCAAATTGATGAAGCCGGGGCCCGCCACCGAGACCTCTGCCAGAATCTCATTCGCTTGCAACGTTTCGACGATGCCTTCGGCAATCTGACGAGGGTTCTTTTTAGCTATTTTGGCCGCCGCCATGGCACCGTTGCACTGGAACTGCGCAAGGTCCGGCCGGTCCGACACATTGACACGGCCAAGCTCTCTCGGAAGACCGCCCGTGTCGAAGGCGTCTCCGACAATCGAAGACAGTCGCTCGAGTACCGATGTCATGACCTAACAGTTACCCTTTGAATTTAGGGACGTTCGACAGCCCGCAAATTAGGTCTATCAAACGGAGATGTGTTGCGATTATACGCAAGCTGATCTGGCGACAATTCCCAACCGACCAATACTTCATAGAGATCCGCACGGCCCAGACGCTGAAACGGAATACGGATATTCTTGACCTCGCGCGTTTCGTAGACGCGGGGCTGGCCCGGCTCGAATTCCGCGGTGAAGTTGTAGATTTGTTTGTTGAGAACCCTCTGGTTCAGTTCGGTCACAGCCACAAAGTACTGAAAGTTCTGCTGACCAATTCGCCCCTGAGGCCCGGCCCGCAAATCGAGATCAAACTTGATTTCAACTTCCGCAAATTGGCCATTATTGTCGCATTCACCCCGGACCTTGCCGATTTCGCCGTCATAGGCGACGTTATTCAATTCACGCCCCGGCCCTGGTCCAAAGACGGTGAGCTGAGAAGCATCATACAAAACACCGATTCTCGGGCAGACCTTCACCACGAAGGGGTCTTCTCTGCCGCAGCCGGTCAAAACCAAAAGTATTGCACCTGCGACGGCAAATGCCGCATAACGCAGTGAATTGGCGGTACCGAAAGATGTCATGGTCTGTTCCAATTTCGCGGGTTTTTCCTGCTAAGCCTTTTGCCTAGCAGAACAATTTGTTACAGGTTGATAGCCGGAAAGCCCCCGAGCTGCAAGCCGACAATATAGATGAGGCCTATCGATCCAATGAATCAAAGCCCTTCCAGCCTGAACTCCGCCAAGGTCATCTTGGCCGCCCCACGGGGGTTTTGTGCCGGCGTGGACAGGGCTATTCAGATTGTTGAGCGGGCTCTGGAAAAGTTTGGCGCACCGGTCTATGTCCGCCATGAAATCGTCCACAACCGCTATGTTGTTGAGCGATTGGAGAAAATGGGTGCCATCTTTGTCGAGGAGCTGGATGAGGCCCCGGATGACCGGCCGGTTGTGTTTTCGGCCCATGGCGTGCCCAAATCGGTGCCGGAAGAAGCAAAACGCCGGGACATGATTTATGTGGATGCGACCTGTCCCTTGGTTTCAAAGGTTCATGTCCAGGCCGACCAACGCCGCCGGGCCGGCGACGAAATTGTCTTGATCGGGCATGACGGACACCCGGAGGTGGTCGGCACAATGGGCCAATTGCCGCCGGGCGCCATCAAGCTGATCGAAACGCCGGAGGATGCCCGCAGCTTTGAGCCCCAGGATCCGGAGAGCCTTTCGCTCATCACCCAAACCACTTTATCCGTCGACGACACAGCCGAGATCGTCTCCATTCTGCAAGACCGGTTTCCGGCCATTCACACGCCGCACAAAGAGGATATTTGCTACGCCACAACAAATCGCCAGGAAGCCGTCAAAGCGATGGCATCGCAGTGCGAGATTATTTTTGTCATCGGCGCGCGCAATTCCTCGAACTCCATGCGGTTGGTCGAAGTCGCGGAGCGCAGTGGCTGCCCCAAAGCCCTATTGATCGCGCGGGCGGGAGATATTGATTGGGACGAGGTCGGCACGCCCGCCACCATCGGCATCACCGCTGGCGCCTCCGCGCCGGAAATTCTGGTGGAGGAGCTTCTCAGCGCCCTTCAGTCACGCTTCGACATTACAACCGAAACGCTGACCACCAGCGAAGAAAACGTTACATTTAAGTTGCCTGCAGTTCTTTCCGACAAAAAAGAAGCCTCCTAAATCATGGCCGTCTATACGCAAGTCAGCGATGTCGCCTTGCGCGCTTTCCTGAGCGAATATGACGTGGGTGAGCTGCGCTCTTATAAGGGCATAGCGGAAGGCGTAGAGAATTCGAATTATCTGCTGCAAACAAGCCAGGGCCAATTCATTTTGACGCTCTATGAAAAGCGCGTCGACCCAAAGGACCTACCGTTTTTTCTAGGCTTACTTGATAGTTTGTCCGAACAAGGCATTCCCTGCCCGGTGCCGATTCACAATAAGGCCGGCAATGCACTGGGCACATTGGAAAAAAAGCCTGCAGCCATTGTCAGTTTTCTCGAAGGAACTTGCGTCCAAAAGGTGCGCCGGGAACATTGCGCGGAGTTAGGCAAACATCTGGCCCGCATGCACCAAGCCGCCCAAGACTTCAGTCTGAGCCGTGCGAACGCTTTAGGCCATAGCGGCTGGCGGCCGCTTTTCGATCAGATCGGTGAAAAGGCCAATACCGTCGCGCCAGGCTTGCACGACATCATTGCGGAAGAATTGGACCATCTCGACAAACATTGGCCGACAGGTCTGAAGGAAGGCATCATCCATGCGGATCTATTCCCGGACAACGTCTTTTTCATTGATCGAAGCCTGTCCGGACTGATCGACTTCTACTTTGCTTGCAACGATGCTGTTCTTTATGACCTAGCCATTTGTATCAATGCTTGGTGCTTCGAGCGCGGCGGTGACTTCAATGCCACAAATGCTCGGGCGTTGACGACAGCCTACCAATCGGTGAGCGATCTGCCGGCAGGTGATATGGAAGCGCTCCCCATTTTGTGCCGCGGTGCTGCCATGCGGTTTTTGCTCACCCGGCTTTACGATTGGATCCACACGGTCGACGGTGCCATGGTTCAGCCAAAAGATCCTATCGCCTATTTGAACCGGTTGCGCTTTCACCAAGCTGCCAGGTCGCACTCGAGCTACGGTGTGACATGAGCAGAGTGACGATCTACACAGATGGGGCGTGCTCCGGCAACCCAGGTCCAGGCGGCTGGGGCGCCTTGCTGATCTTCGCCGACAATGAGAAAGAGCTGCGAGGAGGAGCCCCCGAAACGACAAACAACCGCATGGAATTGACGGCAGCGATTGAGGGATTGAAGGCGTTGAACCGGTCTTGCCAAATCGATCTGTATACAGATTCGACTTATGTCAAAGACGGCATTACCAAGTGGATCCATAACTGGAAACGCAACGGTTGGCGCAATGCATCAAAAAAACCGGTCAAGAATGCGGAACTTTGGCAAGCTCTGGACGATTTGGTTCAGAAACATGAAATTACATGGCATTGGGTCAAGGGACATGCAGGCGAGCCCGGCAACGAACGGGCAGATATGTTGGCCAATGAAGGCATGGCATCAGTCCGATACTAAAAGAGGCCCCGGAAGGGCCTCTTTTTCAATTCACATCGCGGGGCGACTAGCCCAGCTGTTCCAACATATGTTCGGCGCTGGAGACGCGATACTCACCGCCTGCTTCGACATTCAATTGGGAGACGACGCCGTCTTTAGCGAGGATGGAGAAACGTTGACTACGTTGGCCCAACCCGAACCCGGTTCCATCAAGCTCTAACCCCAATGCTGTTGTGAACTCGCCGTTACCGTCAGCCAGCATACGCACTTTGTCGCCCACATTTTGATCTTTGCCCCAGGCATCCATGACAAAGACGTCATTGACGGCCATACAGACAATTTCATCAACGCCTTTGGCTTTCAGGGCATCTGCATTTTGCACGTAGCTGGGCAGATGTTGTGCAGAACAGGTTGGGGTAAAGGCACCCGGAACGGCAAAAATTGCAACCGTCTTACCGGCACAAAGGTCCTTGGTGGAAACGCCGTTTGGCCCATCCGCTGTCATTTCATTGAGTTTTGCTTCGGGAATCGAATCCCCTTCTTTAATTGTCATTTTTCTAATCCGTGATTGGTCAGACCGTAAATCTGAGCTTGGTTAACGGGCGCATTTAACGCGGTTCACTCAGGCTTGAAAAGACCCAAATTGCCGCCGAAAGCACAGAAAACCCTTAATTTTAGAGGGTTTCTCTGCATTTCGACTCCAGACCCAAAAATGCCAAAATTCTGCGCACTAATTCCCTTGAAACCAATTGCAGGGGCAAACTACCCTTATCAGGAATTCGAAAGGCGAAGCGGCGTGATTTCAGAGATTAATCTTGAAGGAAAAATGCTGATTGCCATGCCGGGCATGGGAGACCCACGCTTTGAGCGGTCTGTCATCTTCATGTGTGCCCATTCTGACAACGGTGCCCTGGGCTTTGTCATCAACAAATCTGTCGAAAATCTTGCGTTCGAGGATTTGCTAGAGCACCTCAAACTTGAAAGTGAGGCCATCAAAGTGGCCCCGCCTATACATTTCGGAGGACCCGTCGAAACCGAGCGCGGTTTTGTGATTCATTCAGAGGATTATGTCCATCAAGAAACCGCCGTGCCGGTGACAGGCCATATTGGCGTGACCGCGACCTTGGATATTTTGGAAGCGATTGCCAAAGGCGACGGCCCAAAAAAATCTCTTTTGGTATTGGGCTATGCGGGATGGGCACCAGGTCAGCTCGAAGCGGAAATTCAATCAAACGGTTGGCTGCATTGCGATGCGGATGAAGAAATTGTCTTCGATTCAGACAATGACGATAAGTGGGAACGCGCGCTTGCCAAACTCGGTGTCGATGCGGCGATGCTTTCGGCAAATGCGGGCAGCGCCTAAGTAAATTTCTATTTTGACCAATAATTTGCGATGAAGGCCTGTGCCTCCATGGCTGTCATGGGCGCACCAAATATATAACCTTGTGCATAGTTACATCCCATCTCCAAAAGCTCGCGTCCAATATCTTCCGTCTCGACGCCTTCGGCAACAATGTCCATATCTAGATTATGCGCAAGATCGATCGCGGATTTGACCATCACTTTGGATTGATCATTCTGAGATAACTCCCGCACAAAAGACTGATCAATCTTGATCGTATCAAATGGAAATCTGCGCAATCGTTCCAATGACGAGTGCCCGGTACCGAAATCATCCAGCACAACGCCGCCGCCCAACTGCCTTAACCCTGACAGCAGCTCCGCCGTTTCATCTTCATTTCCCTCAAGTTGAGATTCCGTCACTTCCAATTTCAGGCTGTCAGGTGCCAATTCAACCGAGCGCATAATTTCTGAAAAATCTTTGACTAAATCATCATCCAGCAGCTGCTTGGTCGATATGTTGACACTGGCAAATAAAGGCTTCTCAAGTTCAAAAAACTGTTGCCACTGGGAAAGCTGCAGACTTGTCATGGAAAGAGCAAAACGGCCGAGCGGTTTAATCAACCCCAGCTCTTCTGCACGCGGCACAAATTGTGCCGGACTCAGCAGGCCCTGAGAGGGATGATTCCACCGGATCAGAGATTCAAAACCGGCGATCCGTCCATCCTTGAGATCCATAATGGGCTGATAAAAGATCTCCATCTCGTAATTTTCGAGAGCCCGCCGCAACTCGGTCTCGAAGGTCAACTCTTGGCTGCGGTCAACCCCCATGCCGGGCTCATATGTTACGACCCCATTCTGTCCGGCTTTCTGGGCTTCATAGAGCGCTTGCTGTGCCTCGGTCAAGAGTGACTCCGCGGACTGATCCGTGTCATGACAAATAGCGATGCCGGTGCTGACAGTCGGAAACACGGTTTGCTCACCCAGGTCCAGCGATCTTGAAATTGATGCTTGCAGCTCTTGCACCAATGGATTCACATCGGTGGCGTGTCCGGTCAACCTGGTCAGAAGGGCAAACTGATGACCACCGATGCGGGCCAAAATGTCATCGTCCGACTTCACTTCACCCAATCTGTTTGCCAACGTCACCAAAAGCTGGTCAGCGACTTCAGTTCCCAAGCCTTCATTGAAAGTCTTGAACCGATCAATATCAATGGCCAGAACAACAGGCCGCGCGATACCTTCCGGAGGCGGGCCATGGCGTTTAAACGATAAGATCGCGGCAGAGATGCTGGGTAAAAGCTCCTCCAAACCGGGCAGCCCAGTCAGGCTATCCGAAATCGACTCCGCTGCCGCGCGTTCTTCCGCCTGCGTCTCAGGCACTTTATCAGGTGCTTCCCGGATCACCCCAATGCACCGGACGGCGCCGCTCACCTCATCATGGTGATTTGTCGCCCGCAACTCCATGGGAATGGCCTGCCCCTCCGTTCCCATAACATCGAAAGCCAAATGGACACTCTCGCTACCCCCAGTGGATGAGCTCAAGGCATCGCTGAATGCATCGCGATCCTTTTGATCGATACGTTCCAACCATTCGGCAAGGTCGATCTCAACCGCCTGCTCGGCAAAACCGAGGAGCTCGGTAACATACCCAGACAATCGAAGCCGCTCGGTATTCAAATTGAGATCCCATACACCCTCTTGTGCGGCAAGCATGGCAATCTCATAACTTTCATCATGCGCCGGAATAGAGGGCTGGGCCTCCTGAACCACAACAGACGGTTGCGGCACCTGTTGCGGAACCGCCTCGACGGGCTCATCTTCAACAACTTCGCGCTCGACCAGCAGAAAACTTGCAAATGAGACCAAGGCAATGCCGGCCGTAAAGATCACATACGCCAAGGGTTCAAGAGGAATCAAATAGGCGGCGTTACTGGCGAAGGAGAATCCCATAATCGCCAAGCATCCGATAAAAATGATCGCCGACCCCGGCAACACCAGACGCGCCGCAGGCTGACCGTTCTTCATTTGAAACGGCAGAATAAACAAGGAAAGAGCGGCCGCCAAAAACACGAACACGCGAGCGACGGAACCGGTTTCCGGCACGCCTAGCAGAACGATGATGAGAACAAACACGGCGGCATATTGCGTGGCCTCAACGGCTTTCTCTTGCCCACCTTGCGCCGGACCGAAGTTGACCACTTTGAGCAGATACTCCAGCCCAAATATCACGGCGAGTATAAGATAGACATGCGCAAGGGTGACATCCAAGAACCCAAGCAAGGCAATGTTATTGGCGATATAGCCAAAATAAGACGCAAAATAGAAAGCCGTGCTGAGAGCAATCAACCCTGCCCAAAGGCACGCCGAAACGCCGCTATAGATACGCACACCAATCAGCAGCACGGCCATTATCAACAGCGCACCGATCAGCATGTTGTGCATAATCAAGCTGGAACGGTTGTAATTTTGAAATGCACTGGGCGACCAAATTGAGGCCATACCGTTTCGTGGCGTGGAGTCCAGTCGCATTCCCAGAACAATTTCTTCGCCGGGCGGGAGAACCAGCGTGAAATGCTGGTCATTGGCGCGCACAAACGACGTTTCCCCAATCAAACGTCGCTCGGCATCGACCACGACAACTTCCAGGATCTCCGGAATGCGGCCCATTGTTCCCAAAAGCCCCGAACCGGTGACCGCCGGGTGCCGCAGGACAAACACTTTTTCAATCGGCGTGGCCGTCTGATTGAGGATCTTCAACCCCTGCCAGACTTCAGCATCTACAGTTTTTTGCTCATCAACGGGTCTAAGCCGCCTTTCACCGCCTCTCGCCTCTAGGGTCTGATACAGGCTCAGATAATCGGAGACGTCGACAATCCCTCTCGATCCGTCAAGTTCCAAGGTTTCAGCTTGGGCCGCCGCCGCTGTGACAATCATACTCAACAGCAAGGCCATTGCGGCCTTTCCTGCTGCGGCACAAAAACGGATGGGATTGGATTTCATCAACAGTAATGGATTCCGCTGATTCTGAGATTGTCGGCTGAAGGTGCGGGCGCGGATCCAACGCAAAACGAGGCTATCCTTCATTGTCCGCTTCGGCTGTCCCGCCAATTCACAATTGTTTTCATATGTCTACGGCAAGGCGTCGCCTTTGACAATTGCGAACAGAAGATGGTCTCGCCAACGGCCGTTAATTTTCAGATATTGTCTGGCGAGCCCCTCTTGTTGAAAGCCGACCCGTAACAGCAACCGGCGCGATGCCTGATTTTCAGGCAGGCAGGCGGCTTCAAGCCGATGCAGGCGCAATTCCTCAAAGACGTATGGGACCAGGGCGGCCACCCCTGCACTCATTAGGCCTTGCTGCTTGTAACGCTCTCCAACCCAATACCCCACCGAGGCCGATTGGGTCACTCCGCGGCGCACATGACTAAGCGTGCATCCGCCAACCAGCGCGCGATCGCTATTTCGAAAAACAAAAAAAGGATAGGCGGAATCCTCTCGGATATCGCGGGCATAGCGCCGAAGCCGCCGCCGAAAAGAGCCCTTCGACAGGTCGTCCAGCGGCCACGTCGGCTCCCAAGGCACCAAAAACTCCCGGCTTTCCGCCCGTAATGAGGACCACTCGTCAAAGTCAGCCATCACCGGTGCGCGCAGAATAACGCCGTCACCCTCTATAAGAGCGTCATCATGTCGGGATATCGATCTTAACAGCGCCATCCACTCTGCCTTTCCAGCGTCGCATGATCTTAGAATTGCTCTGACTTTTCAACCTTGGCTGAGTTTGGGCAATCTCTTGGCCTTAGACCCGGGTGCGCGCGGAGATATGGGCTTTAACCGTTTCAAGATCGTTGTCGAGCACGTCAAACTGCTCCGGCCGGGAGAAAAGATCCGAAAGCCGATCCGGCAGTTCAGATTGCAGCCCAATGGCCTTGCCGACAGCTTCCGGGAACTTGGCCGGATGGGCCGTCGCCAAGCTCACCATGGGCACCTCGACTGGGCCTCTTTGCGATACCGCCGCCGCGAGGCCCACGGCGGTATGCGGGTCAACCACACGGCCCGTTCGTTCGTAGATAGACTTGATGGTTTCGGCTGTTTGCGACTCATCGACACGCGCCGCTTTAAAATATTTTGCAATGAAAGCTGCTGCGGCCGGTTCAATTTGGAAAACACCTTGATCGCTCAATTGGTGCATAGATGAGACGACCGCGCCCGGTTGACGGCCATAAGCATCGAACAGAAGGCGCTCAAAGTTACTGGACACTTGAATATCCATGCTGGGACTAGAGGTTGGCGTCACCGATGTGACGCGATATTCGCCCGTCGCTAAGGTTCTGGTTAGAATATCGTTGACATTGGTGGCGATGACCAAATCTTCGATGGGCAAACCCATCTGTCCCGCCACGTAACCGGCCAATACATCTCCAAAGTTTCCTGTCGGGACCGTAAAACTGACTTTACGATCCGGCGCGCCTAAGGCGATAGCCGCATAAAAATAATAAACCACTTGGGCCATGACCCGGGCCCAATTGATCGAATTGACACCGCCCATCGCGACCTGATCGCGAAAGGCAGAATCATTGAACATAGCCTTGACCAAAGCCTGACAATCGTCGAACGTCCCTTTGATGGCGATGTTATGGACATTCTCGTCCAGCACCGTGGTCATCTGACGCCTCTGAACCTCTGATGTCCGATTGTGCGGATGCAGAATAAAGATGTCCACGGCATCCCGCCCGCGCATCGCCTCAATGGCGGAAGACCCTGTATCACCGGAAGTCGCCCCGATAATCGTGATCCGCTCTTGCCGGCGGCGCAGGACGTCGTCAAACAATTGCCCAAGCAATTGCATGGCGACATCTTTGAAAGCCAATGTCGGCCCATGATAAAGCTCAAGCAGCCAATCATTGGCGGCCAATTGACTGAGCGGCGTTACCGCTTCATGGGAGAAGCTTGCATAGGCGGTATCGATCATTTGTTTGAGGGAGGCGTCGTCAATCTCACCAGTTACAAATGGTTGGATGACCGAAAACGCAACCTGTTGGTATGACTGACCTCTAAGGCTCTCAATATCGCCGGCCGTCAATGTTGGCCATTGGTTCGGCACATAGAGTCCGCCGTCGCGCGCAAGCCCTGACAGCAATACGCCTTCAAATGACAGCTTGGGAGCCTGTCCTCTGGTGCTGATATACTCCAATCTATACCCCTAGATATTGCAAGGCCTCGAAATTTCGCCGCACCCTAAACAGCAAAAAGCGATTGAGCAATCGCTAGCGGGACGAAAACCGTCTGGTCTTTAGATGGTAGGCAATATAAACCGCAAAAAGCGCGGCCGCGAGGCCGTACCAGGTGATCGCATAACCCAAGTGGTCATTCTTGAATTCGATACGGGTGAGGCCGCCCTCAGGCAAACCGCCGGGATTGGGCGTTGCGTCGGCCTCAACAAACACCGGCAGGGCATCGTCGACCGCTAAGAACGGACGGATCGACTCAAAATCATAAAAATACCACTCATTCGCATCCGGATTGTTGGCCGGCAAAAAGGAGGTTGCGTTTTGGGGCAATCGCAAAAGACCGGTCACGGAAACGGGCCCCGAGACCTGCCCCTCGGCACGTGTTGCCGGATCTTTCTTGGTCAAGGGGACATAACCTCTGTTGACCAAGACGTCCGGCAATCCTTCGCGCTGTAAGACCGTGATGATGTTGTAGCCAGGAGAACCGCCAGCTTTGAGCCGGTATAGATGAGCCTCTCGATTGTGATCAAAGACGCCTGAGACGGTCACAACGGAATATTCCAGCTCCATTGCCGTCGAACTCTTCAACAACAAGCGATCCAGCGCCTGGGGTGGCAACTTCGTGCGCGCATTGACCTGTTCTATCAGGGCCTCTTTCCACGACAGGCGATTCATCTGCCATGTGCCGAGAGAAACTAATATGGCCAAAGAGATGATCGTGAAAAGCGTCAGGTATGGACTGGGGCGAAAACTCATATCAGCGTCTACTCATCAGACAAACGCCCCTCGGCGGCGTCATTTTTGTATTGCAAGGCAATCATCCAGCCCTTGAAAGGCCTCAAAAGACCCAAACATAAGATAGCGCTCAGCGGAATCCAAAGCACTGCATGGACCCAATAGGGCGGTTGATAGGCAAGCTCCACAAACAAGGCTGCGCCGACAACGATGAAGCCAGCAACAAACATGATGAAGACCGCAGGGCCGTCCGCCGAGTCAAAAGTGCGATAGTCAAGACCGCAAACGTTGCATGAATTGGGGAGCGACAAAAAGCCTTGAAACAGCTTGCCCTCGCCGCAGCGAGGGCATCTGGATTTCAATCCCGTTCGAAACCAATTTGCTGTTTGGGTCACAGTCTTCCGTCACCCTTGGGCACCTTTAGGCACCCATATGATCCCTACATCGGCTTGATGTCGACGCCGGCCGCACCCCAGACGTAGATACATGCGAATAGGAACAGCCAAACAACGTCAACAAAGTGCCAATACCAGGCAGCCGCCTCAAAACCGAAATGCTGATCGGGTTTGAAGTGACCCCTATAGAGCCGCGCCAAGCAGACAGCCAAGAAGACCGTCCCAATAAAGACGTGGAAACCATGAAACCCTGTCGCCATGAAGAAAGTAGCACCGTAAATGTTGCCGGCAAATCCGAAGGCAGCATGGGAATACTCAAAAAGCTGGACGCCGGTAAAGGCGGCACCCAACAAGACGGTGAGCCACAAACCCTGAATAGCCGCTTTGCGATTGCCTTCTTGCAAAGCGTGATGCGCCCACGTGACCGTTGTACCGGAGGTCAGCAAGATGAGCGTGTTCAAAAGCGGCAGATGCCAGGGATCAAACATTTCAACCCCAACCGGCGGCCACCCCATTGTCTCCCAAGCCCCGACATCGTCGTTGAAGACAGTATGGGCTTCCGGGAACAGGAACATATTGAACCACGCCCAGAACCAGGCGAGAAAGAACATCACTTCAGAGGCGATGAACAAGATCATGCCGTATCGCAAAGATACCTGGACGACCGGTGTTTGATGACCGTCATGCTCATGTTCTCTGATGACGTCAGCCCACCAAACAATCATGGTGAAAACCACCATCGCCGATCCGAGGATTAAAAGCCAAGAGCCCCGCACGCCGAAAAGTCCGCCGCTCAACGTCCCATCGGCGTTGACGCCGGTATGCATGTAGGCAACGGCACCGATCGCCATCACAAAAGCGGCAATCGATCCCACAACAGGCCACCAACTTGGATCAACCAAGTGATAATCGTGTTTAACTTCGCTCCCGGCCATATGCCTCTGCTCCCAATTGTCTTCCGCGTGTTGATATCAACACAAAATCATCATTCTTGTTTCAACAAAAGACTAACATCCTGCTCGCTTGAGCCACCGGTTTTAGCCTCAAAAAATGTATAGGACAGCGTAATTGTCGTCACGTCGTCCATATTTGGATCTTCATCAATTGCCGGATCAATAAAGTATGAGACCGGCATGTCAACAACCTGCCCCGGCATCAACACCTGTTCGGTGAAGCAAAAACACTCAATTTTCGCAAAATAAACGCCTGCCTTTTGCGGCGTCACATTGTAAGTCGCGGTGCCGACCACTGGCCGATCCGTCGGATTGGAGGCTTGATAAAAAGCCAACCCCATCTCGCCGACTTTTAGCTCTTGAGAAATCTGGACCGGCTTGAATTCCCAGGGCATGCCCCTTGCAAGACTTGCATCGAAGCGCACTTGCATATCGCGCTCAATCACGTCCGAGACAAGTTCCGCACTTACTTGCGTGGTCCCGCCGTATCCGGTAACGCGGCAGAACAAATCGTAAAGGGGAACAGCGGCATAGGACAGTCCGACCATTCCGGCAACGACACCAACACACACAAGAGCGATTCTCTTGTTGCTGTTCTGTGCCTTCGTCTGTTGCTCGTCAGACCGCATGAAACCTATCAGACCCCTTCACCTAAAGACCGCGCAAGAGGACGCCGTCTTGCAACCGCACCATCGTGACCACGAAAACCAAAATCACCCAAGCAACCAAACCAAGAGCGATTGCTGCATTGCGTTTTTTACGGGCTGTAATTTGCGCTTCAGTCAACACGATCGGGCCTTGCGGCTCCGTTTGCGATGTTGCTGCTTCTTCAGTCACCTTCATCACTCCCTACTAAGCGGCAAGCCATTGCATGACGCGTGGGACGATCCCCTGCTCGACCATCAAAACCGCAAACAACAAGAACAGATGCATATTGCTATAGTGGAACATCCGCCGGGCGGTATGATCTGTTTTGAGCATCTTAACTTTTTGAGCCGACGGGTCGGTCTCCAGATCTGCGCGGCGCCCGAAGGTCCACACGCGCATGCCAAAATAGACAAAACCCAAGCCGCTCAAGATAGCGGTCGCCAAGTAAACGGGACCTGCAAAGCCGAATGGATAGGGCAATAGCGTGACCAACCCGAACAGCACAGCATAGACCAGGATCTGTGTCCGAGTTGATGCCTTGCCTGCAACCACTGGCATCATCGGCACGCCGACCTTCTCATAATCGCCCGCCCGGTAAAGAGAAAGCGCCCAAAAGTGTGGCGGCGTCCACATAAAGATGATGGCAAATAGAATGACCTGTTCAATACCGACGGAATTGGTCACAGCGGCCCAACCGATCATGGGCGCAAGCGCTCCGGCAGCCCCACCGATGACAATGTTCTGCGGCGTGCGGCGCTTGAGCCACATGGTGTAGACAAATACGTAGAAGCCGATCGTAATCGCCAATAGACCTGCAGCGACATAATTGACGGTCAGGGCCATGGTCGCAACGGATCCGGCTGCGAGAACCGAGCCAAAGGTAAGCGCTTCGTCTTTTGTCACCTTACCCGCAGGAATTGGCCGCGCACGGGTTCGTTTCATCACCGCATCGATATCGGCTTCATACCACATATTAAGCGCCCCTGCCGCGCCGGCACCGACCGCAACACAGAGTATGGCGGCGATCGCAACAATGGGATGAATGGAACCAGGCGCAATCAAGAGACCAACAAGACTGGTGAAGATCACCAACTGCATCACTGTTGGCTTCAAGAGACGGTAATAATCACCGGCCGTGGCCTCGCTGATCACGGGGCCATTGAGAACATCCTTTTGGGTCAAGGCTGGGTTTGACACGTCAGCAACTCCGATTCAGACAAATGCCTTACTTGATCCGTGGAAGTTCGTTGAACTGATGGAATGGCGGCGGCGAAGACAATGTCCACTCAAGTGTTGTGGCACCTTCACCCCAAGGATTGTCTCCAGCGACCCGTTTCTTGGCAAACGCATCCACCAACATCCACAAAAAGAACAGCACACCAACGGCCGCGATATAAGAGCCGATGGACGAAATGTAATTCCATTGAGCAAAGGCGTCAGGATAGTCCACATAACGACGAGGCATGCCCGCCAGACCGAGGAAATGCTGCGGGAAAAACAGCAAGTTCACGCCGATGAAAGTCACCCAGAAATGGATGCGGGCGATCATGCTGGAATACATGTATCCGCTCATTTTGGGGAACCAATAGTAAAAGCCGGCGAAAATGGCAAAGACGGCGCCGAGCGACAAGACGTAGTGGAAATGAGCCACCACATAATAGGTGTCATGCAGAGCATTATCGACGCCTGCATTGGCCAAAACCACGCCGGTCACACCGCCGACCGTGAACAAGAAAATGAAACCAAACGCCCACAACATCGGTGTGCGGAAATCGATCGAACCACCCCACATAGTCGCAATCCATGAGAAGATCTTAATACCTGTCGGCACCGCAATGACCATGGTCGCGGCCACGAAATAGGCCTTCATATCCACACTCAAACCTACTGTGTACATGTGATGAGCCCACACGATAAAGCCGATAAAGCCGATGGCCACCATCGCATAGGCCATACCCAGATAACCGAAGATGGGTTTGCGAGAGAATGTCGAGACGATGTGGCTGATCATACCGAAGCCGGGCAGGATCAAAATATAAACTTCCGGATGACCAAAGAACCAAAACAGATGCTGGAACAAAATCGGATCGCCACCGCCTTCCGGCGTAAAGAATGTGGTGCCGAAATTACGGTCCGTCAGCAACATGGTGATCGCACCGGCCAATACCGGCAAGGCCAACAGAAGCAAAAATGTGGTGACCAAGATCGACCAAACAAACAGCGGCATCTTATGCAAGGTCATGCCAGGTGCGCGCATGTTAAAAATGGTCGTAATAAAGTTGATGGCGCCCAAAATGGACGACGCACCCGCCACGTGAAGCGACAAAATGGCAAGATCCATCGCAGGCCCCGGCAGGCCGGTTGTGGAAAGCGGCGGATAAATGGTCCAGCCGGCGCCAACCCCCTTAGCGGATTCACTGGCGCCGGGCACGAAGATCGACATGATCAACAAGACGATCGAGGCCGGCAAAAGCCAGAAGGAGATGTTGTTCATGCGCGGAAAGGCCATATCGGGGGCGCCGATCATCAGCGGCACGAACCAGTTGCCGAAACCGCCAATCATCGCCGGCATCACCAAGAAGAACACCATGATCAGGCCATGGCCGGTGACCAACACATTAAACAGATGCCGCGCGGACTCGATGCTGTCACCAGCGCCTATGGCACTTGCCAGTCCCGGCATCACATCCATGCCTGGTGACTGAAGCTCCATCCGCATGATAACGGACATCAAGCCACCAATCACACCTGCGGCGATCGCAAAGATCAAATACATCGTGCCGATGTCTTTGTGATTGGTTGATAACAACCAGCGACGCCATCCGGTCGGATGATGCTCGTGTCCTTCGCCAGCAGCAGCGTTTCCGTAACCCATAGTTCTTCCCTTATTACGTCTATTCAGCGGCAATGTCGGCAAGCGACACATCAACGGCGGAGTCTGAAACTTCCGCAATTCCTAATTCTTGTTTGGTCGAATCGACCCAGGCAGCAAATTCTTCTTCGCTCACGACGCGAACCGAAATCGGCATGAAGGCGTGACCCTGACCGCAGAGCTCGGAACACTGACCGTAATACATGCCGATCTCTTCCGCCTGAAACCACGTTTCATTAAGGCGGCCAGGAACAGCATCCATTTTCACGCCGAAAGCCGGAATGGCCCAACTGTGAATAACATCGGCGCCCGTAATCTGCATGCGCACCACCTTGCCGACCGGAACAACGACATCAAAATCAGTTGCCAACAAGCGCGGCTGCGGCGCACCCCAATAATCGAGGCCCAGATCCTCTTCTTCTACCATCAGAGAGATAAACTCCTCTTCCGGGAAGATTTCAGGATACTCATAGATCCAGTTCCAGCTGGCGCCGGTCGCCTTGACCGTCAAATCAGCGGGCGGAATATCTTCAATTTTGTAAAGCAATCTAAACGATGGGATGGCAATGCCCACGAGGATCAGAACCGGTATCAAGGTCCATGCCACTTCCAGACCGACATTGTGGGTGAATTTTGCCGGTGTCGGATTGGCCTTGGCGTTAAATTTGAAAACGATGACGGCCATCAGCACAAAAACGAAGGCGACGATCGCAGCAATGATCCACAACAGGACGTTATGAAACCACACAATCTCATGCATTACCGGCGTGGCAGCCTTCTGCAATCCCAATTGCCCCGGCGAGGGCTGGCCATCCGCTGCCAGAGCAAAGTCCCCCACCAGCACGACCAAAGCCAGTGTGGTCAACATGGCCATGACACTAAATTTCCGCATCGCTTAGCTCTTTTCTTTATTCGTTCGTGACTCTCGCCTAGGACCTTCGTCCTGCGATGTTTTTCAGAACGCTTACGCCTCAGGCCAGAAAGATTCAACTCTTATCACCGCAAAAATAACAGAAGTCTCGGTTATTTTGAGGTCCGACCCCCTTATGGGCCAATGGGCGCACTCGCACGATCACCGGGGCCGCATAAACAAATACAAGCCGTTCTCAGCCGAACAGCCAAAATACCTGTCTGAATGAAGCGCCCCACTGACAAGATTTTATAATATGGCCGCTTGAGGGAAGCGAGAGAGGGGAAGAATTTGCGACATTATGCCTCAATTAAGCGAATGACCGCTTCAAATGAGCTTAACCCACTGAAAAATAAGCAGAAAAGTAAAATTCTCAGCACTCTGACAGGGGCCGTTGCAAGCCTGACCTCATCACACGACATCTCCTTCGGAGATTTGGCGAATTGTGTTAGAATCACTTCGTTAAGAGGCGGGAGACAAAAGAAATGATCAAACACCTCGTCATGATAGGTTGTTGCATCATCGCAAGTTCCTCGGCGATGGCCCAAAGTATCACCATCTTCGGCAATTCGGACGCGCAAGAATGCTATATGGCAACCAAATTGGACGGGGGCGGCGCCATTGATCTATGCAGCAAGGCTCTAAACGACGGCGGGCTGAGTGCGCGTGATCGTTCGGCCACCTTGATCAATCGCGGCATCAATCTCTCCCAAGCCGGTCAGCACACCAAGGCCCTCGAAGACTACGCATCAGCGCTCGCCATTAATCCGGAACTCGCGGAGGCGTTTCTTAATCGTGGTAATACCTACGTCTTTTTGGGTCGCTTCGATAATGCCGTTGAGGATTACTCAATGGCAATTGAGCTTGAAACTCGCAAGCTACATGCCGCATATTTCAACCGCGGCTTAGCCTACGAAGGGCTGAAAAATCTCGAAAGTGCTTTTGCGGACTTCTCCAAAGCCTTGGAGCTCAGCCCCGAATGGGCCTTGCCGATGGAACGCGTTGAGCGTTACCAGGAGTTCGGCTTTAAGTAATCGCCAAAACAATCCCCAAGTGTTCACCAAAACGGGGCACATAGGGCCTCGCTAGATAGGATTTGCCATGAGTGCGGACAAGACGACGGATCTGTTTTTTACCCAAACCGGCATGGATCGGTCCAAAGTCCAAGGCCTCGTTGACGAGGCGCTTCAGGGCGCGGATGACGGCGAACTTTTTATGGAGTATTGCCAGTCCGAAAGCTTTGCGTTTGACGACGGCCGGCTCAAAAACGCCAGTTTTGATACCAGCCAAGGATTCGGCCTCCGGGCCATCGCAGATGAAGCCACAGGCTATGCGCAAGCGTCGGAATTGTCCGAAGCGGCCGTTTCTCGGGCCGCCTCCGCGGTTCAGGCGGTCAAAAGCGGCACCTCAGGTGAGATTGCCGCGCCGCCGCAAAAGACCAATGCCCATCTGTATGTTGACGACAATCCTCTCAACGAAGTGGATTTTCAGACCAAAGTCGATGTTTTGAAGGACATTGATGCCTATGCCCGGGATAAAGACTCTCGCGTGCGCCAAGTCTCCGCCTCCTTGGCGGGCGAGTGGCAAGCTGTCGAAATCATTCGTCCGGGCGGCAATGTGGTCAGAGATATTCGCCCGCTCGTCCGCCTCAACGTATCCGTCGTGGTCGGTGAAGGAGACCGCCAAGAATCCGGCAGCTACGGCTCCGGCGGGCGCACAGGGTATGCGACTTATCTCGACGCTGGTCATTGGCAGGGACAGGTTGACGAGGCGTTGCGCCAGGCCATTGTCAACTTAGACTCCGTACCGGCGCCTGCCGGTGAGATGGATGTGGTGCTCGGTCCGGGTTGGCCGGGTATTTTGCTGCACGAAGCCATCGGCCACGGTCTCGAAGGAGACTTTAATCGTAAAAAGACGTCAGCCTTTGCCGGCTTGTTAGGCGAACGCATTGCCGCCCCAGGCGTGACCGTTGTTGACGACGGGACAATTGATAATCGACGGGGCTCGCTCACTGTCGACGATGAGGGTACGCCGACACAAAATACGATGCTGATCGAAGACGGTATTCTCAAAGGCTACATCCAAGACCGCATGAACGCGCGACTGATGGGCATGCGGCCGACCGGCAATGGCCGCCGGGAATCTTATGAACATCAGCCGCTCCCGCGCATGACCAACACTTATATGATGGCAGGAGACCGGGATCCGGAAGAGATTCTCAAATCCTGCAAGAAAGGAATTTACGCCGTTTCCTTCGGTGGCGGGCAAGTCGATATCACGAACGGGAAGTTCGTCTTCTCCTGCACAGAGGCCTATCTGGTCGAAAACGGCAAGGTCGGCGCCCCGGTCAAAGGCGCTACATTGATCGGCAATGGCCCCGATGTTTTGACGAAGGTGTCGATGGTCGGCAATGACATGCAGTTGGATCCCGGAATCGGAACCTGCGGAAAAGCAGGACAAGGCGTTCCGGTGGGAGTCGGACAACCAACGCTTATGATCAGTGGACTGACAGTGGGCGGCACAGCTTCTTAGGCTAGGAGCAGTCGCTGAGCGCTTGCAGCATGGTTGAGCCGACCAAAAGTGTCAGGTCTTGAAATTCCTGTTCGCTCAACTCGTACTTTTCGATCAGCGCTTCGTTGTCGAGACCGGCCTCGCCTTCTTGCAACCCCCATTTTGCAAAATCCGCAACGAAGTTGACGAACTCCTCATCAATTTCGCCAACATCTGTTGCAAGGCGGTCGAATGTACAACTGCATTTGGTTTCGCTGTCACCGGCCTCAGAACATAAGCCGACAAATTTGATCTTATTGGGGTCGCCGCAAGCTGCAAGCATCAGCACCAAGGCGCTTAACACGGTAAGCCGAACGCAACTTTTCAAAACAAACTCCTTGGCAGCCAACAAACCAACGCTCAATTCAATCAGAAAGAGGTTTCTTCAAACACCCGGTCAATATCCTCGTCCCACTCATTATGATATTTGTGCAAGAGTTTCTGCGCCGGCGTGATCTTTTCGTCCAATATTTGCTGGAGAGTTTCAAGAAATCCGGTTTCATTTTCCCCCGACCCATTGAGCCGCGCCCTTTCACTTAAGCCCGCATAAGCAAGGTCAAGAACTTCGGCTGCAATCTCTTCGACTTTGCGATTGCGGATTGTCGCTGCCAAGCCCTCAACCGGAACCCGCTCCCTTAGCGCCTGACGCTCTTCGGCAGACCAATCCTTCACGATATTCCAAGCCTGATCCAAACTTGATTGGGCGTAAAACAACCCGACCCACAAGGCAGGCAGGGCACACAGTCTTTTCCAGGGCCCGCCATCTGCGCCACGCATTTCGAGAAATCTTTTGAGGCGCGCTTCAGGAAAGATCGTCGTCAAGTGATCATCCCAATCGGACAAAAACGGCGTTTCGCCTTCTAGGCCCACCAGCTTGCCTTGCATAAAATCCCTAAAGGACTGGCCCGTCACGTTGATATATTTCTTATCCCGTTTGACAAAATACATGGGAACATCAAGCGCATAGTCAGCGTAAGACTCAAAACCAAAGCCTTGATCAAAGACAAAAGGCAACATACCCGTGCGGGCAGGATCCGTATCGGTCCAGACATGGCTACGATAAGACACAAACCCATTGGGCTTGCCTTCCGTGAAGGGGGAATTCGCAAAGAGCGCGGTCGCAATCGGCTGCAAGGCCAGTGCCACCCGGAACTTTTTGACCATGTCGGCTTCACTGGAAAAATCAAGATTCACTTGAACCGTGCAGGACCGGAACATCATCTCACGGCCTAGCGTGCCGACCTTCTGCATGTAAGCGCGCATAATCTTGTAACGCTCTTTCGGCATGATCGGCGTTTCATCAAGGGTCCACTTCGGTGAAAAACCAATCCCCAAAAACCCGAGACCTAATTCGTCGGCGACAACTTTGACCTGATGAAGATGCGTATGCACCTCATCGCAGGTCTGATGCAATGTCTCCAACGGCGCCCCGGACAATTCAAATTGTCCGCCGGGCTCCAGAGAAATATTGGCACCGTTCAGCTTAAGCCCGATTATAAAGCCGGACTCAATAATCGGCTCCCAGCCAAATCTCTGAAGACCCTCCAGCATGGCCCTGACGCCGTCTTCGCCGTCATATTGAAGGGGCGCGAGAGAACTTCTGTGATAGCCGAATTTTTCGTGCTCGGTGCCGATGCGCCATGTGTCTTCCGGCTTGCACCCGGATTCCAGATAGGACACCAAGTCGCCAAAAGACTCCACGCGATCCGTCAGCGCTTTGGCACCAGCCATGAATGCGACCTTCTTCCCCTGCGGCATCCAAATGGACGCCGCCTATTCACAGGTTATGACATGTAATCGCCCTAAGACCTTGCCGCAAGTGTGAATTTTCCGCTGAAACCTGTCACCAATCGCCATTTGTGGCCTGCCAAAGGCTGAGTGCTGCGATCGCCGCAGTGTCAGCCCGCATGATTCGCGGGCCTAAGTTGAGCGGCACGACAAATGCACAATCTCTCAAGAGCTTTCGTTCGGCCGGTTCAAATCCGCCTTCGGGGCCAATCAGAACAGCCGCCCGTGGAGATTTGTTGGCCGTTAACACACGGACTGCCGACTCGGCACCGGATGTGCTCTCTTCATCGCAGTAATAGAGCACACGATCTTGTGACCACTTAGCCAAGAGTGTTTCCAGTTTTTTTGGGGCAAAAATGTCGGGCACGGATAATCGTCCCGACTGTTCCGCAGCCTCGACGACATTGGATTCCAATCTGTCGAGATTGACACGGCTAACATTGGTCCGCCGAGTCATCACCGGCTGAATTTCCGAGACGCCCAACTCGGTCGCCTTCTGAACCAAGTAATCCAAGCGCGCCCGCTTAACCGGGGCAAAGCATAAAACCAGATCCGGCACTTCATTCTGCGGCAGAACTTGCCGGTCAAGCCGCAGCGTACAGGAACGCTTGGCCAAATTGGACACCGTTGACGCCCATTCGCCGTCCTGTCCGTTAAAAACGGCAACAGGGTCTCCCAACTTCAACCGCATAACATGGGTGAGATAGTGGGCTTGGCCATCATCAAGAACCAGCGCGCCTCCTTCGGAAAAAGCATGATCAACAAACAACCGGACACGTGTGTGATCTTGTCCCAAGGGGTTTCCTCGCGCTGTTAAATTTGTCAGATTGCAACGGCTTAATGTACCCAATGAATTGCGGCTCGCAAACTATCCTGATGTCCACTCCTGTTAACCAGCGAATTCAAGATGCCAGCCCAAGCAATTGGGTCGATCGATGGGCACCTCGCTTCGCACGCCCTTATCTCAGACTTGCCCGCGCCGACCGCCCCATCGGCACGTGGCTTTTGCTTTGGCCGTGCTGGTGGGGCCTTACACTTGCGGCACCGCAAGTTTCAACCACTTGGCCGGACCCCGCACTGATGTTTCTTTTTGCGATCGGCGCCTTTGCGATGCGCGGCGCCGGATGCACATATAATGACATTGTTGACCGGGACTTCGACGCGCAGGTTGCCCGCACCGCATCGCGCCCCATTCCCTCCGGGGCCGTCAGCATAACAGCCGCCGTCATTTTTTTGGGCGCGCAGTGTTTGATTGGTCTCATGGTGTTGCTGTCACTAAACACCACAACCATTTGGCTCGGCCTTTCGTCCATATTGCTCGTCCTCATCTATCCCTTCATGAAGCGCTTCACGCATTGGCCGCAGATCTTTTTGGGCCTCACCTTCAATTGGGGGGCGTTGGTGGGCTGGACTGCCGTGACCGGGTCCTTCTCCGCCGCAGCGTTCTTGCTCTATTTGGGCGGTGTGTTGTGGACCATTGGCTATGACACAATTTACGCTCACCAAGACAAAGAAGACGACGTTTTGATTGGCGTAAAGTCCTCCGCTTTGGCTTTGGGTGAGAAAACGAAGCCCGGTCTTTGGGCATTCTATGTTGGTGCTCTCATCTGCTTTGCTTTGGCCGGCGCCCTCGCAGGATTGGCTTGGCCCTTTTATCTTGGCCTCATGGCTGCGGGCGCCCATCTCGTCTGGCAAATTCGGAACCTGGATATCGGATCGGCCGAGATCTGCCTTCGGGTCTTTCGATCCAACCGGGATTTCGGCTGGCTGCTTTTCGGCGCTTTCCTTGTGGGCCTTGTCGCCAACTGACACGGTCGCGCTTGACCCCACCTCGCTTTTCGCTACTTTGCGCCCATGTCTTATCGGTCTTTGCGCGAGTTTCTTGAACGTTTGGACGCGGACGGTCAATTGGTGCGTGTGACCGAGCCCGTTTCGACTCATCTTGAGATGACGGAAATTCAAACCCGACTTCTGGCTGAAGGTGGGCCTGCCGTTTTGTTTGAGAACCCAACCAAACAAGATGGCACGCCCAGCGACATACCGGTCTTGGTGAATCTATTCGGTACTGTTGAGCGGGTCGCGCGATCGGTCACCATGGGCGGCAAAGAAAGAAGAACGGCAAAAGACCTGCGCGAGGTCGGCGAAACACTCGCAAGCCTTCGCCAACCGGAACCGCCCGGCGGGATCCAAGAGGCCTTCGAGATGCTGCCCCTTGCCAAAACCGCGTTGGCCATGAAACCCAAAACCGCCAATCGCTTTGCCACCCCGCCGGCTCAAGAAATTGTTTTGACCGGCAGCGACATTGATTTAACGCATCTGCCGATTCAAGGATGCTGGCCCGGCGAGCCTGCCCCGCTGATCACTTGGCCCTTGGTGGTCACACGCGGACCCTCGGATGCGTCAGAAGACAGCTATAATTTGGGAATCTACCGGATGCAGCTGCTCAACAAAACGCAAACCGTCATGCGCTGGCTGGAACATCGCGGCGGCGCTCAACAATATGCCCGCTGGGAAAAGGAAAAGTCGGACCCGCTGCCGGTCGCTGTGGTGCTGGGCGCGGATCCCGGCACAATGGTCGCGGCCGTCACCCCTGTGCCGGATACTCTTTCCGAATATCAATTCGCCGGACTCTTGCGGGGCAAGTCCGCCGAACTGACGGCATGCAAAACGGTCCCGCTCAAAGTGCCTGCCGAAGCCGAAATTGTCATTGAGGGGCATGTCTCTCTCACCGACTATGCGGATGAAGGTCCGTATGGGGATCATACCGGGTACTATAACTCGGTGGAGCGTTTCCCCGTCTTTACGGCATCTGCCATCACGATGCGCAAGGACCCCATCTACCTGTCGACATTTACCGGCCGGCCACCTGACGAGCCCAGCGTTCTTGGCGAAGCTCTCAACGAAGTCTTTGTCCCCCTGCTCCAGCAACAGTTTCCGGAGATTGTAGATTTCTATTTGCCGCCGGAAGGATGCTCTTACCGCATCGCCGTGATCTCGATGAAGAAGGCCTATGCGGGACATGCCAAGCGCGTGATGATGGGAGCTTGGTCCTTCTTGCGTCAGTTCATGTACACGAAATGGCTCATTGTTGTGGACGATGACATCAACGCACGCAATTGGAAGGATGTGATGTGGGCGCTGAGTACGCGCATGGACCCCGTGCGTGACGTGACACTGATCGACAATACGCCTATCGACTATCTGGATTTTGCCTCACCGGAATCCGGTCTTGGCGGCAAGATCGGCCTGGACGCGACCAACAAGATCGCGCCGGAAACCCATCGCGAATGGGGACGCCAAATTACCATGGACAGTGATGTCATTCGCAGCGTAACGGACAAGTGGTCGAAACTCGGCTTACCCGGATCCGGCAAGCCCATCTGGAAATAGTCAGCCGCAAAGGCGCATGATATGTTTTGTGAACTGCGAATCATTGGGGGCAGTCACACATGCATGGAATTACGCGCATCACATTGACAGTGCCGTTTGCGCTTATTCTTATCCAGTATCTCGATTTTGTCCTCCTCTTGTTTGAGGATCCGGCGATCCCGGAGTTTTGGCAAAATCACGGCCTTCGCGAAGCTTTGTTCGCAACCGTTCTTTGTGCCGTCGTGCTCAATCACCTCTGGTCGACTCAGGTCGATCAATACCGCTTGCGGCTGATCATGTTGCTGGGCGCTCCCTTGGTGTTCGGGTTTTGGATCGCGGAGTTGATTGTCGGCTTTGATCCCACCGGCAATTTCCAGGAAATTACGCTCTATCACACCGTTGAGGCCGTCACCTTCGTCATCGGCTACTTCATGGCCGTCTCCGTTTGGAAGGGCCAACGCGCACAACAGTAAACCAAGTCGGCGGGAGCCACGGAATGCCCACAGAAATTGCCCTGTCAGTGCCCATTACACTGATCACAACCGCTCTCTTGGCGATGCTCAATCTGGGCATTTCCATCTATGTCGGCATGCGCCGGGGGAAAACCAAGGTCAGCCTCGGCGACGGCGGGAATGAGGTCATGATGCAAGCTACCCGCATGCACGGCAATTTTGCCGAATATGTCCCCATTCCTCTCATCATGATGCTGGCCATCGAGGTCTCCTCCGGGCCTGCTTGGTTGCTGCATGTGATCGGAGATACGCTTCTGCTTGGACGGCTTTTACATGCCTATGGCCTCCATTCGGCGGCTGGTCAAACCATGGGCCGCGGCTTCGGCATGTTGCTGACCTATATCAGCTATCTTTTTGCCATAGGCGGCTGTTTCTACCTGGCTTTCCGCTGAGACGCCTGAGCCCTGGACTTTCAGACATCAGAGCGATAAGGGGTGAAGACCCTTTCACGATCTGCGGACCAATCAATGACCACTCACGACTCGACCCAAAAAGCGCTCAACACGGCGGAGCAATTGCTGGACCTGGCCCTGAAAGCCGGCGCCGAGGCCGCCGACGCGGTGGTTTTTGAAAGCATGTCCCTGGAAGCTTCTTATCGCCTCGGCAAATTGGAAGATGTGCAGCGCTCAGAATCTCAAGATCTGGGTCTGCGCGTCTTTATCGGCCAGCAGCAAGCCAGCGTCTCGACGACAGATTTCTCGGCGAAGATGCTGGAATCCCTGGCGCAGCGGGCCGTGGACATGGCCAAGGAAGCGCCGGAAGACCCGTATTGCGGCCTTGCCCCAGCCGACCGACTGGCCAAAACGATCCCGGAATTGGATTTATTTGACCAAACGGAGCCAAGCACCGACGATTTATCGGCCTTGGCCGCAGAGACGGAAAGTGCAGCTCTTGAGGTCAAAGGCATCACAAATTCCGAGGGGGCCGGCGCAAGCTGGGGCCGTGGCGGCGTGGCTTTGGTCACCAGCGGTGGCTTTTCTGGGGCCTATTCATCCACAAGCTCTTCCGTGAGCTGTGCGGTTCTGGCCGGCGAAGGCACGGAAATGGAGATGGCCTACGATTTTCAGTCCGCTCATCATAAAGAGGACCTTCGCGCGCCCAAAGAGATCGGCGAAAAGGCCGCCGAGCGTGCATTAGCGGCGCTCAAACCGCGCCGCGTTCCGAGCCAAGCGGTTCCCGTGATTTACGAAGATCGCGTGGCCAATTCGATGCTTAGGCATTTTGGCGGCGCCATCAGCGGCACAGGCATTGCCCGTGGAACCAGTTTTCTCAAAGACAAAATGGGGGAACCGATATTCGGAAAAAATATTACGATTGTCGACGACCCCCATCGCCCGCGCGGCCTAGCCTCTCAACCCTTTGACGGCGAAGGCGTCGAAAACCAAAAGAGTATCTTGGTTCAAGACGGCGTGCTTCAAACCTGGCTCCTGGACAGTGCCACGGCAAAACAGCTCAACTTGGCGACCACCGGCCACGCAACACGCGGCACCGGCGGCCCACCCCGTCCCAGCTGGAGCAATCTGCATATGGAAGCCGGCACACAATCCGCGGCGGATCTGATTGCCGATGTGGATCAAGGACTGTTCGTTAATTCCATGTTTGGCCCCTCGGTCAATCCCACGACCGGCGATTACAGCGTGGGTGTTTCCGGCATCTGGATCGATAAGGGTGAGCTTGCCTTCCCCGTCAACGAAATCACCATCGCGGGCAATCTCATCGATATGTTCATGCATATTACGCCCGCTAACGATCTGAAATTTGAGTTCGGAACAAATGCGCCCACATTGCGCATTGACGGCATGACCGTGGCGGGAGAATAGCGCCACATATGTCCCTCGCCTCTGATCGCGACATTCTGATCGACGCCGTTCGTGAAGCGGGCCAAATTGCCCGTGACTATTTTCAGACCGACGTCAAACAGTGGCAAAAGAGTAAGAATGACCCGGTTACCGAAGCCGATCTTGCCATTGACGCTCTGCTGAAAGACCGCCTCATGCAAGCCAGGCCGGACTATGGCTGGATGTCGGAAGAGAGCACCGATGACCTCAGCCGTCTTGATCGATCAAGTGTATGGATCGTCGATCCCATTGACGGGACTCGGGCGTTTGTCAAAGGCCGGCCCCATTTCACGATTTGCGCGGCGCTGGTTGAAGACGGCACGTCTGTCGTTGGCGTTGTCTATAATCCCGTGAGCGATGACCTATTCGAAGCCGTCCGTGGGCAAGGCGCACGACGAAACGGCCAGCCCATGAAGGCGAGCCAAACACCCGACATCGAAAACTGCAGAATGCTCGGCAGTGAAGATCTTTTTCGGCATCCCAAATGGAAACGCACCTGGCCGGAAATGACCATCAAAGCGATGAACTCCATTGCCCTGCGCATGGTCCTCGCCGCAAGCGGAGAGTGGGATGCGTGCATGGCGCTCAACGGCAAATCGGATTGGGATCTGGCGGCCGCCGATGTCATCACAACCGAAGCCGGCGCCCGATGCACCGATTACCAGGGCCGAACCTTTACTTACAATCAAGAATCAACACGGCAATCGAGTGTCGTTGTTGCCAATCCTGTTTTACATGACAAACTTATTGAACGTGTCGCCCATCTGAAACTACCCGGGCGTTAGGTCAAAAGGAGAATCCCATGTCCAAGCAATTGCTGCATCTGGTGTTCGGAGGCGAACTTAAAGATCTCGACGGTGTTGAGTTTGAAGATCTGAGTAAGCTTGATGTGGTGGGTATCTTTCCCGATTATCAGAGCGCCAACAAGGCCTGGCGCGGCGCGGCGCAGCGCACCGTCGACAATGCCAAAATTCGCTACTTCATCGTGCATCTGCATAAGCTCATGGACCCGGATGAGGACGACCATGATCACGAAACAGAATAGAGTTAACGCCCACCCCTCAACTTGGCTGAGCATCTTTGTTTCGCCCATGGCCGCATGTTAAGCTGAAACAGACAGACTCAGCCCAATAGACGAACGTTAAGTGACGGAAAACAGCCAAAACGCAGCAAGTGACATCCTTCGGGGGGACGGAGGCCCGGTCATTGTGCGCGTATTGCGCGACTATGTCCGGCCGCATTTGTCGAAAGTGCTTTGGGCCGTCTTTTTCATGGTCGTGTTGGCCGGGGCGACAGGTGGCCTTGCCCTTAGCCTAGACCCGGCCATGGAGCAGATCTTCAATGAAAAGGATCCGGATCAGATTTTCATGATTCCCCTTCTCATCATGGCCATTATGCTGATCCAATCCGGAGCATCTTACGGTCAGGCCATGCTGATGAATTTGGTCGGCCAGAGAATTGTTGCCGATATCCAAGGCGAGCTGTTCCGCAACATGTTGGGCTCAGACCAAGACAGGCTCAACACCACACATTCAGGCAGCTTCATTTCATCTTTTCTCTATGACAGTACCTTAGTGCGCGATTCAATTGCCAACGGCGTCACGGGCGTTGGAAAAAACGCCCTTTCATTGCTCGTGCTTGTGGGCGTGATGTACTACCAGGATTGGCAATTGGCTTTCATTGCCACAGTTGTCTTCCCCTTCTTGGCACAAGTGACACGCAAATTGGGGAAACGCATGCGCCGGGCCGCCGAGAAAGGTATGGACGAGACCGACCAATTGACGCGTCTGGTTTCGGAGTCTTTGAAAGGCTCGCGCACAATTAAAGCCTATGGACAAGAAGAGTTGGAGGTCTCCCGTGTCGCCCAATCCATTGAGCGCCGCCTGGCCCATTTGATGTCGGGCGTAAAAGCCCGTGTGCGCGCGGCGCCCATCACCGAGGCCTTCACGGCCTTTGCTGTAGCCGGCGTCATGGCCTATGCGGGTTATCGTGGCCTGCAAGGCAATATGACCCTCGGCAGCTTCACGTCTTTTCTGGCCGCCATGATGCTGGCCTATCAACCGGCTAAAGCCTTGTCGCAATTGCACGTGGTCGTGAATGAGGGCGTTGCCGCCGCCCGGCGCGTTTTCTCCATACTGGATGTCCGGCCTAACATTACGGATCAGCCGGGCTCTCAAGATATCGTCCTCGAAAGCGGCGCCATTGAGTTGGAAGACGTGCAATTTAGTTACACGGACGATGTGACAGCCTTGAACGGTCTCACACTCACCGTCGCTGCCGGCCAAACTGTTGCGCTTGTCGGACCCAGCGGTGCCGGCAAAAGTACCGTCTTCAATCTTATTCCACGATTTTATGATGTGACCGGCGGCCGCGTAACCATCGATGGTCAGGACGTGCGGGGCGTTACATTGAAAAGCTTGCGCGACACGATTGCGATCGTTACCCAAGAACCTTTCCTGTTCGACGATACGATCCGGGCCAATATCGCTTACGGCAAACCCGACGCCACAGACTCGGAAATTGAGCAAGCGGCCGTGCAGGCGGCTGCCCATGAGTTCATTATTGAACAACCCCAAGGTTACGACACCAAAGTGGGCGAACAGGGCGCACTCTTATCCGGTGGGCAACGCCAACGCATTGCGATCGCCCGCGCCATGTTGGCGGACACACCCATCTTGCTGCTTGACGAAGCAACCTCGGCGCTCGACAGCGAATCCGAGCAAAAGGTCCAAGATGCCCTTGGCAAACTGATGAAAGGCCGCACCACCGTGGTGATTGCCCATCGCCTCTCGACCATCATGGATGCCGACAAAATCTATGTGCTGGAAGATGGCCGTGCGATTGAATCGGGAAGTCATGGTGAGCTCATGACTCGCGCCGGGCTCTATGCACGCCTTTACAATACCCAGTTCAATGAAGAGGACGCACCCGCCGTCGGTGTTGCCGGCGAATAGGACACGGCAACCCATGAAACTCGGCAAGCGCATCATGAAGAGCAATGCCATGCAATGGGTCGTGGTCTATCTCTTTGTTACCTATATCCGTTTTGTTTATTGGACCACGCGTTGGGAGATCATCAACCCGGACATCCGGGACCGTTTCACGCTGGGTGAAGAGCCGATGATCATGACGTGTTGGCATGGTCGCATCGGCATGATGGCCAAGAGTTATAAAGACCCCAAACAAATGCATGTTCTCATCTCGATCCACCGCGACGGCGAGATGATCGCGCGCTTTATTGAAGTGATGGGATATCCGACCGTTCGCGGCTCCACCTCAAAGGGCGGGACGGAAGCGCTGCGCACCATGGTCAAATTACTGAAAAATAAGCAAAGCGTCTTCTTTACGCCTGACGGGCCGCGCGGGCCGCGGATGCGGGCAGCGCCCGGAATCGTCACCCTGGCGCGATTGACCGGCGCGCCCATGGTGCCCGCGACCTTCGCCACGGAGAAACGCAAGGTTTCGAAGTCTTGGGATCGCTTTGTCTTGCCCTTGCCCTTTGGGCGCGGCGTCTTTGCCTATGGCAACCCTATTTATGTTCCGCGCGATGCCGACGAGACAGCGATGGAACGCTATCGTCTTCAAATTGAAACTGAATTGACGGAGCTGGTTCAACATACCGACACATTGGTTGGCCAAACGAAGATTGAGCCCGACCCTCTGCCCAACTCTGCTGAGACCGCATGAACACAACAGCCCCGCTTCCCCTATCACTCAGGCTTTACCGAACCCTGACGGGCTTTGCGGCGCCTGTCTTTGATTTCTTGCTGAAACGCCGGATCCAGAAAGGCAAGGAAGATCCAAAACGGTTCGGCGAGCGCAAAGGCGAGCCCAGCTTGGATCGGCCGGACGGTCCGCTGGTTTGGCTTCATGGCGCAAGCGTCGGTGAGTCCCTTGTTGGACTCATCTTGGTGGCGGAACTTCAAAAACAAATCCCCAACCTCAACGTGCTGTTGACGTCGGGCACAGTCACCTCGGCGGATCTATTGGCACGCCGGCTTGGCCAGAATGCGCAACACCAATTCATCCCCGTCGATCACCCGGCCTATGTTGGCCGGTTTCTTGATCATTGGAAACCGGACCTGGCCCTTTGGATCGAATCCGAAATTTGGCCAAATCTGATTTTGGAAAGCGCTGCACGGGACATACCCATGGCGCTCGTCAATGCGCGCATGTCCGATCGGTCATTTGGCAATTGGTCGAAGCGTCAGCGCATTGCTGCGGCACTCTTTGGCAGCTTTCAGACCTGCTTGGCCATAGACCAACGCACAGCCGACAAATTGAAAGCTCTGGGCGGACAGTCGATTCACGTGACGGGAAACCTCAAACTTGCAGCGGCACCTCTACCTCACGACAAAACTGCATTGTCCGGTCTGCAACAATTGTTGAAAGACCGTTCAATTTGGCTGGCCTCCAGCACCCATAACGGGGAGGAGTTGCAATGCGCCGAGGCCCACCGGCGCGTTCGGGAGACGCACAATACTGCATTATTGATTTTGGTCCCGCGGCACCCGGAACGCGGTCCGGCCATTGCCAAAAGCTTGAAAGAGGCAGGGTTTCAAATTGCGCTGCGCTCACTCAATCAAATGATTGCGTCGGATACACAAGTTTATGTTGCCGATACGCTGGGCGAACTGGGCCTGTTTTATCGGCTCTGTGACATTGTCTTTGTCGGCGGCTCTTTGGTTGCTCATGGGGGACAAAATCCCCTGGAACCTGCGCGGCTCGATTGCGCCATACTCCATGGCCCCCATATCGAAAATTTTGCGGAAATCTATTCTGCGATGGACACCTCATCGGCCGCTCTATCGGTCAACGATGCCGACGCCCTCGGCGAAGCCGTCGACAGCTTGTTGCAAGATCCCTCCAAATGCGCAAATCTCGCTCAAGCGGCACAGCAATCCGTCGCCGCGACCGATCACGTCATTGACCACACCATTGAAGTGCTGAAACCGCTTCTGCCGGGCAAGAAGGACTAAAAGACATGCGCGCCCCAGGTTTCTGGTACGCACAAAAGGGAGATGACCGCGGTGGTGGCCTTTGGCCGCGGCTCCTGTCGCCGCTTGGACATGTCTATGCTCTAGCCGGTCGCATTCGCACCAAACAGTCAAAACCCTTTGTCGCTTCGGTACCGGTTGTCTGTATCGGAAATCTCACCGCCGGTGGCACCGGTAAGACGCCTTTAACATTAGCGCTCGCCAAAGAACTAAGCGCCTTGGGTGAGCGTGTCTTTGTCTTGACCCGTGGATATGGCGGCAAAATGTCAGGCCCGCTCATGGTCAATCCGGGCAATCACGCATCCAAGGATGTGGGTGACGAAGCATTACTTTTATCGCGGCGCGCGCCGACCGTTGTGGCGCGCAACCGGGCCTTGGGTGCGCAATTCGCCGTGACACAAGGGGCGAGCGTCATCTTGATGGATGACGGCTATCAAAATCCGGGTCTCAAAAAAGACTTCTCCATCGTCGTGGTTGACGGAGAAACCGGATTCGGCAACGGCAAAGTGATCCCCGCCGGACCCTTACGCGAACCGATCGACGCCGGTCTGGAACGAGCCAACGCCATCGTCATGATGGGCCATGCCATTGCGGCGCAAGATGCCGACCGGTTGGCGCTGACCCGTGCCAAGGCGCCATTGTTCACAGGTATGCTAGAGCCCCAGCCTCAAGAAGATGTCATTCGGCAACGGGTTCTGGCGTTTGCCGGCATTGGCCGGCCGGAGAAATTCTTTGAGACGGCCGAGACTGTTGGTTACCGCGTCGTCGCCACGAAAAGCTTTGCGGATCACCACGCTTACTCAGAAAAAGATATGGAGACTTTATTCGCGGAAGCCAAAGAGCAAGACGCACAGCTTCTGACCACAGAAAAAGACTTGGTCCGTCTCACGCCGGAGACGCGGCAGAGAATCAAAGCGCTTCCCGTTAAAGTCCGCATCAATGACATGACCGGCCTAATGGATCTGTTGCGACGGTCGATCCAATCGCATCGGGCCGGCGCGGCCACGCTGGGCAGCTGAGCTGTGTCCAACGTCTCACCCATTAAGAAGATCCGCCACGTTTTCGAAGCCGCCGGCATGTTTGGTTTCATGGCGGTGATGAAAGTGGTTGGCGTGAACAACGCCTCAAAGTTCTGCGGCAAACTCGCAAGATTTGTCGGGCCTAAAACCCCTCTAAGCAATCGCGCGCGCCGCAACCTTGAAATAAGCTTCCCGGAAAAATCTTCCCAAGAGATCACCGAGATCATTACCGATATGTGGGAAAATCTCGGCCGCACGTTTGGCGAATACCCGCATCTTGACCGGTTTGACGCCTATAGCGGCACCGGCCGCATTACGACAAAGGGCGGTGAGATTGTTGATCAGATCCAGACAGACGGTGTCGGCGGGATCTTCTTCTCAGGCCATTTTGCCAATTGGGAGGTTCTACCCCTATCGGTTAGCGGGCGCGGCCTCAAAGGCGCCGAGGTCTATAGAGCGGCGAATAATCCGTATGTGGATCAATGGATTTTGCGGCAGCGTTCGGAAAATGTTTTCCCGACTCAAGTTCCCAAAGGCGCCAAGGGCGCCAAGAAACTTATCGAAGTGATGAAGGCCAATGAACATATCTGTATGCTCATTGACCAAAAAATGAATGATGGAATCTCAGTGCCCTTTATGGGGCGGGAGGCGATGACCGCACCAGCCGCCGCCCAACTGGCGCTCAAATACAAATGCCCGCTCATTCCGGTCGCCATTGAACGCACCAACGGCGCTCATTTTGAGATCGAAGTGCATCCGCCGGTTACGTTCGACCCGACCGGCCGGCGAAGTGAGGATATCGAAGCGCTGACGACCAAATTAAATGAGTGGCTGGAGCAGCAAATCCGCAAGACGCCGAGCCAATGGCTTTGGCTACACAATCGTTGGCCGAAGACCTAATCGTCGCTGCCGCCGGCAGACGTGGGCATCTGGTCCGACGTCTCAGCTTGCTTCGCCGCGATGGCGGATTCCATGGACGGCACCAAAAGGGTCGGATCTACTTGGCGGCCCATCCAATTGATCCGCCAATCGAGATGGGGACCGGTGGACCGGCCGGCAGATCCCACACCACCTAAGAGATCACCCTTCTTGACGACGTCGCCCGCCTTGACGTCGATGCGGTTCATATGCAGGAAGCCGCTGACATAACCGAGCCCATGATCGAGAAAAATGAGACCGCCTTCAAAATACATATCGTTATTGGCAAGCGTCACAACGCCGCCCGCAGGGGCATAAAAGTTCGTATCCTGGGGCGCGGCAATATCAACGCCGTAATGGGGCCGCCGGGGCTCGCCATTCAGAATGCGTTGGGATCCATAATTACCCGAGATGCGTCCGGTGACGGGCCAGTCGAACGGCTCATCGAACCAAACCTGCTGCGACGGATTTTGCTTGGCGTCTTTTTTCATTTGCACGTCGCGTTGGATATGAGCGATTTGTTCCGGCGTGCGCGGTGTGACTTTTGCGTCCGGCAATCCGTCAATCCGCTCAATATTGTAGTCACGGCCGGCAATATCGAAGGTCAGCGTCTCGACCTCACCGTCCACATGGGTGACCTGCAGCGTCGATGCCCCTTTGTGATCGCGGTCAAAGCCAAAAACAAAATCTCCCTCAGGTGTGACCATAATAGGCGTGCCGTCCAGGGACGCGCGAATACCCGGTTCGCCCTTGCCGACGACGGTGCCGCCTTGAATATACTGTCCGGCCAGCTCGACCGGCTCGGCGGCGAAAGACGGTGTCAGGAAAAGAATTGCTGAAACAAAAACGGACAAAAAAGAGGCACGCATCACAAACTCACTTCTACAGTCAGGTTGAATTTTTTTGGGTTGTTTGCTGATAGCGCTTTAAAGATGCTTCCGCATCCACATAAGCCTCCTGCAAATCCGCATTCCAATATTTCAATTCTTCCAACATGATCTTCTTGCCGGTCACCGCGCAGGTCACATAGGCGCCATGCACCACAATTCGGAATTCGCCCGATAAGTAACGCAATTTGGCTTCCCCTTGCGCTCCGAAATTGTCTTCCATTCTATTCATCGCTTCTCACCTGATATCCCTTGGGGGACCGTATCACATATTAGGTTTCAAAAAGACTTCCCTGCTCCGCCCGGCCAGACTTGGCGGTCTTTTTGGCTTTTTTGGGGCGCTTCTGAGCCGACGAAGCGGCCCCCTCAATGACGGCGGATTGGCGCCCATCGGCAAATCGCAAGGACACGCGGTCGCCCGACTGCAGGTCGTCGGCCCGGCGGACCACCCGATCGTCATCTCCCATAACCAATGCAAAGCCGCGATCAAGGACCCCCTGATGGCTGTAGGACCTCAGGAGCTTGTCCAAATTGACCACACGATCCGCTGCCCGTGTCACTTGGCCATCAACCGCACGGGCAAGCCTTGCGCCCAAAGTGTCCAACCGCTCAGCGCCAAACCGAATTTGGTCCAAAAGCGGCCGGGCGCTCACTTGACCCAAACGTGTCAAGTCCGATCCCCGTTTCTCAATGTAAAGCCGCAGCGATCCATTGAGCCGTTCGCCGGCATTATCAAGACGCTGACTGGGCAATGCCAAAATGTCGTCAAGACGCGGAAGACCGCGGGACAAGCTCGCGACATGTTTTTGCCGGTCTTCAAACAGACGGGTCTGGGCGCGCAGTAAACGGGCATCCAGGTCTTTCACTTGACCGGTGAGTTCCGCGCGCACGGGCACGGCCATTTCCGCCGCCGCCGTTGGGGTCGGTGCGCGCCGGTCGGCCGCAAAATCAATCAATGTCGTATCTGTTTCGTGCCCCACCGCCGAGATCAAAGGGATCTTGCTGTCAAAAGCTGCACGGACCACCACCTCTTCATTGAAGGGCCAGAGGTCTTCAATCGAACCGCCGCCTCGGGCGACAATCAAGACATCGGGCCGCGGTACGTCATCGGTCTTTTTGATCCGATTGAAACCTTTGATCGCTTCGGCGATTTGTGCAGCGGCCTTCTCCCCTTGCACCAAAACAGGCCAGAGCAAAACATGGCGGGGAAATCGGTCATCGAGCCGGTGCAAAATATCGCGGATCACTGCCCCGGTCGGCGACGTCACCACGCCGATCACCTGGGGTAAAAAAGGTAAGGGTTGCTTGTGAGCATCATCGAACAGACCTTCGGCGCTGAGCTTTTTCTTGCGCTCTTCCAACAGCGCCATCAGGGCGCCGACACCTGCCGGTTCCATTTGCTCGATGACAATCTGATAGCGCGACTGACCGGGATAGGTGGTGAGCTTGCCGGTACACACCACCTCAAGCCCCTGCTCCGGCGCAATTTTCAAACGCGATGCCACGCCGCGCCAGATCACGCCGTTGAGCACAGCCTTTTCGTCTTTCAAATCCAAATAGACATGGCCGGAAGCCGGGCGGCTGACCCGCCCAAGTTCGCCGCGCACACGCACATAAGAAAAGCCCTGCTCGACGGTTCGCTTGACCGCCATGGACAGTTCACTGACCGTGAATTCATGAATATTTGCGCCCGAATCGGCGGCGGCATCTTGTGTCGTCATAAAGCCAACATGGCATGGATTGGCCGCTTTGTCAGCGCCGGTCGCCATGCTAGAAGGACCAAAATGAACGAAATGGGTGATTGCAAAACATGAATGTCTTGGTGATCGGCGGCGGCGGCCGCGAACATGCTCTGTGCTGGAGAATTGCGTCAAGCGCCCTGGTCGACCAGCTATATTGCGCACCCGGCAATGGAGGCATCGCCAAAGACGCCACATGTCTCAACTTGGATGCGGCCGATCACGACGCCGTGGTCAGCCTGTGTCGCGAAAAGGCGATTGATCTCGTGGTGGTGGGACCGGAAGCACCCTTGGTCGATGGCCTTGTTGACCGATTGGCCGAGGAAAAGATCGCCGCGTTTGGGCCGCGCAAAGCCGCCGCCCAGTTGGAAGCGTCTAAAGGATTCACCAAGGATCTTTGCAAACGGCACAATATTCCAACCGGTGCCTATGAGCGCTTTTCCGAAGCCGGCGCCGCCAAAACTTATCTCGACAATTTTGAGGCGCCCTACGTCATCAAAGCAGACGGCCTCGCCGCCGGCAAAGGCGTGATTATCGCGGAGACCAAAGAGGAAGCCGAAGCGGCTATTGACGATATTCTCGGCGGCGCGTTTGGAACTGCCGGTAATGAGTTGGTGATTGAGGAATTTCTGCACGGCGAAGAAGCCAGTTTCTTTGCCATTACGGACGGCACAAACATTCTGCCGCTGGCCACCGCCCAAGATCACAAACGCGTCGGTGAAGGCGATACGGGTCTGAACACAGGCGGCATGGGTGCCTATTCGCCCGCGCCGGTCATGACCGGCGAGATGTGCGATCGAGTCATGCAGGAGATTATCGAACCGACGGTCAAGGGTCTGGCGGCCGAGGGCATGCCCTATCAAGGCGTACTCTATGCAGGCTTGATGATCACGGACAGCGGACCGCAATTGATCGAATATAATGTGCGCTTCGGCGATCCCGAATGCCAAGTCCTGATGATGCGGATGAAGTCCGACATCATGCCGATTTTGATGGCCGCCTGCGACGGAATCCTAAATTCGGTTGATTGCCAATGGTTTGATGACCACGCCGTCACCGTGGTGATGGCGGCCGAAGGGTATCCGGGATCGTACGAGAAAGGCACCGAGATCAAAAATTTGGAGAGAGCTGCCAAGTCGGCGGACGCTCAGATCTTTCATGCCGGGACAAAACGTGACGGCGATAAAGTGCTGGCGACCGGCGGACGGGTGCTCAATGTAACGGCGCTCGGCGCGTCGGTTTCGGAAGCCGCGGCGCGTGCTTATCAGGCGATTGACGGTGTGGATTGGCCGGGTGGTTTTTGCCGCCGCGATATCGGCTGGCGAGCGATTGAGCGCGAGAAAAACACCTAGCACTGATGGAATAACATTACGACGCGCTATCAATCTCCGCGCCTTCTTCGTCCGACAACTCTTCTTCCTCTGCCGGCTGCAAATCGTCCGTAAAGCCGTCAAGAACGCTGACGAACATTTCGATATTGGCGCGCACATGATCCGGCGAAACGCCGTAATCGGTCGAAACATGAGTCTCCAAAACCAAGAAACCATCCATGTCCATGTAGAATTTGACCAGGCCATAGGACTCATTGAGTTCGGCCAGCTGTTCGCGCGACAAATCGGCGGCAAATGTGCTGAAGATCTGCAGACCTGAACAGTCTTCGGCTGGACCGCATCGCCTCGGCCGAAGGTAAAAAGTGAATGCCTCTTCTCGCGCCACCGCAATGTAGGTTTCATCCTCTTCTGATGAAAGTCGTTCATTGGGCAAGTCAAGCTCGGTCAAAAGTATTTCGAGATCGTCGGCCGTCAACTCCGTCCAGAGCGGCGCTCGATCGGATGTGGTGCTATCCAGATCTTCTTGGATATCCGCACGCTGGGTCGTGGCGGTATTGGGCACAAGATTTGGCTGAGATACGTTTGCGGATCCCTCAACAGAAATCTCCGGCAACCAATCGGCTAAAAACGGCGCGGCATTGCGAACCGATGTGACAACTTGATCCTTAGGCGGAAGATAGTTGCCAGCCGGCGTGTAAACGGTGACAAGGCCGCCCAGCAAGAAAACCAATAAAAGTCCGACAAGTCTCATGATCGTCCCCAACATACCCCGAGCGGAGTATATGTGACCGAGAGTTGCGCTTCCAGCCGGAAATTTTCGCCTCAAAATTGCGTTTCATTTCGATGAGATAGCCGCACCCGAAGATTCTGACGCGAGATCTACCGCCGAGACGCAAAGAAATCGCGCAAAATGGCACCGCACTCATCCCTCATCAGGCCACTCGACACTTCAGGCCTGTGATGACAGGTGGGCTGCCGGAAAAACTCGGGCCCATGATCAACGGCGCCGCCTTTGGGGTCTTCGGCGCCATAGACCAGGCGCGACAACCGCGCGAAAGAGATGGCCCCGGCGCACATGACGCACGGCTCTAACGTCACAAAGAGTGAGCAATCCAAAAGACGATAGTTGCCGATAACCTCGCCTGCGCGGCGAATGGCCAGGATCTCTGCATGGGCGGTGGGATCATTCAGCTCAATGGTCCGGTTGCCTGTGGCGGCCAAGACTTCATCCCGGCCGTGATGATAGATCACGGCACCCACCGGCACTTCCTCGCGCAACGCGGCGGCTTCGGCCTCGGCAAAGGCTTGAGCCATCAGCTCTTGATCAGTCTTGGTCATGAGGCCGGACCATGGGGATCCAAGTCAGGACTGTCAAGCAAGCGACCTGCCTGCTAAAGAGGGCCCATGAGCAAAACGCAGACAAAGAGCCACGGCAGTGAATTTGCTGGTGAGCGCATTGCAAAAGTATTGGCGCGCGCCGGCATCTGTTCCCGCCGCGATGCCGAGCGGATGATCGCCGAAGGTCTGGTGCACGTGGACGGTGAACAAATTTTGTCGCCGGCCCTCAATGTCACACCGGACCAAAAAATTTACCTGGACGGGAAATTGGTGCCGCGCGCCGAGCCCACCCGTGTGTGGCGTTACCACAAACCGGCAGGCCAGGTCACCACCCATAAAGACCCGGAGGGCCGGTCCACCGTATTCGACGCCTTGCCCAAAGACATGCCACGCGTCATCTCCGTGGGGCGGCTTGATTACAATACTGAAGGGCTGCTTCTGCTCACCAATGACGGCGAATTGGCCCGACGCTTAGAGTTGCCGAAAACGGCATGGCTGCGCAAATACCGGGTGCGGGTCTTCGGTAAAGTTGAGCAGGAAGATCTTTTGGCGTTCCAAGACGGGATAACCCTTGACGGTGTCAAATACGGACCGGTCCAAGCGACACTTGACCGGGTTCAAAGGGGAAATGCCTGGATTACCATGGGCCTGCGGGAAGGGAAGAACCGTGAAGTGCGCCGTCTCCTGGAAAGCCTGGGTCTCAAAGTAAATCGTTTGATCCGCGTCTCCTACGGTCCGTTTCAATTGGGCAATCTGGAAGCCGGGCAAGTGGAAGAAGTGAATCCAAGAACACTTGATGAACAGCTCGGCCTTAAACCCTCGAAAAAACCTGCTTGGGCCAAATCCAAAAAACGGGGGCCCGCCAAAAATAACGTTTCCAAACAGAAAGCAAAGCCAGGTGCGGATCGTCGGCGGAAGTCATAAGGGCAGACAGATTGAGGCACCGGAAGGGCGTGCCGTCCGTCCGACCACGGACCGCGTGCGCGAGTCCATCTTCAATGTTTTAGAACACGGCCACTTTCTGAAAAACGGCTTGGCGGGCGCACGCGTGCTTGATCTATTTGCCGGCAGCGGGGCCTTAGGTTTGGAAGCCATATCCAGAGGGGCTGCTTTTGCGACCTTTGTCGATAATGCCGCAGCATCCCGAGTCGCCTTGCGTAAGAATATTGAAGCGCTCCAACTCATGGGACAAACCAAAATCTACCGACGGGATGCCACCGCCCTTGCCGAGCTGCCCGGCCATATTCGGCCGTTCAATCTGGTCTTTCTGGACCCGCCTTATGGCGAAGAGCTGGGCCCGCCGGCTCTGATTTCCGCGTCCCGGGACGGTTGGATTACCGACCAGGCCCAGGCCGTCTTTGAACTGCCGGCAAAACAGAACCCGCCGGAAATCGAAGGATGGGAACTGGAGGATTGCCGCCGCTATGGCGACAGCCAGGTTGCATTCTTAAGCCGGGCTTAAATCGCCCTTCCTAAGCCCTTAACAACTATAACGAAATCATGACGGTATGCATAATGTGCATAGCTGAGATGAGCTTTAGCCTAGTGCTCATTATGAGTTTAAATCGCTACATTGACATCGTTAATCAACCCCAATGAAGGAGTAGAAAGTCATGTACGCAATCGTTCAAGCCTCTGTGGCTATGATCGTTCTGGCAACCATGGTCGCGACGGTGGGCGGAATCGCCTGACTCGGACCCTGGATTACCAGATGTCTATAACCAAAACATACTCAACGCCGACCGAAGAGTTTTTCGATATCGGCCAAACTGAGTTCCACATATGTGGGTCGGCCGTGGTTGCACTGGCCGGAATGAGGCGTCGCCTCCATCTCGCGCAAGAGTGAGTTCATCTCCTCCGCAGTAAGACGACGGCCGGCTCGCACAGAACCATGACACGCCATCGTCGAACACACTTCCTCCAGACGATCTTTGAGTGACTGCACGTCACCCCAATCTTCCAATTCATCTGCAAGATCTTTGATCAGCCCTTGAATGTCCATATCACCCAGAAGCGCGGGCACTTCTCTTACCGCGATCACCCCTGGTCCAAAGGGTTCAATCACCAGGCCTAAGCTTTCCAAATCCTCCGCTCTTGCCAAAAGCCGAGCCGAAGACGCGTCATCCAATTCGACCACTTCGGGCAACAGGAGTAATTGGCGCGAGACACCTTTGGTATCAAGCGCCACTTTCATCCGCTCATAGACAAGCCGCTCATGGGCCGCATGTTGATCAACGATCACCACGCTGTTCGCTGTTTGTGAGACAATATAGGTCTCATGCACTTGGGCACGGGCTGTACCCAATGGATAATCCGTCGGCGCGGAATCCTGATCAACCTGCTGCGAAATGATCTGCGCACTCATCGCATCCAGCCCGGGGATCGCCTCGCTATGGTCACCCTTGGGCGCAAAGGCGGCAGCTTGTTCTTGAAAACCAGACGAAGCCTTCACGCCGCCATACTGGCCCTGATACGGTTTCGGCGCGCCTTCAGCGCGAAACGCCCCCAGGGCTGATTGCGACGTTGTTGTTGACGAGCGATGGCCGGCTTCAGCCAAAGCGTGGCGCAACCCGCTGACGATCAACCCACGCACCAGACCGGCATCGCGGAAGCGCACCTCGGTTTTCGCCGGATGAACATTGACGTCGACTTGTGTCGCAGGGAGGTCAACAAACAAGACCACTTGTGGATATCGATCCCGCGCCAAAAAATCGGCATAGGCGCCGCGCACTGCACCGATCAAGAGTTTGTCCCGAACAGGACGGCCGTTCACAAACAAGAATTGATGGGCCGCATTCCCACGATTGAGCGTGGGCAGGCCGGCATAGCCAGTCAAAACCAGCCCCTCACGTTCCGCATTGAGCGGAACCGCATTCTCACCAAATTCCCGGCCCATGATTTGCGACAAGCGCCGCAAACGCGCTTCAAACAGGTCGCCACTCTCCGCAGGCAGGCTGAGGGATTTGCGCTCGCCCAGTGTCAGCGTGAAGCCAATGTCGGCATGAGCCATCGCCAATCGTTTGACGATTTCAGATATCGCGTTGTTTTCAGCACGCTCGCTCTTCATGAACTTCAATCGGGCCGGGGTGGCATAGAAGAGATCTTTGACGTCGACGCGGGTACCAGAGGTGCCCTTGCTCCCGAAGGCCGCCGGTGACGGCCCAATCACTTCGCCGCCATGGACATTTAACGACCAGGCGGAGTCCGACGCCGTCGTTCGGCTTGATAGAGTCAGCCGGCTCACCTGCCCAATCGACGGCAAGGCCTCGCCGCGAAATCCGAGAGATTGAATATTCAACAGATCGACATCGCCGGCATCGTCCACTTCCAGCTTGGAAGTCGCATGCCGCTCGACGGCCAACGTCATTTCTTCAGACGTCATCCCGCGGCCATCATCCGTCACCACAATGCCGGTCAGGCCGCCATCGGTAACGCGAATGTCGATAGATGTGGCGCCGGCATCAATCGCATTCTCAACCAACTCTTTAATGGCGCTGGCCGGACGCTCAACAACCTCGCCAGCCGCAATCTGATTGATTGCACCTGCAGGCAAGCGTCGAATAGACGGATGAGACATGGGGCTAGTCCATTTTTCCCAAATATTTTTTGGCCAGCACTTTACCTTCTTCCACGGCGGGCTGATCAAATGCCTTCACATCAAACAGATGCGCCGCCAGCATGGTCTCGACCATAAAATGCATCAACAGCGCACCCATAGAGACTTCGTTCAGCTGCGGGATCGTGAAAATGCGCACCGGTCGTCCTCTCTTGACAAGGGTTTCCGCCGTTGCCCGTTGTTCCGCATCGACGAGGTCGCCGATCGTACGTCCTGCCAAATAAGCAAGATCTGGATCTTTCGCGACGTCCGGGTCGACACGGGGACCTCTGCCCGCCGTATCCAGCATCATGAATGTAATGAGCTTATCATTGGGACCGTCTAAATAGAGCTGCAGCTGACTATGCTGATCAACGGGCCCGAGGGCGCGGATCGGTGTCGTTCCCCGGCCATTCTTGCCCAAACTTTCGGCCCAGAGCTGGCGGTACCACATGGCAAAAAGTTCCAAGCGATCCGCATAGGGCATGAGGACGGATCCGGAAATACCTTTCTCAAGATTCAAGGCAACCTGGACAATTGCATTATAGGCGGGCGGGCAATCTTCTAATTTGATGCCCTGCAGAATCGGCTGCATGACCGCGCCCGCGCCTTGACGCACGGCGCGCGCGTCGATTCCCATCAACATCGCGGGAAGCAATCCTACATTAGACAAAACCGAAAACCGGCCGCCAATATCCGGATCATGATCCAGAATGGGCAGCCCGTGATCCATTGCCAACCGGCGCAGAGCATTGTCTTTGGGCTCCGTGATTACGGCACAATGTTTGGCAAATTCGCTTAGCATGCCCTGTTCTTTGAAAACAGTCATGACAGACAGCATCTGAATCATGGTCTCGGCCGTGCCCCCGGATTTTGAAACCACGAGGAACTTTGTCTGCTTTAGCTCCAATCGATCGAGGGCGTTGGCAAAACTCGCCGCATCTAGATTGTCAAAGAAATGAAAGCGTGCGCCGTCAATCTCCGTCTCCGCACCGGCCACCCGGTAACCTTTGAGCTGCGCTAAGGCTTGCGCCCCAAGACTGGATCCACCGGTGCCCAGAAAAACGATGTCACTCGCACCATCCCGCAAAAAATCGACAATGGGCTGACACGCTTCCAGATCATCCTCGCGCTTCCAAATGGACAGCACCGGCAAAATGCCCTCGCTTTCCGCTTTACGCACGCCGCGCAAACCGGCTTCCGCCATCTTGTAATACATTTCCACGATCTCGGCTGTCAGCGCTTTGCGAGCGCCCGAAAAACAGCCGGACAGATCCATGCTGTAAGGATAGGATGCGTCAGTCAAATGCGGCCCCTCATATTGGCATTTGAGAAAAACGTAAGATAGCAGATCGGCTTGCCCTGAGGCTAGGCTGCTCTAATTTTGCACAGGCGCCGTGCTGTCCAAACCTTCCGGTTGCCCAACGACAACGATTGTCAGCTCATCGGGGTCCATGAAGCGCTTAGCGACCCTGTTGACATCATCCAGGGTGACCGCCTCGATCTTGCCGTTGCGCGTATTGATGTAATCGATACCGCGCCCGACCAACTGGTATCCGACCAGTTGATTGGCAATTTTGGAATTGGAATCGAAACGCAAAGGGAAAGAACCGGTTAAATAGGTTTTGGCGTTTTGCAGCTCTTCTGCCGTGATCCCATCAGTCCGAACTTTTTCAAACTCAGACTTTATGATGTCAATCGACTCGGCCACACGGGCATTTTCAGTGGCCACATTGCCGATGAAGTAGCCTGCATAATCCAAGGTCGCCAAGCCGGTACTCACACCATATGCCAGGCCGCGTTTCTCTCGAACTTCTTCCATCAAACGGGACGCAAACCCCCCGCCGCCGACCACATAGTTCAATACGAAGGCCGGAAAAAAGTCCGGATCATCCAACATCAAGCCAGGACCGCCCAACAGAACAACACTTTGCGGCTGTTCGCGCTCGATCACGACCAATTTCGGGGCACTCGGTATTTCCACCTGCTTGAATTCAGCCGGTGCGGGTGCCGCCGGCAAGCTGCCGAACGTTTCATCCAACAATTGCGCAAGTGTTTCGGCGTCGATGTCACCGACAACAGCGACTTTCAAATTCTCCCGGGCGATCGTTGAGGAAACAAAAGATCTGAGATCATCCGCCGCAATGGACGCCACGGTTTCAGGTGTGCCTTGGCTTTGCCGCCCATAAGGGTGATCGCCGAAGATCTCCTCGTTCCATCGCTTTCGTGCAATCGTTTGGGGGCTTGCCGCATCGCGATTGAGTTTGACGAGAATCTGACTGCGTATACGCTCGATCGGTTCCTCATCAAAACGCGGCTCCGTGAGAGCGAGCTTCAACATGCGGAATGCTTCGTCCCGGTTATCCGTCAAAGTCCGAAGGCTGCCGTAGAAACCATCGCGACCGGCATCAAATCTGAGGCGAATGGCCAGATCTTCGAGGCGGGTTTGAAAGGCTTGGCTATCAAGATCGCCGGCCCCTTCGTCCAGCAGACCCGATACCATATAGGCAAGCCCCTCTTTGCCGTTGGGATCCAGACGGGCGCCACCCTTAAAACCGATCTCAACGGCGATCAGCGGAATAGAATGCTCCTCCACCAGCCAAGCTTCAATACCGCCAGGACTGATGACACGCTTGATCTCCGTGCCGGAAGAAAAGTCGGCAGCATTCGTCGCGATCGCTGCATCTCCGACGGTTTCAACATTTTCCACGACCTGCTCTACCATCTCTGAATCACTTTCATTGACTTGAGCATTATCGCTTGCTGCTTCTTGCTCACAGCCTGCCAGCACAAGAGAGCCGGCAAACAGACCAACAACTGTCAAATATCTCATGAGGACGGCTCCGGCCTAAGATAGGCAGTCACTTGTGCTTTGTTGTTAAAGACGATCTCTGCGGCCTTATTGACGTCATCGGCTGTGACCGCCTTGATGCGATCCGGATATTGCAAAACGTCTTCGATGGTCAGACCCGTTGTCAACGCAGCGCCAAATGCTTGCGCCATGCTGCGCTGATTGTCTCTGGAATAGATCACATCCGCAATCGTGTTCGATTTGGCCCGGTCAAGCTCTTCAGCGTTGGCGCCCTCCGACAGCAATTGAGCAATCACCTCGTCCATCGCAGCCTCAAGATCGGCAAGCTCCACACCCGGTCTCGGCGTGGCAAAAACGACAAAGCGCCCCATGTCCAGAGCCGTGCCGGAATAAAACGCTCCGGCACTGGCGGCCAGTGCCCGATCAACAACCAGCTCGCGATAAAAGCGGCTGGTGGAACCGGTCCCGAGCACCTGACCCAGCAGGTCAATGGCCTCCGCCACACCGTCATCCGCGGATGCATAGCTTGGGACAAGATAGGATCGTTGCAAAGAAGGTTGCTGGACGCGGGCATCAAAATACTCAATTCTCCGCGGCGCGACGGAAGGCGGTTCCTGGGGCCGCAAGCGCGGCGCAACCTCACCGGCCGGAATAACGCCGTAATATTTTTCCGCCAGCGGACGAAGCTCCTCGGCCGAGATATCCCCCGCAACAATAAGAATCGCATTGTTGGGGACGTAATGTTGTTTGTAGAAATCAAGCGCATCTTCGCGCGTTAGTTTCCTAATCTCATGCTCCCATCCAATGATGGGAATACCGTAAGGGTGCGCCATATAGAGCGCAGCACTAACTTGCTCAAACAAAATGGATGACGGATTGTTGTCGACGCGAGAGCTGCGCTCTTCCAGGATGACATCGCGCTCGGGATAAACCAACTCATCGGTCAGCACGAGATTGGTCATGCGATCCGCTTCCATCTCCATGACCAACGGGAGTCGGTCGATCGCTACACGTTGGAAATAACCGGTGTAATCCTGACTGGTGAAGGCATTGTCCTGCCCGCCGTTCCGGGCAACGATTTTCGACATTTCGCCGGGCGGGACCGAATCTGTACCCTTGAACATCAAATGTTCAAGAAAATGAGCAATGCCGGATTTTAACGGTGGCTCATCGGCAGCGCCAACCCTGTACCAGACCATATGGGTCACCACAGGCACCCGGCGGTCGGTCAACACCACAACCTCCATACCGTTATCCAGAACAAAAGACTCCGGCGCCCAGTCAGCCGCATCAGGCTGGTCCGTTTGAGCACGAAGACTGGACGGAGAAGCACTCAACATAGAGGTCACCACCAAACAAAAAAGAAGAACAGCAAACCAATTAGCCTGCTGCCCTGAATTGGGTTGAAAAGACAAACGTATCATTCGAGAAAAGTGGCCAATCAGGCCGCTCTCGTCAATAGAAACCGCTCACACGATCCCGCGAGGAGGGTTTACCTAAAACAGATCCCGGATGCGCCCGAGGAAACCGCCGCTCTTCTCTTCATCAATGGTCGGCATCTCGGACTCTGGTGTCGACTCCGTCGTTGTCGATGGTGCCGAAGGCGTACTTGGCGGCAATGGCTGACCTGATTTCAGGCGCTCGGATTCCTGATTGGCATTGATGACCGATGCCGGAGGCAATTCGTCACCGTCGCGCCAAAAAATAATCCGGTCCGCAAAACCCTCATCCTTTTGTTTCAGACGGCCATATTCATCGTTCAAGACGGCCCGCACATTGCCATCGGCCCGGTCGGCGCCGGTCTGGGCAAGCAAAGCAGCCTCTCCGGCGGTTGGTCCGCCTTCCTCAACGGCCCCTTCACCCAAAAGAGCGGTGCGCGCCGTTTGAGCCGGTTGAATTTCTTGCGGCCGCGGCGCGCCCGGCTTCGGGGGGCGCAGAGAGAAGTCCGGCGGCACAATCAGGGGCGCCTTGGTGACAACAGCGAATTCGTCCGGCGGTGACTTGTCGAGACCCAAGGCGGAGCGTGTCGCCCCGCAACCGGATAACGCGATGCCCGTGGCGGCCACCAATGTCAGCAGACCTGCCCGTCTCAGCGTTTCACGTTGAGAGAATTGATACCAAATGCTCATGCTCTTTGCTCCAAGCGGTTGCGTACGCGTCACCTAAGACTTCTGAGGGGCTTTGCCGCTTTCATCCAAGAAAAGCGAGTCAAATATCAAAAATGCCACCCCGAGGCTAATCGCCGTGTCGGCTACATTAAACGTATAGAAGTGATAACCCAAGGCATGAAAGTCCAAAAAGTCCGCAACGGCGCCATAAATCAGGCGATCAATCACGTTGCCGATGGCCCCACCGATCACCAGCCCTAGGGAAATCGCCAATATCTTACTTTCCGCCCGCGCCAGCCAAACGGTCAAAAAGCTGGTAATCGCAATGGCAAATCCCGCCAGCAAATATCGGCCTGTATCCGTTTCAGCGGAAAAGAGGCCGAAGCTGACGCCCCGGTTCCAAACCATCGACAGGTTAAAAAAGCTCGTAATTTCAATGCTTTGCTTGGTTGGCAGATCAACAACATTCAGAATCAGCCATTTTGAGACCTGATCCAACACCAAAATCACCGCAGCGATACGCAACCCAAACCAGAGCATTTTTTCCCCAATCATCCATTCCGGCTGTCGAAATAGGCCACCGCATCGGCGTCCCGTGGGCTCAGATCCGGAAATCTCTGATCACTTCCCACATCGGGGGAGATTTTCCAGGATCTCTGGCATTTCTTGCCCTGAGCCAATTTCGTGACCACCGCCACCGAGTCGACGTCTTCCAGCTTGAAAGCGTCCTCGGGCGCCGGTCCTTCGACCATCTCAGCTTGCGATGTGATCACGATTTCCGCAAGGTCTAAACCGCTCATGGCGCTCAAATAGGCGGAATCCTGCACATAAACGATAGGCGCGGCTTCAAGGCTGGAGCCGATCCTTTTTTCCCGCCGTTCGACTTCGAGCGCTCCGGTGACAACCCGCCGAAGCCGTCTGACATGTGCCCATTTCTCCGCTAGCGCGTCATCGCGCCATTCAGCAGGAATATCCGGGAAGGTCTGTAGATGGACTGAATCATCAAAATCAGGATGGCGCATGAGCCAGGCTTCTTCGGCCGTAAAACTCAAAATCGGTGCGAACCAGGTGATCAGGGCATTGTAGAGGTGATCCAGCACTGTACGGCACGCCCGGCGGGTCAGATTGTCCGGCCGGTCGCAATAAAGAGAGTCTTTGCGAATGTCGAAATAGAGCGCCGACAGATCCAAGGTGCAAAAATTGAACAGCTGGGAAAAGATCAGGCGGAAATCGAAATCGTTATAGGACTGCCGCACCAGAACATCGAGTTCCGTCAAACGATGCAACACCCAACGCTCGAGTTCCGGCATCTCGTCCAAGGCCACGCGTTCGGACTCGTCAAAATCATGCAAATTGCCGAGCAGATATTTAAACGTATTGCGAAGCTTACGATAGGAATCCACATTGGCTTTCAGAATCTCCGGGCCAATGCTGAGATCGTCCTTGAAATCGGAACTTGCCACCCAAAGCCTCAGAATGTCCGCACCGCTTTGCTTGATAACATCTTGCGGCTCAACCGAATTGCCTTTGGATTTGGACATTTTGTAGCCCTTCTCATCCAAAAGAAATCCATGGGTTAATACGGCTTTGTACGGGGCGACACCACGGGTGCCACAGGATTCCAAAAGCGATGACTGAAACCAGCCACGATGTTGGTCCGATCCTTCCAGATAGAGGTCTGCGGGCGCCGCCAAATCGTCACGATCCTCAAGCACAAAGGCATGGGTTGAGCCGGAGTCAAACCAGACATCCAAAATGTCCGTCACCATCTCATATTCATCGGCTTTGTGATCATTGCCGAGGAAACGCGACAGCTCAGAATTGAACCAAGCATCCGCCCCTTCTTCTTCAAAGATCTGAGCAATGCGCTCATTGACGACGTCATCCCTCAGCAACTCGCCGGACTCCTTGTGAACGAAGCAGGTGAGCGGCACACCCCAAGCGCGTTGACGGGAAACAACCCAATCGGGCCGCAATTCGACCATCGATTGGATGCGGTTCTTGCCCTGTTCGGGCACCCAACGCACCTGTTCAATGGCCTCTAAAGCCCGCTTGCGCAATTCATTCGTCTCCATACTGACAAACCATTGCGGCGTGTTACGGAAAATTAACGGCATCTTCGAGCGCCAAGAATGTGGATATGTGTGATCCAAACGGCCCTTGGCCAGAATCCGTTGAGAGTCAAAAAGCTCTCTGATGACGGCGCCATTGGCTTCACCGTCTTTCCCGGCCTTCTTACCCTCGGTTCGCAGGACCTTCAGGCCCGCAAATAGCGGCACGTGGTCATAATACGCCCCGCCTTCATCGACGGTGAAGGGTACCTCGGTGCCGATTTTGTCGCGCCAGAGCTCGAAGTCGTCTTGGCCGTGACCGGGCGCGATATGCACAAACCCGGTACCGGTTTCTTCGGTGACAAAATCGCCGCTCAGCAACGGAACATCAAAATCATATCCTTTGCCGCGAAACGGATGCGCCAAGACCGTACCCACCAAATCCGGCGCATCGCCGGTGCGGGTCCAACTTTCGATCTGGGCGGCCTGCTGCACCTCTTCAGCAAGACTGTCAGCCAACACGATGAGCTCGCCGACCTGGGCCGCCGAGTTTTCCGTTACGGCATCGACCTTGTAGAGGCCGTAAGAAATATCTTCTGAATAAGCGACGGCGCGATTGCCAGGGATGGTCCAGGGCGTCGTCGTCCAGATCACGATACTTGCATGGCGCAGAGCCTCGGGCCCTTCGACGACAGGAAACTTCACATAAATTGTTGTGGAAACATGATCGTGATATTCCACTTCAGCTTCCGCCAAAGCCGTCTTCTCGGCCACCGACCACATGACCGGCTTGGACCCGCGATAGAGCCCGCCATTCATGACAAATTTCATGAACTCACGCGCGATTTGAGCCTCAGCGCGAAAAGCCATGGTCGTGTACGGATCATCCCAATGTCCGATGACGCCTAAGCGCTTGAACTCTTCGCGCTGAACATCAATCCACTTGCCGGCAAATTCCCGGCATTCCTGACGGAATTCGTTGATGGGAACTTCGTCTTTGTTTTTACCGGCAGCGCGGTATTTTTCTTCGATCTTCCATTCGATGGGAAGACCGTGACAATCCCAGCCCGGCACGTAATTGGCGTCTTTCCCCATCATCTGTTGGGATTTAACGACGAAGTCTTTAAGAATTTTGTTTAACGCATGCCCAGTGTGAAGATGCCCATTTGCGTAAGGCGGGCCATCGTGGAGCACGTATTTTTCCCGTGATTGGCCTTGCTCTCTCAAGCGTCTGTAAAGATCCATACGCTGCCAATTGGCCAGCCACTCGGGCTCTCGCTTAGGCAGACCGGCGCGCATGGGAAAATCGGTCCTCGGCAACAAAAGCGTGTCGCTATAATCTCGGGCGGCCTTTTCAGGCTCGGCCGATGGGGTCTTTGTCTCTGTCATGGAATGTCTCGTACAGCGTTTTGATGGTTTGAATAAGTGCGACTCGTTGAACTCCCGGATCCGCCGCCCTGTCACTGTCCGATAAAGATGTGATCAGGTGCGAACCGGGCCTATAATTCGGGCCGCTATGGGCTCACGCTGTACGTCCGTGTCGTTCATGGCGCCCTTTTAACAGCTGTTTGCGACCACGTAAACCTACCGGCCAATCAGCCGGGCGGGCTTCAACGAGGCCAGGATTCGGCGGGCATTATCGCAATCCTCGGCAATTTGCGCCTTCAAGCCGTCGAGGCCGTCAAACTTCTGTTCCGGGCGCAAAAACTGGGCGAAATAGACATAGGCATGGGCGCCATATAGGTCGCCCTGAAAATCAAACAAATGTGCCTCCAAAAGCACGTCTTTTTTGTCAAAGGTCGGGCGCTTGCCCACATTGCCGACGGCGTCGTAAACCCCCGCATGGGGTCCGTCCAAAATCTCGACAAAAAGCGCGTAACCGCCCAGAGCCGGATGCAGATATCCGCCCATGGGGACATTGATGGTGGGAAAACCCAATTGCTGGCCTCTTTGATCGCCTTTCTGAATCTGCCCGTCGACGGACCAGATCCGGCCCAACCATTCTGAGGCATGGGCCATATCACCATCCCGCAGGGCCGCCCGCACCGCCGTCGAGGAAAAGGCGTCTTTTCCGGTTGCCGCATGCGGTCCACTGATCAGCGGCACGATGTCGACGCCAAAACCAAACCGTTCGCCGAAGTTGCGGAGACTCTCCGCATCGCCGTCCCGCCCCTTGCCAAAACCGAAGTCGGCTCCGACTACCACATTTGAAATGCCCAAACCTTCCGCCAGCACGCGTTTGGCGAAAGCTTCGGCGGGCATGCTGGACAGAGTCTGATCGAACGGTAGGGCCACCAAGCAATCGAGCCCCAGATGAGACAAGATTCGGGACTTGGCATGTAGAGAGGTCAATCGAAAGGTGGGGTCTGCCGGCCTAAAAAACTGGCGAGGATGCGGCTCGAATGAGATTACGCCCCACGGCACATTTTCGCCGAAATCTTGCGCACGCTCAATCACCGACACATGGCCCGGATGGATGCCGTCGAAATTACCAAGAGCCATCGAAGCACCCCGAAAGCGCTGCGGCACATCTTGATAAGTCGTTAAAACATCCATCTCGCTTCTCCGGCGAATCCTTTCACATACTCATGCATGCTTCGACCGCCGTTTCAAGACCAACGCCGACAATCACAAACATACGGTTGTACGGAGTAATTATTTGGAAAGGAATTGTTCCTGCACCGTTGGCTAAATTGGTGCCCCATAAGAAATCGAAGCATTCGTTTAACTAATTTTTATGCTCCGAAAGGTAAAGTCCCTTCATATCGAATAGATCTGGTGGGGCAATTCCAGCTCACAAGGGAATAGTAGAAGAGTTACGTAATTCTTTTTTGGGGACACGGAGTAATCAAAATGGCCGTAGAAAAATCAATGCCGATCCTCGTCGTAGACGATTATCAAACGATGATCCGCATTATCCGAAACCTCTTGAAGCAATTGGGATTCGAGAATGTAGACGATGCCGCAGACGGCCAAGCCGCATTGGAAAAGCTGCGTCACAACGGCTACGGCCTTGTTATTTCGGACTGGAACATGGAACCGATGACTGGCTATGAGCTTCTAAAAGAAGTGCGCGCCGACGCCAAACTCAAGAACACACCGTTTATTATGGTCACAGCCGAGTCACGCACAGAAAACGTGGTTGCCGCAAAAAAAGCAGGCGTCAACAACTATATCGTCAAGCCTTTCAACGCCGCAACGTTGAAAATGAAAATGTCGAGTGTCATCGGCGACTTCTAAGCCGGACAACAAGGACAGAGGCGCGCGATATGGCCGCTTTACAACAAGAACAATTATGCGCATTGCAGGACACGATCACGGCAACAAAAGCCGGCACTCGCAATGATATTAAGCTGAGTGACGTTCTTACCATTGTGGATCAGATACTTTCCTCGTTCCAAAGTAGTAGCCAACAGCTTGACCAAAAATTGGCCAACGAGCTGAGCCTGATCCAGAAAAAAATAGACGACACGAAGTCTGAGCTGATTGGACTGGAACCTTTTGATCAGGACCGCGTTCCCGATGCGGGCAAAGAGCTCAATGAGATCGTAAAATCGACAGAAGAGGCGACCAATCAGGTCATGCAGCAGGCCGAAATCATTTTGGCCGCTGATACAACGGATATTGAAGCCTACAAAGACACTGTTGCATCTGCGGTGATGCAGATTTTTGAGTCCTGCTCGTTTCAAGACATTACCGGCCAACGCATCAACAAAGTGATCAAGACTTTGAGCTATGTGGAAGACAGAGTGAGCTCCATCATCGATGTCTTAGGTCTGCCGCAGGCCGAGGGATCATCTCAAGAATCGGAAGATTCCCAAGCGAACCTGCTCAACGGTCCGGCCCTAGAAGGGCAAGGCGTGAAACAGGACGAAGTGGACGCCATCTTCGAAATGACAAGCGTCGCAGATTAACAGACGCTTTCTCTCATCAATTGAAAACTAGGATGCGGCGGCTGAATCCGTAATGGCCTCAGGCTCGGGAATCGTATCGTCGAGCTCTGAATCCTTCAGCGGACGGGGTTCACCAAAGAGGTATCCCTGGCCGTAATCGACGTCCAACTCGACAACTTCTATCACTTCCCGCTCGGTTTCGATTTTCTCAACAATGAGGTCGAGACCATACCGGTTCAGGAGCTCTTTAAAATCGGCCGCATGAATAGAGGGCTGCTGAGGGTATCCTCCGGACTCTTCAGATTGCGCCCCTTCATCAGAAGACAATTCGTCATTCTGAGAGTCTTCGGCAGGTGCCCACGGATCGACGACTTCCACCTGCTCGACAAATTCGGCCACAAGTCCGTTTTCATCTTCGTCGAGGCCGATCGGCTCCGCATTCCAAGACAGCTTTTCCTCATCGGGGAGCGCGCGCAACAGGATGTCGGGCTCCACTTTGATGAAACGGAAATGACGATCTTGCAGCTCTCCTAGGTCCAACTCCAAACTGCGCACCTTGTCGAGCGAGAAACGAAACCCTAGATCGGCCAGGCGGCGCAAGTTCGACTTTTCGGTCGGACTGCAATTCTTCATCGTTTCCTGACCAAACTCAAACACCAGCAGTTTGTTGAGATCCCGGTTGGCTTGCATGAAGTCCAGGAACTGAGGAAAGAACTCTTGGTCAGCCAAAGTGTGTTGCGAGATATTGCAGAAGATTGCGACGTCCTGCTGCCGGCGCAAAATTCGGCGCACAAGCTGAACACATCGGAACAGGAGCAAGTTATCGATCAATGTGATCACGCCGGTCGATTCAGCAATGCGCAGATATTGCTTAGGTTCGATGACATCGTCATCTTCAGTCCGAAGTCGTGAGAACCCTTCGTAAAAGCGCACTTTGCGCTGCGGCAGGCTGACAATGGGTTGAAAATAGATGTCGACACGGTTTTCACTGAGCGAGCCTTGAATCACATTGATCAATTCGGCTTCCGACAATTGATCGAAGACATCCTTTAAATCTGAGGCGTAGCGTACGGACTTCGGATGGACCTCGGGATCCCCATCTTCCTCGCCCGCTTCGGCCGCCTGGTCCATCTTGGCTTTTGCTTTTTTGCGAACGCCATCCGCCATTTGTTCCACGAGCGTTTCCAGCAGCCTGACTTCGGAGATCAAATGATCGTTGCGCGCGACAGCCTTGGCTTCCGACAGATCCGCCATCTCACGCATACGATCTCGTGTCCGCTCCAATTCTTCGCCGACGATGCGTTGTGTCCGGTGCAGCTTGACCAGCTCGCCTTCGAAAAGCGCCCGTTCTTTTGCGCGCCCAAACAAGGAATGAGCTTGGCCGCAGAACAAAAACACCGCGGCACCGATGAGGATAGAAACGCCAAGGGTAATGCCCGCAAATTGGTACGCCGCCACACCGCCGATAACGGCCAGCATAGTGTAGCTGGAAACAATCAGAATATTTGAAAACTGAGGCATGACAGACGACCCGCGCATTGCAAGTTATCCGTCAACGTCTCATCCGGGTCTTGAAATATGGTTAATGAAGGATGGCTGAATATTCTATTCTACTCAGCTTTGAGTAACCTTTGGTTAATCCTTGAGGCCTGCATTCTCGGCGGAGACGGGGGGCTCCTTCTGTCCGCCAAAAAAGGCTCGAATGCGGCGGGCAAGGGCTTTGATCCCACGCCAAATCTTCGGCAGCAACCAAGCGACCAAAATCAGGAAAGCCACCAACAAGCCCAAGAACAGCCAAGGGTTCTGAACCGCCGCCCAAACGCCGACAAACACGGCGATATCCTCGGCAATCGAGGCCGTCCAATTGCTCACAGGTTCGGGCGATGTATTGATGATGACGCGCGATCCCGCTTTGGTCGCATGAGACGTCGCCGCCATACCGCCGCCGATCAAGAAAGCAGCCAACTCGGCGGCAGGGCCCACCTCGCCGATGGCACCGGCGGCCAACATCGCGCCGGCAGGAATGCGGATAAATGTGTGAATAGCATCCCAGCCCGTATCGACGCCCGGCGTTTTGTCGGCAAAAAACTCGACAAAATACATGAGCCCTGCGGCCCCGATGACCAAGGGATTGGACAAGATTTCTAGGCCCGGCGGCAAATCCATCGTGCCGGTTGCACCCATCAGGCCTAGCGCCAGAATTGCCGCATAAAGATTGATCCCGCTGGCCCAGGATGCCCCGAGGCCCAAAGCGATGGTTTCGACAATCTGCGAAGAAGTTTCCATATTCCCCTCACTGAGCTGAACGAAATGCGTGTCCGAATTTCATTGGTAATGATCTTCACCCAGCAACAAGGCTGGATTATGGCAATCGAATTTCATTCATATTTTCAATAACTTAAGAGTATATTCCCAAGGCCAGATCGGGCCTGTCCGTGGTGACATACTCGATATCCATATAGGCCATGCGCCGCAGATCTTCGGCGGAATTGACGGTCCATACGGACAATTCAATGCCCTTGCGGCGGGCTTGAAAGACGTCATCGGCTGTCAGCAAGCGAAAGCTGGGCCCCCAATATTTCCCGCCCGCCGCTTCGATGGCGTTCACGATGGAATTGCCGAAACGGGATGGATTGAACCCAGCCGTCAGTTCATCATCAGTTTCGCCTTCAAAGTCACGGCGGCCCGTAAGATAGACGGTCTTGATATCAGGATTGCGCGCTTGCACATGGCGCAACCCTCGCCAATCGAAAGAGATAATTCGTGTACGATCTAAAAGACCTTCAGCCTCGCATGCCTCAAGACTTGCATCCGCCAACGCGATGGGATCTGACGATAAGTCCGGCAGGTTGGGCATTGTCTTCAGCTCAACCAGCAAAGTCATGTCTTTGGCATCGCTTTGCCGCATTCGGGCGGCAACCTCACTCAGGGTGGGAATAGGCTCGCCGTCCGACGGCACCTGATTGGGATGTTTGGCCGCTGCGGGCGTATCCGGCTGGATCCGCCCGATATCGAAGGAGCGAAGCTGCTGCAAGGTCAGACCTTTGATCGCTGGACCTGTTTCGGAAAGCCATGTCCCAGCCTCGCGGGTCAAATAACGGTTGAGCCGGAAATCGTGATACACAATGACTTGCCCGTCGCGGGATAGATGGACGTCGACCTCAATCCCGTCCACACCCAACTCAATAGCGTGCTCAACAGCCGACATGGAGTTTTCTGGGCGTAGACCGGCGCCGCCGCGATGTGCAATGATTTTGGGCCCTTGAGTGTTGGACAAAGCTAGAACCTGGATTAAGGACAGATCAACACAACGAACGTATCATTGGCCCGGAATGGTTGACAATAAAGTGTATTTTGCATGTTGAAGAAGTTTTGGCGACAATCAGACCGCTCGACGCCGTCAGCCCCGCCTGACAGGGTCATCTACGCCATTGGTGACATCCATGGCCGCGCGGACTTGCTGAAACGTCTTCATGACGACATTCAAAAGGACGCGGGCACAAGAGATCCTTCAAAAATAAGGACACTGGTCTATTTGGGCGACTACATTGATCGCGGGCCGTTCATAAAAGATGTTCTGACGATGCTGGTCGAACAGCCGCTGGCCGGTTTTGAAGGCTATCATCTGAAAGGCAATCATGAGGCCATGATGCTGGACTTCTTGAGCGATCCGACCACCGGCTTGGAGTGGCGGGAAAACGGTGGGCTGGAAACCCTGCGCGCCTACGACGCCACCCAAAATTCTATCGACAAAGACCCGATGGCCTATGATGCCGCGCGGGATCAGCTGGAGCAAAATATCCCGGCCGCGCACAAATCTTTTTTTCAAAAGCTTCTGCCCAGTATCAGTTTCGGCGATTACTTTTTCGCCCATGCCGGGGTTCGGCCGGGTGTCTCGCTGGACGATCAAGACGAGGATGACCTTTTGTGGATCCGTCATCGGTTTTTGGATTCAGATGACGATTTCGGGAAGGTCGTGGTGCATGGCCATACGCCCGACAAGAATGTGGCGTTCAAAGCCAATCAAATCGGCATTGATACCGGCGCGTTTATGTCCAACATTTTGACTTGCCTGGTGCTCGACGGCGAAGCGCAAGAACTGATTCAAACCGCCTAAGGCTGTTTATCCGAGGCCAAAAGATAGGCACTCAAATCCGTCAGAGCGCTTTCCGGCAACTCCACAGGCGGCATGGAGGACGGCGGCGACACCAAGACACTCTTGAGGGCCGTCAAATCATATGTGGCCGCCAGATTGCGCAAAGGAACGTCGCCATCCTCTTGTCCCATCGTGCCATGACAAGTCACACACCCATTTTCATTATAGAGGACTTGGCCTTTTGCGATTTGCTCTTCAGTGAACTCAATCCCCGCCATCGGATCAGTGGCTTCGGGTTGAGCCCCAGGCAATCCACTTGAGGCGCCTGCTTCCGCAAAAGCCAGCCGGTAAACAGAGCCTGTATAATCATCTGAAATATAAATCAGACCATCGGCGGCTTCCTCCACATCGACCGGGCGGCCAATCACGTCGCCATCTTGCAGAAAGCCGGTGACAAAATCCGTTTGCGTGATGTCTCCACCCTCGTCCCAGCTGAGACGAACCACTTTGTAGCCATCTTTCTCCGAGCGATTCCAAGAGCCATGCAGGGCGATCAGCGCATCTTGATGAAATTCATCTGGATACCGACGATTTTCTAAAAATGTCATGCCGAGAGGCGCGTTATGCGCCGCAAATGTATGAACCGGCTCCACGGCAATTGCGACCAACTCATCACCTTGATCACCATACTCGGGATCCGGCACACCAAAAGCGTGGACAAATGGCCAGCCATAGAATTTGCCTCTCTCGATGAGATTGAGTTCCTCCGGCGGAAAGTCGTCACCCAGAAGATCCCGCCCGTTATTGGCTGCATAGAGGGCGCCGTCCCGCGGTGACCAGTCGAACCCGGCGGAGTTGCGCAGGCCCGAGGCGTAAATTTCGGTTTCGGAGCCATCGAGTTTCGCCCGCATAATCGTGGAGCGGCGCTCATCCTCTTCGATACAAACATTGCAACTCGACCCAACATTGAAATAGATCCAGCCGTCACCGCCGATTCCGATGGTCTTTGCGCTGTGCCCGGTATCCGGCAGGCCCGTCACAAAACGTTCATAGGGCCCGACGACGTCACCGGAGGTCGACTCAAAACGAATACGGCCAATGGCATCTTTCTCTCCGACATATATCCAGCCATCGTGATAGGCGACATCATTCGGTGCGTTTAAGTCAGCCAACAAAATATGCCGGGCGCCGGATCGGCCGTCACCGCTCAGATCCCGCTCAAGAAGAACGATTTGATTGGCACCGCGCTCGGCGACCAGAACGTCACCATTGGGCGTTGAGCTTAAGAATCGGGCGCCGTCAAGACCGGTGGCAAAGAGCGTGAATCGAAATCCAGATGGCACGTTGATCCGATTATCTAACTGCTCCTGATCCGCTTCGGCGCCAAACAGAGCTCCCATGGGAATGCTCATCGGTGGCGCCGTAAAGTAAAGAAAAGCTAACCCCGCCACGAGAAGCACGCCCAAGACCTGAAACAGCCGCTTTATCATCGAAATGTCTCTTCCCTATTCCTCAGTGGCCAATTTGAAGCCCTCCATTGAGAGAGACTTGCGTTGCCTGAACTGAAAAACCACATAGTGCCACAGTGAATCATGAATATTGATCTAATTCCACTGAAGTGATTAGACAGGACGAACTCGTGCCGAAGGACGAAACCCTTGAAAGAATTGCCCACCCGACGAGATCTGTTTACGATGCACGCAGGATGCGTCAATCACAATCCGTCGGCCTGACCCTATAAGCAGAATTGAATAGGAAGAGATCGTGCAAAAAAGACTACCTATCATCGCGGCCATCACCGCTCCTTTGTTCCTATTTGCCTGCGGCGAAGACAGTGGAACCGATGAGACGGCTGAAACAGCCCCACCCCAACCTGAGGCGACCATAGACCCAGCAGTTTCCAATGAAAATGAGCCCCCAGCGGCCCCCATCGAAACCGAACAAGCAGCAGCTGATCCGGAAGCCCCGGACCTTAAGAGAGGCGCTCGACAATTCCTCAAATGCCGCTCTTGTCATACATTGGCGGAAGGCGAGAAACACAAAACCGGCCCAAATCTCTGGGGTATCTTCGGCGCGCCAACAGCTGCTAGAACGGACTTCAAATATTCGAATGCGTTCAACAACCTCAATCTGACTTGGACAGACGAGAATATGGATCTGTTTCTTGAGAGACCGTCAAAATTTGCGTCCGGAACGATCATGTCCTTTGCAGGCGTTCGAAAAGAGAAGGATCGCAGAGACTTGATCGCCTATCTCAAACAGGAAACATCGCCGCAATAGCCCAAGAATGCCGGCCGCGTGGTCTCACGATCGATTGGTCTGTGTCAGCTAAGCGACTGAGCAGCAGCACGAACCATCCGCTTGTCGAGATCATAGATATCAAACAAGAAACGTGCATTGCCGTTTTCATCCGGAATCACAGATTGATAAATCATGTGGATGGGAACTGGTTTCTTGAGTGAGACGCGCGTTTCTTTTCCGCCCGGCTCGACAATGTCGTCAATATCCGCCTTTGTCATTTTGCCTTCATGGGTGACAAGTTCGTAAGCCAATTCCATGGGGTTTCTCAAACGCACGCAACCGGAGCTGTGACTGCGCTTGCTCAACGAGAAGAAAGCGCGCACGGAACTATCGTGGAGATAGACTGCGTATTGGTTAGGAAACATGAACTTGACGTTGCCCATAGCATTGGTCGGGCCCGGCTTCTGACGAATAGAATAGGGAAAATTGTTGGGATTGACCGTCGACCAATTGATCGTTGAAGGATCAACGACCTTTTCGTTTCGATAAAGAACATAGCCGTTGCGTTCAATGATACCTGGGTCGTTCTTAAAGGACGGAACAACCTGACGCTTGGCGATGGAAGCAGGTACGCTCCAAGACGGATTGAAGACAAGATATTCAAGCCGGTCGCTGAAGATGGGCGTTGCATGGGCCTTGGTTCCGACCACTGCGTCGCTGGCAAACGCCTCTTGGCCGTCTTGCCAAAGTTTCATCTGATAATTGGGCACATTGACTCGGATATGTCGCTGCCCCAATTGATTGGGCAACCATCGCCACCGCTCCATATTGGCTTTAAGTTGCTCAATGCGGAAATCATGAAACTTATTGAGGGCGGAGATGTCCGGCTCGCCAATAAACCCGTCTTCTTGAAGATTGACGTGCTTTTGGAAGCGAACCATCGCTTCACGAAAGTCGGGGTCGAAGACATAAAGATCGCCGTCCGCTGCGTCGGCAGGGATTTCATAAAATCCGAGCGCCTGCATCCGTTGCTTGGCTTGTCCGACGCGAGGATCGGTCATGCCCTTTTGAAGCAGCGGGCCGCCGTCGACTTTTGGTCCTTCGGAGTCAGGGCGCGTATCTTTCATGATCGCGAGCTGCTCTTTGAGAAACTGGTACTCCGGCTCCTTCGGTAATAAACCATTCAGAGAAGAGCGAACACGGTTAGAGGTCACGGCTTCGGCCATGCGATCTTTCAAATCGATACCGCGATCGACAGACCAATTGGGCGTCAAAGAGCCGCGATTCATATTCCCGGAATAATTATGGGCCGCCAGCATGACGAAACTGTCCGTGGCAATCAACTCCAGGCGCGCCAACATTTCAAGATCGGGCGTCTCAGCTGACACATAAGCCTCAAAAGAGTCTCGCAAAGCCTCCAAATGATAATCAGAGGGGCGCAAACCGTCCCGGCGCGACGCATCAACTGCATCCAGCAAATCCACCAGAGGCTGACGCGCATTGGAAGCATCTGTCCAAAGGGACTCATAGTTGCGGCTTGTATAGAAGGACTTCACGGTCGGCAACGCCCGCATGTTCACGTCCGGCAAGATCGAAGGGTTCTGAAGCGCGCGCTTGACAGCTGCGGCCATGGGGCCAAGCGGTTTGACTTCCGGCACAACATTCGCCTCAACGGCCTCCGCTATTTCTGTGTCCGTTTCTTCTGGCTTAGGTGTCTCCAAACCAGTATCGGCAACAGCCGGGTCTCCTGCATCGGCAGCTTCGTCATCTGATTTGGGGTCTGGGGTTTGCGCGCTCAAGTCCTGCGCCGGCTCCTCCATAACCGTCATGACTGGATCCATGGAAGCCACCTGCTCAACAGGCGTGGCCGCATCATAAACGGCGTCTTGCAGGAAATACATGCCCCACAAACCGACGTCAAAGATCGCCACGATATAAATGAATTCGCGCAGTAGTCTCGTCATGTCCCCGCTCACCGTTGCCCCAAGCCGCCCTCATGGTTAACGCAGCGATCGAGGGTTAATCGATGTTAACCGTAAGAGTACGTTGCAAGACAAAGGATGTCGACAAACGATTTGTTGAGTATCACTTTGGCGCAATTCTCAACCTCAAACGGCCGTGTTGGACGTGAAACTGCAATAGAGATGCCGGGAGGACGGCCAAAAATGTCTTGGAACTGTCACAAACCTCGCTGAGCGAGAAGCGCAGGTGTGCGGGTTCGAATCAAGACGTACATGAGCGCATAGATCGACAAGCCGCACAGGGCTGCAATCGCACACATGACAAAGACGCCGCTATAGCCCAATCCGAGCCCCAGAATCGTCGCGGCCAGGTTCGGACCGATAATCTGACCCAATCCCTGCACTGCGGGCATCAAGGACGCAAATGATCCGGCCCGATCGAAATTGGCGACAGTCGCCATCTGATAAACATCAATAAAGATCCATAAGAAGTTGAACATGAAAACGCTGAGCAGAATATTGATGTCATTGATTCCCGATGCCAGCATACCGACGATAACGGCCATAACAAAGAGAGCGCCAAGCAGCGGCCTTGCCAGGCCGAAACGATTGCTGACGAGTGTCGCAAACAAACATCCGACAATACTCAAAAACGAGGCCCAGAAGAGGACACCACCAATCCAGCCGTCAGAAACCCCGGCATCAAGGCTGGCTAACTCAATATATGTCCAATAGCTTCCGATATTGATATAGGTGACAAGGATCGCCCCGAGACAAAGCCAAACAACATATCGGGGGACCTTAAGGCCGCTCTCATTTCTTTCACTTTCGGACTCCAGAGGAGCCGGCAGACCGCGCGCCGGCAGCCAACGCATGAAAAACAGACTCAATGCGAAAGCGACAATGAAGACCATATAGATTCCGCTCATGGGCAAACGGGGCAAGAACCAGATTTCCAAAGCTTGCGAAAACGCAAAGGCAAACAGCATTAAGTTGTAGGCACGCGCTGTATCGGTTGTTGCGCCAAGGGTGGCGACAGCGACGGCCGTGTAGATTCCGCTGCCGACGCCGGAAACAATGCGCAGGAGAAGGACCTGTTCGTATTGCAAAAAGATGATGCACAGCCCATTGGCAAGAATAGCCAGCGCGGCACCGATCACCATCAAAAGACGGCGATTGACCCGTGCCATCACCAAGGCAGCCAAAGTTGCACCCAAGGCAAGACCGCCAAGGTCGGCGCCCGCCACCCGTCCAACTTGAACTTCCGTGAATCCGAGCAGCTCAACCCAAGCGGTAGAGATGACGGGGATACCCACCAGCACCCCATACCCCACCAACGTCATATAAAGAGCCAACGAGATGGAACGCCAGCCGTCAAAAATCGTCACCGGCCCCTTGGTGCGCGCAAAGAGATGTCGAAAAGGCGCCCAAATCGACCAGCGCCCGGCAGTTGCGGCGTCCAAATTCAACACTACCCCCTCGGATGAGTTGACCTCCGTAAACAAGTCTAACACTCTGAGCCGCAAAAGCGAGCGTCGCGGCTGCTGAGACCGGCGCCACACTCTACCATGCTCTGATCTGGGACCATCAGCCGAGCGTAATGAAACCATGCCATCTCCCACAATCATTTGGTTTCGGCAGGACCTGCGGCTCAGCGACAATCCTGCATTGCTTGCCGCAACGGAACGTGGAGGCCCTGTAATTGCGCTCTATGTTCTTGACGATTTGTCTGCGGGCGATTGGCGGATCGGTGGCGCCAGCCGCTGGTGGCTACATCAAAGCCTTCGCCTTCTCGACCGAGGATTGAGAGACTTAGGTTCTAAGCTGATCCTGCGCCGGGGCGAAGCCGGTGACATCTTGGACGAGCTTGTTGAGTCGGCAAATGCAGAAGCCGTCTTTTGGAACCGCTGCTATGAACCTACATCGATTGTGCGCGACCGTGAGATAAAGTCGCGGTTACAGAGTAAGGGCCTCGATGTTCGCTCTTTCAACGGCTCGCTTCTAGCAGAACCTTGGGAAATCGAAACAAAGACGGGAACACCCTATCGCGTCTTTACGCCGTTTTGGAAAGCACTGGTCAATTCAGTCACCATTGCTAAACCGTTGGAGGCACCGCATCGGCTGGCGGCCGATGGGCCCAAGTTGGACTCAGACAAACTTGAAGATTGGTCGCTGGAGCCCTCAAAGCCGGATTGGGCCGGTGGCTTGCGAGAGAGCTGGCAACCCGGCGAAGCAGGAGCGCATCAAAGGCTTGCTTTGTTTATGAGCGATGGCCTCCAGCACTATGCCCGAGGGCGGGATATTCCGTCTCAAGACTTTACGTCCCGCTTGTCTCCGCATCTTCACTGGGGAGAGATCAGCCCGCGCCAAATATGGTCAGCTCTTGAACATAGCAGCGATGCGCTTGGCAACATCGAAAAGCTCAAGAGCGAACTGGGCTGGCGGGAATTCAGTTATCATTTACTTTATCACACCCCTCAACTGCCGAATGAGAATCTGCGCCCTGAATTTAATAGCTTTCCTTGGAAACCCGATGAGCAAAAGCTGATCGCATGGCAACAAGGCCGAACGGGTTATCCCATCGTCGATGCGGGTATGCGGCAGCTGTGGCACACTGGCTGGATGCACAATCGGGTGCGTATGATTGCCGCCTCGTTCCTAGTTAAACATCTTCTGCAGCCTTGGCAGGACGGCGCCGCTTGGTTCTGGGACACATTGGTTGACGCGGATCTTGCAAGCAACTCTGCCAGTTGGCAATGGGTCGCCGGCTGCGGCGCCGACGCCGCGCCTTACTTCCGTATCTTCAGTCCCGTGCTGCAAGGTGAGAAGTTCGACCCGGACGGCCACTACGTTAAACACTGGCTACCCGAATTAACAGATGTACCCCTTAAGAAGATTCACAAACCGTGGACGCTGGACACGCCGCCAAGCGACTATCCGGCCCCCATCATTGATTTGGCGGAAGGCCGCAATCGCGCGCTCAAGGCCTATGAGACGATGAAAAACGCAGAAGCCGTTTAAAGCGTTGTCGCAAGCAGATCTCAGTGGACACCTGCAAATCGCACTCCAGAGAGATCGGCTATTTCTCTTTTCCAACTGGTCAGATCATCTATCGAGAACTGGGAGAGATGATCGTGGCCGCAGGCACGTGCCATCACCTGCATCAGCTCGACAGAGGCCTCAAAAAAGTTCTTCAACTGCTGGGCCGATTTTTCAACAACCAGGCGATCCACAAGATGCGGTTTTTGCGTGGCAATCCCCACAGGGCAGTTATTGGTGTGACACGCACGCATGGCGACGCAGCCGATCGCTTGCATTGCCGCATTGGACAGGGCAATCGCGTCCGCGCCCAATGCCATGGCCTTGATGAAATCGGCGGGTTTGCGCAAACCGCCGGTGATCACCAGGGTCACATTTTGCCGGCCCAGCTGATCTAAATGGCGCCTGGCCCTCGCCAAAGCAGGCAGAGTGGGAACAGAAATATTGTCGCGAAAGATAATCGGTGCGGCGCCGGTGCCGCCGCCGCGGCCATCCAAAATGATGTAGTCGACACCGACCGCCAAAGCCGCGTCGATGTCTTTTTCAATATGCTGAGCCGAAAGCTTGTAGCCAATGGGAATCCCGCCGGTCCGATCCCTGACTTCATCGGCAAAATCTTTGATCTGATGGATTTCAGTCCATTCGGGAAATCGTGGCGGTGAGATAGCATCTTGCCCTTCGCTCAAGCCGCGCACCTCGGCGATCTTTCCTTTTACTTTTTCACCGGGCAAATGCCCGCCTGTGCCTGTCTTGGCACCTTGCCCACCTTTAAAGTGAAACGCTTGCACATTGGCCAATTTGTCCCAGCTAAAGCCAAAGCGTGCCGAGGCCAATTCATAAAAGTACCGGGAGTTTTCCGCTTGCTCTTCCGGCAACATGCCGCCTTCACCGGAACAAATGCCGGTACCGGCAAGCTCTGCACCTCGTGCCAAGGCGGCCTTGGCCGATTGCGACAGGGCGCCGAAACTCATATCAGAGACAAACAAAGGGATCTTTAGCTTCAGTGGTTTCTGCGCATTCGGTCCGATGACGGTCTCCGTCCCGACCTCACTGTCGTCCAACAAGGGCGCGCGGTGCAGTTGGGCCGTTAAAATTTGAATATCGTCCCAATCAGGAAGCTCTGAGCGCAAAACCCCCATGGCGGCGACCTTGCCGTGATGTCCTGTCTTTGAAAGGCCGTCACGCGCATACTCTTGAATCAAGCCGGTATAAGGCTCCTCTTTGACACCGTGACCCGTATCCGCATAAAGACCCAAATAAGCATCGCGATCGAACGGCTGAGGATTGTCATGGGACCATGCCGTGATTTCATCTTCGTCGACCAGCACGTCACCATTCTCGATCCAAGATTGGAACTTCTGGAGTACTTCGTCATTATTGTAGGACGACACGCCGGTATCTAATCGATAGTCCCAACCATGAAGACCGCACATGAGATTATCGCCGTCTACATGGCCGTCCGACATTAATGCGCCGCGATGAAGACACCGCCCGTAAAGAACGCAGACATTCTCATCATAACGAACAACGACCAGATCGACCTCCGCCACAAGAGCGTAGGTCGGCTCTCTGTCCTCAAGCTGATCAAATCTGGCAACAGCGATTTTCTTCATCGGATGCCCTCTTCGCCTTGCATGCTTTGATATCATTATGAGCCGATGAAACTGCGGCACAACAAAAAATCCCACGACCCGGAGGGCCGTGGGATCAAATTTCGATATCTCTCAGTGCTTAGAGCTTGATAAAGGGATTCAAGAACCGGCTAAACGTTCCGGCGAGCACCACAGGTGCGTCCATCACAACCAACGCGACACAATCTTCGCCCGGATCAACAATCGGCTGGTGGGTGTCAGACGGATCCTTGAAATCAAAATCACCACGCTCGAAGTGACGGCCTTGGTCAGTGTAACCGCCGGCCAGAACCAATGTCGCTTCATTCCCTTTATGGGTATGGACCGGCATCGGTGCTCCAGCTTTAAAGCGCATCAAAGATACCTTGTAGCCGTCGACATCCACGTCGAGATTATACTGAGCGACATTACTGCCGATCCGGCGCCACTCTAGAGCTTCAAGGTTATTGTTCAAATACTTCCGGACGGGAGCCGGAATAACCTTCTTTGTCTCCGCGTCAAAGACGATCGGCTCAAGCGGCACATCGTCATTGGCAGGCTCATCAAGACGCGCCAGCAAATCATCTAGCATATTGGGATTCACTGTTTCATCAGTCACGACTTCCAGGAGAGATCCGCCAACCTCTTCCAGCTTTCTGATTTGTTCCGCACATGCCTTGCAAGTGCTTGCGTGAGCAGCAATCGCCAACGCCATGGGCTCGTCCAACGACCCCGTCGCGTAGTCAAAAAGAAGTTCAAACTCAGGATGGTGGTTAATCATACCGCTTCCTCCACCAAAATACGTAAACGCGCTACCGCCAGGCGTATACGAGATTTCACCGTACCCAATGGAATGTCCAACTCTTTGGCAATTTCCCCATGGGATTTATCTTCAAAAAACGCCTTCTGCACAATTTCCATTTGCGCTTCCGGCAGAGACGATACCGCCTCTCTGATACGATCCCTTTCCTGAAAAGCGTTTACCTGTTCATCAGGCGTCGCATCCGGATCGACCATATCCATGTCTTCGTCGAGTTCATATTCAGGATGCTTTTGCCGACGGAACATATCGATGCGCTTATTCCGCATGATCGTGAAAATCCAGTTTGACGCGGTTCCACGGGAAGAATCGAAACTCTCCGCCTTGCGCCAAACCATCAGCATGGTTTCCTGAACCAATTCCTCAACTTTTGAGTGTGTCACGCCCTGCTTTAAACCAAAGGCCTTTAAACGGGGCGCGTAGTGTTCGAAAAGTAATGAAAACGCCTCCCGGCTTTTTTCAGCCGCGATCTCTTCGATCAACGTCGCAAGTTGCTCGTTTGACAACGATGACTCCAATTTGAAACTGGCAGATTTTGCCTTAATTCCCTCAGAACTCCGGGAATTATGTCTCAAAGTGGTTTCAATAGCTAGAGCGACCACGTTTCCCTCAATCTTCAAAACACTTTTGTATATGATTTGTTTACGGGCCGCCGCGGCAGTTGGATCAGCCGGGATCCAAGGCTTGGCACAGATTGATCGATACGGTGATTTTTCCCGTAATTTCAAGGATTTTAGTCAGTCAAAGGGACCTTTTATGACGAAATTGGCACTTGGCGTCAGCCATAAGGACGGTTGTGCTTGGGTCACGGGTGCGAGCACCGGAATTGGACGATCTGTCGCACTCCGCTTGGCCAAAGACGGCTGGACGGTCGCCGCCACAGCACGCAGCGCTGAAGGCCTCGCTTCACTGGAAAAAGAAGCGACCAGGCTCAAAGGCCAGATTATCGGCTTTGAAGGCGATATCGCGGACCGGCAGCGAATGGCACAGGTGGTCGAACAGATCGAATCCGGGCACGGTCCGATCGCCCTCGCCCTGCTGAACGCCGGCATTTACCTTTCAGTTGAAGCGGCAAATATCGATCTTGATAAGTTTGACAGGTCTGTCGACGTTAACTTGAAAGGAACAGCCAATTGCTTGGTGCCCCTGATCAAGTGGATGCGGGCCCGAAACAAGGGTCACATAGCTTTGGTTTCATCGGTCACGGGATATGGCGGACTGCCGACATGTACGGCCTATGGCGCCACCAAAGCCGCGCTGATCAACATGGCCGAATGCATGAACATTGAATTGGCACGCGACGGCGTTCTCGTCAGTGTGGTCAATCCCGGATTTGTCGATACACCGGCGCAAGACGATCTTAATTTTTCAAAGCCGTTCATGGTGTCATCGGATACGGCCGCGAAACGCATTGTCAAAGGACTAAGCAAAGGAACATTCGAGATCACTTTCCCAAAGAGATTCACCTACATGTTGAAGATCCTCAACAACTTCATCCCAAAAAGCGTCTATCTCAATCTCATCCGCAAACAAACCGGATGGAACGCTCGCCCCTAGCTCAAGCTTCACTCTTTCGCTGCAACAACTTTGCCTGCACCTCGGCGTGATCAGTGCGCGACAACGGAAAATTCCACATCAAGCCAATGGCGATGCTCTTAAAAATGACAGGCAAAAACGCATAGATCATCGCAAGGGCAAACAGAGACGATTCTGTGTTCTCTACGCCCTTCTTGGCGGCCTCGGCATCAAATCCTGCTGCCTGAAGCAATGGGAACGCAAGTCCCGCAGCGAGGCCCAAGGCAAGTTTGGTTGCCATGCCCCAAAGAGCAAAATAGAGCCCGGTGCGCTGTTGTCCTGACTCAAGTGTATCCATGTCGACCACATCTGCTTGAACGGACGGCGGCAAAACCAAATCCGCGCCAACCGCCAATCCGGAAACAATGGTGATGGTGAGAAAGACATAATAATCCCCCGGACCAACAATGAACGGTGTCCATACAAACGACGCCACAGCGATGACCATGGCCAAACACCAGGTCCGGTGTTTGCTGATTCTCTTGGAGACCTGATACCAAATGGGAATTCCGGCAAACCCTGACAGAAAATAGGCAAACAACAAAGGCCCATAAGAATTGGGCATATCCAAGCGATAGGAGACAAACAGAATAAACAATGTCGCCGGTAGCCCATTTGCTGTGGCATTGATGAGATAAGAGATCAACAATCGGCGGAAAGCTGAATTCTCGACGAGCACCCGCAGCCCTTCACGCAAACCAAGTGAGTTCTGAGCCCCGCGCTTGAGATCAGGAACAACTTTGGCGCAAATCAACACCGCAACAGGCAAGACCGCCACAACAAAGAGCGCAATACCGAAAGCATGGGTGCGCAAGGATGGATAACCCCATGCAATCAAGAGTGTCGGTAAGGCAGCTGCAATCATGGTGCCGATCAAAACCATCGCCTCTCTGGCCGAGGTCAACCGGGTGCGCTCTTGATAGTCGCTACTCAACTCGGCGGCCCAGGCGCTGTAGGGCAATAAGATACCGGTCCATGAGAGTGTCAGAACGACGCTCCAAATCGCCAGGTAAGTATCGTCGACCGTGTCGGGCGGCACAAAGAGCTTGTAGATGCTCAACACCATCAAAGGCATTGACAGGACGACCCAGGGCTTGCGCCGGCCAAACCGGCTATTGGTGTGATCACTCAGGAAACCGATCACGGGATCGGAAAATGCATCAAAGAGACGTGTGGCAAAAAGAATCGTGCCGATTACCGCAAGACCGATGCCAAATTCTTGCGCATAAAGCGTCGGGATAAAGACATAGACCGGCAATGTCGCGACGGCGAGCGGCAACCCGGGCAAGGCATAGGCCGAGAGAACAGAAAGGCTCAGTTTTCTTGGAAGCGAGTCGCCCATCATTTAATTTGCGCGCTCAATCAAGCGAGTTCTTTGAGAGACGCTGCTGGTGCAGCGGATGTTTTCTCCGGTGCACTTTCCGTCAAAGTAAATGCTTCTTCGGGCCGCGCCGGCTGCGGCACATATTTGGCGCCCTTTCGCCAAAGTTTCAGCGCCTCCCAATGAATGGCCGCAATCACCTTAAGAGTCATCAACGGGTATTTCAGAAAGGCCGCCGCAAGCATCTTGGAGGAGAATGGCCTGAACTTGCCGCTGAAATTCGTAAAGAGTAAGGGCGACTCGTTTTCTTTCTGCTGAACGGCGAGCCGTATTTTTTTTGACGGCGCGTCGAAACGAAAGAGGTATTGGCCTGAGACTTCAATGAATGGCGATACATAAAAAACTTTTTGAGTCTCCTGGATATTAAAGAGCTCTTGTCCAGCCGATTCAGCAACCTGTCCCACATAGCAATGCTCTTCGCCAAAAGTATTGGACACTTCGTAGATCATCGCAATCAGTCTTTGATGACGATCGTAGCAGTAGTAGACGGACAGAGGATTAAAGACGTAACCGAGAATCCGCGGATAACAGAGCAGCTTGATCCGGCCGATCGGCTCCTCAATGCCGGCGTCGCGCAACATCCGCTCCGCCCAGGGGCGCAAGGTTTTACCGTCCTTCGGCCCGTGATCGCGGTCATAAAAGCTAAAGAGGTTAAAGCGATTGTAAGAGAATAGTGCCGTGTTGCGCGCCAAGTCTTGTAGCCGGTCAATATCCAAGAGTGCGGAAAAAACCCGATATTCAAACCGGTGACGGAAGGGGGCAACCCGCGCATGCATCACCCGACCAAAATAGAGACCATGATCCGGGTTACTTGACATGCGACTCCTACTCTGCGGCTTGCAATGCCGGTGTATCTTCTGGGGCAATCTCCCCTATTGCCCAAGGACGCTTTGCACCGAGCTGCTCTGCAACATTAATTCCGGACACCAATCCGTCCTCATGAAAACCATATCCGAAATAAGCGCCGCAAAACCAGGTGTTTTTCACGCCCTGAATTGTGTGAAGTTGCGACTGGGCCTTGAGGGCAAGCCTATCGTACAGCGGGTGCATATAGTCAAAGGTCGCAAACGTCTGGGCCGGATCAGGTTCTTTTGACGGATTGAGACTCACAAATAGAGGCGTCTCATGACTGATGTTTTGTAGCCGGTTCATCCAATAGGTCACCGATGCCGGCTGCTGATCTGCTTGAGGGTCGGCTTCACGCATATAATTCCAACTTCCCCAAGCTTTACGCCTTCTCGGCATGAAAGTGGTGTCCCGATGCAAAATGGCTTTGTTGGAAGAATAGCGAATGGCGCCCAACAATTCCTGTTCTCGGTCGCCAGGGTCGGACAGTAAAGCAAGAGCTTCGTCGGAATGGCAGGCGAAGACAACTTCATCGTAAAGCTCAACGTCACCATCTTGAAATGCCAACCGGACGCCATCGGGCGTACGCGATACATCGGTAATGTGCGCATCCAAACGCACGCGATCTTGGAAAGGTTGTGCAAGCCGTTTGACATATTCGCGGCTTCCGCCGCTCACCGTTCGCCATTGCGGGCGCTCTCGATCGGGGTTAATCAAGCGGTGATTGGCAAAAAAGCGGATGAACGAGGCCGCGGGAAACTCCAGCATGTCGCGCAAAGATGTCGACCAGATAGCCGCTCCCATGGGCAAAAGATATCTGTCGCAAAACGAACCGCCAAATCCACGGGACTCCAGGTAGGCGCCGAGCGATATATCCCCCAGTGAATTGGAGTCCAGATCTTGCTTGGAGACTTTGTTAAAACGCAAGATGCTTCCCAACATGCCCAGAAATTGCGGGCGTATGATATTGCGGCGATAGGTGAAGACCGTATCAAGCGTGTCGCCGCACCATTCGGACGCCGTCACCGGAGAACTGAAAGAAAAGCTCATGTTGCTGTCTTCGGTTGCGACATTCAGATGCCGAAACAGCGCCGTCAAGTTGGGATAATTGAGCTCATTATAGACAATGAAACCTGTGTCGACTGGAACTCGGGTCCCGTCATAATCAACGTCAACCGTATTGCTGTGCCCACCCAGTCGTGACGCTTTTTCAAATACCGTGATATCGTGCAAATCATTGAGCAGCCAAGCCGCGCTGAGACCTGAAATGCCTGATCCAATAATGGCAATCTTCATAAAAGATAATCCGACCAGCCGACATCGGCCAGTTTAACGTGTTCTTCCGAAAATGTATTCGTCTCGAGTTTCTCGACAGCTTCCAAAATTTTACCAAAAACCAAAATGATCTTCCCCATGCCACCCCCAAATTGGGTGATTATGGCGCGGTCCAATAGCACGCCAACCGGTTCCAAGAACATCTAATCGTTAAAACGAACCCGCCATTTGACATTGCTCACCATGATATCGCTGTCGCGAACCCGAATGTTCAGTCCTATGTGGTGCCGACAGCATCGGTGGCCATGCCCTCATAGAGAAGCGGCGCACCGCACATACATCACCTACACTTTTCGGCGAATTTAGATATTCGCTCTATTTACGGTATTGAAAATGGGGCGGATCACTGTGCGGTCCCTGCCCAGAAGAACCGTAGCAAATGTCTGGTCATCCATTTTCAAATATGTCGCGTAAAGCTGTTGGACTTGATAAATCGATTGGTATCCAGCTGATTGAGAAGGAATTTTTGGAATTAGGTCAATGGATATCCAAGTAGATATGGTGAATACGGGCAAGACGGATGCCCGCCCCGGCTCACGCGAATCAACCGCCCCTGTACTCCTCGACCACGAAGTCGATATCCCGGAAAGCGTTGAAGCTGTCACGCTGACTCAAATGCCGGACCTCTCGGGTTTGCCGACGGTCATGAAAATTATTTTTCGCGTGGCGCGCCGCATACGATGGGGTTCCATTATCATGATTGTCCCGGACGGACGTGCCTTTCACTTTCAAGGCAGGGAAGAAGGTCCGGAGGCTGTTTTCAAGCTCAATGACTACTCTGTTTTTAGAAAGCTCTGGCGCCACGGAACCCTTGGATTTGGCGAAGCGTATTTTCAAGGGCTCTGGGAAAGCCCCGACGTCACAACATTGCTTGAAATACTGGCGCGAAATGAAGACGATTTTGAGGAGTTCTTTACGGCCGGAAAATTGTTCCAACCGTTTCAACAAATTTTCAATTGGCTCCGGCGTAACAACAAACAAGGCTCCCGCCGCAACATCATTGCCCATTACGACTTAGGCAATGATTTCTATGGTCAGTGGCTTGACCCAAGCATGACTTATTCATCTGCAAAATTCATCAAGGGCACGGAAGACCTGAGTGAGGCGCAACGTAACAAGTACAAGTCTCTTGCGGATGAGCTAAAGCTTGAACCACATCACACATTGCTCGAGATCGGAAGCGGATGGGGCGGCTTCGCAGAATATGCGGCAACGGAAATTGGCTGCAAGATCACGGGTATTACAATCAGCCCGGAACAGTATAAATTCTCGGTCGAAAGAATAAAAAGACAAGGGTTGGAAGACCGCGTCGAATTTCGTCTACAAGACTACCGCGATGTAGACGGCAAGTTTGACCGAATCGCATCCATTGAAATGCTCGAAGCCGTTGGCTTATCCTATTGGCCCGTCTATTTTCGGACCCTGTTTGACCGCCTTGAACCAGGCGGATTGGCGGGGGTCCAGGTCATCACCATCGAAGACAAGTTTTTCGACGGTTACAGCAAGCGGGCGGATTTCATTCAGCGATACATTTTCCCGGGTGGCATGTTGCCATCGCCGAATGTGCTCAAGAATCAGGTCGGCAACGCTGGTCTTATCTGGCGCAACAACGTCAATTTCGGCCTTGATTATGCAAAAACGCTTAGCGAATGGCGGAACCGCTTTCAATCCGCTTGGCCGGAGATTCAGACGCTTGGGTTTGATGAGAGATTTCGTTTGTTGTGGAAGTATTACCTATCCTACTGCGAAGCCGGCTTCCGTGTGGGCTGCATTGATGTTGCCCAATTCACGGTTCAACGCCCGCAAGAACAACCACAAAGTCTCTGACCAAAGGCTCCGGTCTCAGGGTCATTCGGGTCAGAAGCTGATCGAATATCCTTAGGTGTAGAACACCATACGCGCCAAAGCCAAATCAGCCTGAAACTCACGCATCCACCCCAGCAATCCGATTCGCACTAACGCGCTGGTTCTGAGCGGCGCGTCGATTCGATTGGGCACGAAATCGGACCAATCCAACCGAATGGTTTGCCATTCGGGTTTGGCCATGAATGTTGCGCGATAAGACTGTTCATACCAACGAACATCACCCGTTCGGATGTGGATGTTGTAATCCTCATCATTCCCGTAGACCATCATTTCCAGGCCTTTATACGCAGAAGCATCAAACCCGGCACGCCCCTTACCCATGTAACGCGCCATTTGAATGAATCCGCCGCCACTGTCGCGCGTGACTTGACCGCGCAAGCGAATACAGCCCAAGCCGTCAATCACGTCGGGCTCAAACTGTGCATTTGAAACACCTCCCATGACGCGATCACTGTAGCCCTGCCAGCCTCCCGGCACGTCCGATTGAGGCTCACCCGATCTGAAATCGGCGATCACGCGCTCTTGGGATTGGGTCTCATTCATCATCGCATTTGCAAATCCGGGGGTCAGCACCACGGGAGCCATGGCAAGCAAATCTCGTCGTTTCATGATACGATATCCTAGCTCATATTCATTTTCTGTATTTTGTTACGCGAAGTCACGGGCCAAGGATCAGAGGCACCCCAGGATCGAGATCACGAGGAGACTTGGATGAATAAGGAAAATGCCCCATCCCAAGAGACAGACAGCCCGGGTGTTCGGGTGCCGCCACCTCTCATCTTTTTGGGGTTTTTGGTCTTGGGATTGGTCTTCGATTCTGACTTTGGCCTTTCCTGGAACACGCTGGTGGGAGGACTGATTGCAGTTCTGGGCCTGACGATGATCCTTAAGAGTGTGCCTAAGCACAAAGAAGCCGGCAGCAATGTCGAGCCATGGGAACCTACCCACGCGATCATCAGCACAGGGCTCTATGGACGCACACGCAACCCCATTTATTTGGGCATGGCGCTCACCCATGGGGGCATTGCCATCGCGGCGGTAAGTTTGGGCGCCTTGATTTCGCTGGCCCTGGCGCTCATCGTAATCCAAACTTATGTGATCGCGCGAGAAGAGCGTTATTTGACCAAGAAATTTGGCGAAGAATACCTCAGCTACAAAAGCAAAGTGCGCCGCTGGATTTAGGCCTCAAAGCTTGGCGAACGCTTTTGGTGTTTCAAATGCGCAGTTTAAGTGTGCTTGATAATCACTTTCCCCATCCGCCCCGGTGTATTCATATGCGCAAAAGCCTGTTTGGTTTGATCAAAGGCAAAAGTCTCACTGATCACCGGTTCCAAGTTGTTGTCATCAATAAAGTCAACAAGATCGCGGAACATGCGGGTACTGCCGACACTAATCGCCCGAAGGGTTAAGTTACGCATGAAAAGATCTTTCATTAGCGGTCCGGTATCGGGGCTTGGCCGCGTTCCCAACAACACAACAACACCGGCAGACGCCGCCGCGGGCATGGATTGATCGATATTTACCCGGCCAACTGTCTCCAAAATGAGATCGGCACCATGACCGTCAGTCTTTTCGTAGACTTCTTTCGCCCATTCGGGATTTTTCTTGTAGTTGATGGTGATATCTGCGCCGAGCTCTCGTGTCCGCGCCAGTTTCTCATCGCTTGAGGATGTAATCACGACGGTTGCGCCCGCTGCTTTGGCCAAAAGCAAGCCCCAAATCGACACCCCACCTGTGCCGAGCGTCAGTACGATGTCACCGGGCTTGATCGGCCGCACTTCAAACAAGCCCTGCCAGGCCGTCAGCCCAGACGACGCCAAAGTGGCCGCTGTCTCATAAGAGACGCCTCTGGGAAGTTTGACCAGCGCTTGGCTTGGCATTAGCACATAGTCCGCAAGCCAACCATCCATCGTGTTGCCGATATCGCGTCCGTAATATTTGACATCCCAAAGGCCGTCTTCCCAATCGGGCAAATGATTGACAGTGACACGATTGCCTTTGGAGAATCCCTTCACGCCGTCACCGAGAGCCACGATCTCCCCGGCCCCTTCGGCCAACGGAATACGCTCGGGCGGTTTCCGGCCAAAGAAATTGCCGGCCACAATACCAAAATCGCGGGCATTGATTGAACTGGCATGGACACGGACAAGCGCCTCTCCGGGGCCCGGCACCGGCATGGGACGCTCACTGATGCGCAGAGTCTCGACGCCCTTTTGATCACCGAGTTCGAAAGCCCGGATCTTCTCACCCTCGTTCGCCTTGTGTCCGCCGGCCAAGGCGGTAGAAGACAAAAGAGCTGCTTGCGCCAACCCCGCTGACACGCCCAACACTGCTTTACGCCGATTGATCATACGAAACCCCTTTTGAACGATATTCTCGGGGACACACGATGCCAAAGGCTTAATTGGATTGCTACCCTAACCTGACAACATCCAAAGAGCGGAGATTCAGATCCTCTGACCGATACAATCCGCTTTCCTGGAATGCCTTGCATATCCAAATCGGATTTGAATTGACCTAGAGCTCGTCCTCGTCATCGAACAAGATACGATTTGCAGCCCCTTCAAGGTCGTCCAGCTGGCCGTCCTTGAGAGACCACAGAAAGGCGATCAGTCCCGCCAAACCAAGAATCAGGGCAATCGGTAACAGATAAGCCAAAGCGGTCATCTTTTCTGCCTCCCTTCGCGGGTCAAACGCATCGAATTGGCCGTGACCAACAAAGATGATGCGGACATCGCCAACGCCGCAACCAAGGGTGTCACATACCCCAGCATCGCCAAGGGTATGGCAATCAAATTATAGAGGAGTGCGAGCCCAAAGTTCTGCATGATCAATTTCTTGGAGAAAACCGCAATCCGGTGGAGCAACACCGCACTGTCCAAGCGAATCCCCTGAAAGACAAAATCAGCTGCCGCTTGACTGACATCACTTGCCGAAGAGGGCGAGAGCGACACATCGGCAGCCGCCAAGGCGGGCGCATCGTTTATGCCGTCTCCAACCATCAGCACGCGCCGACCCTCGTTACGCAGAGATTGTATGCGAGCGATCTTGTCCTGAGGCTGCACTTCCGCTTCAAAGCCTCTAATCGCCAAAGTCTGCGCGATCGGTGCAACCACATCTTCCCGGTCACCGGACAATAGCTCGACATGCATGCCGCGCGCCGCAAATTGCCGGACGGTGTCTGCGGCATCGGACCGCAATTCGTCTTGAAAAAGGAAAACGACAGGGTCCTTGTCACCGCGCCGCAGCCAAATTTCCGTATAGGGACCGGTGACGGTGTCGCTTGGCACGCCGCACCAAAGTCTGTTGCCCAGACGCACATCCTCACCATTGACTTCCGCAATTAAACCTTCACCCGGATGCTCAACGACACCTGACAGCGGTGCAGCACTTTGCGCTTGCTGGGCTAAGGCGCGCGACAAAGGATGCTTGCTAACGGCGGCAAGCGACGCAGCCAATTGGAAGTCTTCTGGTGTAATATCCGCCCCATTGACCAAGCTGAGGCGACCTGCCGTCAATGTTCCCGTCTTATCAAAAACCACAGTGTCGACGGCCGCTAATTTCTCTAAGCCCTCGACGGATTTGACCAGAACACCATTCTTCAAAAGCTGCCCAACGGCGACCACCTGAACCACGGGCACGGCCAGCGCCAATGCACAGGGGCAGGTGATGATCAAAACCGCTATCGCCGTAAACAGAGATTCTTGCCATGGAATGCCGGCGACCAGCCACCAAACGAGAAAGGTGATGAGGGCCAGGCTGTGCACGGCGGGCGCATAGATCTGCGCGGCGCGGTCAGCGAGCCGAACGTAAGAAGCGCGCCCCTTTTCTGCCTCTTCCATCAATGTGACGATTTTGGACAAGAGCGTATCCTGAGACGGCTTGGTCACGCGCACTCTGACGGGCGCCGAAAGATTAATGGTTCCAGCGAAGACTTGATCGCCGTTCTTGGAATCGCGCGGCAAACTCTCTCCAGTGATCGCGCTGGTATCAATCGTGGTCTGACCGTCCATCAGAACGCCATCTACTGGAATCTGCGCCCCGGCTGATACCAGGACCGTCATTCCGGGCTCAATCTCGGCAACCGGCAAAACACACGGGCGCCCCTGCGGATCCAAAACCGTGGCGGCATTTGATTGGAGTGACAACAAGTTCTGAGCTGCCGATCTGGCGCGCCCCCGAGCGCGCCGATCAAGATATCGGCCAATGAGCAAAAAGAATAGGAGCATGGCGGCGGCGTCAAAAAAGACGTGATCTGCATTGACGATGGTTTCCGCCAAGCTCATCCCGCATGCCAGCAATACGGCCAAAGAGATTGGCACATCCATATTGAGATGCCGGGCGCGTAAGGCGCGCAAAGCTGAGCGGAAAAACGGGCGGCCGGCGAAAGCGACCGCGGGCAAAACGATGAGAGCCGAAATCCAATGAAACAGCGCCCGTGTCCCCTCGCCCATATCCGTGACAAGACCGGCCCATACCGAAACGGAGATCAGCATCACGTTGGCAGCCGCAAATCCAGCGACACCCAAACACTGCAAAAGCTCGGATTCCTTTTGCGCATCAGAATCCGTCTGGATCTTGGGATCGAAAGGCCGCGCCGTGAAACCCATCTTGTCGAGAGCTTGGAGGATATCAAGCGACGTGGTTCGGGAATCATCCCAATCAACCACCAGACGTGACGTTGTCAGATTGACACGGGCCGATTTTACCTCAGGTGACTTAAGCAATGTCCGCTCGATACGATTCACACAAGCGGGACATTCAATATTCTCGATCACCAAATGCAATTGCGCCCAGCCGTCATCGGTCCGGTTGACATACCTGGAGGGGTCGACCAACGCCCCGTCCCAAGACAAAGAGTCCATCGACCGAGATGACGCCGTGGCCCGCGAAGTATCGTGCGCATTCTGATCCGTATATGCGTTCATCACTCTATATAGATCCGAGACTTGCCATAAAATTCTTCGGCGCCGGAATTTTCAGCATTCAAGTGAACATCCCAAATTCCATCCAACGGCAATTGCAAGACGGCCTTATAGGCTCCATTTCCGATAGGCGGCATTTCAACGCTGACGTCATAGCCGGCGTGGGTGGGGCGAACGACCTCAGCGACAACGGCAAGATTGCTGAGCGGCTCGCCCTCTTTATTTGTGAACTCCGCCACAAGCTCATGAGAGCCGTCGGGATTGGGCACCGCGCGGACAGCGCCGATCCATCCCCGTGACCGTTGCTCCTGTCTCGCGTCAAGAGTCTTATTGAATCCCAGCCCCGCTGAATAAGCGTCCTTTGACTCCAGCCCGCTCCAAGTATCCAGTGCGACATAGGCAAAGAATATATTGACCACGAATATGACGCCGAAGAAGCCTGCCAACCAAAGAAACACGCCGCGTCCGGTTAGGGGTTTTTGAGCATATTCCGTCATTTCAACCCTCCCACAAAGGTGCTGACATATTCAGCCTGAGCGCCACTTTCCTGATCTGTCACAGTAAACGTCACCGGCAAATTCTCCGAGCCGCGCTCCGCGGGAGATCCCGTCAGGAAAACGCGAACATCCTCCAACGAGCTCGGCTCAACATCCACACGGAGACTTTGAGATTGTTCTTCGGTTCCCAGGAGCCGCATCGTCAGATCCAGCTCCGACTCATGAGTTAGAACATAAGTGCGCGAATCTTGAGTCTTGTTGAGAATTTTCATTGTGTACCCGTTTCGTACATCGCCATTGGAAAGCTGAACAAAAAGCGGATTGCGATCGCGTTGTATATTCAGCTCCAAAGGAACACGGGTCACAAGCTGATAGAGCATGAGAGCTCCGACCACCGCAATGATCCCGCCATAAAAATAGGTGCGGGGGCGAAAAACATTAAGCGTTGATGCAGCACCCGCATGACGGCTTTCAATATTCTTGTCCGTATCAAAGTTGATCAGGTTCGGTGGCAGATCCACCTTCTCCATCACGTTGTTACACGCATCGACGCACAGTCCGCAGCCGATACATTCAAGCTGCAGTCCGTCACGAATATCGATGCCCATCGGACAAACGGCCACACATTGCCGGCAGGACACACAATGGCCCCGACCGTCCCAGGTATCGCCCTTTTTATGCGGTCCGCGCGGCTCGCCCCTTTGTTCATCGTAGGTCACGATCAATGTGTCTTCATCGACCATAGCGCCTTGAATGCGCGGCCAAGGGCACATGTAAATGCATACCTGTTCACGCGCGAAGCCGCCGAAGACATACGTGAATCCGGTCATGATAAAGAAGAAGACGTAAGCCGTGGTCGGCGCTTCCAAATGAAGGAAGCTATCAAACAGCATGGGCGCATCATGGAAGTACATAATCCACGCCCCACCGGTGCCGGCCGCAATTAGTAGCCAAATCGAATGTTTGACCAGCTTCTTGGAGAGCTTGGATAGCGACCAGGGCTCTCGGGCCAGCTTGATGCGGCGATTGCGGTCTCCTTCAACCCGGCGCTCCACAGCCAAGAAGAGATCCGTCCAAACGGTTTGCGGGCAGGCAAAGCCACACCACAGGCGCCCGAACATCGATGTAATGAGAAACAAGGAGACGGCAGCCAGCACCAAAAGGCCTGTGAAATAAACAACTTCATGGGGCCAAATCTCAATAAAGAAGAAGTAGAAGCGGCGGCCGGGAAAATCCACAAGCACCGCCTGGTTGGGCAAATCCGGTCCACGGTCCCAGCGCAACCAAGGCAGGCCGTAATAGATGGCCAGCATCAAGACCATTGAGACGGACTTGATCTTGCGGTAAGTCCCCGAAACCCGCTTGGGGTAAATGGGCTCCCGGCCTTTATAAAGACTACGGTTCTCAGTCTTATTGGGGGCCGGCGCCTCAATCCGCTCGACGCTTAAAGGACGCGAGTCATCTGAAGCCTGCTGAGCCGCAATATTTTGTCCGTTGTCCACGTGCGCACCTATTCTTACTCACTCGATTACTTCAGGTCACTTGCCCATCATTCGCCGCCGCCGAGAGAGTGTACATAAATGGCAAGGCTGCGAATTGTTGCTTCGTCTAAACGTTTGTGCCAAGCGGGCATGACGCTGGGCTTCATATTGCCGATGGATTGATAAAGTGTGTCGCGATCTTTCCCGATCAGCCAGATTTTGTCTGAGAGATTAGGCGCACCGAGAAACTTATCTCCGGCGCCATCGCTCATGTGGCATGAGGCACAATTGTCTTCATAAATTTGCACCGCGCGAGCCGCTTGCTCTTCATTGTGCTCTTCACCACTCAAGGAGAGAACATACTCAACCAGATCCCGCACCTCATTGGCCTGCAAAAGGCCTTCAGCCAAGAAAGCGGGCATGATCGTGAACCGGGTCTCTTCTTCCTCGGACCGGATGCCGTAGCGAATTGTCTGCTGAATTTCCTCAAGCGTGCCGCCCCAGATCCAATCGTCGTCGTTGAGATTAGGATAGCCGGGAAACCCTTGCGCGCCGGTGCCGTGGCATGTGGCACAATTATCCCCGAAAGATGCTTCTGCCGCCGCAAGCGCGTAACTGAGCATCTCCGGGTTGTTCCGGGCCTCTTCAATGGGCATGGACATGAGTTGCTCATCAAAAACTGATCTCGCCGCTTTCGCCTCAGCGATCTGATCGGCTACGACTTGGCGTTGAGAATAGCCCAAGACCCCTTGGGTATAGCCGGAGATCAAAGGAATAGCGGGCATCGCAATCCAATAGAGAACCGCCCAGACTACGGTGACATAAAATGTGTAGACCCACCATTTGGGCAAAGGATTGTTCAGCTCTTTAATTCCGTCCCATTCATGGCCGGTGGTATCAATACCGGAAAGCTCATCGATCTCTTTTTGCTCGTCGGTCACTTTATTGCTCCTGATCATCCAATGGCATGCGCGCGGCACGATCAAACTTGTCTTTGTTCTTCGGCCACAAGGCGTAAGCACATATGCCGAAGAACAGCAGCATGAAGTAGATCAGTCCCCACGATTGCGCGAATGCAGCAACATCCTGATAAGACATATTTGTTTTCCCTACCGTAGATTCTCTTCTGGCTTGTAAACCGAGAAATCAACCATTGTTCCCAGCACTTGGAGATAGGCGATTAGCGCATCAAGCTCAGACACCAAATTTGGATCGCCGTCGAAATCACGAATGGTGACATTCGGATAGCGCGCGATGAAGTCATCATAATAATCAGAAAACTCATCAAGCTGCGCTTCAACATCAATGATGGCATTCTCGATCATCTCATCCGTGTAAGGAACACCCAAAGAACGATTGGCTCTCAAATGGGCTTGCAAATCACGCGTGCGCAGACGCTTCTTTGCCAAAAAGGGATATCCCGGCATGATCGATTCCGGCACCAAACTACGGGGGTCGATCATGTGTTGCACATGCCACTCGTCGGAATACTTGCCCCCGACCCGCGCCAGGTCGGGGCCCGTTCGTTTGGACCCCCATTGAAACGGATGGTCATATTGAGACTCAGCCGCAAGGGAGTAGTGCCCGTAACGCTCGACCTCATCGCGAAGCGAACGAACCATCTGTGAATGGCACACATAGCACCCCTCGCGGATGTAGATGTTCCGGCCCGCCAACTCCAATGGCGTATAGGGACGAACGCCCTCAACGCGCTCAATTGTGCTCTCCAAATAGAAGGTCGGCGCGATCTCAATAATACCACCGATTGACACAACAATAAGAATGCCAATGGTCAGCAGGATTGAGTTTTTTTCAAAAACAGCGTGTTTATCTAACATTGTTGTCGCTTCCCGTTATGCCATTGCCGGAGAGGTTGAGGCCAAGAGTGTGGACGCTTCCTTCTCTCGCACATCGCCGCGGATGGTTCGCCACAAATTGTATGCCATGATTATTGTGCCGAAGAGGTAGAGCGCACCGCCTAAGGCTCGGATGAGGTAGAACGGGTACATCGCTTCAACGGACTCTACAAAGGTATATTCAAGGAACCCAAGCGAGTCATAAGCCCGCCACATGAGGCCTTGCATGATTCCGGAGACCCACATGGCTGTGATGTAGAGGACGATGCCGATCGTCGAGATCCAGAAGTGAGCGTTGACCAATTGCAGCGAATAGAGAGATTTGCGCTTGTAGAGCCACGGGATCAGACAGTAGAGAGCACCGAAACTGATATAGCCGACCCAACCCAGAGCCCCTGAATGGGTGTGCCCGATGGTCCAATCCGTATAATGACTGAGCGAGTTGACCGCTTTAATCGACATGACGGGTCCTTCGAAGGTACTCATGCCGTAAAAGGCGATGGAAACCACCATCATGCGAATGACCGGGTCCGTCCGCAACTTGTCCCAAGCACCGGAGAGGGTCATCAACCCATTGATCATACCGCCCCAAGACGGCATCCAAAGCATGATTGAGAATGTCATGCCTAAGGTTTGGGTCCAGTCGGGCAAAGCCGTGTAATGCAAGTGATGGGGACCGGCCCAAATGTAAATGAAAATCAAGGACCAGAAATGGACGATCGATAGACGATAGGAATAGACCGGTCTTTCAGCTCTTTTCGGCACAAAATAGTACATGATGCCTAGGAAGCCGGTGGTCAGAAAGAACCCAACGGCATTGTGGGCGTACCACCATTGCGTCAGCGCATCCTGCACCCCGGAAAATAGAATGTAGCTCTTGCCGCCAAAGAACGAAACCGGCAGCGTCAGGTTGTTCACAATGTGCAAGACGGCGATGGTTACAATGAAGGATAGGAAAAACCAATTCGCAACATAGATATGCGGTTCTTTTCGTTTCCAAAGAGTGCCCAAGAACACAAGCAAATAGACAACCCAAACAATCGTAAGCCAAAGGTCCGCATACCACTCCGGCTCCGCATATTCCTTACTCTGGGTGACCCCCAAGACATAACCCGATGCGGCAATCACCAGAAAGAGCTGGTAGCCCAAAACCACAAACCACGGCGCATAGTGACCGGCCAGACGTGCCTTGCTTGTCCGTTGCACAACATAGAGAGATGTGGCCAACAGGACGTTGCCGCCAAAGGCAAAAATGACGCCCGACGTGTGAACCGGCCGCAATCGTCCAAAGCTGAACCATTCGAGATCAAAATTGAGGGCCGGAAAAGCCAATTGCAGGGCTATCACCAGCCCCACCAAAAGACCGACGATTGCCCAAAAAACCGACGCGACGGCCGCCATCTTGATGGGACCATCGTTGTATTCCAGTTTATCGCCGACCGGCCTGTTGTCGACGCCGGTTACAATCTGTTTGCCGATGGGATAGATCGCCAAATAAAAGCAGATGGCGAATATGGCTGCGTGAAAACTCGTCGCCGCGTCGACAGCTTGTGACGCCCAGTAGAGGGCCACAAAAGCTCCCACCAGTAAAAGTCCAATAACAAATAAGTCGGCAGTTCTCGCCCCGCCTGATTGCTGCACGGTGATGGACATGCTTTGGCTCACCTTTTCTTTGACAAAGGTCAATTATTTTTTGTGACTTGAAAAACCCGCCACGCAGAAAAGAACAAACGGATCCCGAATCTAGATCCGTGGCTGACCCTAATCGAAGGGATTTGCCAGTATTTGATCTCGATCAAATCCGACCCGGATGAGCCAAGACAAAACGCCGCACAACGCAAAAGTTGAGACTGTTTGTCGCAGTTGCACGCGCCGACCTCAGAAGGCGCGGAATAGTCACAATAAATTCGGCTTCACGAATGACACGCTATAAGTCGATTTGATCTAAGTCATGAAACACCATCCGGCACGGACCTATGTTCAGCGGACAGACAATACTGCCGCAAAGGCAATAACTCTCAGACAGAAGGGGATAAGAATGTTTCGGAATACATTACGCGCCGTTGCCCTCGCCGCTCTTGGTACAGCAACTGTTTCGGCGACAAATATGACAACGGCGTTGGCAGCGGATGGCGACTCGCCTTGGATGTTTCGCGTGCGCACCATTGGCGTGCTACCCGACGAGAGCGCCAGCGTCTCACCGATTGGCGGATCCGTTGACATTGATGACGATTACGTCCCGGAGTTGGATATTTCCTACTTCTTTACCGATAACATCGCCGCGGAATTGGTCCTGGCAACAACGAACCACGATGTTAGCAGCTCTGTGGTCGGTTCATTGGGCGATGTCGCACTGTTGCCGCCGACACTAACGTTGCAATATCACTTCGCGCCGAAGCAAAAATTCAGCCCCTATGTCGGTGCCGGCGTCAACTACACATTCTTCTATGATGAACACGGCGCACCGGGACTACCGATCGATTATGACGATTCCTTCGGCTGGGCACTCCAGGCTGGTGCTGATTTTTGGATCAATGACCAGTGGTCAATCAATGTCGATGTGAAAAAGATCTTCTTGAGCACCGATGTGAGCATCGCCGGTGGCGCCGTTACCGCTGATGTGGACATTGATCCATGGGTTGTTGGAGTGGGCTTCGGCTACAGATTCTAAGCCAAGCTCCAAGCGTTATTGGACCCTAAGTCCGGCCTTCCTGACCATTGGCAACTCCCCCGTTGCATCGCCGGATTTAGGGTTCAACCGCACCATCTTGGCGCGCCACCACTGCCACGCCATCAAAGACCAAGTCACTCGGGTGCATAACGACGAATTCGCCTTCTGACAGCCCGTCCCTCACCTCCGCTTGGCGTTCATTCACTTGACCGATTTCCACATAACGCAGCACCGCCCGACCCTGTTCGACAACGAAGACGGCTTGCCGCCCCCGGTCGCGGAATAAAGCGCCCAGCGGTACACGGATCACATCATCGCCACGCCAAGTGACAATTCGGGTTTCCACCCGAAACCCATGCCCGAGCAGCGACCACTTTTCTTTCAGATCCGTGATGTCAAGAATCACATTCACGCGCTGTTCCTCGACGCCCAAAGCAGAGACCTTTGTAAAACCGAACGGCTCGACCCGGCGGACTTTAGCCGCTAGGACATCGTCTCCGCCCCAATTCTCTAAATAGGCTTCTGCATCGGCACGCACTTGAACCGCATCGGTTGACAACAGATCGACAACGACCTCAAGCTCTCGGGGATCCCCCACTTCGATGAGCGGCGTCCCTGCCGCCACAACGCCTTCGCTTTGATGCAAGATTTGCAACACTTTCCCGTCAACCGGCGCATAAATCGGAATGCAGCAGCTATCCGCCGAAGGGCCGGGTGCTTCAGGGTTACCCGGATCGATCAAGGAAGCACGGGCAGTCTCCAATTCAAACTCTTTGACCCGCAGGGCCGCTTCGGTGGTCCGCAGCGCCGATTCCTTGGTTTTCACTTCAAGCTGCGCCCGATCGCGTGCGCTTTCGGAGACATTTCCTCGGTTAAATAGGCTCTCCGTGCGACGAAGCTCCGATTGCGCAAACTCAAACTCAGCCAGCGCCCGGGCGACTTCGGCTTGGGCCAGCGTTTCGGCCGCTTCGGCGACCTTCACAGCCGCCTCGGCCTGCGCCCGCGTCCGGATATCAAGAAAACTAGGAGATGTAGGTTGAATACTGGCCACAGCTGTTTCGTAAGCGCGCACCAGGTCGCCAACATCCGCATCAATACGCAAGACGCGACCGGCGATGGGGGCGGAAACTGTATAAATCTCTTCGACGCGGGTTTGTCCCTCGTCAGTCACAGAGACCACCATCTCACCCCTCGTCACCTCGGCAAAATCGACGGGAATGGTCTGCGGGCGAAGGGTCAAATATACCAAGAAGACAAAAAGCAAGACGCCACTGATCAGCAGAACCAAACGCTTTTGATAACCAGTCAATGCGCTCCAGAATTTCACGTTCTCAATCCCTCGTTTTGAGTACACTCACCAGATCAAGCCGCAGCATTTTTCGCGCGACCAAGATGCTGGAGATGATTGTTGACAAGACGACAACAAGCATCGCCAACGCAAATGTTGAGCTATTCACGACAATAGGAATGCGGAATATCTCTGTTTGAAAGCCAACGGCGATTAACGCGGACAGGCCGTATCCCATGGCGGCCCCGACCGGCAGCGAAATCAACGTCAAAATCGCCAACTCACCCAAGAGAATATAGGCGATTTCTCCTTGGGTAAATCCTAGGACCCGGAGGGAAGCCAGCTCCCGCGATCTTTCGGACAGGCTGATACGAGCCGCATTGTAAACCACACCAAAGGCAATCATGGAACCGAACCCCAAGTAGAAGAACAACGCAATGGCCATCGACTCCCGAATGGTCTCGCGGAAAGACTCAATCACCTTGTTCTTTAGTGCGATACCGGCAACGCTGGGGGTATTCTTCAAATCGTCATACAATTCGTCTTGGTAAAGTTCATCTACCAGAATGTGAAATCCTGAAATTAACTTCGATTCCTGCAGAAAAGCGGCCAGTGCGTCGACATGCATATAAGCCGACGTCCCGAAATATTCTTCCAGCAACCCGGCGACGACAATGTCACCTTCTCTTCGTTTACCGGTCATGACCTTGACACGCACCGCATCGCCCGGTTTCACCTGCAATTGGTTCGCCAGATACGTCGACAATACCAATCCCTTCGGCGGAATCTGGACCGGTCTTAGTTTCGTATCCAACGTCCGATAGATATCCAAATCGTTGCGAAGCCCCATGAGGGAAATTTGCTCTGTGCGATGACCGGATGTCAGTTTCACGGGCACGGCGCGATAGGATTCCGCCGCCATAACGCCTGGCATTTTGTAAACCAGTCTCTCGGTTGCCGGATTGCGGGCCTCAACGAATGTAATGGTGGCGTCCTGACGTTGAGCCTGAAAATAGTAGACCTCAATCGCATGCTCAAAGGCATCAAGGGGAAAAAGCGAACCGATAATCAGTGCCACGGACATGGACATACCTAATACCGTCAGGCTAGCCCGCATCGGCCATCGCCGGATATGGCGGAAGATCATACGGCTGGGTTCCGTGAGCTTATCAATCCAACCCCAGCGCTCCAACAAAGTGACCTTGTAGCTGACCGGCGGTGCCGGTTGCATCGCCACAGCCGGCTCCATAGCGACGGCTTTTCTGACAGCTTGTATGGTGCCGGCCACTGTCGCAAGCACCGCGACAAAAGCACTGAGCACAATTGTCGGCAGATCCGTGTAGTAGTGCAGGAAGGGGAATTGAAAAAGGGTCATGTAGAGACCCGTTAGCCCCTTGCCCATCCACAGTCCCAAGGCGATGCCCAAGACCACACCAAAAACCGTTAGAGCAAGAACAAGTTTCAGAAAATGCCAGCCAATATCCCAATCGCTGTAGCCAAAGGCTTTGAGCAGGCCGATTTGCTCTCGCTGAGTCTGTATGAGACGCGTGACGACAATATTCAGCAGAAACGCCGCAACGGCCAAGAATATCGGGGGGATGATTCGGCCGGTAATCTCTAATTGCTCGAGCTCGTTGGACAGAATTACGTGAGAGATCTGTTCATCGCGATCGACCGCACCGAACCCGCCGTAAGGTTCAATCAGCTGATCAAGTCGGGCGATAATCTCGTCACTGCGCGCACCACGCAACATGGTCAGACTCACCTCGTCAAACGCGCCAGACAGATCGAATGCGGATTCCAGCGCCTTTCGCCCCATCCAGATGATTCCAAAGGTGCGATCATCAGGCATCAGCTGACCCGGCGCCACGGCGTAAATATATTCCGGCGACAGCGCTATGCCGACAATCTCCAATTGCCGTTTTTTGCCATTGATGATGCCGGCAAATGAATCTCCCAACTGAAATGAATGAGCCAGTGCGAAGTTCTCGCTGATGATGACCTCATCCGGAGCCGATTCCCGGATCCAGCGCCCTTGACGAATAACCAGATTGTTAAGCACCGGCTCCCCGGACTCAGGGATTGAAATCAAACGCCCCAGTGCCGGCTCACTCATGCCTTCCACATCCAGCGTAACATCGCGCACAACCCGTGATTCCGCGAGGCCTACCCCCGGTATCACTTCAATGCGCCGCATTAAGCTGATCGGCGCCCGCTTTAACTGTGCAAAGATATCTGCATAACGATAGCGCTCATAATAGGCATCGCGCGTCTCACGCAAAGAAACGTTGGTGCCGAATGACATGACAACCGTCGCCACACCGCAAGCAATCACAAGGGCAATCGCAAGGGCTTGACCGCGCATGGCCATCAAATTCCGGACAAGTTTCAGATCAAGCGCGCGCATTTTCGACTACCAAGCGATATCCAGAGCGGCTACTTTTTTATCGTTCGCCTTTACAGTGTGAATCTGCCCGTCAGCAAATGTCATGATCCGGTCGCCGAGACTCGCGATCGGTGCGTTGTGCGTGATAATAGCCGTTGTTGTCCCGGTTTCTTGGTTGATCCGCATCAACGCGTCTAAAACCAAAACCCCTGTCTTACTGTCGAGCGCACCGGTGGGCTCGTCACAAAGCATCACTTGAGGGCGCTTGGCAATGGCGCGGGCAATCGCAACGCGCTGCTGTTCACCCCCCGACAATTGTGCAGGAAAGTGATGAATGCGGTCTTTGAGACCAACAATTTCCAAGGCTTCGTCCGCCTTCATGGGATCGTCGGCGATTTCAGTGACCAACGCCACATTTTCTTTTGCTGTCAGGCTGGGAACGAGATTGTAGAACTGAAAAACAAACCCCACATGATGTCGGCGATATTGGGTGAGCCCAGCGTTATCCAGTGCGGTCAATTCCTGCCCCCGAAAAAAAACCTGTCCGGAAGTCGGTTGATCAAGACCGCCTAGAATATTCAGCAATGTTGACTTACCGCTGCCCGACGGCCCCAAAAGGACCACCATCTCGCCCTCATAAATCTCCACATCGACGCCGCGCAAAGCATAGATCTTTACGTCGCCAGTCTCATAAACCTTTGTAATGTCTTTTGTGACGATGCAGACATTCCGGTCAGGCGCATCAGCATGCATTGCAGTTGCAGAATTTTGCATTGGAAATCCTTAAAGCGGTACACGAAGCGAAATTATTAGCGAGGATCACACGCCGCATTGACTCAAGTCATATGACGTTCATCCACCAGGTTCCAGTTCGGCACGAAGAGACAAGAGCTCAAGCATGTCTTTCAATACCAAAATTCCAACGAGTTTGCCATGATCGGTCACAAGCAACCGGCCATTCTGAGCCAGACGCATCTTCAACAAAGCCTTGTTGGCATCTTCGCTTGCTGAAATCGTGTTTCGGTCGGAAAGGGGCTCCATGACGGGACGTACCCGTGAATGGCTCCAATCTTCTCTGGGCACCTGACGAATGCTGGACGCAGAGACAAGGCCCAGCAACGCCCCATCCTGTACCACCGGAAAGGCGTCAAAGTGATATCGATAGACATAATTCTCGACCAGGTCTTGCAGGGTAAGGTCCGGGGGTACGGAAATGGGATCGGGCTTCATGAACAGAGCAACAGGCTTGTTCTCAAAAGCGGCCCTCATCCCGACGTCGATTTCAGCTGCACTCGCCGCACTCTTCAAAAACAGACCAATCATTCCCCACCACAGTCCGGCGATGACATTACCGGTGACAAGGGACAGGACGCCCGCCACGATGAGGAAGACGCCAAAATAACCCCCGAGCCTGGCGGCATTTCTTGTCGCAACGGCAAAGTCGTTTGTTCGCTGCCACTGTAAGGCTCGAAAAACGCGTCCGCCGTCGAGGGGGAATGCGGGAACCATATTGAACACCGCCAAGACGGCGTTCAACAGCGCAAGATAGGATAATACGCCAATGATGGGAGACCCCATCGACAAGATAGAGAACCCATTTGACCCGAGCCAAAAAACCAAGGCCAAAAACAAGCTCGCGGCCGGGCCGGCAATCGCGATGTTGAACTCCGCCAATGCGTGGGGAGGCTCACTCTCCATCTCGGCCACACCGCCGAAGATAAACAAAGTTATGCCTTTGATCGGCAAACCGTACCGCAAGGCCACAAGCGAATGCGCCATTTCGTGAAAAATGATGGAAAAGAACAGCCCCAGAGCACCAAACACGCCCATGGCCCAATATTGCGTCACTTGCAACCCGACATATCTTGCCGGGAAGAACCCGGTTGCCAAAGACCAGCTGATCAGGATCGCGAGGATCAACCAACTGAAGTCAACCTTCACCTTGATGCCGGCGAAATAGAACAATGTGACGGATTGACCAAACATACCTAATGTCCAGAATGCCGACTGGGCGGTGTACAGCGTTTGTACTTCCTTAGATGATGATTATCGCACAGCTATTCAACACCCAAAACACAGATTATCTGAAGATGAAAAAGGCCTCACACCTTGTCGCAAGCGCGACGATTTGTACGTCGGGCCAGCCTTGTTCCATGCTAGGCTTGAAAAAGAATGAGGAAAATCAAACTTACATTTTTGGGCGGCGTTGGAACCGTAACAGGTTCCAAATATCTGCTGGATGACGGACACAACCAGATACTTCTCGATTGCGGTCTCTTCCAAGGTTTCAAGCAACTGCGCTTGCGAAATTGGGCCAAGCTGCCGATCGCACCCGCTCAGATTGACGCGGTCATCTTGACTCATGCACATATTGACCATTCAGGCTATTTGCCTGTGTTGGTGAAAGACGGCTTCGGCGGACCGGTCTATGCGACACCGGCCACCCAAGCGCTCTGCGATGTCCTCTTACCCGATAGCGGTTATCTTCAGGAGAGAGACGCAGACTTTGCCAATAAATATGGCTTTTCAAAACATACACCCGCCAAACCACTCTATACGCAAGCGGACGCAGAAGCCTCACTGGAACAGTTTGAAATGGTGCCGTTTAATACGCCCCATAAGACTGGAGACTTAACATTCCGAATGATTCCTGCAGGACATATTCTCGGCGCTGCCAGCGTGGAAGTGAAATGGAATGGTCGAACGCTTGTGTTTTCAGGTGATCTGGGGAGGTTTGATCACCCCTTCATGAATCCGCCGGCGGTGATCACCCACGCCGACTATGTGGTGATAGAGTCAACTTATGGCAACCGGCTGCACAATCACCAGAGTCCCGATGCAGCCCTGAGAGACATTGTCGTGGAGACCGCTTCCCGGGGCGGAACGATCATCATTCCGGCTTTCGCGGTAGGGCGCGCGCAAGAAATCTTGTTCCACCTTCACAATCTGAAAGCGTCTAACAAGATTCCAGATATCCCGGTCTATCTCGATAGCCCAATGGCCATAGATGCGAGCGATATCTTTTGCACATTTACAAATAGTCATGGCTTATCGCGTGAAGAGGCCCGTGCCGTGTGCGCCACGGCAACCTACGTTCGCCACGCCGAGGACTCCAAGAATTTGGATACAAATGGGATCCCCAAAATCATTATTTCCGCGAGCGGCATGGCGACAGGTGGCCGAATTCTGCATCACATAAAAAAGCTAGCCACCGACCATCGGAACGCGCTGGTGTTTGTCGGATTTCAGGCCGGCGGCACGCGGGGTGAAGCCTTGGTCTCCGGCGCCGAAAGCGTCAAGATTCACGGTCAATACGTCCCAATCAGGGCTGACGTTCATAGCCTCTCGATGCTGTCAGCCCATGGCGATGCAAATGATCTCATCCATTGGCTGTCGCAACTCAACCAAGCCCCAAAAAGCGTCTTTGTGACACATGGGGAGCCTGCAGCAGCTGATACATTGCGGAAGAAAATCGAAGAGACATTCTCTTGGAATTGCGTCGTCCCGGACTATCTACAAAGTGTCACACTCGATTAACGAGCTTTGCCATGAAAGCAACGCAAACACTCATTTTGATTGCAAACGGTGCGCGGGCCAAATTCTTCGCCCATACGGGCCCAGGGAAAAGCCTCAGCATTTTACGGCAATACACCCTGCATCACGATGTACGGCACGCAAGGGACATCCAATCTGACAGGCCCGGCCGAACACACGACAGAAGTGGGGCTCACCGGCACGCCATGGAATATCCCAGCGATCCGCAAGAAACCGAACAAACTCGTTTTGCCAAGCAAATCGTGCAACAGACCGAGTGCGCCCTCGGCGATTCCGGTTTTGACCGCTTGGTCATCACGGCATCGCCAAATATGCTGGCACTTCTAAGGGACACACTCACGCCTGCGATCAGGCAAAGACTCTATGCTGAAATCGACAAAGACTTGACGCAGATTCCCGAGGGAGACCTTGCGGCCCATTTCGGCAATGTTCTGAATGTATAGGTCGGATTGAAATTAAGCACGAATGAAGAAGACTCACTGATCTTCGTCAAAAAGGCCGCCTTCCACGCTGATGGAAAATTCTAAAATCCATTGCGCGATTTCAGGGGGCACATCTTCTTCAGAGAATGACTTTTGGGTCTCCAAATCATAAGCAAAAGCCGCCAGATCCCCAATTTCATCCCCTTCCAGCTCAATCTGATAAGCAAATTCGGTGGCCTGCAATTCTACCATGGCGTAGGAGCCGCGCCACATACGGGCGGCGAAGTCGAGAATGTCGACTTCACGGTTTGTCTTGGGCGCATCAAAGGCGGGCGCCGCGACGCCCCCGACGCCATTCACTGAATGACAGACCACACAATACCGTTCGACGAAAAGGGCCTTGCCACGTTCTGGATCGACAACCGGGACCTTCAATCTCAAATCCGGCGCCGATGCCGATGGCCGGGTGTCGGACTGCGACAGAGACTCACCAGCGCTCACAAGAAGCACGCAGAAGGCGGCTAACCCTAACAATTGCCTTCCGAGCTTTATCATCGCATGCCTACTCCCTAGTTTAATCCTGATCCTAGCTTCCGCGGCCGACACTATACCTAGACCGGTTACCGTCCCATTACCAGTTTAGAACTGGGCGCGATAAATCGGATAGACGGTCCTGTCGTAGCGGATCAATGTGTAATTGCTTTCAAGGAATGTCACCAAATCCACCAGCTGTTGCACTGTCATGACATCGTTATAGTTTGGCATTCGGGACTCTCCAGTCTCCGTTTCGACGACTTGCGTGCTATAGCGCCGGGTCACTCTGTGAGAGGGGTTGATCACAGAGGTCACTAAATCACCGTAGGTCTTAATGGTCGTGACCGGACCACCCAGCCTCACATTGATCGTTGGGTATTCAGTCGCGGCGAGACGCTCAATCGTATCAATCGAATGGCAAGCATTACATTCCAATTCAACAAATGTCGTCCGGCCATTTTCGATACTTCCTTCGGGCAATGAAAAACCTCGCCCTGAATTAGGGCCCACGTCACAGGCCGCCAAACTCAAGCTCAACAACAAAGCCATCAAAAGAGAGACATATCTCATCAATCATCCTCCGAATGTTCTGATGAGAGTTTATCACTCGTAAGATAAGCAGCTTTGATGGAAATCAATGGCATAAGACGCACACTGCGCGGCCACTAGTGCAGCAAACCATCGCTTTCGGTGCCAAAGAGCGAGTCGAAGGCGACGATGTCCTCATATAGCTGACCACCTTCGCGGGCCATTTCTTGCAGCTTCACCGTATCAACTTGACAACTGATCTCGCGAGAAATCTGCAGCCAGTCTTGCTCGCTCAACTCATCAGCGGCGAGACGAAAGAGATTCAGCTCTTCGCGTGTCATATGAGCGCGGGAGACAGTGACAAACTCACTGACTTCCACTTGAATGATCTGCTTATCCACAAGCGTGTCTGAGCCGACTTTTTCAATCAATGTCGCAAAGCGGGCCATCATGTCATTCAGCAGAGCATGCTCCGCCTGAAGATTATGGATGAGCTCCATAGAGTCCGGACATCGGCGCTGCAAATAGGTAAAAACGATGTCTTCTTTTTTGTGATGAACCCGTTCCCGGTAGAATCCGAAATACTGAATAAGCTGTCTCAGCTGGGTCAATTCAGCTGCCGTGCACCCTTCCAGCCTTCCCGCCTGGCGCTCCAAGAGATCGAGAAGACGCGCCGTCTTACGATGCTCTCGATGAAGCTCTTTGAGTACACTGCTCATATCTACACTCGGCCTTCCACCAACAGTCGGAATGATTAGATGAATTTCAATCCCCAATATTGACTAAGGTCAAAAAAATCGAAAATATGCCGGAAAAATGGCCCGGCTCGCGCAAAAAACCGCCTAGATTGGCCCGAAAATGACAGATCAGACGTCCAGTGAAATTAACGGCAATCATCCGTCGAACAAGATTGCCTGCTTCGATTGCCCGGCGCGCATGAGTGACCTATGCCAGGGTTTGTCCGATCTCAATCTGCCGGCGCTCTACCAAAGTTCCACCCATATGGATTTTGCCAAAGGCAGCACCATTTCCCTTGACGGGGAAGACGAACAATATGTCTTCAATGTCCGTGAAGGACTGGTGAAGATGTCCCGGTTGGGTGCTTCAGGGCAGCGCCAAATCGTGGGCTTCCTGTTCTCCGGGGACCTTTTCGGTGTAACACCAGGACAGGAACACGGACTGTGCGCCGAAGCGGTCTCGCCGGTGAAACTATGCCGATGGGAGCGCAAGAAGTTCGAAGATTTGCTTGTTCTGTTCCCTGCCATGGACAAGCAATATCATGCGATTATGTCCAAGCTTTTGGGTCAAACCATGGACCTGGCTTACGCCTTGGGACAATTAACGGCGGATCAAAGACTAGCAGGCTTCCTGCTTCATTTGGCAGAACGCCAAAAGGACATCGGTCACCCGGAAGACGAGATCAGATTGGATATGTCACGGACGGATATCGCTGACTATCTCGGCCTGAAAATCGAAACCGTCAGCCGGGGCCTGTCTAAAATGAAAGCGGAGGGAATCATCAAGATCCCCTCCCAGCGCCTCATTCAAATCGCCGACCGGCCTAAGCTAAAAGCAATGGAACTTGAAGCTTAAGCCAATCGATCGTGCCGCTATTCAGCCGCAGCTTTGCGCTCTACCCTGTCTTTCATCAATGGGATTTCTTCCAAGACCCAATTCTTAGAGGTCTTGCGGCCCGGTGACGGGATAGCAAACGCAGTAGACTTACCATTGCGGCGATGGAATTCCTCCACGTCGACGCGCCATCCATTGTTATCGAAGACCTGTAGCCAATCGCGGTAGGCGACAATCGCTTTGTCGGCAGGCACCAGAACTTCCTTGGTATTGCTGAATGGTGTTTGGTCAGGATAGACGTCCACCAAAACATCAATGTCCTGTTGTGCGATCACGCGGTTACGATCATGGATCGGTTGATCCATATCCGGATCCAGCATGAAGTTCCGCATATTCACAAAGAAGATACGGGTATGATTTTCGGACACGGGCTGCTCGAAGAAATATTGCCGGAAGCTGGTCTCAGGCGTGATGTTGATATGGGTGATCACCGCATTGGGCCCATAGGTCCCGCCACCGGCATAGACGTCACTATCACCGGGCTTGGTATCGCCCCATGTCTTGTCCTCTAATGGCGGCGAATAGAACCGATGCATGAACCAGAAGCCCCATCCTTGGCGATGGTCTTCTGTGTCGTAATCATTGACCCGGTAGGTGTCCCGATTCATGCCGGTGAATCCGTGAGTAGGATGGACAAATTCATTATGCGCCGGATCCAACGCATTCTCCACCGAACGTTCGTAATTGTAATCGACTTCCAGAATCAGAACCTCATTGGCGCGCCAGCCTTCTTGGTCATATTCTTCGATTTCAAGTAGAGGTGGACGCTCTTCTTCAGGCAGATCGCCGAGGAAGGCAAACACAATGCCGTATTTTTCCTGTGTCGGATAAGCATCGATTTTCGCGCGGGCCGGCACTTTGGTGCCATAACCGATCGACGGGATGTTGACACACTCGCCTTTGCCGTTGAATTCCCAGCCATGATAGGGGCAGACGATACAACCGTTCACGACCCGCGGCGAGTTATCGCCCGCGGACCAGCCGCCCCCTAAAGACCCACCGCGATGAACACAAGTATCGCTCAGAACATTGACCGATCCATCTTGCGTTCTAAAAGCCACAAGATTGACGCCCAAGACCTTTACCTTTTGAGGCTTATTCACTTCCAGATCTTCGCTGCGAACGATCGGATACCAAAAATTGATATACATGCTCGGATTTCCCTTCCCTTGGATTGCAGTTGGACGAGAGGTTAACGATCGCGAGCATGCACTTCTTGACATAAATCAAAATGATCCTGTTTCGACCTAAACAAACACAGTGCGTATGCAGCTAATTTATTGAGTTTAGAAAACAAATCTGCATTCCGTTTGACAAATTGTCGCAGGGTCTCAAAAGAATGCTCATACTGATTAAGTGATTGATTGGAGGGACAAGCGATAAGTCATTCAGCCCATTCGGAAGAAGCCACCGTGTCTCATTGCACGCGTGACAAAGCTTAACTGAGGAAAACAACACGCGAAAGGGGCACAGCCGAAGTCACAATATGCTCCGTCAACGTCCTATTTTATCGACGACAGAATAGCGGCCAGTGCGGCCCAAGGCTGAGTGAAATCAAAATTAGAAACCGGTTTTTCGGCTATTTTCCTCGGAACTATTTGGTTTAAGCCTGGATTCTTGATCTGAATCAACAATGAGAGCGCCAGGGCGTGCCAGTTTAGTAAATGAAACAATGCCGAGCCAGAGAAGGAGACTCGACCTATGTTTAAGAAAATTCTCGTTGCACTTGACGGTTCTGAGCCCAGCCGGCACGCACTTGATGCAGCTGTCAGCCTGGCGAAATCACAAGGTGCCGAGTTGGTCTTGCTTCATACTCTCTTACGCACAACGCCGCTGGATGTTCTTTACGACATCGTCAAGCAAAACGATCTGCCGAGTTCGGTCAAAGATGCTCTCGACGATGTGCAAGTCATTCCCTCGACAACGGCCTATGGTGCGGCGGCCGGCACAGCCTATGTCGTCGTCCCCGACAAAGCGTTGGGTCTTCTGGCCGAGACTTATCTTGCCGATGCCGAGAAAACCGCCCGCGACGCCGGCATTGCAAACGTCACACAACACATTGCCGACGGTCAGCCCGCCGATGAAATATTGGCGCACATCAAAAATGACGATGCAAATCTTGTCATTTTGGGAAGCCGCGGACTGGGAGACCTGAAAAGCATCTTCCTCGGCAGCGTGTCTCATAAAGTCGTGCAGGAAAGTCCGGTGCCCTGCATGATCGTCAAGTAGAAAACCTATCTACGATCAAAGAAGCACGATAGGCCAACAAAGCGATTGGTCTTCACGCCACCTCTAAGTCTTGGGAGATGACTCAATGCTCGACACTCAAAAATATGAGGATCAACTTCGTGCTCGGCTGAAAGAGCTCGACAGTCGGCTTCACGGAATCGAAGATCGCCTGGATGAACCGGCCGATGATGATTCGGAAGAAAGAGCCACCGAGCGGGAAGAGGATGAAGTGCTAGAGCAACTGGGCATGGCCGGACAGGCTGAAATTGAGATGATCGAAGCTGCCCTCGATCGCGTCAAGAGCGGCACGTTTGGCATATGTGTGTCGTGCGGTGAACAAATTTCGGAAGAACGGTTGGACATTGTGCCCCATGCAGCGTTATGCCGGAATTGTGCCCGCGACAAGTGACCGGAAGATCACAACAGACAAAAGTTGTCGCGAATAAAATTCGTACAAAGATTCCTCTACTTTCGCCGAGAAGAGCAGCCGCTCCTAAGATCCGCTTAAGCTCGCCTCATATATAGACGGTCAACTCAACAGAAGTGGATCGTCATCATGAACGAAAGCAAACCAACAATCGTTGTCGTCAACGGCACCGCCGATGAAGGGTATTGGGCCGTCTATTATCTCCTTAAGACGGGTAAGTTCAACGTTCGCGCGACAGCGCGACGATTGGAGGGCACTCGGATCGAGAGATTGAAGGCCTTAGACTTTGACGGTCGCCAATGCGAAATCGTTCAAGCGGCGACAAATGATCTACAGGCTCTCAAGGCAGCATTCGAAGGCGCCGACGGGATCTACGGCACCAGCATTTACAACATATATGCAAAGCAATACCGCGCTGCCAACCCGGAAGAAATGGAGCAATGCCGTATACTGATGACGGCCGCAGAAGAGTGCAGCACGCTGAAGCACTTTGTCTGGCAGACCATGACAAGGTTTGACTTGCCGCCGGAAAATATCGGCTTAGAGGCACCTATCCACTTCCGAACAAAGTGGTTCTACGAGGAGCATATCAAAAACAGCGAATTGCCGTGGACGTTCTTGCGCCAGCCGGCCTATATGCGGCAAGTCATATGGGGTATGCAATACAAGACCCGCTTGGTCTATCCTTATGCCCCGGACTCCAGACTGCCTTATGTGTCGGAGGAGGACTTGGGCAAATGCGTCGCCGCGGTTTTCTCCGACCGCGAAAAACATCTCTTTCAAACCATCAATGCCGTATCCGAAGTGGTCAGCCCAACGGAAATCGCTGAGCGTGCCCACGCTCTCGATTCTCGCTTTAGTTCCAAATACCGGCAAGCGACCTGGCTTGAGAATGCCTTCTTTGACTACGTCATTGTCGGCCTCCGTCCGGCTTTCCGTTATCCCAAACAAATCAATCAGAACATTATGGCCGGCAACTATTTTGGGATGACGCTGGAAGACAAAAAGCGCTGCGAAGCGTTGATCGCGCCTTTGACGCTGACCAAGTTGGAAGACTGGATGTCGGAACATTTCGAGACATCCCTGCCGAAAAACTGAAATCATCATCGCCAAGTATGGCGCGGGGACGCACGCGCGTGCCACTCCCTGATCGCGGCTGCAGCCGGCCGAGCGGCATGCGCGCGATCCGCGCAAAAAAGGTAATCCTTTTCACCTTCCCATCGATATGCTCAAATGGATCTCCAATCTGATCGCACCAAATGCGATCAACAATAAACCAGGTGGGAGAAACCTATGGCTGTAATGAAAGTGATTGAAATCATGGGGGACTCCGCCAAGTCCTTCGAAGACGCCGTGGATCAGGCGGTGGCAGTGGCCGCAAAGTCTGTCGACGGCATTAAGTCAGCATGGGTCAAGGACCAGAATGTTGTCATCACCAACGGTAAGGTCTCTTCCTACCGGGTCGTTCTCAAGATCACCTTTGAGGTCAACACATAGGTATCGGCACTAGCCGAACGCTCAATACGGAAACTACCTTCAACCAAAAATCCATGCCGCTTCGTCGATCTGGCGCGCTCGCGCATCCGCCTGGTGATGATGACGGCAATGAAAGGACAAAGTGAATGGGATACAAAATTGAAGAAATTGAAGGCGTCGGACCGGCTTACGCGGAAAAGCTTGCGACAGCCGGAATCGCCACGACCGACGACCTTCTCGACAAATGTGCCAGCAAGGCGGGACGGTCAGCCACGGCCGACTCCACCGGACTCAGCGAAAAGCTCTTGCTGAAATGGGCGAATATGGCCGACCTGATGCGCATCAGCGGCGTGGGCGAAGAATATTCCGAGCTTCTGGAAGTTGCCGGCGTCGATACGGTGAAAGAGCTACGCAACCGGAATGCCGAAAACCTTGCGGCGAAAATGGCGGAAGTGAATGAAGAGAAAAAGCTTACCCGCACGGTGCCGTCGCAGTCGCAGGTAGAAAAGTGGATTGAACAAGCCAAGGGTCTCGACCCCTTGATCACCCATTAGGGCCTACCGGCGAAAAGACTAAAGATTGAAAGGGGAGTCGATTCGGCTCCCCTTTTTCGTGCTCCCAGCCCTATCGGGTTTTCAAAATATCGCGGATTTCTTCCAGCAAGACTTCTTGCTTCGGCGGTGCGGCCGGCTCTTCAGGCTTTTCTTCTTCCTTCTTGCGCATCGAATTCATGGCTTTAATGACCATAAAGATGGCCCATGCCACAATCAAAAATGCGAAGACGTTGTTCAGAAAGACACCGTAATTGATCGTCACCGCTTCGGCCGACTCGGTCGCTTCGCGCAAGGTTATGACCAAGGCAGAAAAATCGATGCCGCCGACCAATAGACCGATGGGCGGCATGATCACGTCAGCGACAAGAGATTTGACGATCGTCCCGAAGGCACCGCCAATGATAATCCCTACCGCCATGTCGACCACATTGCCTTTCAGGGCGAACTCCTGAAACTCCTTCAGCATACCCACTCTCCCGTTGTGATTGCCTCAAGCTATCAAATGTAACTGATTCTCATTCTCTGGAGGAGACCCGACCGGGCGATCGATGAGTGAGAGTGCCGTCGGCAGCCGCGAGACACGGCTCCCGACGGCAGAAGCCGGCATCCCACAGGCGTTCATTGAAATGGGTAGGTTATGCGCGAGACTTTTGTCTCATCCGAAAAGCGAGGCCCGCAAAAACCAATCCAACAAGGGCCAATGTGCCAGGCTCAGGAACGGCGCCGATCGGCTCGTCCACAACCGTCCAAGTGAAGTCAGCCGCATTGGTTTTCTGCGCGGTGACAGAAAAGGAGTTGAGGCCAGCGGGGACAAAAAATGTTGTGGTGATGTCCGTCAAGAAAAACGTGTAAGGCCCCAAGGCGACCGGATCGCCCAAATTGCCCGTAATGGGAAAAGGGACAAAGTTGACGATGTTCCATTCCAAGCTTTCGCCCGGATCCAGGGAGATCACGCCCGGCGGCGCAAAGTTCGGCGGATTAAACGGATCGAAATACTGGCTGAAAATGGGGTCAACAAAGGTGATGCCCCCACTCCCGACGGCGCCGGTCAGTGCTTCCCCACTGACATTGGTTACGCGCCCGCGCATCACAACCGTGTCGGTCGGACTCACGACCTGCCCGGAATCCAAAAATTCAAATTCGATAACCGGAAGCGCTTGGGAAGTTTGTGTCAACGCGACAATCAGGGTGATTGTCAAAATGAAATTCTTGCAAAGCCTATACATCGCCCCACCTACTCATTAATCACTATACTGACTTATGGTAGCACAGAGACCAACCAAATACCATAGCGCGAAAAATCTTTTCGTTCCGAAAAACCTCGTTCGATTAACAGAGATAACTCAAAAGACAAAAACCAAAACAGTTTTAGAGTTTAGAATTAAACCAGAGCGGAAAGCTGAGCCCCCAAACTTTCGAAAATGAATAAAAGCACTTTTCCAATTGAAAAATTGCGTGTTTCACTTCTGATACAAAGTAGTCAGCATACGGTATGAGTTCGGCATCATTCAGATCATGATTACCAGTCTGACATGAGGCGGCCGAAACCGGGTGCCTGATCGGCAATATCGTTTTGACGCAAAGCGTACCAATAGGTTGCCGTGTTGATGGCAATAACAGGCTTGCTCATTTGTCTCTCCGCTTCGGCTGCCACGCGCATACAAGCCAGATTTGTCCCGCATTGGATAATGGCGTCCGGCGCGTCTTGATCAAGTGTCAATATAGCGTCGCGCAATTTGGATTCCGGCTCGTGAGCAATCATGACCGGGCTGGGGCTCTTCAACCCGATCACGCGCGTGACCTCATAGCCGATATCATTGAAAAAACGCTCCACCATACGATCCCCGACGGGCATGTAGGGTGTCAAAATGCCGATCCGCCGAATCTCTTTTTCGCTCGCATAGGTGCTGAGTGCCGCTTGACAGGCGCGGCTGCCCATGGCGACGCCGACGCCCGCCCGAGCCTCGAATTCTTCTTGGAGTTTTTCGGAACGTTCGGCGCCGTCCCAAAAGGTTTCGGCGGACATGCCCACCACCACATAATCCGGCGCGCAGGTCATGACCGAGTCGATCGCCGCCATCGTATTGAGCCGGATGGTTTCGATCAGCGCCTCAAAACTTTTATCGTCCGTCACCGGGTCGTCGGGAATGGTGATACGCGAATGATGATTGGTCACGCCTTTGGGCTGGAGCTGTGCATATTCGGGCTGCACCACCGTATTCGTAGACGGGGCGATCACGCCAAACTTTTTCCGGGATCCCAGGCTGTCCACCATCTATCTGCTAACCCTGTGACTTAAAGAACTTGTTTCGCGGCCACGCGGCCGGCCACTTTGCCAAGCGATGTGGCCGTCAAAAGACCGTTGCCCGCAATATAGCCGGTCGACCCGGCGCCGGATATCCCGCGGGCCGCCCCGCCGCCGGCAAAAAGATTGGGAAATGACTGTCCTTCACGGTCCAGAACCCGCGCGTCCCGGTCGATACACAATCCGCCTTGGGTGTGGAACAAAGCCCCGGTCACCTTCACCGCATAAAACGGCGCCAGAAGTTCGGTGCCTTGTCGAAAGCGCCGGCCGAATGAATCGGGCACCGCGTCACGCTTCGAAGTATCGACGGATGCGAGAGTCGCCGTCAGCTTCTCAAGCGGCAGTCCCGTCTTGCTTGCCAGCTGGTCAACACCCTCGGCAACAATCAGAGCCTTTGCGGCAACGGCATCCTTAAAGTCATCGAACTGCATCATCATGTCATAGATACGCTGATCAAACAGTGTCCAAGCTACAGCGCCGGATTGGGCGAGAATTTTACAGGCTTGTTCGGAGTACCCCAGGGACTCGTCCGAGAACCGGCGTCCCTCTTGATTGACCTGGATCCCGCCCTCCATAATCGTTGGCCAGAGAATGGGAACACCGTGGCCATAGGCAAGGCCGCCATGGCCTTGATAGGAATCCATGTCACCGAGAGCGGCGCCCAGCGCCTCGCCCCACAAAAAGGCCGAGCCTTTGTTTTCAAGATGAGTATGCGGCACCGCCGCCGTCATCTCGGGAATAAACTTAGCCACCAAGGTTGGATCCCCGGCAAAACCGCACGACGCCAAAATCAATGCCTCACATCCCATCGACTCCCGCACACCGTCCGGCCGCTCAAAGACAATGCCGCGAATGCGCTTATCGGAATCCGCCACAAGATCGACCACATAGGCCTCCGTCACAAGTTCCGCGCCCGCTTCCCGCACCGCTGCCTCCAATGCCGCCATCAATTCAGACCCGGTTCGGTTGGGGGTGCCATACATACGCCGAACGGAATGCCCGGGATAAAGAAAGCCGTCGACCAGCGTCAGCGGCACGTTGTGCTGATCTCTCAGCCAGCCGATGGTGTCGACAGACGTCTCCGCCAGCATGGTGACAATGTCCGGATCTGCGCCCTCATTATTTTTCGTCATGATGTCGCGGGAAAATATCTCCGGACCGTCCGTAATGCCCTCGCCACGTTGTTCATCTGTGCCCGCCGCCGGAATCAATCCCGTCGACATGGACGTGGTGCCGAGTATTGCTTTTGTCCGTTCCAAGACAAAAGTCTCCGCGCCTGCGTCCCGCGCCGCTAAGGCCGCACAGAGACCGCAAGCGCCGCCCCCCACAACCACGATCTGTGTGCTGAAGTCAAAATCTTGGCCTGACCACTCAACAATCGGCATAGGTGCCGCACTCCTGTTGTACCCGTCGGCACTCAGCGGACGGGAAGCCTTCCCTATATAGCCGGGCACCAAAAAGTAAGATAGTCTTTGCAGCACGTACTAAACGGCTCTTTTGGGGAACCCACCGCATGACTAAGAATCAAACTCTTCGTATATCTTTGACCGCGATATTCTTTGCTGTCTTCACCATTCTCGCGGTCACGACGTCACAGTCATACGCCATGGACAGAGCGCCGAGTGAGGCGACAGTCCTGGTCCCGGGGGCCTCGGGCAAGAGCGGCCGTTTCGTCATGGAGATCTTGAAGGCGCAAGGATATGACGCCCGCGGCATGACACGAAATGTCGAGCGGGCGGCAGCGGCGTCGGATGCCGATTACACCTGGGTGCAGGGTGACGTGAAGAACCCGGACGACCTGACGGCCGCGATGGAAGGTGTGACCTATGTCATCTGCACGATCGGTACGCAAGAACCCACCGGCGAGAATTCGCCCGAATTTGTCGATTACGGCGGAGTAAAGAATCTTGTTGATGCGGCCAAGGCCGCCAACATCAAACATTTTGTTTTGCTGTCTTCTGCAGGGGCGTCTCGGGAGGATCCGGAGAACAGACTCAACAAGATGTTCGGCAATGTGGTGATTTGGAAACATCGCGGTGAGAATTATCTCAAAGCAAGCGGCCTTGACTACACCATTGTCCGGCCCGGCGGTTTGCTGGAGACCATCTATGACCAAGGCACCCGTGGGCTTACATTTGAGCAGGGCGATATGGGCACCGGCATTATTCATCGTGGCGATGTGGCATCGGTTCTGGTCGCCGCCCTGCAAGACCCTGCGGCGAAGGGCAAATCTTTCGAACTCTATAGCGACGAGAATGCGCCGGCGGACAATTGGCGCGACGGTGGTTTTGCCGCGCTGACAGCCGACGAATAGCCGCAGCGGTTTCGTTAAAGAGCCGTAAACCTTATCGCCAGACCGGGTCATGAGCGGCTGAAGGGATTAGCAATCAGCCCTTCCAAACGCCCTGATCAATGCGGTTGGGCGTGCTTTTGGCCTGCCCCGACCACAGCAATTTCGCCCCTCCGGACAACACTTTTTTTAACTATTTTCCCTAGGTTTAAGGCACGCGCAGGACCCTTAGCGGCTAACCGGGAAGCAGAACGTGGCCTCAGATCAGAGCGACAATTTATCAAGGCAGATTTTTACGATTTGTCTGTCATTTGCCGCCGTGTTCGTGGCTTTTATTTTCGGCGCGGTCACCTATGCCAATGGTCTGCCGCCGATCCCACAAATCAAACTCGTCTATTCAACCATCACCGCACTCAGCGATGACCTGCAAAGTCACCCGCGTCATCATCACTTACAGCCGTCGCGCGGCCAAGGGCGCGGCGTGACCGTCAACGAAGCTCAAGATCAGGACGCGCTGATCTTCATGGCAGGCTTCTTTGACGAGGAGAATCAAATTCGCCTGATCAAAAGGGACGGCACAATCGTCAGGAAATGGTCTCTCGATTACTTCGATCACTTCCCGGATTTGGAGTCCCGTGTTTGCAATGTCGCGACTCCGCTCAGGGTGGACACACACGGCGCCCATATCACGCCGCAAGGGGAAGTCGTTTTCAACTATGAATATTGCGGCAGCGTCAAACTTGATCAATGCGGCCGGCAGTTATGGACGATCAGCCAACCCACCCATCATTCTCTGAGTCCGGCGGAGGCCGGAGGTTATTGGATCTTGGGCCGCGAGGGGTGGCTGGCCAGCGACGAGCCGGAACGGTTTCCGCCTTTTTCTACGCCGGCGAGCAAACAACTGATGTTGGAGGACACATTGATGCGCGTCAGTGCGTCCGGCGAGGTTCTTGAAGAAGTCTCCATACCTGCACTCATGCGCGATAGCGGTCTCGAAGCATTGCTCACCGCCAACGGGGATAATTTCGGCTTGAAATCGGTCAAGCGCGATGAACTGGTCCACACCAATAAAGTCGCGGAACTGCCATCAGCCATCGCCGATGCCTTCCCTTTATTTGAGGCGGGCGATCTTGCCATCTCAATGCGCGAGCTTAATCTCGTCATGGTCATTGACCCCGTCAGCAAAAAGGTCAAATGGCATCAAACAGGGCCCTGGCTGCGCCAACACGATCCCGAGTTTCGGTCCGACGGCAAGATTTCAATCTTCAACAACAATGTTTATCGCACGGCCTATGTGGACGAACAGACCGTTTTAAGCACACCCTTCACCACCAATATCATGACGGTCGACCCGGTGAGCCGTGAGACGGAAATCACCTTCGGCGAGCGGCCGGGACAGGAAATGCTGTCTGTCATTCGCGGTGAGCATGCGCCTCTTGAGAATGACGGTGTTCTCATCACCGAATTCGATGCCGGGCGCGTCTTAGAAGCCGATGCGGATGGACAAATCATTTGGGAATATGTCAACTTCTATAACGATGCCTATGTCGGCGAAATTACCAATGCCGGTGTGATCCCGGCCGGTTACTTCCAGTCCGAATGGGAGAGCTGTGCGCCGTAACCCAGGTTACGGCTCGGACGGACGAAGGAAAGGATAAAACATGTTGAATTTGCTCCGCCTCGGCGCCCCGCTTGCCATTGCTCTCGGCATGCTGATGCCCGATCCCGCTTTGGCCTATATCGGGCCGGGGGCCGGCCTCGGTGCCATCGCCATCACCGGGGCTTTGGTCCTCGGTTTACTGCTCTTGGTCGTCGGCCTGGTTTGGTATCCCTTAAAAAGGATGATCAAAGGCAATAAGAAAGCCGCAGCTGAGGGACCGGAAGACACCAACAGTCCTGAATGATCCTTGAGCTCGCGATTGGGGTTTCGGCCCATGCTCCCTCAGGCCGGCTAGAGAGTGGGTGGTCGCGAACTTCTTTGCCAAATGAGAGAAGTAATCTGCGCTAACTTTGGGAAGCAACCTGCGCCAGCCTTAGTAAGTAATTTTTCCTAACTCAAAAAAACCCTCTGTAAACAGAATGCTTTTCCCTGAAGGGACTTAACCGTTCACAGGTTGGCGGCTAATAGTGCTTACTTGTGCAGCCGAGCCAGTCGTCGCGTAAAATCAATCATGCGAATTGGGGTGTTGTCTTGTTCAGTAAGGGGAGCATTTAAAATGACTATGGGGCATTTATCGAAAACGTCAATCGGAGCCTTGCTCCTTCTTTTGTTATCGAGCGGCATAACGAGAGTTGATGCGGCCGTAATAAGTTATTCCGGTCTATGCGACACCAATTGTGGGGAGATTGGCCTGTTGTCGGGGCAATCGGTCTCCGCGCAGTTCAACCTCAACCCGCTCGGCAGTGCGGCGAATCAGACACTGGACAAAACGGACGTCATATCGTTCTCCCTCAACATTGGGTCGATCGTGTTCACCAGCGCCGATACCGGCAACTGGGACTTCGAGGCGGCGACCAACGCGCTCGGCGAGGTGGTCTCGTTCAAGTTTCTCGCAAGCCTCGGCAACCCGGCGAGTTTAAGCGGTGCAAATGACTCGGTTGATCTCAGGACGACTCGTTGGTTTGCCTCACAGAGGGGCACATGCATCCTCCCACCACCCGGCACGACCCCGAGTGCATGCGATCTGTCCTTAACGCCTGTCTTCGGCACGTTCAGTCCGCGCGTCGACGGCAGCAATGATCCAAGGCCTCAGATCCAACTCCGTTTGGTGCCAGAACCGGCACCGTCGATGCTCTTGGCGCTCGGTCTACTGGCGCTCGGCTTGACCGGGATCCGCCGTCGTTTGGCCGACACGGCTTTGGCCGGAATGCCGGTTAAGATATAAAGGCATATTGGAAAACGGGGTTTGCAATTCTCGCTGGTCCCGTGTTGGCCAGCTTGGCTTCCAGGACCCTGATCTATTTGAGCGGGCGATCCAGACAATACATCTGAGGGCGCACGACGATTTCGTCGAAGAGATCATTCTCAACGAGCTCTTTGTCGTAGAAGACTTTACCGTCGCCATTCACCACGAGGTGCCGGCGCTCATAGCCGCGGGCGACAAATCGGTCGACCTGCTGCCGAACGCTTTCCGGCAATGCATCGTCGTCAAAGTCTCGAATGTTTTTCAGATGGCTCATGGACACACTCACTCAGATCACACCAATCACAATTGGTAGTCCCCAGCCCAACTTCAATGTTCAACTTTGAAAAAGCAATGGTGCCCGGGGGCGGAATCGAACCACCGACACAAGGATTTTCAGTCCTCTGCTCTACCAACTGAGCTACCCGGGCCTCGGGTGAAGGTTGCGGCAGATCCGCCGGCAACGTTTCGAAAGGCATGACCGTACCGGTCAAGCGGCGGTTTATAGGCCATTCGCTATGCCCTGTCCAGCGTCCAAACCCCTGTTTTTCTGGGATTTTTACACATTTTTGGGCGGTGCGCCGGAAACCGAATGGCTGAGCGGCTTACCCGACCGCTGACGGGTGAAGTCGAGCACGCCGAAGGCGGAAAAATGCCCGACTCGGCACGGAGACGGGTCCAATCCAAGCTCATCCACCAGCATCTGCCGGACCGCCGTTTGATGGGCTTCTTTTTTCATCTCAACAAAGTCAATGACAAACAGGCCGGAGAGATTGCGCAGGCGCACCTGCCGGGCGACGGCCAAAGCTGCCTCTTCATTGGTTCGAAGCGCCAAGGTTGCCGCCGACCCGCTTCGCTCATCGCTGCCGGTATTGACATCGATGGCCGTGAGCGCCTCGGTCTGGCCGAACGAGATCCAGCCGCCGCCGGGCAAAGCCACCCGCGGTGCGAGGGCCGCATCCATCTCATCTTCCAAGCCTTCGTCCTCAAACAGATTTTGCGCTTGCGCCAAACGGAGATCCGGATCGTGCCCCGGGCGGTCTTTGAAATGATCTTCCAACCGGCGCAGCAAATGTCGATCGTCGGTGATGAACAGATCGGTGGCGCTACCGAAAGACATGAGGCAGTCAGCGATTGCATCGCCGCGACTGTAAAGCCGGGCTCGGACCTCTGACGTCTTCGTTGCATCGCTCACTCCGGACCAAGCAGATGCGGCTTTGGTGAGTTCCCAATCGAGCAGCTCTTGCGACGCTTCGCGCGCTTGGGTCCGCAGCACCAAACCGCATTCGAGATTGTGGGCCGCCAAAAGCTCTTGGCCCAGCGACGACAAACGCGCCCGCTCCGCTTTGTCGTGAATTCGGCTTGAAATGAGAACGCCGCGGCGTGCCGGTGAAAGCACCAAATGCTCAAAAGCCAGAGTCACATTGGTCGTCAGGCGCGGTCCCTTTTCGCCCTGAGGTTCGGCGGTGACCTGGACAACAAGTTTCTCCCCTTCGTGGCAGAGAGTTTCAATCCCACCGTCACGTTCTTCCGCCGCGCCGATCCGGCGGCGCGCATCCCGCGCCGCCAGAAAACCTGTCACCCCCGGCAAGATCTCCACAAAGGCAGCCTGCAGAGACGGTACGACACGCACAACGCGGCCCAAGAAAATGCCGCCCAACAGATTTGGTGTCGCTTCGGCGTTTTCAATGCGTAGCTCACGCAGCGCGCCGTCTTCCCAGATCCCAACGCGCGTCTGTGCACCATTTTTCGACAGATAGATTTTGCGCTTGTCGGGCGCGCGCGGCGGAACAGTGAGGCTCATGGAGTTGGCTCACCGCGGATGCCGCAAGCCTTCAACAATTGCACCACTTCCAACAACGGCAGTCCGACCACGTTGGAATAGGAGCCGTTGATGGATTTGACGAAGGCGCCGGCAAATCCTTGAATGGCGTAGGCGCCGGCCTTGCCTTTCCATTCATCTGTGGCGAGATAGGTGGTCATGTCGTCATGGGAGAGACGCTTGAATTTCACCCGGGTCATGACCACGCGTTCATGGGCGCGCCCGTGCCCATCAATGACGGACACCCCGGAAAAGACTTGATGGGACCGGCCGGACAGTTGAGTCAAAAAGCGCCATGCTTCCGATGCATCTTCCGGCTTCCCAAGGCACCGTCGGCCGCAGGCCACCACCGTATCGGCCGCGAGAACCACCGAGGACCCATTATCCGATTTGAAACGGTCGAAAACCGACTGCGCCTTTTGTGCCGCCAATCGGCCTGCCAGCGCGCGCGGCAATTCCAACGCACGCGCCGCTTCGTCGATCTGCGGCGCGATGATTTGATCCGGGATCAGGCCCACCTGCTTCAGCAAAGCAAGACGTCTTGGACTTTCACTTGCAAGAATAAGAGAAGGGCGATCCGCCACGGACGATAAGTCGATTATTTATAACGATAGGTGATGCGGCCCTTGGTCAGATCGTAGGGCGTCAACTCGCACAACACTTTGTCGCCCGCCAGTACTCTGATCCGGTTTTTACGCATCTTTCCCGCCGTATGTGCGATGATCTCATGACCATTTTCGAGTTTGACCCGAAACGTCGCATTGGGCAGCAATTCGCTGACCACACCGGGAAATTCAATAAGTTCTTCTTTTGCCATCGTGTTCCTTTTGGAATTTGGCGGAGAATGCAAATACGCAGCCGGAAAATCAAGTGTTTCCTGCGAAAAAGGCGCTGAATGCCCTGATTTCCGGCGAATTATCGCGAGGTGGAACGCAGAAAATACGGTTTAGACCTTCAAATGCAACGCGGTAATCAGCGTGAAGAGACGCCGCGACGTATCGAAATCAACGGCGACTTTGCCGTCGAGCCGCTCCATCAAGATTTGCGATCCTTCATTGTGCAAGCCCCTGCGGCCCATATCGATCGCTTCGATTTGAGACGGCGAGGCCGACCGGATGGCTTCGTGGTAACTTTCGCAAATCATGAAATAGTCCTTCACGATCCGGCGAAACGGCGAGAGCGACAGAATCAACTGACGCACCGGCGCCCCGTCTTCCAAACAAATATCGAAAACCAGCTTCTTCTCAACGATCTTTAAGGTGAGATGGTAGGGGCCGTCCGGCGCGTCATGTGGCGCAAAGGAGTTTTCCTCCAAGAGGTCGAAAATGGCGACTTTGCGCTCATGCTCGATATCCGCATTGGTATGGGACAGAGTCACCTCATCAAGGTGGATCTCCGTCAACCAACGGTTGGATTTCTCATTTGAAGACTCGGTCATGGTCCGGCCGCCGACTCAACGCATTTGCCCCTAACCGCGCACCATATGCCGTTTGCCCGGCGCCGTCATCTAGTTCCTAATAGGAGCGGAACCGGCGATCAGTTAAGCCGGATCGAGACCGACAGACTATGTGCGCCCAGGCCTTCTTCATCGGCCAAGGCAACGGCCGCCGGGCCGATGGCGCGCAGACTGTCCGCATCGCATTTCACCAGCGACGTACGCTTCATATAGTCCAGCACATTCAACCCGGAGGCAAAACGCGCGCTACGGGCGGTCGGCAGCACGTGATTGGAGCCGGCCACATAATCGCCGATAGCTTCCGGCGTATAGCGCCCCAGAAAAATCGCGCCTGCATGGGAAACTTTGTCGGACAGCGCGTCGGGATTGGCCGTTGCAATCTCCAAATGCTCCGGTGCAATGCGATCCACCAAGTCGATGGCGTTGTCCAGCTGATCGACCACGATAATAGCCCCATTGTCGCGCCAACTCGCCCCGGCAATCGCCGCCCGCGGCAAGACGTTCAAATGACCGTCAACAGCGTCAGACACGCGGGTCGCAAAGCCCGCATCGTCGGTAATCAAAATCGACTGAGCTGACTCATCATGTTCGGCTTGGCTGAGTAAATCGGCGGCAATCCATGACGGATCGTTTTCGGCATCCGCCAAAACCAAGATCTCAGAGGGCCCGGCGATCATATCAATCCCCACCCGTCCGAACACTTGACGCTTGGCGGCCGCCACATAGGCATTGCCCGGCCCGACGATCTTATCGACCGGTTGAATCGTTTTTGTCCCATAAGCGAGCGCCCCGACCGCTTGGGCGCCGCCGATCCGATAGATTTCATGGACGCCAGACAATTGCGCCGCCGCCAAAACGAGCGGATTGATCTCGCCGTCCGGTGTCGGCACGGTCATCACAAGACGGCGGACACCGGCGACACGCGCCGGGATCGCATTCATGAGCACAGAGCTCGGATAGGCCGCCGTTCCGCCCGGCACATAGAGCCCGACCGCGGCAATCGCCGTCCAACGATGGCCGAGCTGAACGCCTTGTGGATCCGTAAACTGATCATCTTTCGGGACTTGCCGGGCGTGATAAGATTCAATTCGGTCAGCGGCCAGCTTCAACGCTTTCAAAGAGTCCGGATCACAGGCGGACGCCGCCGCTTCAATTTCCTCATCAGAAATTCTCAAGCCCTTATCGCCCAGTTGAATACGGTCAAATTTTTCCGTATAGGCAATGACCGCGTCATCCCCTTGGGATTCAACATCCTTTAGAATGGCCGCCACCGTATCATTGACGTCGACCGAGACCTCTCGCTTGGCATCGAGAAGCTCTTGAAAATCTGTTTCAAATGTCGCGTCACCCAGCCTGAGCCGACGTACAGCTTGTCTATTGGTCATCGGCTTCAACTCCATGTTCCGGCATGCTTTGCGCTTTCCAGGGTTTGCCCAAGTCGCGCATGGACACATCAATACATTCCACTTCAAGACGAATGGCGCCGTTGCCGGAGAAAACCAAAGTCACGGTCCCCGCGCCGTCATCCTTAGGATCGTATAGCACCGTCAACAATTCCAGCACCGCATCTTTGCGGTCCAAACGAATACCTTGCGACTTCACGCCCAACACGCCGTCAAAGTGAATCCCGCTGAGCACGCGGCGGAACGGCGATTTGCCTGCCACCCTTTGGGCGACGGAGCAATCCTCCCAGCAAAAACGATTGAGCACGGCGGCAAACCGCCTCTCCTTGGGCTGATAGATTGTGTCGCCGACACGCACTATGGCATCTTGAAGCGTTGCCGCCACGACGGACAAATCTTCATCATCTTGCGCCATCAATTTCAGCGGCTCGTGCAATCCCTTATCCTCTTATCGGCGGCCTTCTGATAACCCGGTTCGCAGCAACGGGTTCCTATAAAGGATCAGCCTGCTCAATGAAACGGGAAAGACCTGATAATTCAAATATTAAGCTTTGACGCGCTCAATCTCAACACCGCATCGGCCGAGCTTATCTTCAATACGCTCAAAGCCGCGATCCAAATGGTAGACGCGGTTAATTTCCGTTTCGCCTTCGGCTGCCAGCGCCGCGAGGACCAAGCTGACCGAAGCGCGCAAATCGGTCGCCATGACCGGCGCGCCGCGCAGTTTTTCAACGCCGCGCACAATGGCCGTATCGCCGTCAACGGTGATATCGGCGCCCATCCGATTGAGCTCCGGCACATGCATGAACCGGTTCTCAAAAATCGTCTCCTTAATCCGAGATTCCCCATGGGCCGTCGTCATAATGGCCATGAATTGCGCCTGTAGATCGGTGGGAAAGCCGGGATAGGGCTCTGTCACCACATCGACAGCACGATGCCGGCCGCCGCCGTTGGAGACGAGCAAGCCGTCCTCTTGCTCCGCGATCTCAAGACCCACTTCCGTCAGTATGGGGATCAACGCGCCGATCAGATCGACGCGGGTTCCCTTTAACAGCACACTGCCCCCGGCCATGGCCGGCGCCATGGCATAGGTGCCCGTCTCAATCCGGTCCGGCAAGACGCTATGGCCGGCGCCGAGCAGACGGTCGCGCCCTTGTATGCGGATGGTCGGCGTCCCGTGCCCCGAGATTTTTCCGCCCATAGAAATCAAGCACCGGGCGAGGTCGGAGATCTCCGGCTCACAGGCCGCATTTTCCAAAACCGTTTCGCCATCCGCCAAACAAGCGGCCATCATGGCGCTTTCGGTGGCACCGACCGAGACAAAGGGAAACTCGACCCGGCCGCCCTTTAATCCGTTGGGCGCATCGGCGATGACATAGCCCTCTTCCAGCTCAATATTGGCGCCCATGGCCTCAATGGCTTTCAGATGCAAATCGACCGGCCGTGCGCCAATGGCACAGCCGCCGGGCAGCGAGACCTTTGCCTTGCCGCAGCGGGCCATGAGCGCGCCGAACACTAAGAAACTCGCGCGCATACGGCGGACCGTGTCGTAAGACGCCGTGGTGTTCGAGACATCGCGCGCCGTGAGCGACAGGAACCGGCCATCCGCATTGCCGAGGCCGGGATTGCCGTTCATGTTGAGCTCGACCCCCAATTCGGCGAGCAGTTTCGCCATTTGAGTAATGTCCGCCAAATGCGGAATATTGGTCAGCTCCAGCGGTTCATCTGAAAGCAAGGAAGCCACCATGAGAGGCAGCGCCGCATTCTTGGCGCCGCTGATGACGATCTCTCCGCTGAGTGGGGTGCCGCCGCGGATAAGGATCCGATCCATAGAGTGTTCCTAGCTCTTAAAAGTCCGGCCCAGTCTTACGGACCGGACATTGCGGGCGCAATCCATGCCCGCTCTTTATTCATCATTTGATTGACCGCGCTTGCGGCTTTGGGCTTTGCGCCGCCTGAGATTGTCGCGCAAGGCTTTGGACAGCCGCGTCTCGCGCGCGCTTTTCTTGGTGCCAGCGGATTGAGGCGCTTCTGGGGCCGTATGGGTGTCTTTTTCGGGCATGGTTTCCGGGGTCTTGATCCCAAAAGGGGGGCGATCTGTCTGCCCTACCCTTTAAACCAAGGCACGGGGCCACCGCAAGCGCGGTAACCGCCTCACAAACCCGCCGAAACAGGCCATTTTGGGCCTTTCCAAGGCGGAATCCATAGGCTATAGACGCGGATCTTGCGCAGGCGTTCCAGGCCAGCCCACCGGACGCCGCTGTAGCTCAGTGGTAGAGCGCACCCTTGGTAAGGGTGAGGCCGAGAGTTCAATTCTCTCCAGCGGCACCATTTTCCTCATCCCAACAGTATCGTCGGCTTTGCTTCGAAGCCTCCCGATCGTGCATTTCACCTCTGCCCAGCAGATATCAAGAATGCACAAATTGCTATAGACAGAAGTCGATCCGAAGAAAGTCGAACCGCATATAACCAATTGGTTCTATTATCCTATTTAAAGAATCAGGTGCATTTAGCAGTCGTGTTGCTGAGAGATCAATTCTCTCCAGACTCTTTCAACGGTCATGGAAAGACCTAGAGAATCTGAATTGAGATGCAACGAAATATCACAAGTCTTCTGAAGATATTCAGATGAACACGGATAGCTCAGTCATTTACATCTACAATTTCCTTACCATTCGCCCTAGAAAAAAGCTGACCGCAGACTATAGCGCTATCTTAGTCACCGATTCATTGGGGAATACGACTTGATTTATCCAGTCGAGCAAAACATCAGAGTCAACGTCCCGTGCCAGCATCACATTTCCTTGTGAATCACTAGTAAAACTAGACGCACCTCGATTTTCGTCTCCTCCAGTTGCTATATGAATTACTCCACGTTCAAATATAAACAAATCGGGCTTGAAAATTGCAGCTGCGGCTATAGCATCGTGCGGGTAGCAACCGTCAATATTGTCAATGCTTTTGCAAACACTCATGTATGCACTCAGAATTGATCGCAAATGGCAAGACAGCGCATCCTCCGAAAAATGATGTTTTTTTGAGCCTGCGACAGCCGGCAAAATTACTTTTCGGCAAAGGTCCAGGGGAACAACTACGCAAGACTTTACCCGCCTGAAAACAACCTCGGCAGCATGTGGATCGACAAAAAAATTATACTCTGAACACGAACTAATGTTCCCATGTTCACCAAACACTCCTCCCATTATCGTAAGATTCTGCACCCCTTCTAGATCAAATTTCGTTATGGCTTCGGCAATGTTTGTCAAAGGCCCAGTAGCCAGAACATTTTGCGATCTGTTAAACCCGTCCGCGATGAGCTCTTCTGCAGTCAGCTTTGACAAAGCACTAAGATCGCATGGAAAGCCTTCGTGAGATTCGAAGCCGTGTACATCGTGGATATGATGGGGGGCCAATACGAGAGGATCATTTCTACCGACTGCAACCTCTAAACCCTCAATGTTCGCTATCTCTAAAAGTTCCATGCATTTGTGTGCAGCTTGATTTGCTGGAATATTACCCCCAACCGTAGTTACTGCACGAATTCCTGCGAATCGAAAGTTAAGGAGAAGTGAAAGCGCCAAGAGATCATCAACTCCTCCATCGTTGTCGAAGATAATTCGTTTCGTCAGCAAACTTGTCTCTCTACTCTGCTTTCTCATTCAGAATCATTTCCGAATCAAGATTGGAATTGTCGAGCAGGCCGAACTGTTTAACCGCGATAATAGTTGTCTCCCAACCTTGTTTATCCTGGAATCCGATTGGATCTATTAGCTGTTTGCACACGTCAGCCCATGATGACTTCACATATTGCTCAGAAAACTGATCAAACTTTGACAAGAAAAAGTCCACCGCTCTTTCTTGATCCCTACAGCCCACCTCATAGCCTTCATAAATAGCATTCGCTAGAGCATTGTGTTTTTCCATCTGCTCCGCGCTTTCGGGACGCCTTGCAACGATATTCAAACCATATCCAAGTTCCGCAAAAGCTGAAAGCTTGATCTCCCAAGTTGATTCGTCAGTTTCCAGCATGAGTTGGTTTGGACTCAATTCGGTATAGTTCACAGCAGCATCAATTTTATTTTCCAGCAGCAAGGCAATATCAGAACCTGACATTGAAACCACCTCGATACTGGAGAGCTCCAACCCAACACTCTTGGCGAAGAGTTCAAACTCTTGGTTGTTGATGCTGCCAGGGTAGATACCTACCTTCTTCCCAGAGAGCAATTGTGGCCTGTCGGATTCCAGCTCTCCGATGCCATAAACCGACGTCGCACTCTGTTCATAAAGGACACCCAGTGAATATAGATTATCATATTGATTGTAGCTGAGAACGGTAGCCGCACCGGAAGCTGTGGAAGCTATATACTTCTCATTAGTTGCCAACGCGGTCAAAGCCCTATTTGCACCCTGAACATTTTCAAACTCTATTCTAATTCCGGCTCTATCTAGAGCTCCAATTTCCTCCGCAAAGTATATGCCAAGGTAGGTTGGCTCCGGAAACCAATCAATTAAGAAGGTATCCACACCTTCTGATGAGGGCGAGCACGCTGAAAAAATTAGCCCAAGCGGCATATAAAACAATTTTCTCATTCCCAATCTCCTCACAATCAGTTTTCAAAGTATCGTTTTAACCCGAGAAAAAATACTACATCGACCAGTGTTAGTGATATAGTACCAATACTCGCAAGAGTATAAATACTTGCCAAGGCCATATCGACTCTGAACGCTGTGCTACCGCTCAGAATAATCGTGCCCAAACCCTGCCCGCCGCCTAAGAATTCGCCTAATACAGTCCCTATCAATGCAAGCGGTAACGCTAACCTTACCGCTGAATGAATGGCAGGTATCGACGCAGGCACGCGACAAAGAAAAAACTGTCTCAATCGATTCGGAGAAAAACTCTCAAAAAATTCCACATAGTCACTTCTGACGTTCAGGACCGAATTATTTAAGGTGACTAACAACGGTATGACTGACAGTAAAAAAGCGTTCAATACCTTGGTCTGTGCTCCGAATCCGAACCAAAGTAAGAAAATGGGAAAAAGAGCCTCTTTTGGGAAGCTCTGCAGAAAATCCGTTGCCGCTGTAACCAGAGCGCGAGTTGGTTGCGACATGTATGAAACAAATATAAGCGCAGCAGAAACAAGTACGGCACAGGCGAAGCCGATCACAGAAAGAAGAATTGTCGAAACCGCGGAATTGGCAAATAGTGGCCAGCGCTCTAAAACTAAGCTGAGTGCCTCATAGGGCCCAATCAACACATAGCTTGGTGGATCGAAGATAAGAACTAGGATCTCAATCCCCCAAAAAATTACCAATAATGCAAATATGTTAAATGCGATTTTCATTGGATCAACGAAACAATTTTGTCCGCGTTTTTAGGATCGACCTCAACCACCCTTCCTTTCGAAAAGACCAAACACCGTTGAGCATACCTCGCTATCTCGTCAGTATTGTGAGAAGTAAAAAACGTATAAGTCTTGTTTTCCGTTGAAGTCGAAAACAGAAGCTCCGCAATCGATTTTCTGCGAGGAGGATCAAGGGCTGTAAAGGGCTCGTCGAGTAACAGCACGTCACTTTTTAAAGCGAATGCAATTGCAAGCGTCACTCTCGCTCTTTCGCCGCCAGAAAGATTGCTTACCGACCGTTCCAAAAGATGTTCGACTTGAGCTTTTCTCAAACTGTCAATTATCGCCCCCTCATCAATATCCTTATCCGCCACCGCCATCCTTAGTGTTTGACCAATAGTAAGCCAGTGAAAAAGTGGAAAACTTTGGATAGTTCGATAAGCTCTCCGCCTGAGTTCGCTTTGCGTCAAGCGAGCATCGTCAATGGTTACATCTCCACTCATCCTTAGAGCACCGGAAAGCTGCTTAAGCAGAGTAGTTTTTCCACAGCCAGAGGCCCCCCCTATGGCTGTGATAATCCCAGGTTGAGCCTCAAAGAACTCTACGGAAGCTAACTTGTTGCTTGCCACTTCGACTTCAATAGAAGCTAACGTTATCATCTATTTTCATTCCCCAACCGGTTCTTCAACGCCCAAGTAGAATCGATAGTTTAGAAAGACATCTGATAGTGATGCAATTATATAGACGACTACTATATTTACTGACACGTCCGTACTTAAAAATGTAAGTATAACTCTAATGTTTTCATGCCAAATAAATAACACAAAGATAAACACCAACGCTATTGCATTAATTAACAACCATGAAATTTTCTGTTTATAAAATATCGTTGGGTGGACTACCGGAAGATCTTTAATATACGTATCCACGAGAGAAGGAACGGCAAAAACGAAAATGTCTATCAACAATATCAAAATAAGAAGTAAAACAAATTTGTCTAAGTTTCCAACACCAGCATAAAAACTCATTATAGAGAAAATCGGCATTAATAGCAGTGCATTTAGAGCGTGGTTCAAGCTTACAGAACGAGGTTTTTCTTCTGGCGATTGAATATATTCTCCCTCCAGAACAATTATATTGCCGTAACAGAGCCGAACAAATATCAGGAATATGCAGATAATAAGAAGATTGTTTTCAAAACCGAGCTCAAAAAGGCTTCCAATTACTGTTTCAGCGATACCATCCATTTTAATACAAGGATTCGTAGTCAATTCTCCTTCATTGTCGCAATGAGTGCTGGAAATATTGCCTGAAAGCGTTATGGAGTTTCCTTTGATAAGCGCCAAAGACAAAACGTTGACTACTCCAAGCGCTCCAAAAAGTTTGAGAAGCTCGGCCATTGCTGAAGCGGCAAGACCGCTTCTGCCTTGTGGGTGATCTTGCTGACCGATAGTAGACATAGAAAGCCCCCTTCAGTGCTTTTGGTGAATTGTTTTCCAAACAAATGATGATCAATGACGGTTCCGAAAGATCCAAGTCTTCAAATTGTAGGAATTACTGCTCTCGAAACTGAGCGCTCGAGGATAGGTCCATCTAATTATCGCAATAACAGTTTTCACCACTAAAGCTTAGGTTGTTTGAATGCTCGGACCGTGTTTCCGCAGATTTCTTCAAGACAAAGACATGCTAGTTCGAAATTGTGCCTTGCCAAATTTCTCCAGTGATCAAAGCGTTGCAAATCCGAATCCAATAAAAAGCCCTTAATTGGATTGCGTGTACTGACAATCTTCTGAAGGTGACTTTGTTGTGCCTTTGGAATCATTACCGCCACAAGAATTAATCGATCTATCCAACAATTTTAATCCAAGCGCAAAACTCACACACAGTTCGGCCACCTTTTCCCCGAGCAAAAATCCTGCCACCTACAGTACGTTTAAAAGTTGCATTCACCTAGATTTCTCCTTATGGTTATAGTGGTTGCGATTTGAAATGTCTAACCCTCTTACTTACAAGGATGAAGATTCCGCTATTCAGGTGCGGCGTAACTTCGAGTTTTGCTGGCTAGTTACGACGCCTAGATAAGGCACGCTTCGCCCGAATCCTTACCAATGAAAACGGTCCTCGGCTGTCGGATACATCCACCAAGATCAAAATAGCCAAGGCAAGCAAGCCTACTCCAACGCCGCAGGTGCGGTTGCGGCCACCGGCATTGACGCCTCGAGTAGCGCGCTCAAAGATTTCCGGCTCAAAGACAAAGCCGCGGGGACCACAATCAAAATCACGATGTTGGTTCCGAAAAGAGCAAAAGCGAGACTGGTGAATAGCATCTTGATGCTCACGGTGTGATGAATTGTTTCCAAGAGCAGCAGAAAGAGGCTCGACAAAGTGGTGAGGAAGATCAGCTTCATGCGCGAAAGCGCTTCAAGCATCGCTGGCTAAAGGAGTGGTGAGATTGATCAATTCGCCACCGCCAAAAGAAACGAGCTCTCTTTTCAGAGAGCTCGCTCAATTTCTTCATGTCGGCGGCTGAAACCGCCGAAACTCATTACATGTCGATGACCGGCGCGGGCGTTTGTTCGCGCGCATAATATTCGAGGCTCGAATGGCTGGGCCCGTAATCTTCCGTCGGCGCCGAGGTCATGCCGGGATAATTGTCTTCGGCATATTTAATGACATTCTCCGGCACGATATCGAGCGTGTCGGATTTGATCATGGTGCCCGCATAGAGACAATGACCGGTTGTTTGCCCCATGAGCATCCACGGCAGCCAAGGCGTGATCCGTTGCCAGGATCCTTCGACACTCACGGAGGTGAGTTCCGGATTGGTCAGTTCATCGACCGGGACAATATGCCGAAAAAGTTCCGAGACCTGAATCATCTCGCCGGCGGACTCGCGCGGCCATTTCGCCGGGTCCAGAGGGTTGGGATAATAAAGATGCATATCGGTGGTCAGAAGGAGTTTTTTCTTGCCAAATTTCTTCCACGGAAAAATCAACGGGATTTTTTTCGGCGGCGCCGCTTCCGCACTCTCGAAATCTTCCGGCGCCAAAATCAACCACTCACTGATCGTGTAGTTAAAGGGATCGTTCGCCACATGTACGACATTGACGGTCTCGCCCGTCCACGGATTATCGTAGGTTTGAATGATCTCACCGGTTCGGGAATCTGTGTAGAAGATCACTTCTTTATTGAGCCGGCGAATGGTGCCGTCCTCTTGAGGCACAAGACGCGTGGCCAAAAAAGTTTCGAAGCTGCAGATTTCGACAACCTTTTCATTGGGCCGCACCCCGAACACCTGACCGGTGCAATAGGTGAACGCTTCTTTGTTGGGATTAAGATCCGCCTGAATGCGCGCCCATGAATCCCGGTTCCAAGTGGGACTTGTAAAATCAATCTCAGTTTCAAAAGCCGGTGTGGCCAAAGCGCTGCCAGCATGGGCGCCAGCTTGGGCCTGTCCCATGCCAAGTTTCGACGTCGCCATCGTCATCGCGGCACCAGCCAAGACGGCGCGGCGTGTTGCATTCCCTTTTTCAATCATCTCAACGGTTCCTTAGGTCAAAAAATAAATCCATCGCCTTGCTTCATGCGGCGCTCTTACCGCCCCAAACGAGGCATTCAAACTCGGACCCGTCTCAGAAATAAAAACGCTGCCAAAACGAAGGGCCGACCGAGCCAAAGGAGGATTATTCCCAAAAGCCCCACTGACTTCAACCATGGCGATTGTCCTGACCGCTAAAGCGAAGTTCGCTTGTGCTGGCGCCATGGAATGAGCGTTCCACGGATCTTGACGCCTTGAAAGCTCAATGAAATTGCCTTCTGAGCCCTATTCACCTAGTCTCCGGTCTCACATCACAGCCCTCCCAACTCTCGATTAAAGAGACCCTCTATGACCAAAATCTCTGAACTCACCGACAAAATCTTTGTGGGCAAAGGCGACCTCAGCCAGTTCATCAAGCTGAAATATGCCAACCGGCATGGGTTGGTTGCCGGCGCCACGGGCACGGGCAAGACGGTGACGCTGCAGATCTTGGCCGAGGGTTTTGCCAAGGCGGGCGTGCCGGTCTTCATGGCCGATGTGAAGGGCGACCTCACCGGGATCAGTCAGGCCGGCGAGTCCAAAGACTTTCTTTTGGAGCGCGCCAATAAGATCGAGTTTGAAGATTATGTTTTTGAGTCCTTTTCGACCGTGCTGTGGGATTTGGAAGGCAAACGCGGCCATCCCATCCGGACCACCGTGTCGGAGATGGGGCCGTTGCTGATCTCGCGTTTGTTTGATCTGAATGAAACGCAAGAGGGCGTGCTCAACATCGCTTTTCGCATTGCCGATGAAGAAGGCCTGTTGCTGCTCGACTTTAAGGATTTGCGTTCAATGCTCACCTTCGTCGGCGAAAACTCTAAAGAGATCTCGTTGGAATACGGCAATGTTAGCAAAGCTTCGGTCGGCGCCATTCAGCGACGTCTTTTGGTTTTGGAAGAACAAGGGGGCCGCAATTTTTTCGGCGAACCGGCCCTCGCATTAGAAGACATGATGCAATGCGACGATGACGGGATCGGCCAAATTAATGTGCTGGTGGCCGATAAGTTGATGCAGACACCGCGGCTCTATTCAACATTTCTATTATGGCTCTTGTCCGAATTGTTTGAGGAATTGCCGGAGGTCGGCGATCCGGAAAAACCCAATTTCGTTTTCTTTTTTGACGAAGCCCATTTGCTGTTTGACAGCGCGCCGAAAGCCTTAATTGAAAAAGTACAACAAGTTGTCCGCCTGATCCGGTCCAAAGGGGTGGGCGTCTATTTCGTCACGCAGAATCCGACAGACGTGCCCGAAGAAGTTCTGGGGCAATTGGGCAACCGGGTGCAACATGCACTGCGCGCCTTTACGCCGAAAGATCAAAAGGCAGTCCGGTCGGCCGCCGAAACATTTCGGGCCAATCCGAAATTCAAAGTCAAAGAAGCGATCACTCAGCTCGGCGTCGGGGAAGCGCTCGTTTCCACATTGGAAAAAAAGGGCGTACCGTCGATTGTCGACCGCACCCTGATCCGCCCGCCCTCGTCCCGCATGGGACCGATTACCTCTTCGGAACGCCGGGCAGTGATCTCAATGAGCCCCTATATCGGCAAGTATGAAAAGAGGCTCGACCGCAAATCCGCCTTTGAAGAATTGCAGGCGCGAGCCGAAGCCAAAGCGGAAGAAATGGAAGCGGCAGAGCGAAGGCGCGCGGAAGAAAAAGCCAGCAAACCGCGTAAGCGCAGTTCCAATCGTCAGTCCGTCACGGAAGCCGCCGTCAAAAGCTTTGCCCGCAGTATCAGCTCGCGCCTCGGCCGGGAATTGGTCAGAGGCATTTTGGGATCGATCCTGAAGGGCCGCTAGCCTCGGCACCTTGCACCACATGACTATCGATGGGGCTCGGCCAGTTGACCGCGTAAGGTCGTGAGATCGCCCAGAACCCAAAGACGTGTGATGAGGTCATTTTCGAATGTGAACAAAGCCGCGCCGTGCCATGACACCTGCCGGCCCGTTGCCGGAAACCCCAACAGCGTCCCATTGTGAATACCGGTGAAAAGCACCCGCGCAAAAACCTGATTGTTCTCCGCAAGCAGGTCCTCGATCTCGCAAGCGTACTCATCAAGAGCGCGGCGTACTTGATCCACATAATTCCCAAATTGCGCCTGGCCCCGGGTCTGGGTGCCGAGGGATCCGCGAAAGTTGAAGTCAGGCACGACCAATTGTGCAATCACCGCGTGATCACCGCGCTCCCAAATCTCCCGATAAAACCTGCGGACCTGGTCTTTTTGTGTCTCAATCCCCATCACCACGCCGCTCTCCTCAACCGCGATTGTTATTTGAGATGGCCCAATTGGGCCCATACGGATCATTGATCACACTATTGCCCTGCTCCCGTCCCGATTGGCCGTTCTTTTGCCTTGTTTTTCGAGCATACTTCTTACCATTGGGACTATTCAGTAGGTGAGAGAGGAAGACAAGCCATGACATCCACCACCACGCCGCGACACACCACCAATATCGCCCTCTCATTCGCGCTGGCCTTGGCCGCCTTCATGACCGCGCAAACGGCTCACGCCTGCATGCCGCCGCCGGTTGATCGACAATATTCCGGCGATTTCGGTTTTGCCCCACCGGGTCTTTATGTGGCGACAACGCAAGAAGAGTGGGAAGCGCTTTGGACCTTGTCCGGCTTGCAAGACGACATGCCCGGCTTTAGCGAAGGGGACCAGACAGCCGTCGGGATTTTCCTCGGCCCCCGCAACACCAGTGGTTTTAATATTGAGGTGCGTGGACTGAATTGGACGGATGAAGACGGCGTCGCTCAACTCGACTATGTTGTTTATGAGCCGGAAGGGATGGCCGCTCAGGTCCTGACAACACCATTTGCCATCGCCATTCTCAATCGCACCGCCCCGTCAATTGTGGACGAGGCCGGCAACGTGATCGATACGCCGCCCATCTTGCTCAAAACAAACGACGAGAGTTAGAGACTGCTTCCCCGTTATCGGGTTTGCCTGACCCGGCGTGCGAGACCCAGTCCGGCGAGGCCCAAGCCAATCAGCACAAGAGCGCCGGGCTCCGGGAGAGCGGTGTTTGCGATCTCATCAAAGTTTTGCGGGAACGGCGTATTGCCGTTATTCCGGTCCCACAGAATGATCCGGTCGAGCACAAAGTTCTTTTCTCTGACACCGAGCGAGAATGAAATCGGCGAGCCGACATCCCCGCCACCAATCGTGTAACGCCCGTCCGCATTGGTGTTGGCCCACAAGTAATCCAGCGTCTGCGTTCCGAAGCTGTCACTTGGTGTACTGGAAATCCCATTGCTGGACAGCGGAATATAGAGCGAGTCACTGCCCCCATCGTTATTGTTCCGGAAACGGAGGAATAATTGGTAGTCGCCGGCATCATTAAAAACCAGATTGTACGTGACCAAACCCTCATTAGTGGCCTTCGGTCCGGATTGTTCAGCCAGCAAAGCATCTCCATTGCTCGCCAAGCCGTCAGCCGTTTGAACCCATGTCTTACCGTCGCCATCGGGATCAGAAATGGTGCCAATTTCGGCTTCAAAGGCGAGATAGTTCTGACCCGCCCCCTGGTAAATTGTGACCGCCTGCGCCGACGACATCGTTGCGGCGGTTGCCATCACCGCCCCGGCTAAACCGCAGCCCAATCGACCAAAACCTGATGCGAAAATAGACATGGGATCCCACCCTCTTCTGGAAACTGTCATGGAGGACGATGATGGCCGCGTTCTGAAATGGTTAACACCTGAAGGTTACGGGAAGGCCGCCAGGTGACTAGCTCATAAGTTGCAAGCTCGATAAAAATTACATCCCATAAATGTGTCAAACCGGTCTTGGTCCTGCGAAAGCCAGCAAATATCAGCTGCGACATAATTTCTACTTGATAATGATTATCATTAACAATAAGGAGTCCTGTAGCCTTTTGATTGAGGGCATGGAAGACGCAACAAGTGAGAGGGATCCCATGGCGATTATCGAAGACATGACATCTGAAGAGCTAGGATTCGGCGCCAACCTGATGCTGTGGGGGTTTCGAGCCTCCGCCACAGGCCGCAGCCGGTGCTGGCTGATCGAACAAGGCTTTCGCAAAGCCATGGGCGATCGGGGCAAGGAAACGCTGAACCATTTGCGCCTGCTGGCGGCTGAGATCGGATTAGCAGGCCATCGCAAAATCACGCTGATCCCGACCCCCTGCCGATTGGTAACGGAAGATGAATTGGGTCTGGTCGCGGCGATGTCTGCTGCAACGACAGAAGATAGGGCAACCTGCAAACACTATGTGTCTTGGTTGATGGCCAGCGATGACATAGCAGATGCCATGGACTCATGTTGCGCGATCGGCAAAGCTTTTTCACTTTCCGCCATACCGGTCAAAATGCCCCCAATCACCCTGTTCACATATCACCCGGGCGTGTACCAACCGAACACTGGTCTCACCGGCACCGCATAATGCAACGCCCTTTCAGGGACTTAGCGAAAGTCTAAAGCAAATCTTAAAGTAACAAACGGCACAGCTTTTAATAAATATAAAGGTCCGACGGCTACCTTCTTGTCTTCGAAACAGCAGTGCGGATCAACCATCGTGTCGTCCGAAGACAGAAGACGTTCGATCAGAGTGAGCTTGGTAGCGCCGGTGGCGCTGCTCACCATTCTGCTCGTCGGCATGACGGTGTTCTTTGTCGGCTACGGCAGCATCCGGCAGAACAGACTTGCCGAAGCGGATATGTTCTCAACAGCCCAATCCGCCTATAACCAGCAAAAAGAATTTCTCGGGCTGACCGCGCAAGATTATGCGCGTTGGGATGATGCGGTAAATTACGTCGTTCTGAACCGGGATCTGGTGTGGATCGAGACTAATATAGGCGATGGTGTGTTCGTGGGAAGCGAGGCCGATACCTCACTGGTGATCGATGCCAATGATTCCATGTGGTACTTCCAGTCCGGCGAAATAGAACGCGCGCAAATTGAGCCTTTCATGCCGGAATTGCTTGAACTGGTGCGACAGGCCAGGACTGCCCCCCTGGACCAACCCGTCGCCGCAACGGGCGTTCTATCCATCAACGGCCAGCTCTTTAATTTGGGGTTCGGCGCCATCACGCCGCAAGGTATCGAAACGAGCCCGACGCTGCCGGATGAACCTCGGAGCGTTTTTGGCTTTATGTATCAAGTCACGCCCGCTCAACTTCTAGACATCGGATCCGTCGCAGGTATTCCCGATTTTCGCTACAGCGTGCAAGCGCCGGAAACGGGCAGCATGCTTCCTTTAGAAACCCCGACTGGCCAGTCGGCAGGATACCTAACGTGGACCGCCGTCAAACCGGGCACCCAGTTCGTCAAGCTCATGATCATGCCGGCATTGATGATGGCCGCTTTGATCGCTTTTGTGGTTGCGGTCATCGTCAAGCGAAGTTTCGCCCTGGCAAATGATATGGTCACCCACGAGGCAGATCTGGAAACGCAGGTCAATAGTCTCGAAGCTTCCCGCATGAAGGCCCAAGCTGCGGACCGCGCCAAGTCAGAATTCCTGGCCACTATGAGCCATGAGCTGCGCACGCCGCTGAATGCCATCATCGGCTTTTCGCAAATCATCAGTGAACAGAGACTGGGCGCAGACCAACAAGACAAATATGTCGAATATGCGCGCGATATCAACGACAGCGGCCAGCATCTTCTCAGCATCATCAACAACGTCCTCGACCTCTCCAAGATTGAGGCCGGGAAGTTTGATCTCTATTTCGAAGATGCGCATGTTGAGGAATTGATCAAATCGAGTACCCGGTTTGTTGAAAACAAAACCGAAGGCGAAAACAAATCAATCGTGGTCGAGATTGCGGATCAGAATATCCGAGTCAATGTCGATACCGGCGCCATCCGGCAAGTCTTGATCAACTTGCTCTCCAATGCGGTCAAATTCTCGCCGGAGGATACGGTCATTCGTGTGAAGTCTTTTGTCTGCACGCAACGGGACGGTGTGATCTTCGAGGTAGCGGATGAAGGGATCGGTATTTCCGAAGACCAAATCGATCACGTTTTGGCCCCCTTCAATCAAGCCGATGCATCACACACACGGTCGCACCAAGGAACCGGGTTGGGTCTGCCCATCGCCAAGCGGTTGGCGGAACTGCATGGCGGAACACTGGAAATCACCAGTGCCCTTGATCAAGGAACGACCGTGCGCATCACGTTGCCGCTGGACCGGCTGGTGTCCACCGAGCAAGCCGCGTAAACGCCACACCGCCGGAGTTTCCCGAACCTATGAACCACATCAAACTTCAGATTGAGCGCGACCGCATGTATGGTGACGCCACGGATCAATCGAGTCGCTCCCTTATGAAAATCCTTCACGTCTTGGATCATTCCACTCCGCTGCAAAGCGGCTACACCTTTCGCACCCTTGGCATATTGCGGGCACAACAGGCCAGAGGATGGCAAACGGCCCATATGACGACGCCCCGGCATACGGCGGACGGCCCCAACCCGGAAACCAGCGCCAACTTGACATTCTACCGGACAGAGCGGCGGCCAACGCTGGCCGCGAAGATCCCGTTTCTCAATCTGTTTGATGAGATGAAGGCCACACAGAGACGTCTGACAGAGGTGGTGGAATTGGAGAAACCCGATATTCTGCATGCGCACTCCCCAGTGCTGAATTTGCTGCCCACCTTGAAGGTCGGCCAGAGATACAACATTCCAGTGACCTATGAGATCAGAGCCTTTTGGGAAGATGCGGATGTGGGCAACGGCACCGGGCGCGAGGGAAGCCTGCGTTACCGGGCAACGCGGTATTTGGAAACGAAAGGCCTCAAGCAAGTTGATGCCATCTTCACGATCTGCGAGGGCCTGAAATCCGACTTGGTCGCAAGAGGATTTGCGGCGGACAAGATTACGGTGATTCCCAACGCCATTATTGCAGACGACTTTACCGTTTCAGATCAAAAGCCCTCTCAATTACTCGAAAAATATCAGCTACAGGACAAAACCGTTATCGGCTTTCTCGGATCCTTTTATCATTACGAAGGGTTGGATTTGCTGATCGACGCCATGGCGGAGCTGAAAGCCCAAGGCGAAGATCAATACCGCTTATTACTGGTCGGCGGTGGCTATGAAGAACGTGCCTTGAGGGCGCAAACGGAAAAACTGGGCCTGAATGACCGCGTGGTTTTCACCGGACGTGTGCCTCATGCCAACATCTCAGACTATTATGCCTTGGTGGATCTCTTGGCCTATCCCAGACGGTCCATGCGCCTGACCGACTTGGTCACGCCCTTAAAACCGCTTGAGGCCATGGCCATGAAAAAAATCACCATTGCCTCCGACGTGGGCGGCCACCGGGAGCTGATTGAAGACGGGCAAACAGGGTTTCTGTTCGAGGCCGACAATGTTGCGGCACTGGTTGATGCCATCAAAAGAGCTCAAGGCCAATCGACCGAATGGTCCCGTATGAAAGAGACGGGGCGCCGATTTGTCGAAACCGAGAGAAGCTGGGCACGCTCGGCGGAAAATTACCAAGCGGTCTATGACAGGCTGACCGCAGACAAAGCCGGTTCATGAATTGAGAGCGGCCGCCAATCCTTTGGCCTGCTCGTCATCAATCTTGAAATGAACATCACGCTGCGGGAAGGGAAATTCAATTCCGTTTTCGTGAAACTTGTCCCAAACTTTCAGCAAACATTCCGTCACAACAGGACCCCGTCCGTTTTGGGGATCGTCAATCCAAACACGGATTTCTAAGTTCACGGAACTATCGCCAAAACCGGTCAAATGGCAGCGCGGTGCCGGTCGCTCAATAATGCGATCCGTCTCATTCGCCGCCGCCTCGCACAGCTCAAGAGCGCGGCGCACATCAGAGCCATAAGATATGCCGACAGGAATCCGCAAGCGCAGCAAACGATTGGTAAAGGACCAATTCTCCACAGGCTGGGTGATCAGGTCTTCATTGGGAATAAGGTGTTCCGTCCCGTCCCGGGTAATGACGGAGACATAGCGGGCGTTCAGTTTGTCAATCCAACCGAATGTGTCGCCCACCACAATATTGTCACCCGGTTTAACAGACTTATCGAGCAGCAAAATGATGCCGCTGATGAAATTGCCGACAATCTTCTGCAAGCCAAAGCCAATGCCGATACCGAGCGCGCCGCTGAAAATCGTCAGGGCCGTCAAATCGATACCTGCCCCACCCAACGCCAAGATCACCGCAAGGCCGATGGCCACGATCCGTGAGATCTTGCTGATCAAGACTTTGACGGAGGGTGTCAGTGATTGAGAATTTTCAACCTGCTGATCTATCAGTCGCGTCAGAAACACCGCGAACCACAGAAGGATCGCGAGGGAGATCAATCCGTTGACGATACTGAGCGCGGAGATTCGAATATCACCCAATTGCAGCGCCAGACCGTCAAGAAACGACTGCGTGTAATCAAGCCATCCGAGAATATTGAGCGCGGCTATAAACCAAACCGTGACGGCCACCACCCGCGACCAAAACGCGCTTCTCAAGAAGCTCGTCGCAAGACGGATAACAATCCAGGCCGTGATGAGGCTGGTGGTCAATGAGATCAGCGTGTCCGGATAGTCAAACTGAATGTAGACATAAGCAATCAACCATTGCAGCAAGGCCCAAATGATCGGCAAAAGCAGATCATCGACCTCATCAACCAGCTGATTGAAGAATTGGCGCTTCGGCCGCTCGCTTCGCTGCTTCAGATAGGCCTGGACACGAATTTGAAAAGGTCTCGCGATACCGTAAGCCAGCGCAAAGGCGGCGACAATCAATCCAGCTTGATAAGCCGTCGCGGACACGAACAGTTCGCTCTGCGCCCACTCAGCGGCACGCGCAATAAAAGCTGACAAGGCTTGGAAATCGAACGATCCGTCCATTGTGCCGCCTCCATAATGACGGCACCAGCTAATGGCGATTCGTCGCCCAGATGCAATATTTGGCCGCCGCGGCTATCGGGAGTCTTTTTCTGGAATGAGACGAATCTTGGATCTGGCGGACCGGCCCGACGCATCCACAACGACAATATCGGCAAAACCCAACCCTTCGGGCTTCCAGAATGTGGTTTGCAGAAAATCCTCTTCTTGCGGCAGCAATCGCCCATTGACGATCCAACGCAAAGGCCACTCACCGCCCGCTGCTTTTAACGCAATGGCCGGCTCATCTTCGTCAATCGACACGGAAATACCGTTGCCGGGAAATCGTATGCGCGGCCCGCGGCTGAGTTTCTTTGAGTTGCTGTCTTGCTTGGCCGCCAACGAAGTAGGTTCAAAGCGGCGCATATTCACGGGAAGGGAATCGCGATCTGTCGTGACGATGGCATTTTCGGGCGGTTTCTGTGTCTTGGGCGCACTTGTCGGCAAGAGATCAAATATCTTGAGCAATAGAGGCGCTGCCGTGTTTCGGCCGAACGATCCCGGACGAGGCGTGCCGTCCGCGCGACCGACCCAAACGCCGACCGTGTATCGATCCGTGTAACCGACGCTCCACGCATCGCGGAAGCCATAAGACGTGCCCGTCTTGAAGGCTACACGATGCCGCCGGTCAAAACCGGATCTTTGCCCCCACCCATCGGGCATCGACGTGCCTTTCAAGATCTCTGCGAGATACCAGGCTGACGCCGGACTCATGAGCCGGCGCGCCGGCACAAGCGGGTCCGATGCCGAAACCCGTAAAGGCGCAACCTCACCCCCATTGGCCAGTCCGACATAAAGCATGGTCAGGTCTTCCAGGCTGATCCCCACCCCGCCCAAGGCTAAAGGCAGTGACGGCGCGACCCCGCGCCGGGCATATTGTAATCGGGCACCTGTATCGGCGAGCAGCGACGCAAAGCGCACCGGCCCAACTTCGTCTAAGAGCGCAACGGCGGGAACATTTAGCGAGTATCGCAGAGCTTGGCGCACGGAGACCGTGCCTTGAAAGTTCCGGTCGAAATTCTGCGGTGCATAGTCGCCGAACACCATCGGCCGGTCTTCAATGAGGGTCTCCGGATGAACAATAAGATCATCGAACGCCAAACCATAGATAAAGGGTTTCAACGTCGAGCCCGGTGAGCGGGAGGCGCGTGCCAAATTCACTTGCCCGGCAGGCCCCCAAAAGTCCGTTCCCCCGGCATAGCCCAGAACATTGCGTGTTTGATTGTCGACAATGATCGCGGCCATAGAGGCTTCATCGTGCCAACCGGACTCGGAGTCCAAAAGCAGTTCCAATTCGCGCTGAAGAGAAGCCTGCAACGTGGTTCGGATCTCAGTTCCGCGTTCCGATGTTCTCAAACGGTCTGCTAAGCGCGGCGCGAGGAACGGCAAGGCAGATCTTTTTGAAGGGACAGTCTCCGCCTGCGATGGGGCCAAGTCAGCCATCGGGAGATGCCCTATATCCGACATCCGCTCCAAAACACGATTGCGCCGCTCTTTTGCCGATGGAGACTGCCGATCCGGACGCAGCCGCTCGGGCGACTGGGGTAGTGCAACTAACAATGCCGCTTGCGAGGCGGTCAGTTCCGAAGGCTCCTTTTCGAAATAAGCCAAGCTCGCCGCGCGCACGCCTTCGATGTTACCGCCATAAGGCGCCAGGGTGAGATAAATGGAAAGAATTTCCGATTTTGAAAAGTGCCACTCCAATTGCATTGCTCGCGCCATCTCTATCATCTTGCTGCGCAAGGTTCGCGGGCGGGGCTCCAAAAGACGTGCGGTTTGCATCGTCAATGTGGACGCACCGGAGATGACACGGCCGTTAGCAATCCATTGACCGAGGGCCCGACCAATCGCCAATGGATCGACACCTATATGGCTGTCAAATCGTTTGTCTTCAAAGGCTTTGAGGAAGGATTGATATTGGGCATCGACGTCTTGTGCCACCACAGGCAGGCGCCATTTGTCGTCATCGCTCAAAAAGGCGCGAAGGATCTGACCATCCTGATCCACAACAAGCGTCGATACATCGTGATATCGATCCAAGTTGAGAGGATGAGACCGGTCCAGCCCGACGACAAGACCGGTCATCCACATCAAAGCGGCAGCACCTATGATCGCAAGCCGCGCCATGTCTCTATTGCGCCGTGACCGTTAGCCTGCCCGCCTCTGTCTGCGCAAAGACTTTGGGTGCATACATGTCTTCGACCCTTGCAGCAGGCAACACGAAATTGCCGAGGCTGACGGCGCGGGCAACATAGGCAAGACTGAACGGCGGCCGCTCAATCTCCGCATCAGGCGGGCGGCTGCGCCAGCGTGTGGAAATGTCAAATGCCGCAACATACCGGTCATCGCGGGCTTCGACCATCTTCGTGCTACTCAATTTCGGCAACCATCGATAGGGCTGATCTCCCGGCCCCAGAACGGAATCGATTTCCAATCCGGCGGGCAACAAATCCAAGGCGATCATCTCACGATAGACATCATTGTTGACCTGACCTTGCAGCAAGACGACGAAGCGATCATTTTGCTTGGCATTTGCAAGATTGGCAGGGCGTCCATCCAAGGTGAAAATGGATTTACGCAGGGTCATACCATTTGCTTCCGCCGGTATGGGTTGGGTCGGCACGCCGGAGACCGTGACCGTTTTCCACACATCTTTTTCGCCTTCATTGCGCACGGTGATGGGCGAAGAAAGGTCGTCGATATTTGTGCTTACATAAATCGGATCCGATCCTTCGGAAGTCGAATAGCCTTCCACGCTCACGTCCAATCGCCCACTATTTTGAGACAGGGCATAGGCCGCGAACAGCATCCACGCTTTTTCCTGGGTGGTGGTGAAACGCAATTGCCGGTCAAGTTGATCGGAGGCGTCGAACACCGCCGGCAAAATGCTGGTCTCATCAGCTCTCGCCGCCATCACCAACACACCGGACAAATCACGCAAGCGGGATCCGTAGGGCAGCTGTTCGTATTCTGCGTCACCCAAACCGGCCAGACGGATTGCCGTGTCGAAGGCCTTACGGGCCCGTGATTTGTCGCCGGTCATGGCAAGGGCAGCCGCCACTTGGGCCGCGCTCAACGGATTGCTGATATTCTTCAACTCACGGTCGGCAAAGTATCTCAAATCGCCGGGATTAATCTGTCCCTGACTCGCCAACACATAAAAGGCATAAGACCGTTCCCAATTGTCGCGATAGGATTCCCCGGCGACATTCTTGAGCCATCTTAATCCCCGCTCAATGGAATCCTGCGGCACGATGTAATCTTGGTCGCGCGCTTGTAAAACGAAGTCCATCGCAAAGACCGACAACCAAGCATCCGCATTATAGGATCCCGGGCCCCACATGCCGAAAGCCCCGGCGCTGGTTTGCATGTCGATCACCCGGTCAACAGCGTTCTGCACGCGTGATCTCAAAAGTTGATCGGGATCCTGGGAGCCGCTCATGAGCAATAAGTCATCGTAATAAAGCAAGGGGAACGCGCGGCTCGTGGTTTGCTCCAAACAGCCGTAAGGGTAGCGATCCAGCGCATCGAGCAGCCCGGGCACGTCATAAGGACGCGTGCCGGACACCGTCACGGACAATTGCGCATCGTCCGCATAAAATCTCTCCAAGGTTGCCTGATCAAAGGACAACATTTCGCCGGGTGTCATCAAAGAAACGATCTGTTCCGAAAGATGCAGCTGTGACGGCCGCACTTCCAACGGCCAGCTGCGCTGTACACGATAATCCTGTGGCCCGGTCAAGGTCAGCGATATGGTCCCGATCCCGGGCGTCTCACCGGAGATCGGCAGCGTGACGAGTTTTCGCTCATCTTCCGCAAGAGCCAAAGTTTGTTGAAAAGATCCACTGGCCGTCGCCGTTGCCCCGCTGACGGCTACGTTGATGGCATAATCTCCGGCGGCTCCGTCAACATTGTCCACAAGCAACGTGGCTTGAGCCTGATCGCCCGGCGCCAAAAAGCGCGGCAAGGTCATGTCGGCGACCACATCATCGCGCACGGTCAGCGTCTTTTCCCCGCGACCAACTTTGCCGTCCGACATGGCAACAGCCATCAATCGCAATTCACCAACGAAATCGGGAATGTTGAATGAAACTTGCGCAGCCCCTGTGGCATCGGTTTCGACCAATCCGGAAAACAAAGAAACCGTTTTGGTGGGCACCACACTCAAACCGCGGCCGCCCAGCGCATCCCCGCCGACGCGCAATTCGCCAACGACACCTTCTTGATCCGTAATCAGGCGCCCATAATCATCCCGCACATCAATTGCCAATTGGCGTTTGGCAAAGTAGTGGTCCGCGGGCGACGGGCTCTTGAACTTTGTCAGCTGCAAAATACCCTGATCCACAGCCGCCAGCGTCACATGAGCTTGTTCGCCGGCCCCGAGACCTTGCACCTTCAAAGGAATGGTGACCTTTTGCCGTGGCGTAATGCGTTCCGGCGTATCGATCTCCACGGAGACGGTTTTGCTTGATTGATCAACACCCAACCAGGTCAATCCGATCGAGCGCACAGGCGCTCGTTCGTCTTCCGACGACAGCGGTTTGAACACCGTGACCAGCGCATAAACGCCGGCGCCCCAATCTTCACTTACCGTAAAGCCGAGCCCGGCACCGGATTCATCAATTTGAATCTCCTTGGTTTCAAAGATCCGGTCATTGGCCAGAACCACCAGCGCCTTGCCGGTGGTCGGCGGTCTGATCTCGATGGAAGCGGTCTCGCCCGGTTTGTAGGTGTCTTTTTCGGACGTGACGGTCACACGGTCCGGCCGGCCCCCATTGGTGTCCCCGCCCCAGCCGACGTAAAAGCGCACGGAACTGGCAGCACCGCTGGCATCATCTAAGACCATCAACCGATAACTGCCCCAAGAAAGCGTCTCGCTTAAACGCGCCGGGGCTTGGCCGTCTGTTCCGAATTGTCCGTCCGCCACGTTCCGGTCGCGCACGATGCGTTCATATTGCCAGCGGTCACGCACTTGGTACCATTGATAACTGGTCTCCTCACGGACCAGGCGATAGCGCAATCCATCGCGGGCAATTTGATTGCCGTCCTCATTGAGAGTGATGACTTCAAATCCAGCTGGCGTCTGCTCACGCACACGGCCGCCTTCGAAGTCAGGCCGAATGCCGATCATCATCTCGCGCGTGCGAATGGGACGATAGAGTTCATTTTTGGTGGCGCGTCCGCCGGGTTCATAAACGCCGATCCGCATGCGCGCGCGCAATGGGACGGTGGTATCGCGAACTTTCGGAATCTCCGCCTGCAAAAGGGCCCGGCCGTCTTGATCGGTCATGGGCAAATCAATATCGATGACCAAGTCCCGGTAGGCTTCTTTGACGCGGCCAAACGCATAGCCCGGAAAATCCGGATAAGGATTGGGGTCCCGCATGATTTTGAGTTCGGCTTCGCCGCCCAAATCGGACGCCGGGGCGCCGTAAAGAAAACGGCTTTCTACGTCAACATCCACCAATTGTCCGGGACGCCAAAAGTCTTCCGCTGTTTCAAGATTGACTTCCAACCGCTCGGGCACAAAATCCTGAACATCAAAGCCAACGCGTCCGATCGGCGCGCTATCTTGGTCGATATAAGCGACCGCTTGCCAACGGCCCCGCGGCGCCGTCGCGCTCAGACCGAAGTCAAATGGCGTGGCACTCGACTTCTGTTCCGCACTGGTCAGACGACGGAATTCCACGCCGTCGGGACGCCGCACGGAAATCGTCAGCGGAATGGATTCCAGCGCCATGGCAAGCCGGTCCCGCACCAGAGCGACCAAATGGACCGTCTCGCCCGGGCGATAAATTCCACGCTCCGTATAGAGATAAGCGTCAATTTCACCGGGGTCCGACCGGCCACTCACGCCGCGATCGGTTAGATCAAAAGCCGGGCGGCGCAGATCCAAGTAGTTAAAGTCGTTGTCGCTGTCATAGGCCATAATCACGGCCGGCTCCGATCCACCTGAGCCGCGCATGATGGCGGCCGGGAAAACCGCATAGCCTTGAGCATTGGTCGTAACGGTCGCGAGCTTATTGTTATTCCGCGCCACCAGCGTCAGCTCCACACCGCCCCGCTGCCAAGCGCCCTTTAACGACCGCGCAAAAACGTGCAACCCGTCACTGCCGTCGAAAGTCGTTAAACCTAAATCGGAATCGATAATCCACTGAGCTGCCGTCGGCTGATAAAAGCTGTTGCGGTCAACACTTTCTTTGCGGGCCGCATCTTCCGCCAAGACCACATAGACGCCGGGCTGCCAATCGGTAATCGCTTCGCGAATATCGAAGATGGTTTTGACCGTTTCGTTCTTTTGGCCTTTGACGACCATTTGGCCGGTCCAAACCTGCTCGCCGGATTCATTCTCCAAATCCCACTCGTCATAAGAATAAAGACTATTTTGATCGATCAGCCCGCGCTCCAATTGCGCCAGCAAACGATCGCCCACCCGCAAAATGCGAATATCCAACATGTCGACATTGACGGTGGTGAGGGGGATGCCCGCCGTATCGTGGCGCGGCAGAATCAGGCCTTCGCCGAACTGCACCATTGAGGGACGGTCAACCAAGGAGATAGGCAACACTTCTTCATAAGCAAGCTCCGTTCCATCGGCCGACGGCATGCCTTTGCGGACGGTGACGCGATATTCGGAGGCAAAAGCCAATCCCTGAAGGCACAGTCGTTCATCTTGTACGGAGATGGCCGGTGCCTGGCCGGACTCAAAGCGGATGAAGTCCTCATATTTGACGGCGCCGGTATTATCGAGATTCTGGGAAAAGACCAAACAGGCCGAGGGCAGCTCTTGGCTGGTATCAATATTGACGCGGCGGAAAACAAAATCGTCACCTGCTGCAACCGGTTGGACGGTGGCTGGCGTTGTTTCGCCCGTCTCGGCGACCGGCTCAGCAATTGTGGGGCCATCGGCCGTGTCTTGAGGCGGTTCACTCCATAAGAAAATGCCCCCAGCCACCAAGACAATTGCCGCCAAAAGCCAGATCGTCGCGCGTTTCATAACGCCGTCCTCCCTCAAAATCACCGCCCAGACGTAAATACTCTAAACCAATCTGCTCGCTGGCGCTTCCCGATTCGCCTCACCCAAAGGGCGTTGAAACAAAAAACATCACATAATCTTGAATCTACGTGTCTCGCATGAGATGAGAGAACCGCTTAGGTTTTGCCTATCCGAGAGCCGCGTTTTTGGGATTTTTCATGAGGTTTATGACCATCTCATGACCGAAATCCGGCGGCCGATCGCCATCACGGAAATCAGAGGCCTCTCGGAAAAAATTGAACAGTGCCGATAGAGGCCATCGATAGAACGAGGGGAAGGTATGGACACGATTAATACGGAAAAGGAAGTCATCGACAGATATGCCGATGCTTCACAGGTGGTTCAGCCCGCCCTGTGCTGCGCTGTGGATTATGACCCCAAAGTTTTGGAAGTCATTCCCCAGGAGATTATCGATAAAGACTACGGATGCGGCGACCCCTCTCAATATGTGAAAGAGGGAGATGTGGTGGTTGACCTGGGGAGCGGCGGCGGAAAGATCTGCTATATCGCCTCTCAATTGGTCGGCCCCAAAGGCAAAGTGATTGGTGTCGACTTCAATCCGGCCATGTTGGAACTCGCCCGGCGTCATCAATCGGACATTGCGGATAAAATCGGCTGGAGCAATGTCACGTTTAAGTACGGCAAGATTCAGGATCTAGCGACCGACTATACGGCTATTGACGAACGTTTAAAGAAGACGCCTGTCTCCTCTGCTGCCGACTATCATGCCCTTGAGCAATTCAAAACCAATCAGATTTCGACACAACCGATGATCGCGGATAACAGCGTCGACGTGATTGTCTCCAATTGTGTGTTGAACTTGGTTCGGACAGAAGAGAAGTCAACCTTGTTTGCCGAGATGTACCGCGTGCTTAAACGCGGCGGCCGTGTCGCCATATCGGATATTGTATCCGACGAAGTCGTGCCCGAGCACCTGCAAAACGATCCGGAACTGTGGTCAGGGTGCATTTCGGGCGCCTATCAAGAACAAGATTTCCTCAAAGCTTTCGAAGAGGCCGGCTTCTACGGCATCGAAGTCGTCAAGCGCGATACGGATCCTTGGCAAGTGGTCGAAGGCATTGAATTCCGCTCCGTGACTGTCCGCGCTTATAAAGGCAAAGACGGAGAATGTTTGGAGCGCAATCAGGCGGTCATTTACAAGGGCCCCTGGAAAGAAGTGCTGGATGATGACGGTCATCGCTATCAGCGCGGCGTGCCGACCGCCGTTTGCGATAAAACCTGCACCATTATGAGCAAAGAGCCCTATAAAGATCAGATGATCAGTGTCGCGCCCGCGATTGAAATCCCCCTCGAGGAAGCCAAGGAGTTCGATTGTAGCCGGGACCAAATTCGCCGGCCCGCCGAACTCAAAGGCGCCAGCTATTACGACGACGACACGACGGGCTCTTGCTGCTGATCGCAAAATTTTCAGTTTGCGGACATCTGGGTGACATTCTATCTTCTCTCGGTCCAACGAAGAGAAGTGGTCTGGCATGAGAGAAATTACCGTCGCGACAACACAGTTTTCCTGCTCATGGGATCGACAAGAAAATGTCGACAAAGCCTGTGCCGTGGTCCAAGAGGCCGCCGGCAAAGGCGCCCAATTGGTAGTTTTGCAAGAGCTGTTCGAAACCCCCTACTTCTGCATCAACATTGATGAGAAACACTTCGAACAGGCCCGGCCCTTTAAAGACAATGAGACGATCAAACGGCTTCAAGGGGTCGCCAAGGAAAACAACGTCGCCCTACCGGTGTCTTTTTATGAAGTGGACGGTGACAAATACTATAACTCCCTGGCCATGATCGATGCAGACGGCGAGGTTCTGGGGCTCTACCGCAAAAGTCACATTCCGGATTTTCCCGGATATGAAGAAGCTTATTATTTCTCTCCCGGCGATACGGGCTTCAAAGTGTTTGAAACAAAATTCGGCCGTGTCGGATCGGCGGTGTGTTGGGACCAATGGTTCCCGGAAGCGGCAAGAGCCATGGCGATGATGGGCGCGGAAGTGCTGATCTATCCGACAGCCATCGGCAGCGAACCGGCTTATCCGGATATGGATTCAAAAGGTCACTGGCAACGCACGATGCAAGGACACGCCGCCGCCAATCTCGTCATTGTTGCGGCTGCCAATCGCATCGGCCCTGAATCCGACGGTAAAGATGAGATCGACTTTTACGGCGGATCTTTTATTGCCGACCATCATGGTGACAAAGTGGTTGAAGCATCCAGCGATCAACAAGAAGTACAGCTTGCTACATTTGACCTCGACGCCATTGCCAAGGACCGCCTCAATTGGGGGGTGTTCCGGACACGGCGTCATGATCTTTACGGTGGATTGACGCAAGCTGCCCCGGCGGCGCTCACCGCCGGACGCTAGCGCCCTCTCTTATGGCAGGCGGTTTGTTGCGGGTCGCCGGCAAGATCAAAGCGATTGACGCCACAAACAGGGCGATTGAAACCCAAATGATGCCGCCATATTCGCCGGTCTCCGCTTGGCTGGCACCCATCGCCGGCCCGATCGCCTCGCCGATGGTCACCGCAAAGGAGCCGGCGGCTGCAACACTGCCTTTGTGATCAAGCTCTGCGAGAATGGACTGGAAATAGGGCAGCCCGAAAGCCCAACAAATAGCAAGCAATGTGGAGGCGGCAAAATAGCTGGCATAGGAATCGGTGACGAGCAACATGAGCAGACCCGATATGCCCAAAAAAACGGCGAAGAGCGTCGGCTTCAGACGGCCAAATCGGGGCCCGAGCCAAACAACCGCAAACGAGGCCGGCACAGCGATAATCGAGGCGAGGCCCAAAGCGGTGCCGATTTGATTGTCATCAAGGGCGATATCCACGCCAATGCGCTCAATGAAAGCAAACTGCGCAGTGTTGGCCGCCTCAAACAGAATTGTCGCCATAAGCGCCAAAAGGGCCACCCACTTTAAGATGGTTTTGAGCTCGATATTTGCCTCATCGCTTTTGGTCGCGACAATCTCCTTGGTGACGCACGGCGCCAGCAAGAGGGCCGAAAACTCAACCGCCGCCAGCCCGACATACATCCCCTCCGCCCCGATCACATTTACCACCGACGGCAAGATGTAAAGACCGAGCGCGCTCAAAGCGAATTGGAACATCATGAACAGACCGTAAGCGCGGTCGGGCACGGCAAGACGTGCAATTGCAGTCACAACAGCGGTGTAGGCGACGCCTTGTCCGACACCGGCAACAAAGCGCATGGCCAGAAATACGGTTTCCTGATTGGCGGTATAGGCCGACAACAAATCGCCCAAAGCGGCAAGCACCAAACCTGCAATCAAGAGCGTTCTCAAATTGAGATGATGAACACGCAGCGCAATAGGTATGGCGACCAACGCGCCGCCGATGAAGTTGAAAGACGCAGAATAACCAGCCGACGCTTCCGACAAACCAAAACTGTCGACCATGGCCCCGACCATAATCGGCAGGATGAGTATCGGCAGCACGGTGATGCTGCCTAATAGCGACAGAAGAATGATGCGGGGCGAGATCACACCGCTTTACTTCGTTTGTTTCGAAACAGGTTGTTGCTGCGTGATGCAATGAATGCCGCCACCGCCGATGGCGATGCTGTCAATATTCACACGCACAATCTCACGGTCCGGATAGTGTTCTTTATAAATCTCGGCGGCCTTGTCGTCGGCGGGCAAATTGTACTTAGGCATGATGACCGCCCCATTGGCGATATAGGAATTCACATAAGAGATGCAAAAGGCCTCGGAGAGAGGCTCAGCGTCGGACGCCTCTGCGATATATGACATCTCAATGGGGCGGCCTTTGGCGTCCGTTTGCCCCCGCAATCGCTCAATATTCTCATCGTGAATTTTGCGCCGCGGATCGCTGGCGCTTTCGCATCGCTCCATCAACACATGTCCGGGCCGTGTGAAGGCACCAATCCCGTCCACATGTCCATCCGTCTCGTCATCATCCGCATCACCGACGAGCCAAATCACTTTTTCACATCCCAATGTACGCTTGAGCTCGCTCTCCACTTCGTCTTTCGTGAAGCGAGGATTGCGATTGGCGTTGAGATAACATTGCTCCGTGGTGATCACCGTCCCCTCACCGTCCACAGTAATCCCACCGCCTTCTGCATAAATCGGTGACGTGTAATTACGCGCATTTTGCGAGCGCAAGATGCGCTCCCCGATCAACGCATCATCGGCATACATGCGATATTCGCCACCCCAGGCATTAAATTGCCACGTGGACCCAGCCAATTCGCCTTTATCGTTGGTGAGAAAATTAGGGCCGGAGTCCCGAAGCCAAGGTTGATCGATTTCCATTTCGACGATTTCAATGGCGGAGCCCAAGATTCCGCGGGCCGTCGTCACGTGATCGGGATGCACCAACATGCGCAAGGGCTCAAACTCGGCAATGGCATTGGCAACCGCCGCATAACCTCTTTGCGTGTCAATGAGATCCCCATGCCAATAGACCGGATCATGGGGCCAACCCATCCAGCAACATTCGTGGGGCTCCCATTCGGCGGGCATCCGAAAGCCTTGATCCGCTGGATTGGGCCCCTTGAGGGGTTCAAATAGTTCCATGGTCAACCTCCCCTATCGGACGACAGGCGACAAGGGTTCAAGCGGTCGCTGCCACCAAATCTTCCTTGGGCAAATGATATTTGCGCAAGATCAGCAGGCTAGACAAATGAAGAGCGGCTGGCAACACGACAAAACCAACCATAATGCCGGCAATGGCGCTGTCCGGTTGCGCGACAAACTCACTGCCCGTGCTTTCGACGAAACCGGTGGCGGACAAGATGAAACCAAAAATGACGGCGCCCAGGGCGAAAGAAATTTTCTCGGTCGCCGAATAGACCGACGACAAAGCGCCCTCACGATTCAAACCGCTTTTGGCACCATCGTAGGCGATCGTATCGGTCAGGATCGAATAGGACATCAAAATGAAACCCGTATTGAAAACACCGGTAACCAACGCCCCGATCCAAACAGGCCAAAGATTGTCAGCGTCGGACAGGAAGTAGATTTGCGTTGTGAATGAAAACAGGATCAAACACCAAACATAGAGCAACATCTTTCCGTAGCGCGCGGAGAACCAAACAAAAATCGGCATGACGATTGTAGATGAGATCACCATGATCCAAATCATGATGGGTAAGACCGCGAAGGGGTCTACACCAACAAAATAGGTAAGAAAGAAAGCCATACCGGTATAGGAGCTTCCGGCACTTAAATATTGCAGGATATTGGCGCTGATGAGCGTGACAAACGGCCTGTTCTGCCAAGCGACCGCAAGCTGTTCGCGCAAAGACATATTTGCTTCGGACTTGATGTTTTGCGGCGCTTTCGCGGTGCCAAAGAACAGCCAAATGGTTGAAACAATGATGATCAGTGCCAGCACCCCGCCCATCAGTTCATAGCCAGCGCGCGGCGTCTCTCCCGCCGCGATCAACTGAGGTGCCACAGCGGCACCAGCGATCAGCCCCACATTCAAGGCGACATTGCGGAACGAAATGATCGTCGTGCGCTCGTCCGGATCTTTGGACATCTCCGACGCCATGGTCAAATACGGCACCGAAAAAGCCGAGAAGCCTGTATTCATGATTGTGTAAAGAACCGCCATATAAGCAAAAAGAATGAGCTGTGTTTCGATGTCCGGCACATAAAACATAAAGAAGAAAGCGACACCGGCGAGCAAGCCACCACACAAAATAAACGGCCGGCGGCGGCCCCATTTTGTCTCGGTCCGGTCCGAGATGATTCCGACGATCGGATCAGCAAAAAACACCCAAGTCTTTGCGATGAGCACTACAACGGCTGACAGAGCCGCTTCCATACCCAGAAAGGTCGTCATGTAAAAGGGCAGAAGCAGGGCCGGTGTGTCGCGAAGAATTTGTCCCCCGACTTGTCCGACACCGTAGCCGAAATAGGTGCTGATCGGCAGCTTACCGTCCGGCCTGTTCTTCAGAGAGTGGAAATACGCCTGCACTTTATTGGACAAACTCAGAGACCTCCTGCGTCAAGCCGAATTTTGAATGAATTACTCGGCCGGTGCGGCATTGTTGGCTGCGGTAAGTTCGTCCAATTTTTCTTTGGTCAGATCATATTTGCGAAGCACCAAAATGCTGAGCAAATGCAAGAAAGCCGGCGCCAAAATGAAGAAGTACGTGATGCCACTCAAAACTTCCCCAGACTGCTGCGCAAAACTACCGTCATTCGTGGTGACAAAACCGATGATCCCGAGGAAAGTCGTGAAGATCACGGCGCCCAGCGCATTACAGGCTTTGTCTACTGCAGAATACACAGCCGATAGCGCGCCCTCGCGGCTTTGACCGGACATCGCGCGGTCATAAGCAACCGTATCGGTCAAAACGGAGAATGACATCAGGATAAAGCCGCCATTGAAGAAACCGATAAAGACGGCGGCCGCCCAAACCGGCCACAGTGTGTCTTGATCGGCGAGGAAATAAACCGGCGTGGTGACCGCAAACATCACCAAACACCAGATATAAACGCTCATCTTGCCGAACTTGGCGGATGCCCAAACAAAGAAAGGCATTGAAACCACCGATGTGGTCGCCATGTATATGATCCAGACGGTTGCCACCGTCAGAACGCGGTCTTCCAATCCCAACGCATAAGCAAAGAAGATCGGGCTGCCGGTATAGCCAATACCGGCACTGATATATTGGATAATGTTTGCAGAGATTAGCCATCTAAAGGGGCGATTCTCCCACGCAACTTTTAATTGCTCCTTGAGGGGAAGTTTTTCCTCGCTGCTTTTCAAGCTGGGAGCTTTGGCCGTGCCGAAAAAAACGGAGAGCGTCGACGCCACAATCACAAGACCCAGGATCAAACCCATCCAACCATAGGCGCCTTTCGGCGATGCCCCAATGGTGGAGATCGCAAAGTTCACGACCTGCAGAGATCCACCTACGGCGATCACGAGGCCAATGGCGAGCGCTGCATTTCTGAACGACAAGATTGTTGTGCGTTCATTCGGATCGGCGGACATTTCCGTGGCCATGGAGAGATACGGCACGGAGAACATGGAAAAGCCCGTATTCAGGATAAGATAAACGATCGTCATATAAAGAAAGATAAGGATCTGCGGCCCGGTCGACGGGCCGATAAACAGCACGAAAAATGAAACGGCGGCAAGCAAACCGCCGGCCAGAATAAAGGGGCGCCGACGGCCCCACTTGGTGTTGGCTCTGTCAGAAATGATTCCGACGGCCGGATCGGCAAAGACCGCATAGGTCTTGGCGATCAGGATCACCAAACCTTGTAGGAACGGATTGAGTCCAATAATCACGCTCATATAGAGCGGCAAGATGAAGGCAGGCGTATCGCGGAGAATCTGCCCACCGATTTGACCCACCCCGTAACCGAGATAGGTTGAGACCGGTAGCCGATTTGTTGACTGGTCCGACCCGCCAGCCGATTGACTTGAACTCATAAAGCCCCCGAATCCTTAGGTTTTCCTTCAGCCCTCCTCCAGAGCCGGGGCACCATAACGGCTCCTGGGCAGACAGAAAAGCACGTTCTCTTCAATTCAATCGGCTTGTTAAGGAAAGCGGCGCGGCTTAGAGCTTTTCAAGCGCATCCAAAAATGCCGATGGGGTCAGGATCTGGGGCAAAACCTGCCCGTCGTCTTCTCCTGCACCGGCCGCTGGATAAAGCACATATAAAGGAACGCCGGCGCGATCATACTGAGCCAAAGCATCCGTGATGATGGGATCCCGGTTGGTCCAATCGGCTTTCACATAGGCCACCGTCCCGTCCTCAAAGACCGCACGAACCGAAGCGTCGCTAAACACCACTTGCTCGTTGACGAGACAGGTGATGCACCAAGCCGCCGTGAAATTCACAAAGACATGCTGGCCGCCCGCCCGCAGAGTTTCAATCCGCTCCGCGCTGTAAGGGTCAAATGGCAAACCGGAGGTATTCTTGGCTTGCGACAGGCCGTCTTGAGGCGGCAATGAACTGGCTGAAATAGGTGCCAAAATGAGCGCCAAGACCGTCACCGCAATTGCAGACCAGGCCACACTGCCCTCACGCTGCAAACGCCCATAAAGAAAAGCGCCAAAACCGACAAGCACCAATCCGGCCAAAGCCACCAGCAAGGCCGTGGTCGATACCTGTTGACTGAGAACCCAGATCAGCCAGAGGACGGTGGCATACATGGGCACAGCGAGAATTTTCTTGAAGGTCACCATCCAAGCCCCCGGTTTCGGCAATCTGTTGCCGAGAGCCGGGACGAATGTGAGCAACAGGTAAGGAAGCGCCAATCCAAAACCCAGCCCGACAAAGACGGCCAGAGCAACCGGCGCGGACTGAAACAGAGCATATCCCATGGCGACACCCATGAAAGGCGCGGTGCAAGGCGTTGCGACGATAACCGCCAAGACGCCTGTGGCGAAAGAACCGCGCAGACCTTTCTCGGCGGCTGCCGACGACCCCATGCCGGCCAGGCGGCCTGTTACCTCAAAAAAGCCTGACAGATTGAGGCCCACCAAAAGCATGAGATAAGAAATCAGTATAATGACAATCGGCGATTGCAGCTGAAAGCCCCAGCCGACATTTTCGCCGACGGCACGGAAGGCTAGGAGCGCACCCGCCAAAACGAGGAAGCTCACAATGACGCCCGCCGCGTAGGCAACGCCCCCAAACCGCAGATCACGGGGCGTGCGCTGGGCGTGCTCCAACAAGCTTAAGGCCTTAATGGACAAAACGGGAAACACGCAGGGCATGAGATTGAGCAGCAGGCCCCCGATCACCGCATAAATCAGTGCCGTCAAAAAGGATACACTGATCGTTGCCTGCCCTGGGGGAACATAGATTTGGTCCGCAACATTCTGCGGCGCGTCGCCTATTTCAGCAGTCAATCGGTAAGCGGACCGCATAACCGTGCCCGCCTCTTCCTCAACCACCAAAAGGCCGCTCACGGTCTCAAAAGGAATATCCCCGCCCGACTCGCGAACTTTGTAGCCAGGCCCGAAGTCGATGACAAACCCTTCGTCGCCGAACCGGATGGTATGGTCGTCAGCATACTTCAAAAGACCATCTTGCTCCGGGAAGAAGTAGATGTCTTGAATTGACTGCTGGTCAAAACCAGCGCGCCATTCCGGCGCCTTCACATTCAAACGCACTTTTTCGCCTGAGCGGGAAAGAAGCGCATTCGACGGCAGAGGTATCGGCAATGCGTCCACGGCAGTTTGAATCTTCCCACCCCAAATGAGATCGGGGATCGATTCTGAGCCGGTCTTTAGCTCAAGCCGCAATTCGGCCTCTTCGGGAATACAGATGTCAGCACAAACGAGCCAGCGGGCAAACGCCGAAAGCCCGAACGCGCCGGCACCGGGCGACCCGTCCGGCAAGGTGATCTGCGACAAGAGGAGAATCTCGTCCTTGAAGCCGTAGGTCATTAACGGCCCCTCAGGAATCCGCTTCGGCACCGGCCAATAGATCTCGCTGACCTCAGCCCCGTCGGGTAGAGTCCATTCGATGTCGATGGGCGCGCCGGCATCACCCGGGTTCTTCCAATAGGTATGCCAGCCCGGGCGTATCTTTTGACGCAAGGCGACCCAAAACGTGTCACCGGGCGCCGCTTCAAGCACCTCACTGAGCAGCTCCGACTCAACATTTTCCGTGGCGACCAACGACTGGGCCGACGCGCCCCCGGCCAGCAGAATCGTCGAGGCGATCGCCAGTACGGCCGCACGCAGTCTCAAGCTTATGGATTGGGTGGTCTTCATCTTCACGGCATTATACATTGGGTCACTTAAAAAGACCTCATCCGTCACAGAATTGTTATGGGACGTGACGCGGCCCGCTTCACATGCCATATGCCGCAGGAAAAAACGATCACAAATGACCATCCGCCTCCGCCAGCCAAAAAGTGGGGAGCTCGCCAGGCTCAATGACCTCATTTTGCGGTCTAAGCAATCTCATGGTTACGACCAGGCATTTATGGACGCCTGCAAAGCAGAACTAGAGATCACCCCTCAGACCCTGACGAAAGATGAAGTGATCGTGGCCGAAGACGCGTCGGGATTGTCGGGTGTCGCGCAAGTGTCGGGTGCGTCGACGGAAAGCCATCTGGAAAAGCTGTTTGTTGATCCCGATCGCTTCGGCGAGGGCATAGGCAGCCGGCTGTTTTCATGGGCTGCTGACACAGCCCGTCAACAGGGCGCGATCGAATTGGTCATCGATTCGGACCCAGACGCCGTTACCTTTTATCAAGCGATGGGGGCTAGGCGGACCGGCTACGCCCCGTCCGGCTCTATCCCGAGGCGAAAACTGCCTCAGTTGCGATTCACGCTTGAGTGAGACGAAAACCAGGTAGCCGGATACACCTGCCACAGCACCGCTAAAGCGGCAGCTTCCAAAACGAGACGCGTTCTTTTTCCATCTTGGCACGGAATGACTTGGGGTTGCCTGAAACTAAAAATTGAGGCGCCTCATACCCGCTTTGAAAACAGAACTTTTTCGGCAACGCGGTATAGAGCGAACGCGGTGGTTTTGCGTAATCCAACCCCTTCATAACATTGCCTGAGTCAAACTCGTGATAATAGATCTCTTTGATCGCCAGTTCTTCGCGCAAAAACCAGATGGCGGCGGACAACATAGCCTCACTCCAAAGTACCATATGGTCAGCTAGGATATGTTTGACATAGATGTCCAAGCGTTTGGCATCCAACTCAACACCGCGAAATTCGGTATGCACAACTTCTTGACGTTGCGCGTCGTCTTCAACCAAAGTTTCGATGGTTGTCGCCCCCCGCGCCGCCAATCGTACCCAGTCGGACTGAATCTCCTCAATCAACGCTTCGCCGGATTCCATATCGATATCGAACCGGGCCCAGGCCAACGTATGAAAGCCGGTGCGGGCGATCGGATGTCCTTCATATGAAAAAGGCGCCTGGTCGCCCGACGCAATCAAATCCTGATAGGGCTTGTTATGCTTGCGGGAGAAATTGAGCTGTAAAACCAGATTGGTGCCCCGCCGGGAGGTCTGATGATAACTGCGCCACCATCGCTGTTTTCTCGAGTCGGCCCCCCACTTGCCCAAGGTCAGAAGATAACATTCCGGCTGACCGGGCCAGACGGACGATAAGAGATCGGAGCTAAGAACGCCGCCACCTTGACGCTCTACAAGGGGTCTGACCAACGGATTGTCCAAGAGCTTCGCATAGGGGGATTTCTTGATATCCCGGATCGGCTGACCTGTACCGACAAACTGACTGAGCAGCATCAGTGCATAACGGTCCTTGAAGTAGTAAAAAAACGTTCTGCCTTCGGGTAGACAATAGATGATCTCGTCTACGTCCTGCTCTTGCATGTGCCATTCACCTACCCATCGAAACTCAGATCAGGTCCGTTCGCAAAGGTCGTACGTAATACATAGCCTGAGAAATCGGAACACAGTATATAAGCCCATATGCATTTCGACATTCCCTATGGCGACCATCCGCGGCAGAAAATCGATCTTTATGTGCCCGATGAGGGCAAACCCAAAGCGCTGATTTTTTACCTCTATGGCGGATCATGGCGAGACGGCAATCGCGGACTCTATCGTATGCTGGGCCGCACCTTCGATTCCGCCGGCTATGCGGTCGCCATTCCGGACTACCGGACATATCCGGAGGTCAAATACCCTTTTTTTATGGAGGATGCGGCCTTGGCCTTGGCCTGGATCGAGTCCCATGTGCGTGACTATGGCCTGCCGGATCGCCCGATCATTTTAGTTGGCCATTCCGCGGGCGCTCATATGGCAGCTCTACTTCTCACCAATACGCGCTTTCTTTTGGATCAAGAATTTGATCAGGCCCGCATCGCCGGCTTCGTCGGCCTGGCAGGGCCCTATAGTTTTAACCCGCTGGAATTTGACACGACCGTCGACGTCTTTCGGACCGCCATGCCGATCGAGGACGCGATGCCGATCAAAAACGTCAATGGCGGCGAACCGCCCATGTTGTTGCTTCATGGCGATGACGACACAACCGTCTACACGCGCAACACAAAAGAAATGGCGAAAGCCGTCAATGCGGCGGGCGGGTCGGCGAGACAAATTATTTATCCCGGCATCGGCCATATTGGTATCCTGTTCGCTATGCACCCCCTGTTGAGATGGCGCGCGCCTGTTTTCAAAGACATGATGGCCTTTTTAGAAACTCTCAAGCCTGCCAGCTAAAGAATCGGAAACCCTGGCGTTTAATGACAAGCAGGTCCGAATTCTCTACACTGTGACCTCCCATGGCGGAGAGGTCCATGACCACACGCAATCGACAATGGCGGTTGATCCGACGCCCCAAAGGCACCATTGGACCGGACGACCTTGAATTCACCGAAGCGCCCGTGCCGGCACTCCGCGATGGTGATGTTCTTGTCAGAAATATCTACCTGTCGCTCGATCCAACGAACCGGATTTGGATGAGTGATATGGATCAGTATATGCCGCCGGTGCAAATTGGCGATGTCATGCGCGGCACGACACTGGGCGTTGTGGAAACGTCCAAATCGGAAAGCCTCCAACCCGGCGATATCGTGCAATATCTCGGCGGCTTCCAAGAATATTACGCCTCACCTGCCAATCTCTTATGGAAGATCCCGGAGCAAGAGGGCGTGCCGTTGACCGCCCATTTAAGCGTCCTCGGCCTCACAGGCATTACGGCTTATTTCTGCTTGCTGGAAATCTGCAAACCGCAGCCGGATGAGACAATCGTGATCACGTCGGCCGCCGGTGCTGTGGGATCCATCGCCGGTCAAATCGCAAAACGCATCGGCTCTCAAGTGATCGGGATTGCCGGCACCGATGAAAAGTGCCGTTGGATCACAAAAGATCTGCATTTTGACGGGGCCATCAATTACAAATCGGAAGATGTCTTGGAGCGCCTCGGCACCCTGTGTCCAAGAGGGATAGATGCCGACTTTGAGAATGTCGGGGGTGCAATCCTGGACGCGATCCTGACACATATCAATCTCAATGCCCGCATCGCCATCTGTGGCTTGATCTCGACCTACAACGTGCCTGAGCCGGTTGCAGGACCAACCATGTTCCGCAATATCCTGATGAAACGCGCCATCGTTCAGGGGTTCATTGTGACGGATTATTGGCCTCGCCGTCACGAGGCGATCGACGAGCTCAGCCAGTGGATTGCCGAAGGCGATATCCAATACCAGGTGGATGTGGCGGACGGCCTTGAAAATGCGCTGATCGCCCTTGATCGAATCTTCACGGGCAAAAACCGGGGCAAGCAGCTCGTCAAAATTTGCGCTGAGCCGTAAACCAAAAAAAATATTTCGTCTTTTTGTTGGATCAAAAACAAAGAAAATTTGAGACGTTTATTGAAACCTCTATGGTTAAGAAGTAATCCGGATCGTAAGACACGCGGCCAAACTTCATGCTTAACAGCCATTTCGTTATGATTAACGAGAATTTCCATCTCATCCGTATACTGTACAAATTGCCTTAAAATTTCATGTTTTGATTCACTTTTCGGAAACTTGGGCACGCCTAGGGTCTCTCCAACAACGGAGACGGCACCCCCCATGTTGGATCGCACACACCCAAAGATTCAGATGCTATTCGCCCTTCTGGCCTTACCACTGATTGCCGGATTTGATCTTGCAGAGTCAGAGCGTCCAATCGAATTCACGCAAGCGCCGGCACTGCAAGATGACCGGCGCGCTGATCAATCCGAGATTGAATTTCACCGCTCATTGGCGAAAGCCTATTTCGACCTCGCTGCGCAGCATGCAAACAGCGCTCAGGACCGGCAGATCTTTGTCCAAAAAGCGCTCAGCGCCGGCAATGGAGAAACCCCTGAGCCTGCCCATCTTGAGGAATGGGTCCTCAGCGACGAGCAGCGGGTGATTTTGTCAGAGGCCCGATCCCACCTGGTTACGCATCTGACAACAACCTCAGACCCGGTTTCAAAGACTGCAGCATTGACAAACTTTGATTGCTGGGTCGCCAGGGCCGAACAGGCGATCTTTGCCTCCGATCACCAACTTTGCCGTCAAGCGTTTGAACACGCTGTCGGGCTTGCACCCCGAGACCTTCAACCCGCTCACACTGCTGCTCAAAGACCAGAGGAGGCCAAAAAGACGAGCAGTTAAACTCCAGAGATTTGTCCCCCCGCAACTCTCTCGGCGGCCTTTCGGTTCCCCCCACCGGAGGCCGCCACTTTTTTGGCCCTTGAGGCAGGCACAAGTTACTCGACGATGTAAACCTCACCGCGCGGCGACTCATCATGTCGGCGCGTGCCGGGATCAACAAGGTCTAAGCTCAAAGTGCTCAAAAAATACTGCACCGGCCAATCATGTCCGGTCCCGCCGAATTCACGCCGAAGCAGACTATTGGTGACGTCGAAATTGTAAGCATCATTCAAAAAAGAATTGGTGGTCGGGACCCGATCATCGCTATTGACGTAAGCTGCCGCATAGTCTGCACAGGATCCGTAGCGACGGCTGGCACCATCGCCAGAGTTAACGGCGACATTGCCGAACGGATCGAGGAACGTCAGTTCGATATGTGCCGTATTGGACGCCTGTTGGCGATAGAATCTGCACAGATCATTGATGACATAAGACCCGGCGCTATGGGCGACCATGTGTATATGCGTCAATGAGTCGAGCTCGGCCAACTCCTCTGCCAGGCGGCCCCCATAGATCGTCGCATTGGCTGCTGTACGCCCTGGCACGTCGGATCCCGCGGACCAATCAAAATTCACCACTGACCGCCCCGGTTGACCCGCCAGCAAGCTTTCAAATCTCTCAGCAATGTCATTCCAAATCGGATCGCCTCCGCGATCCCGACCGTGAAACAACAGTACGGCCACTTGCGTCTCGGATGGCAAATCGAGAGGCGCAACGACAATATCGTCTGCACTACTGTCGATCGCCGCACAACCGGAACAAATTGTAAAGCAAAGTGCGAAGAGCCCAGACCAAACCGGCCGCGCGGCATACTCCATAAACGACATAGATCGCCCCCATCATTACACTCGACCGCCAACCCTATCGAATAGCCGCCATGACGTCACCCCGCACAAGGCTTACCGCTATAGTTGATAGAAAATGAAGGTCGGCAAATCCACGACTCGCCTTCCGTTTTACTCAAAATAGAGATTTGCACTCGAAAATAAAGTGGTTGAATGCCCCCTTAAGCGGTTACCAAAATGAGGGCGGTGACCGCAGATTGACTCCTCTTGAGTTTTCCCATCGGAGGCATTGACCAGGAGTCTTAAAACGAGACTATAGTCCCATATCAGAAGGATTGATTCGACTTGGCAAAGGTAGAATTCAATGATGCGACAGACATGGCTGACACTATTCGCCGGACTCCTGATTACGGGCACAAGCTCCCAGGCGGCAGAGATCAATCGTATTTCTATCGGGCAGCATGAAACATATACCCGTCTTGTTGTTCGACTGAATGACGCTTCCGACTATTCCGTAGACCAATCAAACCCCAATCAGACCCGCTTGCTATTGCAAGATGTCGAAGCAGCCGGACCAGATATGACCTTGAGCGGCGACCATGCGCCACTGTCATCGCTGGATTATGAAAGTGCGGCCGATGGTATCGCGCTGAACATTGCGTTCCAGTCCGTCAAAGAGGTGAAGAGCTTTGCCTTGCCGCCGGACGAAAATGGCGGACACAGAATTGTCCTCGATTTTGTTCGAGGCAATCCAGAACAAGCCGGCATGGAACCCACGGTCAAACAAGAGCCGCTCCCGCCCGTTGCATCTGTCCCGCCCCCCGCCATCGAGACCAACGAACCGGTAGCCGTTGCACCAGAACCTGACATACCCGCGGTGACCTTTGACCCGACCGTGACCGGCGCTATCCCTAAGCCCGTAGACCCTTGCTTTAAAACGACCCGTCAATTGGAAAGTGATGCTTGGGACTTATTGGCCCTGGTCAATCACGGGGTATGCTTGGAAGAGAACGGAAAGCTATCGGAAGCGCGCGGCACTTTCGAACGGGTGCTGACATTCGATCCCAGCATTCACGGCGCGAGGCTGGGCCTGGCTTCGGTTCTGACAAAGCTGGGTAAGACAGAAGCGGCACGAGATGCCTATCTTTACATCCTCAAAAGCAATCCGCCCGACAATGTGGTGAAATTAATCGAAGCTCGCATGAGCCGGTTGGACACCGTTGCATTGGACGAAATCGACTAAAGGTCTGCCAAGAGATGCGCCGTAACCTCGCGCCGATGTGGCCGGGCTCTGTGCTCGAAGACATAAATACCCTGCCAGATGCCCAGTGCCAGACGGCCATCAACGATCGGTATGCTGAGCTGGGTTGACGTCAATGCCGCTTTGATATGTGCCGGCATATCGTCGGGACCTTCCGCGCTATGGCGATAGGGCCCGTCCTCGGGCACGAGACGGCGAAAAAAACTGTCCAAATCCTCAAGCACATCCGGATCGGCATTTTCCTGTATCGTCAACGAAGCGGAGGTGTGCCGAATAAACAGCGTCAGCAATCCCTCTTCCACATCCTGTTCTGCGCACCAGCTGCGAATGGGTGAGGTCACGTCGTGAAGGCCGGGACCCGGTGTTTGAGTCACAAAAGTATGAGTTACTTGACGCATAGGTGTAGTCTATCCCAACGGAATGACGGTTTGGAGGAAATGATATGAGCATTGAAGCCCTAAGAACACCCGATGCGTGTTTTGAAAACCTGCCGGGATATGGGTTTGCGCCCAATTACATCGAGAACCTTCCGGGCTATGAGGGCTTGCGCATGCATTATGTGGATGAGGGGCCCAAGGATGCGGACCATATCTTTCTCTGCCTCCACGGCGAACCCAGTTGGGCCTATCTCTACCGCAAAATGATTCCGGTTTTCACGGCCGCCGGCCACCGGGCGATTGCACCGGACTTTTTCGGCTTCGGGCGCTCAGACAAGCCGGTCAAAGATGACGTCTACACATTCCACTTTCACCGCAACGCGCTTCTCGGCTTTATCGATCATCTGGGTTTGCAAGAGATTACATTGGTCTGCCAGGATTGGGGGGGTATTTTGGGCCTGACGCTGCCTTTGGACCGGCCAAACCTCATCAAGCGCCTCTTGGTCATGAATACCGGCATCCCGGACGGCTCGCGCTCACCCAGTAAGGGTTGGGACGCCTGGAGGGCTTACTGTAAAGCCAATCCGGATTTGAAAATCGGCAAAATGATGGGCAGCGGCGATCCGCAACTGACCGATGGCGAGAAAGCTGCCTATGACGCGCCATTTCCGGACATTAACTATAAAGCCGGCGTGCGCGCCTTTCCGGAAATCGTCCCCATTACCAAAGATATGGCGGGCGCCGATCTTGGCGCTGCTGCTATCGAATGGTGGAAGACAAAATGGTCTGGGCCCACTTTCATGGCGGTGGGGCTTCAAGACCCAGTTTTGGGGTTGCCCGTTATGAATCATCTGAAAGACATTATCCGGGGTTGCCCTGAACCGATGGAAATTGAGGATGGTGGACATTTTGTGCAGGAAAGAGGCGACCGGATCGCCAAAGCCGCCCTGGAGGCATGGGGCTAAGGCCAAAACAGTCCGAAATCACTGTCGCGAGAGCCCGGTTTATGCGCATGATGCAAGATGAGCACAGATCGGACACAAGGCGCGACGAGGGGCCGTTAGGTCCTTGATAGTGTTTGCCTTTCGGTGCGAAATGTATAATCTCCAGCGCTCGTCAAAAAAGCGCCATTTTCTGGGAAAAACCCCAGTTTTGTAGTGTAAATAGGTCGGCCACCGTGGAAAAAACAGACGTCTCGAATCCAGATTATTTTCATCGTGTGGTGGACTGCCAATGGGGCTGTCCGGCGCATACGGACGTGCCGGAATATATTCGCCTCATCGCTCAAGGACGTTTCTCCGATGCCTATATGGTCAATCGAACGTCGAATGTCTTTCCGGGCATTTTGGGGCGCGTTTGCGACCGCCCTTGCGAACCGGCTTGCCGCCGCGGACGGGTCGAAGAAGAACCGGTCGCCATTTGCCGCCTGAAACGCGTCGCCGCTGATTTACGGGATGATATCTCCGATCGCCTGCCGAAAGCGGCCCCGCAAAAAAACGGCAAACGAATTGCCTGTGTCGGCGCGGGCACCGCGTCACTGACGGTGGCCAACGATCTTTTGCCCCTGGGGTACGACGTCACAATCTTTGAAGCCCACGACGTGCCAGGCGGATTGATGCGGACAAACATCCCGGCCTTCCGACTGCCCGCCGAGGTTCTCGACGAAGAAATCAATATGATCGTCGACATGGGCGTCGATCTGAGACTGAACACGCCGATCAAATCCATGAAGGCCTTGCTGGATGAAGGGTATGATGCCGTGTTTGTGGGCAGCGGTGCGCCCAAAGGCAAGAATCTGGAAATTCCAGGCCGCTACGACACAGAGAACATCCATATCGGCATTGACTGGCTTGAAAGTGTCGCTTTTGAACATCGCGATTCCATCGGTGAGAACGTCATCATCATCGGCGGCGGCAATACGGCCATGGATTGCTGCCGAACCTCGCTGCGCCTTGGCGGCAAGAACGTCATCGTCGCCGCGCGCAAACCGCGCGAATATCTCAAAGCATCGGACTGGGAGCTGGACGATGCCATGGAAGAGCTGGTGGACTTCAAACTCTGCCACTCTCCGAAGGAATTTGTGGTTGAAGACGGCAAACTCAAAGGGATGATCTTTGAAAAGCTTGAATACTATAATGATGAAGAAACAGGCCGCCTGAAATCAAACTACATTGAAGACGTCTTTTTCCCGGCTGACGATGTCATTCTGGCCGTCGGTCAAGAGAATGCGTTCCCATGGATTGAGCGGGACATCGGCTTGAATTTCAATGAATGGGAAGAGCCGGAAGTTGACCAAGTGACATTTGAGTCAAGCCGCAAGGGCGTTTTCTTTGGCGGCGACTCGGCCTTCGGACCCAAAAACATCATCTGGGCGGTTGAACACGGACACCAAGCGGCGATTTCGATTCACAAATACTGCGAAGGTCGCCCCTTAGACGATCGTCCGCCGCGCGGGGTCAACCTGGTCAGTCAAAAAATGGGTATTCACGAGTGGTCATTCAAAAATGACTACAATCCCTCAGAGCGTCGCAAGATGCAGCATGTGGATTTGACCGAACGATTTGAGCAGCTCAATTTGGAAGTCGAGCTTGGCTTCAGCGCTGAACAAACGGCAACGGAAGTGCAGCGCTGCCTGAATTGCGACATCCAAACGGTCTTTGCGGAAAGTCTTTGCATTGAATGTGACGCTTGTATCGATATCTGCCCCGTTGATTGTCTGACCATTACCGAGAACGGCACGGAAGAAGAGTTACGGCAATCGCTCTATGCACCGGCCGAAAATCTGGACGAGCCGTTCTTTGTCTCCGGTACTTTGAAACAAACCGGCAGAGTCATGGTCAAAGATGAGGACCTTTGCGTCCATTGTGGATTATGTGCGGAACGCTGCCCCACAGCAGCCTGGGACATGCAGAAATCCTGCCTGACCTTTCCCACCGCATTTGATGAGGAAGTTTTATGGCAGGACAGCCAAAAGCAAAGCGCGTAAACGATTTTACTCTGAAACTCGCGACCGTAAACGGCACAGGCTCCGCCAGTGCCAACGGTCTGATCATGAAGTCGCTGTTTCGGATGGGCATTCCGGTGGTCGGGAAAAACTATTTTCCGTCCAATATCCAAGGCATGCCCACTTGGTACGAAATCCGCGCCAATAAAGACGGCTATGCGGCGCGGTCTGGTCGCATCGATCTGATGGTCGCCATGAATGCGGAAACCTATGCGCAAGACGTCGAAGAGGTCAGCCCAGGCGGCTTTCTCTTGTACGATTCCAGTTGGCCGCGCGCGAATGTCTTGTCACGCGATGACATCACAGTCTTGGGTGCACCTTTGGCACGCATGTGCAATGAGGAGTTTGACGGTGCCCGCAATCGCATCTTGATGAAAAACATCGCTTATGCAGGTGTCCTGGCCGCCTTGCTTGAATTGGACATGGACGTCATCAAGGAGCTGCTGAACAAAACATTCGGCAAGAAAGTTCACTTGATCGACGCCAACATGCGCGCCATCGAATTGGGCTTTAATTACGCCCAAGAGAATTTTGATTGCCCCCTGCCCTTTGTCGCCGAAACGATGGATGCCACCGCCGGCCAACTCATGATTGACGGCAATACGGCCGCAGGATTGGGCTGCATGTATGCCGGCGCCACTGTCGGCGCCTGGTATCCGATCACGCCGTCGACATCCCTCATGGACGCCTTTAAAGCCTTTTGTGAGCGCTACCGCATCGACGAAGAGTCAGGTGAACGGAATTTTTGCATCATCCAGGCCGAAGATGAGCTGGCCGCTATCGGCATGGTTCTCGGCGCGTCTTGGAACGGCGCTCGGGCCTTCACGCCCACCAGCGGTCCCGGCATTTCTCTGATGAGCGAATTTATCGGTCTTGGTTATTTTACCGAAACACCGGCTGTGGTTTTTGATGTGCAACGCGTGGGTCCGTCAACCGGTATGCCGACGCGCACCCAACAATGCGATATTATGACGGCCGCCTATGCGTCGCATGGCGACACAAAGCATATCGTGCTTTTCCCGGCCAATCCGGAAGAGTGTTTTTACATGGCCGTGAACGCGTTTGACCTCGCCGAGCGCTTCCAAACACCGGTATTCGTTCTATTGGATTTGGATATCGGTATGAATGATTGGATGTGCCCGCCATTGGAGTGGGATGACAATTATGTTCCCGATCGTGGCAAGGTCTTGAGCGAAGAAGAGTTAGAGAATGCGGAAGCCTTCTATCGCTATTTGGATGTGGACGGTGATGCCATCCCGCAAAGAACGTTGCCGGGCACGCATCCGAAAGGCGCCTTCTTCACCCGCGGCTCCGGTCACAACAAATACGGCAAATACACAGAGATTGCTGAAGAGTATGTTGAGGTCTTGGACAGGCTGAAACAAAAGCACAGCAATGCGGCAACGGCCGTTCCCAAACCGATCATCGAACCAGGCGGTGACGGGTCTGTCGGGATCATTTCTTTGGGTGCTTGCGACGGCGCGGTTCGCGAAGCCAAAGACATTCTGCAATCAAAAGGCATTGGCGTTGATTATCTGCGCGTTCGTGCGTTTCCCTTCACTGCGGAAGTTGAAGAGTTTTTGGCCACCCATGATCAAATTTTTGTTGTGGAGCAAAATCGCGACGCCCAATTGAAATCACTTTTGCTCTTGGAGACAGCCGTCGAGAAGCACAAGCTGGATTCCATTTTGCATTATAACGGTATGCCGCTCCATGCCGGTTTCGTGGTTGATGCGATTGCCGAGAAATTGGCCAAAGGAGAAGCGGCATGAGCTATATGGCAAAACCAAAAGTGGCTCATCCCAATTTGCCGCGCAACGAGCTTGGCCTGACACGGCGCGATTACGAAGGCGGCATGTCGACCTTATGTGCAGGCTGCGGCCATGATGCCACGACGGCCGCCATCATCACGGCCGCCTTTGAGCTCAATATCGAACCGCACAGATTTGGCAAAATGAGTGGGATCGGCTGCTCGTCCAAAACGACAGCTTATTTCATGGGTCAAAGCCACGGGTTCAACTCTGTCCACGGCCGGATGCCGTCCGTTGCTACGGGGGCGAATGCGGCCAATCAAGACCTGCATTATATCGGCGTGTCCGGCGACGGGGATTCCCTGTCCATTGGTATGGGGCAGTTCTCCCATGTGATCCGGCGCAACTTGAACATGGTCTACATCATTGAAAACAATGGGGTCTACGGCCTGACCAAGGGACAGTTTTCCGCCTCTGCGGATCTTGGCACCAAGGCCAAAAAAGGCGAAGTCAATCAACAGCCGCCGATCGATCCGGTGACCACCGCCCTCGCCCTCGGCGCAACTTTCGTCGCCCGCAGTTTTTCCGGCGACAAAGCTCAATTGGTGCCGCTTCTGAAAGCTGGCCTGATGCACAAGGGCTTTGCGTTGATTGATGTGCTAAGCCCTTGTGTGACTTTTAATGATCACGAAGATTCCACAAAGAGCTATGCCTATACGCGGCAATTCTATCACCCTGCCGTGCATACGGATTATGTGGCCCCGGCCCAATCGATAGCAGCCTCTTATGACGAGGGCGACACCGCCACCGTGTCACTGCATGACGGCAGTCAGATTCTTTTGCGCAAGGTTGCGAAAGATTACGACCCGACCGACAAAGATGCCGCCGTCAGCTACATTAACAAAAAGCAAGCGGAAGGTGAGTATCTAACCGGGCTGCTTTACATCGACGACTCGACACCGGAATTTCACGCGGTCAACAATTCGTCAAAGACCCCGCTCAACGAAATCCCTTTTGACCAATTATGCCCAGGCTCGGACACACTTGATCAAATTCTGAGCCGTTACAAATAATCAAGCCTTCTATCAAGTAGCCGGCTGACGATCGAGCGCGCGCTTGGCGATGTAAGCTGCCGTCAAGACAATGACGCCTGTGATGATCGGCTCACCGATATTGGCGATCACGCCGCCGCCGAAATCCCGCATGATTCCAAAAAAGGGCATGGCGCCCGCTGACCCCAAAGCCAGCCATTTCCAGCCGAGCTTTGCCCAAAGCACGATTCCGAAAATGATCATCATCACCGTCATAAGTATGGGCGCCACTGGGGGCACCGTTGTACCGCCGGTGAATCCATCAGGACCGCACTGATAGGCTTCCAAAACTTTTGTGGAATACCGCAAAGTATCGGCCGCACATGACGCTTTGAGCGGCAGATTGTTGAAAAACGCCCACATATCCTCAACCATGAAGAAAGCGGCCAGCAAAAAGAAGGCGGCCAGGAAGATCTTCGGTTGGGCCCAGGTAAAGCCAGCCTCACGAGCCATGAAGCCGAGGGCAATAAAGCTCATGGGTAGTCCAAGATAGTGCCCCACAAAACGGATGTAATTCAAGCCATAGAGCAAATCACCCTCACCGATGAAACGGCCGATGCCCACCGTGAAGTTGTCGTACCAAAGAAGCGTCAAAGGCAGCATGGCGAAGAACACTCCGGCGGTGCGATACTTGCGGAGTTGGTCAATCGCCCAAACCAATAGAGCGAAATCGACGACGGCGATGGCAAGATAAAGGGTAGAAATCATCTGGCTTATTCCCCCGGGTTGGCAGGCCTGTTGCCAAACAGAATTGGCATTTGATCTTCCCCACTCTTACGTGTTTGGCGCAAGAAATCGTCAATTTGCCGTGCGTCGTCCAAAGGTTGGCTGAGCCTTATGTCTCGCCGCCAAGATAACGGCGCACTTCAAATAAGAGCGAGTCGCGGTCCGGTGCAAAATCGCGGTAGATCCACCACTCCTTCATAGCCGCCAGCACGTCACCCACTTCCGATCCTTCCTCGACGCCGAGATCTAGAATATCCTTACCTTTCAGAGGGAAAACGGGCCGCTCCCAAGTTTCTGCAATGCGCAAGGCGCGTTCATAAGCTTCTTGGTCGCCTTGCTGATCAATTGCCCAACTCAGAAGCACCTGATCAGCAGCCGATTCCTGTGAAACCGCATAAAACTGACGCTTCAGATCGTTTTCATCCGTATAGATATTAAGCTCTGCAGATGGCGCCAGAGCAGCGCCCAGTCGGGATGAAACCGTATTGGACAGTTTCAATCGCTCTGCAAGTGCTGCCGGATCAATGCCACTGCCGACCAGCAAAGAACTCAAGCGGAGAATGGCATCCGGTTCACGATGGGTCTTTTCTTCAATCGTAGCTAGAGCCTCTAACGTCTTCATGGATTGAAATCCTGGAAGCAACTTGGCAAGAATCCTTGAATCCACCATAAGCTTGATGATCGGCAACACGGCGGGCGCCGCCAACAGCTTAAAAAGCTCCGATTGAATACGTTCGCCGGACAGCTGATTCAGGCCGTCTGCATTGGCGATACAGGCTTGAAGACCGGCCTCATCAACGAGGCCCGCACCATATTGAGCGCCAAACCGAAAAAACCGCAGGATGCGCAAATAGTCTTCGCGTAAACGCTCATTCGCATCGCCAATGAAGATCACGCGCCGCGCTGCCGCGTCGGCAATGCCACTCAGAGGATCAAACAAAGTCCCGTCCGGATCTGCGTAGATCGCATTCATTGTGAAATCGCGGCGCTTGGCATCTTCACGCCAATCCCTGGTAAACGCCACTGTGGCTCTGCGGCCATCGGTGCTGACATCAGAGCGAAGCGTTGTGATCTCAAAGGGCTGATGATCCACAATAGCGGTGATCGTGCCATGCTCAATCCCCGTTGGCACCGACCGCAAACCTGCCGCCTCCAAGCGAGCCAAAATCTCTTCGGGCTCAAGGATGGTAGCGAGGTCTATATCGGATACCGGCTCGTTCAAGAGCGTGTTTCGCACGCAGCCGCCGACAAACCGCACGGAACCATTGCCCGGCCCAAAGGCGTCCAACAATTTCAGCGTTGCCGGATGTTTCAGCCAGTCCGCATGAGCGATCGTGTGATTTTGATCCGGCGCCATGGATCGCTACTCAGATTGATCATTGGCCCCACCGGACCCGTCCCTTTGAGGAACAATCTCACCCGGGACCAAAACGCCGTCTTCCACACGGCTGGGTTCATAGGCCGTGCCGGGCGCTTCACCGCCGGTGAGCGCCGTATAAATGAGGGCGCCCATCATCAGCACAAAACCCGAAACCAAAAGCGCCGCGACCGGCATCTCATTCCAGGCACCGCCGCTCTCAGCCTTCCGGCGCATCACAAAGGACAAATACATCCAGTAGGTCAGCAAGGGGCCGAACAACAGGATGAAGAGAATTAGAACCCGGCTCATGTTTTACTCACTCTGTCATGCAACGATTTCAGCATTCCCGCTGTCGCACCCCAAATATAATGGTTTTGATACGACAGAGCATAGAAAAAGCGCAACTTGCCCTCCCATTCAAGCGAGTGCTGCTCATAATTCCTGTCGTCAAGTGCGTGCATCAAAGGCACCTCAAAGACATCTGCCACTTCGTGCGTATTGATGTTCAGCTGAAAGCCCGGCTGAATCAATCCAACCACCGGGGTAATCTTGTATCCGGTTCGCGTTTCATAGGTATCAAGAAAACCGGCTATCTCAATCTGATCGGCCGAAACACCGATTTCCTCTTCCGTCTCTCGCAATGCCGTATGAACGTGATCGCGATCTTCCGGATCCACACGTCCACCGGGAAAGCTGATCTGACCTGCGTGGGTCGACATGCTTTCGGCGCGGCGTGTGAACAGAATACTCCACGGCCGTCCCTTAATGAGAGGCACCAAGACCGCGGCGTCACTCAAGGCCTCAGGCCGATCCAGGACATCGGGGTTTAAGTCATAATCGCTTCGGCGCGGCTCGACCGGGCCGGGTGCTTGGAGCAATTGATTCGCCAGCTGATTCAAGATTTGAGATTCCGTCCAATCTGAACTCACTCAAAATCCTCCGTTGACCCCAAGGCAAAAAACGCCCCTGAACTCCAGACGCCAAATTGACGGATCCCGTCTTGCTCGCGCTCAACCCCAAGCTCAACCAGCTGATAAAAGACAGGCCGGTTGATCAAGGCCGCCAAGCCGGCGCGCACCATGACATAGGGTGACGGCTCACCGGATTCAACGGCAATATCCACCCAGATAGGATGGTCTTTGCTTGCCATAACTTGGTCATCGACCTGGGTCCGAAAGCACAAGATCTGATCGGACCCAGAGCCCGTAACACTCAGTTCAACCGCCAAAAACGGAGCGTCCTCGACCTCTATCCCGCATTTCTCAACTGGCGTGACCAAGTAGAATCGGTCATCGTCTTTACGCAGGATGGAGGAAAACAATCGAACCATTGGCTTTCGCCCAATGGGCGAATTTTGATAGTGCCAAGTCCCATCGCGCTTAATGACCATGGGAATTTCGCCGCAGTAGGGAGGATTCCAGAGATGAACTGGTGGCAGATCCGACTTGGTTTCCGCATCTTGTCCCTGGATGGCACGACGCACCTCAGTCAGGCCCTTCAACGGTGCGGCAGACGCCGGGTTCGCGACGTTTTTTTGTCGTTTAGAATTCATGGTGTGTCTCAAGACAATATGTCAACATGTTGTGAACACAATTAAAAGCGAATTTCACTATCCAAACGCCCCGGAGATGTAGACTATAGTGAGCAATATGCAAACACTCGGTGATGTAAACAGTGCCACATCCGTGGACCAAGTTGAGGCTGTTGGCGCAAAATTAGCGACAGTCCGAAGCGCAATCGGGACAGCCATTTTTGGCCAGCAAGAGGTGGTCGACCAATCCCTCATTACACTTCTGGCCGGCGGCCATGGCCTGCTGATCGGCGTACCCGGTTTGGCCAAAACCAAGCTGGTGGAGACGCTCGCCGTCGTGCTGGGGCTTCAACCCAAACGCATCCAATTCACCCCCGATCTGATGCCGACCGACATCGTCGGATCGGAAGTCTTGGAAGAGTCCGCAACAGGGGCCCGCACATTTCGGTTTGTGAAAGGACCGGTTTTTTGCCAACTCCTGATGGCCGACGAGATCAATCGCGCGAGCCCGCGCACACAATCCGCTCTGTTGCAAGCGATGCAAGAGCATCATGTCACCGTTGCAGGTGAGCGTTATGAGCTGCCCAAGCCCTTTCACGTTCTTGCCACACAAAACCCGCTTGAGCAGGAAGGCACCTATCCGCTCCCCGAAGCACAGCTTGACCGCTTCTTGATGCAGATTGATGTACGCTATCCGGATTTAGACGCCGAACGGCAAATGCTGCTCGCCACAACAGGTGGGGAGGAAGAAGCGGTGCCGGTTGTTTTCACCCCCGACCAGTTGGAGTCTGCCCAGCGCTTAGTGCGCAGAATTCCGGTTGGTGAAAAAGTCGTCGATGCCATCTTGAATTTGGTGCGCAGCGCACGACCGGACGAGACACCCCATGATTTCGTCAAATCAAATGTCGCCTGGGGGCCGGGCCCAAGAGCCAGCCAAGCCTTGATGCTGGCTATCCGCGCCAGAGCCTTAATGGACGGCCGGCTAGCACCCTCATTGGACGATGTTGTTGAATTGGCGCCGCCTGTTTTGCGGCATCGTATGGCGCTGAGTTTCACGGCCCGGGCAGAAGGCACCGGACTGGCCGAAATCATTGATCGACTGACGGAAGAGTACAGATAGAAGATGGTGTTGGGCCGCAGTCAACCCGGGGTCTGGACGTCCTATCGTGAGCAGGCGGAAACAATTGCAGCCTCTCTTCCGCCTTTGCTTGTGGAAGCCGAGCGTGTCGCGGCGACCGTGGCCCAAGGTGTCCATGGGCGGCGGAAAGTCGGCGTCGGCGAAACCTTTTGGGAATACCGGCACCACCGTGCTCAGGATCCCATGACAGCCATCGATTGGCGCCAATCGGCTAAGAGCGACAATTTGTATGTTCGCGAAAATGAATGGGAAGCCGCAGAGAGTGTATGGATTTGGCGAGATAACTCGCCCTCCATGCGATACGGATCCGAATTCGCATCGGTAACCAAGCTAGACAGGGCAACAGTTCTTTCTCTCGCGTGTGCATCGTTATTGATCCGCGGCGGCGAACGGATTGCGCGGTTGGAAGCAAATGACCCACCGGCCGCAGGCAAAAGCGCCTTGCGCAGATATGCTGCCGATTTGGTGAATGAGACGACGAGCGGTCAAAGCCTGCCCTCGCTCATCCCTTTGCCTCGTTTTGCACAAGTCGTCATGATCAGCGATTTTCTCACTCCGGCCGCAGACATTGAGATTGTGATGCGCTTTTATGCCTCGGGCGGCATTAAAGGCCATCTGGTGCAAATCTTGGACCCTGCGGAAGAAGATCTTCCGTTTGAAGGGCGCGCCCGTTTCGAAGGCATGGAGGGGGAAAGTGATCTCACCTTTGACCGCATCGAAGCCCTGCGCGACCAATATCGCGGCCGGTTGCACGAACATCGCTCGGCCATTGCCGCAGCTGCACAGCGTTTGGGCTGGTCCTTTATGACTCACCGAACCGACAAACCGCCACAGACAGCACTATTGGCCCTTTATGCGTCTCTCTCCGGAGAAATCGCCAACACCACTTGGAACAGAGTGTGAGGGTGTAAGCGGCCATGCTCGAACTTGGTTTCATCAGTTTTGCAACACCCTGGGTTCTGGGAACACTCATTACCCTGCCGCTGATTTGGTGGCTGTTGCGTGTTACGCCCCCCATCCCCAAAAGAATTCAGTTCCCGGCGATCAACTTTCTTTTTGGATTGGATCAAAACGACAACACATCCGCCCACACACCTTGGTGGATTTTGTTGTTTCGGCTGCTCATTGCGACCATCATCATTCTGGCCCTGGCCGAACCCCTCCTAAACCGATCGCAATCCGACGTAGGCGGCGATGTTGTTGTCTTAGTCATCGACGATGGCTGGGCCAGCACCAGCAATTGGCAGGAACGCCAATCGGCCGTTTCCGGCTTGTTGGAAGAAGCCGCACGGGAAAACAGCCCGGTCGCGTTCATCACCACCGCGCCATCTGCACGCGCGCAATTGGTCAATGGTAGTGTTTCATTATTGACCGCCGATGAGGCCAAAGGTGAGGCGCAAGGCTTAACCCCCAAAGCGTGGAGCCCGGACCGGGCGGCGGCGCGCACTCAGATCGAAGCCCTGACCGAAACCCTCGCCATCGACAACAGATCCGCCCAAGTTTTCTGGTTTAGCGATGGCCTCGATTACGGCGAGCTTGACGGCTTTGCTGCGGCCCTCGATTCGCTCGGTAATGTCACTGTCTTTGCGCCGGAAAATCGCGAGCAATCGCTCGTGTTGATGCCGCCTGAAGGCACGTCGCAAGGTTTCACCGTGTCGGTGCGCAGGGCCAATCAGGCCGCCAAGCCGGACGGCCAGGTTCTGGTCTATGGAGAAGGCAATCGCGTCCTCGGCCTGTCGGATTTCTCATTTGATGCCGGCACCTTGGAAAGCACCGTTGAAATCGCCATGCCTTTAGAATTGCGCAACCGGGCGCGGCGTATCCAAATCGCAGAGCAGCGCTCGGCGGGCGGTATCGCTCTGCTTGACGATCGCTGGCAGCGCCAACTTGTCGGATTGGTGTCGAACACGGAGAACGAAAGTTCGCAGCCGCTCTTGTCGGAACTCTATTATCTTGAAAAGGCGTTGGAGCCCTATACGGAGCTGCGGACAGGATCCATCGAAACGCTGATCCAAGAGGGCGCAACCGTACTCGTATTGGCGGATATCGGCCAGATCGTTGGCACGCAAAAGGATGCCGTCGACGCTTGGGTTTCAAGCGGCGGCTTGCTCATTCGTTTTGCGGGGCCGCGCATGGCCGGACAAACCGATGAATTGCTTCCCGTTGCCATCCGCCAAGGCGGACGGGCCCTGGGCGGTGCATTGTCTTGGAACGAGCCACAGAAGATGAGCGCCTTTGACGAACAGAGTCCCTTTTTCGGTCTTGCGGTGTCGGATGATGTGGCCATTTCAAAACAGGTTTTGGCCGAACCGGACATCACGCTGGATGACAGAACCTGGGCACGGCTGGAAGACGGAACGCCTTTGGTTACGTCGGCGCCTTATGAAGATGGCCGAACGGTCCTGTTTCACATAACAGCCAATCCGGATTGGTCCAATCTGCCATTGTCCGGACTCTATGTTGAAATGATGCAGCGTATTGTCAGTTTGGCCGGCGGTACGACGGCCGCAAGCGGCAATGCCGCAGTGATAGCTGGGGCGTCCACCGCCTCCAGTTATCCGCCCCTGCAGGTTCTGGATGGCTTTGGAGACTTACAAAGTCCGGATGCGACGGTCGAAACCATTATCGGCACGCAGATTTCGGATATCGTACCGGGACCTCAGCATCCGCCGGGATATTACGGAACGAGTGAAAGCGTTTTGGCGGTGAACACCATTGCGGAAGACTTCGCCTTGGAGCCGATTGCGTCTTACCCGAGCAGCTTCACGCAATCGCAAATCACCTCAGGCGAGGCGATGAGTTTTCAACCCCTGCTGCTGACGCTCGCCCTTATCATGGTCTTTATCGACGGTTTGTTGGCCCTCGCCTTGTCCGGACGTTTTAACGCCTTGCGCGTACGGCCAATGGGCGCCACCGTTTCCGCAATTTTTGTTGCCACACTGACGATCGTCACCTTCAACGATGCTGTAGCCCAAGAGGATGCCGACGCATTTGCCATTCTCGCGACTAAGGAAACGCCACTTGCATTTGTTGAAACCGGAAACGCCACAATCGACAACATGAGTCGGGCTGGACTTGTCGGCCTCAGCCGAGCGTTGCGCGACCGAACCGCCATGGAGCCCGCCGAGCCCATGGGCGTGAACATTGAAACCGATGAATTGTCGTTCTTTCCTCTGCTTTATTGGCCGGTGATCGAATCCCAAGCGGCTCTCTCTCCGGAAGCCTTGGCCAAAGTGGATGCCTTCATGAAAAACGGTGGCACCATATTGTTTGATACCCAAGATCATCAGACCGCTATTCCGGGCCGCTCCGGAAATATTACGAACCAAACGCTGACACGGCTATTGGCAGAATTAGACATTCCGCCCCTTGAGCCGGTGCCGGATGAACATGTTTTGACCAAAGCCTTTTATTTGCTTCAGGATTTTCCGGGGCGCTGGTCCGGGGGCCGCTTGTGGGTTGAAGCCGGTCAAGCAGATCTCGGCCCGAACCAACGGCTCAACAATGACGGCGTGTCCGCCATTATCATCGGCAGCAATGACTACGCCGCCGCCTGGGCCGAAGACGCGAACGGACGTCCTATCGCAGCCGTGGTGCCAGGTGGACCGCGCCAACGGGAATTCGCCATCCGGTTTGGCGTCAATCTGGTGATGTATACGCTGACCGGCAATTACAAGGCAGACCAAGTCCACATTCCGGCTCTGCTGGAAAGGTTGGGTCAATAATGGCCTGGGACATCATCTTCGAACCCTTCCTGCCGAATTGGTTTCTGTGGACGGCTCTGGTCTTCGCGTTCGCCTTGACAGCTGCCAGTCTGCTGGTTCGTCAGCGAGGCATGACTTGGCGAGGCCTAACGCTCGGTCTTCTGATCCTAACCCTTGCCAACCCGTCCATCTTGGAAGAGGAGCGCGATCCCATCAATGATGTGGTCGCCATTTTAACGGACCAATCGATCAGTCAAACCATCGGTAACCGGGAAGCCGTCACAGCCCTGGGCCTAGAGCAGCTGAAAAGTAAGCTCGCTGCGGTGGAGTCAGTCGATCTGCGCGAAATCAGTGCAGGACAAATAGAAGCGCAAGCCGGCGACGGCGGCACGCGTTTGTTCACCGCCTTAAAAGACAGTCTGATCGATGTCCCACCGGAGCGATTGGCCGGCGCGGTGATTATCACGGACGGACAAATTCACGACGTGCCCCAGGATTTGCGTGCAATCGGCATCGATGCGCCAGTGCATGTCTTGCTCAGCGGCGAAAAGCAGGAACAAGACCGAAAGCTGACCATTGAAACCGCGCCTCGTTACGGCATTGTCGGAGAGACCATTGCGATCACCGTAAAGGTGGACGACTTCGTCGGCAGTGAGTCAAGTGCGCGCAAAATTGCCGATGTGAGAATCAAAGTTGACGGTGAAGACCGGCTTCAGAAACGCGTGCTCACCGGCTTGCCCACCGAGATCGAACTGGAAGTTGCCCATGGTGGTCAAAACGTTATTGAGGTCGAAGTTTCCGAGGCGGAAAACGAGCTGACGCTGCAAAACAATCGCGCGGTTGTTTTGATCAATGGCATTCGCGACAATTTGCGGGTCTTGCTTGTGTCCGGCGAGCCTCATGCGGGTGAGAGAACGTGGCGCAATTTGCTGAAAGCCGATCCAAGCGTCGACCTTGTCCACTTCACCATCTTGCGCCCTCCCGAAAAGCAAGACGGCACACCGATCGGTGAATTGTCTTTGATCGAATTTCCGACCCGTGAGCTGTTCGATATTAAGCTGCAGGAATTCGACCTCATCATATTTGACAGGTACAAAAGGCGCGGTGTGCTGCCGCAGATCTATTTGGACAATGTGGCACGCTATGTCGAAGGTGGCGGCGCTCTGCTTACGGCAGCAGGTCCTGATTTCTCGACCCCCTACAGCCTATATCGGACGCCCTTGTCGGCCATCCTGCCCGCCCGGCCGACCGGCGAGGTCTTGACCGAAGGCTATAAGCCGCTGGTCACCTCAGCCGGATTGAAGCATCCAGTTACTTCGAGGCTAGCCGGCGTCCCAACCGACCTCGACGACTTGGCCCTTTCTGATCCCGATTGGGGCCGGTGGTTCCGGTTGATTGACACCGAAACTGTCAGTGGGCAGACGATTATGTCCGGCCCATCCGAGCGTCCTCTTTTGGTTCTCGATCGGATCGGTGAAGGCCGGATCGCTCAATTAATGTCGGACCAGGCCTGGCTTTGGACGCGCGGCTATGAGGGCGGCGGACCCCAGGCTGAAATGCTGCGCCGTTTGGCCCATTGGCTCATGAAAGAGCCCGACCTGGAAGAGGAAGATCTGCGGGCAACCGTCAGGGGACAAACCATTGAGATCACACGGCACACCATGTCGGACTTTGCCGGTACTATCACGGTAACCGCGCCCTCCGGCAAAACCGAAACGGTCACGCCGACAGAAACGGAGCCCGGCATTTGGCAGGCGAGTGTCGCGGCTGACGAACTTGGCCTCTATCGTTTGAATGATTTGACACTCACGACGGTGACCGGTGTCGGCCCCCTCAATCCGCTTGAGCTTTCCGATGTTCGCACGACCGAAGATTGGGTCAAGCCTGTTATCGAAGAAAGCGGCGGCGGGGTCTATTGGATCGCCGACGAGGCCTCGCTTGGATCGGCAGATGCGGTTTCCCTGCCCAATGTGCGCTTTGTCCAATCGGGGCGCGATACGGCCGGACGCAATTGGATTGGCTTTGAACGCAATGACCAATACCTTGTCCGGTCGCTCAAACAGACCAGCTTGATGACGGCGGCTCTGGCACTGGCCCTCATTCTCGGCAGCCTTGTTATGGGTTGGTACCGCGAGGGACGCTAACCCTGCCGCGCACTTGCTGCTTGGTTTGCCCCGTCAAATCCCGCCACAGAATGCGAAGCGGATCCACAGGCCCCGGCAGGGAAATCGAGCCCCGTTTGGCCATGGTAAAACCAACACGGGCATAATAGGGCTCATCCCCGACCAAAATGACTGTGCGATGCCCAAGCTGATGACCGATCTCCAATGTCTTTTCCATGAGCTTGATACCGATACCGGCCCCGCGGCGCGCCGGATCAACCGCCAAGGGACCCAAGAGCAAGGCCGCATCATCGCCGATGTCAACGGGCCAGAACCGGACAGAGGCAATAATTGAATTCCGGTCCAGTGCAACAAAGCACATATCTTGAATTGGCTGATTGCCCTCCCGGAGCCGTTCAGCCGCCTTGGCGAAACGCCCTGGACCGAAGGCATGAGTCAACAAAGCGTCGATATCACCTGCATGGTCGGGGCATTCTTTGACATATTGAATTTGAGATTGAGGCACTGCCATGATCTCGTCCTTTGACAAATTTTCAACTGTGATGAAAACAACCCGGGCGGGCCAAAAGAACGAGACGTTGCCATCTCTCAGCTACAGCCACACGCAAGGCGGCACCGGTTTCCCGATACCCCTATAAACGTCGTCGCTGTGCGCTTGTCATAATCATGGGGGGCTCGATACAGCAAAAGCCTTGGAATGTCTAGTCTGGGGCAAATGACCTCACCAAGGGGCTACTTTGCCTTTATGGGTGATCATGAGCCCGGACTGTTCCATGGTGAAATCATCGATCACCGCCACCACGGCTTCACCACTTTCCCGCGGTGTGATCATACCCGGCAATGTCGGCAGACCGCCAAAATTTGTATCAACAAATCCAGGCGAAACAAGGCCGACGATCACATCATCCGCCTTCATTTCATATGCCATAATATGGGTCACCATATTGAGCGCACTCTTGCTGGATTTGTAGAAGTAGGAGTTTCCCCTGCCGGGTCTTGTTTCGGCAATCGACCCTTGAGTGCTGGAAATGTTGATAATCTTTTTTTGTTCGCTCGCTTTGACATTTTCGCTAAACGCCACAGACGTCCGCAACGGGCCCTGGACGTTGACATCCATCACCAAGTCATACGTGTCCCAGTCAAAGTTGCCAAAGGTTTGCTCCTCACGCGCCCCGGGGATCGCCGCATTGTTGATCAGAATATCAATGGGCTGATCTTTATACTTTTCCGCGAGGCTTGCGATCTCCGCTTCATCGGTGACGTCCAATTCCTCGACGACCAGGTTGCTGTTGGCGGCAGCAATCTCATTCAGTTCATCTGCCTTGGAAGGCGTGCGGCATGTGGCAATGACATTCCAACCACGATCTGCATAGACACGCGCTATTTCAAGTCCAATGCCTCGGTTGGAGCCTGTGATCAAGACCGTCGGCTCGTCGGCTGAGGCCGGCAAGGGACTGATCACAAGCAAGAACGTTGCCAGAGCTCCAATACAAGAAAAAAATGTCTTCATCTGCCTTCTCCAAAATACGCCGTGCACATTCTCGGCGTCACTCGCCCTCAAACTCACACAAAGTAATGACAGAAGCCCCCAGCGCTTCCAATCTTGCCCGTCCCCCGAGATCAGGCAAATCCACCACAAACGAACAGGCCACAACATGTCCGCCTGCCCGCTCGATCAACTTGATACCGGCCTCAGCGGTGCCGCCGGTTGCAATTAAATCGTCCACCAAAAGCACTTGCTCACCGGGCACGATGGCATCCACGTGCATTTCCACGTGATCAGTTCCATATTCCAGCTCGTAAGCCTGCTCAATGGTCTCGGAAGGCAGTTTGCCTTTCTTCCGTATCGGAACAAAGCCGACGGACAATTGATGTGCGACGGCGCCCCCCAAAATAAATCCCCGTGCTTCAATACCCGCAACTTTGTCAATCTTGGTTCCCGCATGGGGCAAGACCAATGCATCAACAGCCCGGCGGAATCCGCGGGCATCGCCCAATAAAGTCGTGATGTCGCGAAACATAATGCCGGGTTTGGGATAATCCGGGATGGTTCGAATGACTTGTTTTACATCCATGGTTTGACCTTAAGATTGTGCTGCCGACACCCGTGCGAGGATGGCGCTCAGTTTTTCAGCTATGGCGGGATCGCGCGCGTCAGGCGCCGTGATGATGGCCGTGTCGAGGGCGCGGTCTGCACCGATCGGCGAAGGCTCTCGCTCGGGACCGAGTTTCGGGGCCACACGCTTGATCAACTGACGGGCCTTATCCGCATTGTCCAATAGAACTTTGATCACCGCCGCAACTTCGACATTGTCATGCTCCGGATGCCAGCAATCATAGTCTGTCACCATCGCAACCGTGGCATAGGGCAGTTCCGCCTCCCGGGCCAATTTGGCTTCCGGCATATTGGTCATGCCAATCACATCGCAGCCCCATTGCCGATAGAGGTTGGATTCAGCCAGGGATGAAAATTGAGGGCCCTCCATGGCGAGATATGTCCCGCCTTTGTGGAATGGGATTTCCACTTCGTCGGCCGCCGCCGCCAAAGCGTCTGTGAGGCGGGGGCAAACCGGGTGCGCCATAGAGACATGCGCGACAAATCCAGGGCCAAAGAAACTCTTGTCCCGGGCAAAGGTGCGGTCAACGAATTGATCCACCAGTACGAATGTCCCAGGCGGCAAGTCTTCCCGGAACGAACCGCAGGCGGAAACGGAGATGATGTCAGTGACCCCCGCTCTCTTCATGGCATCTATATTGGCGTGATAATTGATGCTGGTTGGCGAGTGTACATGACCGCGGCCATGCCGGGGCAAGAAGACCATGTCCACATCGCCCAAGGTGCCGAACAGCAGCTCATCGGAAGCCGCCCCCCAGGGTGTCTCAACGCGGCGCCATTCGGCATTCTGCAAACCGTCTATTTCATAGACGCCGCTTCCGCCAATAATTCCTAGGACTGATTGGGGCAAGCTTTGCTCCTCTCTTTCGATCGATTTATGAAGGGGAGTTTAGCGGAGACCTGGGCTGCTACAAGGCGCAGACATCAAAAAAGGCCGCCCATTGGAGGGCGGCCTTTTCTTGCGTCAAACGACGTGAAATCTAATCTTTGGGGACATCCCGCCAGATCTTCTTGTAGGACAGATATAGCAGGACAGTTAGGAGAGCCAGATAGAGCAAAGATGGGATCGCCATGGCTTTGCGCGCCTCCAGCTCCGGTTCAGCTGCCCAGGTCAGAAACTCCACAACATCTCGCGACATTTGGTCCAAGGTCGCCGGCGTGCCGTCCGCATATTCCACCATTTCGTCAAATAGCGGCTGCGACATCGCAATCTGGCGGCCTTCAAAATATGGATTGTACTCCGTGCCGGGCGACAATTTGAAATCCGCCGGTGGATCTGTGTATCCGGTCAAGATCTTGTAGAGGTAGTTCCGACCGTTGGCACGAGCCTTGGTGATCAGCGACAGATCCGGCGGGTAAGCGCCGCCGTTGCTGGCCCGCGCCTCATTATCGTTGCGATAAGGAGAGGGGAAGTAGTCAGACGGACGGCCTGGGCGCTCAAACATGTCGCCAAATTCATCTGGCCCGTCCTCAATGATGAATTCAGCCGCAAGCGCTTTCACTTCATCCTCGGTGAATTCAGGTCCGCCGGGCTGAGACAGATTCCGGAAGGCCACATATTTCATACCATGGCAAGCGGAACAGATCTCGCGATAGATCTGGTAGCCACGTTGAAGAGCCGCCCGATCAAAAGTGCCGAGCGGTCCTGCAAAGCCCCAAGCTTGCGGCTCGGGAGGAAGAGCAGCCGTCGCGCTGTCGCCGGCAGCATGCGCGGGTAGAGCCGAAGCCGTGCCTAGCAAAACAATCGCTGCCAGGCAGGAGTTGAAACGGCGGGTGATGTTTGAAATTTTATTTTCCATTCGTTTCGCGTCCTCTACTCAGCCGGCTGAGCCGCGGGTTGCGCCTGGCCCTCACCCGGTTTCAACACAGGCTTGCTGATACTGTCCGGTACATTTTTAGGTGTTTCCAGCACACCCAAGAGCGGCAGGATGACCCAGAAAAAGGCAAGGTAATAGAGCGTCGAGACCTTGGCGATGACCAAAGGAATGCCCTCGGCAGGTTGCGATCCGGCATAGCCCAAGCCAAGACAAGCAAGAATGAAAATAAAGAAGAATTGCTTGAAGAGGGGACGATACCGTCCGGAACGCACTTTCGACGTATCCAGCCAAGGCAGAACGAACAGCGTGATGATGGAGAAAGCCATCACAATGACGCCGCCCAATTTTGCCGGAATGAACAGGAAGTCAAAATCGACCGCCCGCAGGATCGCATAGAACGGCAACAGGTACCATTCGGGCACGATGTGGGCCGGTGTGGTCAAGAAATCCGCCGGGATGTAATTGTCCGCATGCCCCAAGACGTTGGGCGCATAGAACACAAACAAGGCAAAGAAGATGGCAAAGACGGAGAGCGCAAAGGCATCCTTCACCGTGTAATAGGGGTGGAAAGGAATGGTGTCCTGCGGCCCTTTAACGTCAATACCTTTGGGATTGTTGTTGCCCGGCACATGCAAAGCCCAAACATGCAGCACGACCACGCCCAAAATCAAAAATGGGATTAGATAGTGCAGGCTGAAGAAACGGTTCAGCGTCGCATTGTCGACAGCAAATCCGCCCCACAGCCAATCACGGATCGGCTCGCCGATAATGGGAATGGCGCCAAACAGGTTGGTGATCACGGTGGCACCCCAGAAGCTCATTTGGCCCCAAGGCAGGACATAACCCATGAAGGCGGCGGCCATCATCAGCAGGAAGATAACAACGCCCAAGATCCACAACACTTCGCGCGGATTCTTGTAGGAGCCGAAATACAGTCCACGGAAGATATGAATGTAAACGGCGAGGAAGAACATGGAAGCGCCGTTGGCGTGAATATAGCGGATCAGCCAACCGTAATTCACGTCGCGCATGATATGCTCAACGCTGGCGAAAGCGTAATCAACGTGCGGCGTATAGTGCATCGCGAGAACCACACCGGTCACGATTTGCACCATCAAACAGAATGTCAGGATGCCGCCGAAGGTCCAGAAGTAATTCAGATTCTTCGGCGTCGGAAAGTCGATGAAGGAATCATGAGCCAGCCGCAAAATCGGCAAGCGTTCATCAAGCCACTTGGTAAAGCCGTTGGTCGGGCTATAAGTCGATTCATGTGCCATTGTTCAACCGCCCCCTAGCCGATCACAATTTTTGTTTCTTCGGTGAATTGATACGGCGGCACGGGAAGATTGTCAGGTGCCGGACCCTTACGGATGCGGCCTGAATCATCATAGTGCGAACCGTGGCAAGGGCAGAACCAGCCGCCATACTCACCGCCTTGATTGTTTTCCGGATCGTCTAAGGGAATACAGCCCAAATGGGTGCAAACACCGACAACCACCAGCCACTTCGGTTGTTCAGCACGATCAGAGTCGGCTTCCGGATCGGGAAGTGCTTCAACATCTACAGCTTCAGCCGCTTCGATTTGCGCAGGCGTCCGATGCCGGATGTAAACAGGCTTTTTCTGCCAAACGACTTTAATGGTTTGACCTTCTTCAACCGGAGAGAGATCTACCTCTGTAGTCGACAACGCCCTGACATTAGCGGCGGCATTCATCTGATCGATAAACGGCCAGGCCACCATTGCGGCGCCCACACCCGCTGCTGCTGTCGTTGCTATGTAGAGAAAATCGCGGCGATTTGGATCCTCGCCGTCTGTCCCAGGCACATATGATTCGGCCATGCCTATTCCTTTTGCCTATTTGGTCTGAACTCGCCACCCTCGACCCGCCGAGTCGCGACGCCGATAATTGCGCGCTTTATTGCAATTACGAAGCGTTCTGTCTAGTAGGCTTAGACTTGCGTCATGATGCCGCATCGGGCAGATCTTGGGCATTTTCAGCGTAAATGTCACCGGGAGTTGCACACGGATATGAGACTTGCCCTGTTCCAGCCGGACATCCCTCAGAATACCGGCGCCATGCTGCGGCTATCGGCATGTTTGGGCGTCGGCGTCGACATTATTGAACCCTGCGGCTTTCCGTTTTCGCATAAGGGCCTCAAGCGCTCCGGCATGGATTATCTCGATCACGTGGACCTGATCCAGCATAGCGGCTGGTCGGCCTTTGAGGCGGAGGCCGAAGAAAAACGCCGACGACTGATTCTTTTGACCACCCAGGCCGCCACCCCCTACACCGACCTCAGATACCGACAGGAGGACATCATTCTGGTCGGCCGGGAGAGTGCCGGCGTCCCGCAGGACGTCCATAATCGGGCCGACCAGAGAGTTTTGATTCCTATGGCGCCCCGCACCCGGTCATTGAATGTCGCCATGTCGGCGGCGATCGTCTTGTCGGAAGCGTTGAGACAAACTGAGAGCTTCCCGAAGGGGGCTTGAACTGGCGCCATCGGCAAAACGTATAAAAAATGAGCGTCTGAGGTTTTTGATCTTCGCTCTGGTCTTATTTATAACCATGACGATTTCGTTCAAAAGGCGTGTTCCGAATGTTGATACTTATTTCTCCGGCAAAAAATCTGAACTTTGATCCATTGGACAAGGATTTAGAGGCCACACAACCGGCATTCCTGAAAGAGACAAGGCAGCTCGCCAAAACGGCCAAGGCGCTTAGCAAAGGCCAGCTCAAGCGATTGATGAATTTGAGCGACAAGCTGACGGATCTGAATTACGAGCGGTTCCAAGCTTTCAAAACACCTTTCACTATTGACAATGCCAAGCCGGCCGCCCTTGCCTTTGCCGGCGATGTTTATCAAGGCCTGGAAGCCTCGACCATGAAATCTGCAGATCTTGATTGGGCTCAGGATCATTTGCGGATCCTGTCAGGTCTCTATGGCTTGTTGCGCCCCCTCGATCTCATTCAGCCCTATCGACTGGAAATGGGCCGCCCGCTGAAGACGGAGAAAGCCGATAATCTCTATGGTTTTTGGCAAGACAAACTGACCCGCCAGGTGAATAAAGACCTCAACGGCTCCCAGACGCTTGTGAACCTGGCCTCCAATGAGTATTTCGGCGCGATTGATCCGGCCAAGGTAAAAGGCGATATCATCACGCCGCAATTTAAGGAAATTCGCGACGGCAAAGCCCGTTTCATCAGCTTTACGGCCAAAAAAGCCCGCGGCACCATGGCACGCTACATTATCGATAAGCGCATCGACGATCCGGAAGAGCTGAAAGGCTTCAAACGGGACGGCTATCGGTTCAACAAGAGCTTGTCCAAGGGGAATAACTGGGTTTTCACCCGGACGCCGCCAGCCGCCTAAGACGAGCCGGACGGCCGTCGATTTGTCTGCAGAACCGCTTGAGTTTTGCGGCTTCATAAGGTAATCAACGCGCCAGATTTCAATGGAGCTGACGCCTTTGGCGCCCGCGGGTTCTCATTCGCTGGCGCTCGTTTTATTTTAGGCTTTCAGAACAAGGACTTAGGAGTTTTCGGGCGATGACCGAGACATTAGCAGCACAAGCCCGCGCGCGATCCGGCACCGGCGGTGCCCGTGCCGTACGGCGCGACGGCCTCTTGCCGGGCATTATCTATGGCGAAGGCAAAGACCCTCAACCGATCAAACTGGACCCGATCGATATGCTCAAAGCCTATCGGCGCCCAGGCTTTATGTCTTCCATCATCGATCTGGAAATTGACGGCAAAGCGGAAAAAGCCCTGCCGCGGGATGTGCAAACCCATCCGGTGAAAGATCACATCATTCATGTCGACTTTATGCGCGTAGGACCGAAGACACGGGTGACCGTGAATGTACCGGTTCACTTCACCAACGAAGACGACAGTACGGGCCTCAGCCGCGGCGGCGTGTTGAACGTGGTGCGCCATGACGTGGAATTGAGCTGCCCCGCCATGGATATTCCCGAATTCATCGAGGGCGATTTGGCCGGTCTCGATATCGGGGATTCGGTGAAAATTTCTGCCATCTCATTGCCCGATGGCGTAAAGCCGACGATCACGGATCGCGACTTTACCATCGCAACCATCGCGGCGCCGACAGTGATGGCCGCCGAAACGGAAGAGTCTGAAGAAGGCGAAGCCCCGGCCGAGGCAGCGGAAAGCACCGAAGCGGAAGAAAGCTCGGAAGAGAGCGAAGGCTAATCGCCCAAAGGCAGACGCGCCCAATTCATTTGTGAGGCCCGGCCATGATACTGTTGGTGGGTCTGGGCAATCCCGGGCCGAAATACGAAAACCATCGCCACAATATCGGCTTCATGGTGGTCGACGAAATCGCCGACCGCTGGAATTTTGGACCTGAACGCCCAAAATTCCAAGGGCTGGTGCGTGAAGGCACCCTCGAGACGCCTGAGGGTCCGGTCAAAGCGCTGGTTCTCAAACCAACAACCTATATGAATGAATCCGGCCGCGCCGTCGGCGAAGCCATCCGGTTTTACAAAATTGATTTGAGCCAGGTCGTTGTGTTTTACGACGAGCTGGATCTCGCCCCGGGAAAAGTCCGTGTACGGACCGGGGGTGGATTGGCGGGCCACAACGGCATGCGGTCCTTAAAGGCACATATCGGTAACGAGTTTCGCCGCGTGCGATTGGGCATTGGCCATCCTGGTCACAAAGACGCCGTCACCCGGCATGTACTTGGCGATTTTTCGAAAGCCGATCAGACTTGGCTTTATCCCCTCATTGTCGCTTTGGGCGAAGCGGCGCCGTTGCTGGCCGCGGGGGATGATGCCTCCTACATGAACAAAGTTTTTCTTCTGACCCATCCCGAGGAAGAGTCGGGCAAAAAGAATAGTGGGCCGGACAAAAAGAACGATAGGACGGAGTAACATCCATGGGGTTCAAAAGCGGCATTGTTGGCTTACCGAATGTGGGCAAGTCGACACTTTTTAATGCACTCACCCAAACCGCCGCGGCGCAGGCGGAGAATTATCCCTTTTGCACCATTGAGCCCAATATCGGCGAGGTGGCAGTTCCGGACCCGCGCCTGTTCACATTGTCAGGCATCGCAGAGTCAAAAGAGACCATTCCCACGCGGCTCACTTTTGCCGATATTGCCGGCCTGGTGCGCGGCGCCTCCAAAGGCGAAGGCCTCGGCAACCAGTTTTTGGCCCATATTCGCGAAGTTGACGCCATCATCTATGTGCTGCGCTGCTTTGAGGATGACGACATCACTCATGTGGAAGGCAACATCAATCCCTTGGCCGATGCAGAGACCGTGGAAACCGAATTGATGCTGGCGGATATGGAAAGTTTGGAAAACCGCATTGGCGGCCTAGAGCGCAAAGCCAAAGGCACAGACAAAGATGCCAAGGACGCCAAAAAAGCCATCGAGCTGTGCCAACAAGCCTTAGCGCTTTTGCAAGAGGGCAAACCAGCTCGCCTGCTTGACGTGAAAGATGACGACAAAAAGATCTTCACCGGGCTGCAGCTGCTCACAGGGAAACCGGTTCTCTATGTCTGCAACGTCGACGAAGGCTCCGCCGCGACCGGCAATCAATTTTCCAAACAAGTTGAGGATCTGGCCGCGAAGGAAGGGGCCGGTGCGGTTGTGATTTCCGCCAAAATCGAATCGGAGCTTTCGCAACTCGATGCCGAGGAAGCAAAAGAATATCTGGCGGAGCTTGGTCTTGAAGAACCTGGACTTAATCGCTTGATCCGGGCCGGCTACGATCTTTTGGGGCTGATCACCTATTTCACCTCAGGGCCAAAAGAGACCCGGGCTTGGACAGTGGTTGAAGGCACCAGCGCGCCCAAAGCCGCCGGCGTTATCCACACGGATTTTGAAAAAGGTTTCATCCGTGCAGAAACTATAAGCTATGACGATTATGTCGCAAATGACGGCGAGACCGGCGCCAAAGAGGCTGGCAAGATGCGGCTGGAAGGCAAAGACTATATCGTCAAAGACGGCGACGTGATGCATTTCCGCTTTGCCAATTGATCAGCAATCGCCGCGCAGAAAATCTGCTTCGAACAAGGGCAAACTAAGATTCAACAAACCTCACCCTAGAAAAAACTGAGTCCTATCTCAGCCCTCAAACCGACAACCACAGCATCATCCAGTGTCGGGTCCGTACCGGGATTGATGACATATTGTACGTTCGGTTGCAGCGCCAGCCACGGCGTTACTTGGGCTCGATAGGTCAGCTCCAGATTGGTCTCACGACTCTCCGTAAAACTTCCCCCTGCGGCCAAGGCCCGCTTATAGGGCGATCCGTTTTCCGCCGAGGCAATCGCAAATCCAAGCTGATCTTCGTCACGGCCAGGGATGAGACCGGTGTACACCGCGCCCAAGCCCAAATAACTTTTGAACTGATTAACATCATCTTCGGCGGTGCCATAACGGGCGAAAATCGACAGACCCTGATCGGGGTCGGCCGCCTCACTAAAAACCTTTTGTTCGGCCAAAAAATAGAAACCGTCATTGCCGTCCTGTTGCAGGGGCATCCCTTGTCCATCGGTCTGCGTCAAATGATCAAAGTCACCTGAATAAGCCCAATAGCCACCGACCACCTTCGTGCCATTCTTCTCATAACTGGCTTCAAAGACAGACAACACACCCTCATCTTCACTCAAATCAATTGTTGTTCTGGAAGGTCGGTCCGGATCGCCCGGCACCGCATCCAGCACAGCCGCTTTTAGAGTGATTTCTTCGGTTGCCTTCCATGCCGCCCGAAAGGCAAGGGACGTGATCGGGAAAATCGACGGCCCGTTCTCTCCTGTCTGAGCAATTTCCGCGCCGATACCGTGCGAACTGTTGATAAAGAGTGAGCCCGTGTCATTCGCGTCAAATTCCGAATTGAGATCGTATAAGCCGAGCAATAGGGAGAGTTTGTCGTCGAACAGGTTTTGTTGGTACCAGAGTTCGTAAAGGCGGAGTGCATAAGGCGCATCAATATTGCTGACGACTTGAGCATCGCCGACAACGTCCTCACTAAACCCCACACCATTGTTGAGCAGACCATATGCAAAAAAGGTCCCACCGGTGAGGCCAAAAACTTCCTCCGTGTCGACCGTCAATTGCAAATCCAAGTTATCGAGATATCGGCTATCTCTGCGAAGGCCGCCCTTCGTGTTCTGCCATATTTCGCCGGTGTAGATGACATCGAGTGTCACACCGGGTGTACAGGTTATGATCGCCGAACATTCGTCGTCCTCGGCCATCGTCTTGCTTGCCGTCATGCAAAGCACGACTCCGCCCAAGGCGATAATCTTCCATGTATTCAATTGGGTATCCCTCCCCTATCTCCCCCATGACATTAGTTCTTCCGATCAAGCTTTGTCCAGTCGGCGTCTGATTGCAGATCATAAGGTGAATTGAGATGCGTCCGTTTCCATTGAAACAGAGTGTCTAAAAGAAACCACATTGTGGTCCCGGGCTCGGCACAATCCCGGATCATCTTGCTGCCATCCAAACTCCAAGGGATGGGAGAGTTCCATGTTTAGTTCCGACAACACATTTGCGGCCGAAACCCGCGATCGATCCAAACTCATGACTTTTTTCATGTCCGGCGTCGCCCTCGGCGCGCTTGTCATGCTGTCCGCATGCGAACCGCGCACGGAAACCACCGACAATGAAGGAAATGGCGAGACGGACACCACCGTCACCCGCACGGACGAAGGCAAGGGCATTGTGATCGACGGGGTCGAAATGGCGACCGAAGAAGACATGGCGGCTGCCGAACCCATGCCGCAGTCTGCTGATTTTTGGGGCATGACCTCAAAATCCAGACCCCAAATGGCGGTGGGCGGTATTCAAATGCCGCCGCAGCCCATGCCCGGCGACATCAACCGGGACAGGTTTGAAGATTTTGAACAAAATCCGGTCAAGCTGGTAAGTGAAGATCCGATTTCGACCTTCAGTGTCGATGTGGATACGACTTCATACTCCGTGATGAGAAAGAGTCTGAATTTGGGCTCCCTACCCGCGCGGGATTCCGTGCGTGTCGAAGAAATGATCAATTACTTCGACTACGATTACGAACTCCCTGAGTCCAAATCAGCGCCGTTCAAAATTAATACCCATCTTTACGGCACACCTTGGAACACCGGTACCCAGCTTTTGCATGTGGGCATCAAAGGCTATGACATCGTGCCGGAGACCCGGCCGGACTCAAATCTGGTGCTCCTTTTGGATGTCTCCGGCTCCATGAATGATCAGGACAAACTGCCGCTCCTTAAAAGCGCCATGAAAATGCTGGTCAAAGAAATGGGCGAAGACGACACGATCTCCATCGTCGTTTATGCAGGCGCCGCCGGCACGGTGCTGGAGCCGACCAAAGGCTCTGAAAGCGCCAAGATTTTGGCCGCCCTTGATCGGCTAAGCGCCGGCGGATCCACAGCCGGCGGCGAAGGTATTCGTCAAGCTTACGCCTTGGCGGAGCAAAACTTCAAAGAAGATGCGGTCAACCGGGTGATCTTGGCAACCGACGGTGACTTTAACGTCGGCATCAATGATCCGGAGCGGCTCGAAGACTTTGTCGCCGAAAAACGCGACACCGGCGTTTTCCTGACCGTGCTGGGCTTCGGCCGCGGCAATTACAATGATGTGCTGATGCAAAAGCTGGCACAATCGGGTAACGGCAACGCGGCCTATATCGACAGTATCAAAGAAGCCCGCAAGGTGTTGGTGGATGAGATGAACAGCACTTTGTTCACCATTGCCAAAGACGTCAAAATCCAAGTGGAGTTCAACCCGGCGCAAATCGCCGAATATCGCCTGATCGGCTATGAAACGCGCATGCTCAATCGCGAAGACTTTAACAATGACAAAGTGGATGCGGGCGATATCGGCAGCGGTCATAGCGTCACGGCGCTTTACGAAATCGTCCCCGTGGGCAGTGATGCGCAATTGAATGAACCGCTGCGTTATGGCAGCCAAAATGAACCGGTGGCCAATGCGCAAGAAGGTGAAGTTGCCTTTGTCCGTGTCCGGTACAAACTGCCCGACGAAGACAGCAGCAAATTGATCGAAGCCCCGATCATGTCGGCCGATGCGCGCCGGATTGTTGACAACACGCCGGAAGATGTCCGCTTTGCGACAGCGGTGGCGGCCTTTGGCCAGAAACTGAAGGGCGGAAAGTATATCGACGATATGCGTTATGGAGACATTCTGTCCCTCGCCCAAGGCGGAAAGGGCGATGATCCTTTCGGATACCGCGCTGAGTTCATTCAGTTGGTGCGTCTCGCCGAATCGGCCGACGCCATGCCGGCGCTCGAACAAGTGGGCGGGTCGGTGACCCAGTAGAGACGAATGTGTTGCGCAGTTGGGGATATGGGGCGATGCGCCTTGAAGCGTCGCCCCACTCCGCCCGGCCGGTTGCCCGTCTCTTTTGTGAACAGGGAATATTGTCCCAGAAACAAGCAATAACCTGATTGATGGTTAATGCCCTCTTCCAAAAGTCTGGGAATCCGGCCATTCTACTGGTTAATATAACGGGCCTGTTTCTTGCGAATGACCATGGACACAAGAAACTAAACCTGGACGAACGACATGAAAAAGATCGCATTTTTAGCAGCCCTCCTTGCCAGTCAAAGCGCCATGGCGGAACCGGCACATCTGACTTACGAAAAACTGATCGACTGCGTTGAGCTGTCTTTGACCCTTGACGATATGCTGCGGGAAATTCAAGTCCAGGAAGGACTAGACGGTCTGCAAGTTTCGAACACGCCCAAACGTCAAATGACCACACGCGATAAATTCAACGATACGGCCAACAGATTCAATGCGCAGTGCAGCTATACAACCTATTCGCAGAATGAATTGGCCATGATCTGCACCAATGAGCCCTACGACACATCCATGTTCTGCAAGACCATGGCGTGGTAGCCGGCTCCTCAATCTTGTAACAGCTTGAAACTTCTGTCAGGCTGATCCGATATTGCGTTTGGCAATGGAGGGTCGGCCTGATGCATTCTTGTTTCAAAAAAACACGAATTCTCTGCGTCATTCTTCTGGGCCTTGTGCCCGCGGCAACCACCGCTCAAGCCCTTGACCGCCTCCGGCCAAGTAACCCCCAGCTGACATCCGATGACCTTTCCACCGTGACGCAAATCATGGCGGATTATGTCGATCAAGACAAATTGGCCGGCATTTCGACCCTTGTCGAACATCAAGGTGACATCGTCTATTTCGAATCTGCCGGCTATGCGGACCGGGAACGTCAAACGCCGTTCACTATGGACACGATCTACCGGCTTCATTCCATGACCAAACCGCTGACCGCAGTGGCCGCCATGATCCTCTATGAGGAAGGCAAAATTGACCTCGACGATCCGGTCTCGAAATACATTCCCGCCTTTGCAGATCTTAAAGTACATGTTTCCGGCCGTGGAGAGGCCATGATCACCGAGGAATTGGAGCGGCCCATGACCGTTAGAGACGTTCTCACCCATCAATCGGGGTTGAGCTATTCCTTCTTCGGCCCGAGCCCGATCCATGACCTGTATATTGCCGCAGGCATGAAGGATTACGGTGAGCGTAAACCAAGATATACGCTGGCCGACATGATGGACCGCCTCAGTGAAATTCCGCTCGTCTTCCAGCCCGGCAAACGCTGGCAATATTCCTATTCCACCGATGTGATGAGCCGGGTGGTTGAGGTCGCCTCGGGACAGAATTTCGATGGTTTCATCCGCTCACGGATCACAGGACCATTGGAGATGGAAGATACGGACTTTATGGTGCCGGCAGATAAAGCCCGCCGTTTGGCGGCATCCTACGGCCCGGCCAAAGGCGGCGGTTTAGAATTGATCGATGACCCGGCGACCAGCGATTATCTGCAACCGGCGATCATGACCGGCGGCGGAACCGGTTTGGCCGGCTCCATGCGGGATTATTTGACTTTCAGCCGCATGCTCTTGGCCGGCGGCACCTGGGAGGGGACCCAGATATTGTCGCGGCGTAGTGTTGAGGCGATCACCAGCGACCAAATCTATCGTGATCAAGGCTCAAGATTTATCTCCGGCTTGGGCTTTGGCCTCGCCATGCAAGTGGTGCTGGATGATGGAGCTGCGGGCCAAATCGCGGGCTCCAAAAGCGAGTTTTCCTGGGGCGGCTCCTCCAACACCAACTTTTGGATCAATCCGGAGCAAGAGCTGATCATCATCGTCATGGCCCAATTTCGCCCGGTCCGCATACATAATTTTGCCAACGAAATACGCCAAACTGTGTATGACAGGTTGACGGATTGACTGCAGCCCGCCGTACTGAGAATTGATTTGAGCACTCGAGTTTAAGGACACGCCCATGGAACTTATCGTCCCCATCTTGATCGGCGGAGTGGCCGGCTATCTTGCCTCACGCATTATGAAAGGCGGCAACCGGTTTGGGCTGATTGGCTATATCCTCTTGGGGATTGCAGGCGGCATCGTTGGCAATTTCCTGTTCGGACTTGTGGGTTTTGTCATAGCCGGCATTTTGGGAACGATCGTCACACCGATGGCAGGCGCCATTGTCTTGATTTGGCTGGCCCGCATGATCGCCAAATAGCCGGCATGCATCCATCTGATGATTTGCTTTGGGCTCTCAGGCGAATCATGAATGATGCGCCATGGGCCAAGCACTCAAAAAGCAAGAACGCATTGCGCAAAACCATGCCTTCAAGCGCCAATCGGTCTTGGAAGCGGCAAGGCGAGTTGTGGCACGCGACGGCGCGAACGGCCTCACCATACGTGCCGTCGCCGCAGAAGCCGGCTACACGCCCGGGGCCGTCTATTCTTATTTCGATACGCGAGATGAATTGGCGCTGGAATTATTGGGGCAAGATCTGTCTCAGCTCGCAAAACAGATGAAATCAAAAGGCGATATGAAGTCGCTTCTTCTGACGGCGGTCTCATCGCTTCAAGATCAAGACGCCATCGGCCCGCATGCGCCGGCCCTCATGGATACGCAAGCCAATCGGACCGATAGCGAGTCCGGCAGGCTGGTCACCGGACGCCTGATTCAATGTCTAAAGGCGATCTCGGACCATATGGCGACGGACGGACGCGGCTCATCCGATACAGACAAGGACACCCTTGTCTTGGCGGCCGCATGTATCGGGCTGGCCGCGTTCCAAAAGTCCGGGCGCTTAGAGCTGCTGGGATATTCACCGGACGATTTGGTGGCGCATTTGCTCGCCAATCTGATGGACTAGACGGTCCGACCGATCTCCCCATTTCTCCTCCCCTAGGTGCTGATACGGCTGCCTTTTCGCTCCTCGCGAGAGAGTTATGAAGCCAATTAGAAAAATAGATTATTAAAATCAGTTATTTAGCCCAAATATTACTATTTTCTTGAAAATATCTACTATTTATACTATTTTCTATAGAATGGAGGTTGGGCATGAAAGACTACCGCACCGTCGCGATTGATCTGGATATTCACAAGGCCATCGAGGCCGAACGGAAAACCTTTGCCGAAACACGGAACGATATACTGCGGCGTCTGCTCGGGCTGCCGGCGGCCGCAGAGCCCTATCGCGCGGATAATGACGGGCTGACCACAGACATGCCCGGCCCAGGCTGCTGGAGCGGGAAAGGCACCGTACTTCCCGCGGGAACGGATCTGCGTATGGTCTATAACGGCGAAACCTATATCGCCGTCATCGATGACGGCAGTTGGTTGATCGACGGCGAACGTCATTCCAGTCCGTCAGGCGCAGCCTCCGCGGTCGCGCGCACACGCAACGGCAAACGCGTCAATTTGGATGGTTGGGAATATTGGCACTACCGTATTCCGGGCACGGATGAATGGCGGACGCTTAAGTCATTGAAAGAATCAAAACGGGCATGAGACCCAAATTGATTTGGGCTGGTGAAGGAGGAAACAAACAAGGGAGACAAAAATGAAATATGTTCAGCAAACGATGGCACCGGATGAAGTCATCATCGCTGTGGCGCATTTCCCGGCCGTCTATGATTTGATCTCACTGTTTTGGCTACTGTCCATCATCGGAATTCCTGTCTTTCTTGAACGTGTGATCCGCAAATCCACCACAGAGTTGGCGGTCACCAGCAAACGTTTTGTCTTCAAGCGCGGATTCATTTCTCGGGTTACCGATGAGTTCACGACCAACCGCATTCAACACGTGAAGGTGAAACAGAGCTTTTGGGGCAGATTGTTCAATTATGGGCGCGTGCAGATTAAGGGCGCTGACTTTGGCGAGTTGAACCTACCGTTGATTGCTAACCCGACGCGCTTTCGCCGGGCCCTGATCTTGTCGGCGGACGACACCAACCCTGAAATAGAGGTCAAATTCGCCGCCGAAGATCTCGTTTAATCAAGCCATCGCGGACAGCGCGGTCGCAAGCGCATCCGGACGCTCCATGGGCAAAAAGTGACTCGTACCAGGCACGGTTTCGACGATCGTTTGGGGTAAGATGCGCTTCAGCCTATCAGCCATCATAGGAAACACCGTTGATCCGCGCTCGGCCCGCAAGACATGAATGGGAAAACGCGCCCGATGGGCATGTTTCCAAATGTCATTATCTTGGGTTTGGTAAGTGGCCACTTCCCAGGCGCGGTCGCAGGCCAGCTCAACATAGCCGTCCGGATGATCGCGAAACCCGCCGTCCACATAGTCACGCAAAATAGAATCGGGCCACGTCTTAAACGCGCCGCGCCCGTGATAATTCCAAAAGGCCGCCTCCCGATCATCAAATCGTGTTTTGCGTTCGGCGGCGCGGCGCACCAACGGCACCAATCGACGGGTGAGCCCGACGGAATGTCCCCAGGACATGATTTTGCCGATGGACCGGCGAAGCAGAACCGGCTCCGCCAGCAAAAGTCCGGCCGTCCGCTCAGGACGCCGTTGCCCGGCCAAAAAATTGATGACGCCACCGAGAGAGTGGCCGGCGAGTACATAGCTTTCCTCGCCGAACGAATCCAAAAAAGCCAGGACATCATCCAAATAGATGTGCCAGTTCTTGAGGGCTTCGACCGGCGCCGGCAAAGTCGATTGCCCATGTCCGCGAAGGTCGAGCAGGATCACACGATAATCCTGCGCGGCGCCCTCAAAGACCTTGGAATAAGTGAGCCCGTGAAAGCCATTGGCATGAGCAAAAACCAGAACAGGCGCCGATGGTCCGGCCGTTTCGCAGAGGAGATAAGACATGGCGCCGCCGCGATCCGGCAAAGGCATGTCATGCCGGTGCCAATCCACTTGCGGCCGCTGCAATTTCGTCTCGGCCATCTCCGCGGTCGCCATCCTCACCAAGTTTATGTCGAAGCTCTCTATGCCGCCTTTGGATTAAAGCGGTCATAGAAGCTCTCATTGCGCTGTGCCATTTCCATCAACAAAGGACTAGGTTGAAATCTCTTGCCGTGTTTGGCTGCCAAACGCTCGCATTCGTCGACGAATTTCCGGACCGATACCGTATCAATCAGAGAGAGCGGACCGCCGGTGTAAGGCGCAAATCCCCATCCGAAGATGGCGCCGACATCGGCATCGCGCACATCCTGCAAGACTTGTTCTTCAAAACACCGCGCTGTTTCCAACGCCTGAATATACAGAAGGCGTGTTTTCAATTCTTCGACGTCGGGCTGGGTGTCCGCCTCTTCAAAAATCTCGGTAAGACCGGGCCATATGCGTTTTTGGCCGTTTTCCGGATAATCGTAGAATCCCTTGCCGCCATTCTTACCTTTCCGGTCAAACTTTTTGACCATCAATTCCATGACGTCATAGGCAGGCGGCTCTTCAAACGCCTCACCCAAATCTTCCTTGGTTTGTTTCATGATTTTGTAGCCCAACTCAATTTGGACTTCGTCGGTCATCGCCAAAGGCGGCACCGGCATACCGGTCGCCCGTCCTGCATTTTCAATCAACGCCGGCCTTACACCTTCCTTCAACATGGCGATGCCTTCATTGATATAGGTGGAGAAACAACGGGAGGTATAGAAGCCCCGACTATCATTGACGACAATGGGCGTTTTGCGGATCTGCCGCACATAATCCAGTGCCACGGCCAAGGCCTGATCATTTGTCTTCTCGCCTTTAATGATCTCCACCAAAGGCATCTTGTCGACGGGCGAGAAGAAGTGGATGCCGATAAACTGATCCGGACGGTCACTGCGGGTCGCTAAACCGGTGATCGGCAAGGTCGACGTATTCGAAGCAAATATAGAGTCTTTCGGGATCACAGCCTCGGCTTGTGCCGTGACAATGGCCTTCACTTCACGGTCTTCAATAACCGCTTCGATGACCAGATCTGCCCCTTCAAGATGGGCGTAGTCAGTGGTGGCGAGGATGCGGCCTAAGATCTCCTGCTTTTTTTCTTCCGTATCGCGTCCGCGGCTGATGCGCTTATCCATCACCTTGGTCGTGTAGTCGCGACCGAGATCTGCGGTTTCTTGATTAATGTCGATCAAGACAACCTCAATACCTGCGCGCGCCGAGACATAGGCAATGCCCGCCCCCATCATGCCGGCGCCCAGTATGCCGAGCTTCTTCACCTGGGTGGGCCCGACTTCTTTTGGACGCCGCGCGCCCTTACCGAGCTCTTGGCTTGACACAAAGAGCGAGCGCACCATGTTCCGTGCTTCCGGTGTCATCAGAGTCTTGAAGAAATATTTGCTTTCAATGCGCAATGCCGTGTCGAATGGCACGAGTAGCCCTTCATAGACCGCCTGAATAATGTTTTGCTGCGCTGGATAATTGCCGAAGGTCTTTGCGTGCAACATCGCATTGCCGACAATAAAGTTCTGGGTGCCTTTGGGATGATGCGGCCCGCCGCCGGGAATCCGGAAACCGTCTTTGTCCCATGGCTGCTTGGACTCGCCGCCCTCTTTCACCCAGCCTTTGGCCTCGTTGATCACCTCGCCGGCCGGCACGACTTTGTGCACCAATCCAGCCGCAGCCGCCGCGGCGGGCTTCATTTCTTTTCCCTCCAGCATCAGAGGGCCCGCATTTGCCACACCGAGGAGCCGTGGCACGCGCTGCGTTCCGCCGGCGCCGGGCATCAAGCCGACCTTGGCCTCCGGCAACCCCAATTTGGCTTTCGGATTGTCCGCAGCCACCCGGTAGTGACACGCCAAGGTCACCTCCAAACCACCGCCCAGTGCGGTTCCGTTGATGGCCGCCGCGACCGGCTTGCCGCAGGTTTCAAGTTCCCGTAGCACCCGATTAAGCTCAAACACTTGATCGAAGGCACTTGACGGATCGGCACCGGCATTGGCCGCCGCGGCAAATAGGCTTTCACCCATCTCTTCCAAATCCGCGCCGGCGCAAAAGGCATCTTTCCCGCTGGTCACGACAATGCCTTTGACGGCATCGTCAGACGATAATTGGTCCGTCCACTGCGCAATCTCGGCCAAAGCCGATTGATTGATCACATTCATCGACCGGTCGGGCATATCCCAGGTCACCAAAGCGACGCCGTCGGAATCAATATCAATGGAAAAGTTTTTCATCAGACTGGCTCCTCTTAGACGCGCTCAATAATGGTTGCTGTGCCCATACCTGCACCGACACATAACAGCGCCATAGCCGTATTGAGATCCCTGCGCTCCAGCTCATCAAGCACAGTGCCCAAAATCATCGCCCCGGTGGCCCCTAAGGGGTGGCCCAAAGCGATTGCACCGCCCGCCACATTCAGTTTTTCATGGTCGATGTCGTGCGCTTGCTGGAAACGTAGAACAACAGCCGCAAAAGCCTCATTCAATTCCCAAAGATCAATGTCCTTTTTGCTCATGCCGGACCGGTCCAGCACCTTCTGGGCGACGGTCTCGGGGCCCGTTAGCATAATGGTGGGCTCCGAGCCGATTGATGCAAAAGCTTTGATGCGTGCACGAGGCTTCAGATTCAAATCAGATCCGACCTCTTTGTTGCCGAGTAAGATTCCGGCAGCGCCATCCACAATACCGGACGAATTTCCGGGATGATGCACGTGATTGATACCGTCAACTTCCGGATATTTCTGCACCGCCAAATCATCAAAGCCATATTGTCCAATGCCGACAAAGGACGGATTGAGCGAGGCTAAAGATTGCATGGTGGTTTCAGGACGACGATGTTCATCGTGATCAAGAAGAGTAGCCCCCATCACATCTTTGACCGGCATGACCGAGTCGCTGAAATGCCCATCATCCCAAGACTTGGCCGCGCGTTTCTGACTCTCGACCGCATAGGCATCCACATCGTCACGGCTGAAACCATATTTGGTCGCAATCAAATCGGCGCTGATGCCTTGGGGCACAAAATAGGTCTTAAACGCCGCTTCGGGATTGCTGGGCCACGCGCCGCCGTCCGAACCCATGGGCACGCGGCTCATACTTTCCACGCCGCCGCCGATGGTCAGCTCTGATTGTCCCGACATGACTTGCGCCGCGGCCATGTTGGTGGCCTCCAATCCGGAGGCACAAAAGCGGTTGATTTGAACGCCGGCGACGGACTCCGCGTAATCCGCATTGAGCACCGCTGTGCGCGCAATGTCAGAACCTTGCTCCCCTACCGGCGCAACACAACCGAGAACAACATCATCGACACGGCCCGTGTCCAACTCGTTACGGTCTCTAAGAGACTGCAGCACTTGGGTCGAAAGCTGCAAGGGGGTGACTTCGTGCAACGAGCCGGTGTCCTTGCCTCTACCCCTCGGGGTTCGAACATGATCGTAAATGAAACAATCGGTCATTTGCTTTCTCCTTTGCGCCGCTGCCTCACAGGGAGCGGGCGATCAATACTTTCATGATTTCGTTGGTGCCGCCGTAAATCCGTTGCACGCGTGCATCGCGATACATTTCAGCAATGGGATATTCGTTCATATACCCATACCCGCCGTGCAGCTGCAGGCATTCATCAATAATCTTGCATTGCAAATCACTGAGCCAATACTTCGCCATTGAAGCGGTGGTGGCATCGAGCTTGCCTTGCAAATGTTGCTCGACACAATGATTGACAAAAACCCGCGCGACAGTTGCTTCCGTCTTACATTCTGCGAGTTTGAATTGGGTATTTTGAAAATCCAAAATCGACTGCCCAAAAGCTTTACGCTCTTTCACATAGGCAATGGTCTCCGCCAACGCCCGCTCAATGGAGGCAATGGCGCCGACGGCAATGTTCAAACGCTCTTGCGGTAACTGCTCCATCAATTGATAGAAACCCTGCCCCTCATCTTCACCCAAAAGCGAGGTTGTCGGCACCCGCACGTCGTCGAAGAAAAGCTCAGCAGTGTCATTGCCGTGCTGGCCAATCTTATCCAGGATCTTGCCGCGCCGGAAACCTTCCAAGCCCTCCGTCTCGACCACCATCAGCGAGACGCCTTTGGCGCCTTTTGAGGGATCGGTCTTGGCAACAACGATGATGAAATCAGCGGTGCCGCCATTTGTGATGAAGGTCTTGGACCCGTTGATTACATATTCATTCCCGTCTGCGACCGCTGTGGTTTTTACCCCTTGAAGATCGGATCCGGCAGCCGGCTCACTCATGGCAATGGCGCCGACCAATTCACCGGTTGCCAATTTCGGCAGCCATGTTCGTTTCTGTTCTTCGGTGCCGTAATGGGTGATATAGGGCGCCACAATAGCGTTGTGGAGTGAGATACCCCAGAAGTCGAACCCCAAACGGGACAGGCGTTCTAAGATCACGGCTTCATAAGCGTAGGAGCCGCCCAGTCCGCCATATTCTTCCGGCGCGCTCGGGCACAACAATCCGATCTCGCCTGCCTTGGTCCACAATTCGCGTGGAACCATTTTATTCTTCTTGATCTCTTCGGCTTGTGGGAGACACTCACGCTCAACAAACTTGGTCAGCGAGTCTTGGAAGATATCAAGCTCTTCCGTCATGAAAGACGGTTTTTCAACTTGCAAAGGTTCCATGGTGGCCTTTCAAATCCTGGCGCCGACGTCCCGCCTTAAAACGCGTCCGCCTCCAATGCCATCATTGCTTCAGAGCCGGCGAGAATCTTTTTCAAATGCGCGTCGGCCTCGGGGGTCAATCGGTCGACGTAGTAACGGGCGGTTTTGAGCTTGGCGTCATAATAAGGATCGGACGCGTCGTGCCCTCCGGCCGAGAGCCGCTGGGCCATTTGGGTCCACATATAGGTGAGCAATGTAATCCCCATCAGATGCATGAAGTCGGTGCTGGCGGCGCCGGCATTGTCGGGGTTCTTCAAACCATTCTGCATCAGCCAAGTCACGGCGGACTGCAAATGCTCCTTGACTGATTTCAGAGCAACCATAAACGGCTCCAGCTCCGCATTCCCTTCATGTTCTTGGACATAAGCGTTTAACTCGCCCAGGAAACTCATAATGGCTCGACCACCATGGGCCCCTAGCTTACGGCCCACCAAATCAAGCGCTTGGATGCCGTTCGCACCTTCGTAAATCATGGCGATGCGGGCGTCGCGGACAAACTGGTCCATGCCCCACTCTTTGATGTAACCATGGCCGCCATAAACTTGCTGGGCATTCACAGCATGAGCGAAAGCGCGATCGGTGAAGTATCCTTTGACCACTGGCGTGAACAAAGCCAAATAGTCCTCGGCCTTCTCTTTGTCTTTCTCGTCCTGAGCCTGATAAGCAATGTCAGCCTGCAACGCCAACCAATAGAGCGCCGCGCGTGCGCCTTCATTGAAAGATTTCTGATCCATCAACATACGGCGCACATCCGGATGCACAATGATCGGGTCTGCGGGCTTGTCCGGAAATTTCGGCCCAGTTAAGGAGCGGCCCTGTAAACGGTCTTTGGCATAGGTCACCGCGTTTTGATAGCTAACTTCCGACTGGCCAAGACCTTGAAGACCAACGCCGATGCGCGCGGCGTTCATCATCGTGAACATGGCGCGCATACCTTTGAATTCGTCGCCAACCATATAACCGACCGCATCATCAAAATTCATGACGCAGGTTGAGTTGGCATGAATGCCCATCTTGTCTTCAATAGCACCGCAGGCCACACCGTTGCGGTCCCCGAGGCTGCCGTCATCATTGACAAAGAATTTGGGCACCAAAAACAGCGAAATGCCTTTGGTACCTTCCGGACCGCCTGGGGTTCGCGCGAGCACCAAATGAATAATGTTTTCCGTCAGGTCGTGCTCGCCGGCGGAAATGAATATTTTCGTGCCCGTGATTTTATATGAGCCATCACCTTGCGGATCGGCTTTGGTCCGCATCATGCCAAGATCAGTTCCGCAATGAGGTTCGGTCAGATTCATCGTGCCGGACCATTTGCCGGCAATCATATTCGGCACGTATTTTGTTTTTTGTTCTTCCGTGGCGTGAGTCAAAAGGGCGGTCGCCGCAGCGCGCGTCAATCCGCCATACATGGCAAAGGCCACATTGGCCGTATCGGTCATCTCGCTGATGGCGATCCCGATGGCATAAGGCAATCCCTGACCGCCATACTCTTCGGGAAAGGTCAAGCCGTTCCAGCCACCTTCTGAATATGTATCATAGGCTTCCTTAAAGCCTTTAGGTGTTGTGACTCGGTCGCCTTCGTGACGACAACCTTCTTTGTCACCGCTTTGATTGATCGGATGAATGACTTCTGAATGAAGCTTTGCCCCTTCTTCCAAGATCGCATCGATCAGATCCGGTGTGGCTTCGGCAAATCCGGGTAAGTTCGAAAGATTTTGGACTTGCAAAAATTCATTCAACACAAACCGCATATCGCGGAGAGGGGGGTCATACGTGGTCATCACTCGTCACCATTTCGGGGATCGGTCCGGCAAAGCCCGCAGACGAACGGGAAATCTTTGCGACGTTTTCTTGGGCCTCAATCTTTTGCTGCAACAATTCTTCCGCCTGACCGCAGGCAGATTGAAGATCGGCAATTGAAAGCTCAACATCCAACTTTTGACGCTCCAGATCTTTAATCCGTGAGCGGAGCTTTTCCACGGTGACGGTCAATTGGGAGACCTGACCGTCCTCCAAGTCATATAGATCGATCATCTCCCGGATATCATCGAGAGAAAATCCAAGACGCTTGCCGCGCAAGACAAGCTTGAGCCGCGCCCTATCGCGGCCGCTATAGATGCGCATTTGACCGTTTCGCTGCGGGCTCAAAAGGCCCTTATCTTCGTAAAATCTGAGCGCGCGGGCCGTCACGTCAAATTCCTTTGCCAATTCTCGGATGGAAAATGTTCGCATATCACCTCGCCAAGACGTTTTGTTAACCATCCACACAGTACATTACGTTGACGTAAACGTCAACTAATAAATCTCGCCGAAATCTCTAAATCTAGGGTCAATTCAGCCGCTTTACACAAGATCCGCGGATCGCTACATTGTTGATTCTACTTAAGATGCGGCGATTGCAATGAAACCTGGGGCTCCCTGGAGCGTAAAAGGTATTAAACCGGAGGCACGGACCACGGCCAAAGAGGCTGCGCGCAAGTCCGGGATGACGCTTGGCCAATGGTTGAATCACGTCATCGAGGATGCCGCGGACGGCGACGCCCCCCTGCCCGACGATGCGAATGACCGCAATGTATCCGACCTGCATGAAACGCTGGGGCAAATGGCGGCGCGTTTTGAGCAATCCGACCAAACACTGCAAGAAGTCTCGAGCCGTTTGTCCAAGTTCGAAGACCTGGACTCCGCGCCGGGTGAGGGATTTGACGCCCTTTCGTCCCTGCAAGACAGTCAAGAGCGCCTGCTGGAACGTATCGAGAGCATCGAACAGGTGGCCTCTCAACCGCGGCCAGAGGGTCTCAATTCCGGCTTGGAAGAGACCATTGATCGGCTGACCGCCCATATCGAGCAATCCGAGAGCCAGTCGCTGTCGGGAATGCAGACCATCCAAAAGGCTCTTGGTCATTTGGTGGGCCGCATGGAAGCAGTCGAGCAAGACAAAAACACATCCGCCGAGCTGATCGGTACTGCCCTTCAGCACATTACGACCCGGCTGGAGGACAAAGAGAATAACGAAACGCTTTTGCTGCGCGCCATCGACAGTTTGAATAAGCGCGTCGAGCATATGGAATCCAGATCCACGGATTCCGGTGGCGACATCAAAGAACAATTGGAAGATCTGGCCCAAACGATCCAAACGGCCACTCAATCACAACATGCCGACGGGTCGACCCAAGCGCTGAACAGCGCCCTTCAACGGATAGCCTTGCTGGAAACCAGTTTTGATCGGTTGGCATTGAAGTTTGAATCCTCCAAAGCCGAGCAAGACGGCACACTGGGGCAAATACAATCGCAGCTGACTCAGATTTCCAACAATCTCACCCCGGCAAAGGCGGAAAACCTACCACCGCAAGAGACACCAAACCCTGATGCGGAAGCTGAAGAAGAAGTTGTCGATCTGGATGCCATTATCGAGGATTTCCACAATCGCGCTGCGGGCGAAACACCCGATCCCAAAGGTGAGACACAGCTGAAATCGGCGCCGTCGAAAAACGAGGACCTGAAGCCAGACGCTGAGGCACAGGAAAAAAGTCCGGCGGCCGAAAATGCGCCTCAAGAAAACCGCACGACGAAAAAAGACGCAAAAGACTCCAAATCGGCAAAAGCCAAAAAGAAACTGGCAAAACAAGACACAAAGGACGAGCTGCCTCCTTGGCTGCAATCAGATGACGAGATCGACGATCAAAAGCCGCTTTTGCAGCGCAAGATCCTGCTGACGGTGATTGGTTTTGCGTTCATCGCCATGGCGGGCGCCGCCGCCTTTATTCTGCGGGCAGAGATCCCGGGATTCGATCAGTTTTGGAATGCGGAAGACAGACCAGGCCTCGGCACCCTATTCGGTGACATGAACAATGTCTCAGTCGATGCTGAAGATACCGCGCCCAGCGGAACCGAGGCTGTTGAAGCCTCCATAGATCCCGCAACATCCGTCGACAGCACGGCTTCTGCAATCTCGACAGTCCCAGGAAATTTTCTTTCCTTCGGCACGCTCCCGTTTGATCAGCTGACGGCAGAAGCTGAAGCCGGCGAGCCTCATGCCCAATACATGCTGGCGATCAGGTACTTTGTCGGCCAAGACGTCGATCGAGACAGGGCTGTGGCCGCATCCTGGTTTGAAAAAGCAGGCGACGCAGGCCTCGCCCCGGCACTCTATCGGGCCGGCGTGTCCTATGAACGCGGTCAGGGCGTCGAACCAAACCGCGACACTGCCATGACTTGGTATGAGGGAGCCGCTGAGCTGGGGCATCGCAAAGCCATGTACAATTTAGCTGTCATGCACGCGGACGGTCTCGGCGGTAGCCAAGATTTCACGGCGGCGGCCAAATGGTTTGAAGCCGCCGCCAATATCGGGTTGTTGGATGCTCAGTTTAACCTGGGCATCATTCATGCCCAGGGCTTGGACGGGGGACAAAACCTGGTTGAGGCCTATAAGTGGTTCAGTATTGCCGCAGCCCAAGGCGACGCGGAAGCAACAACCCGCCTTGAAAATCTGACACTGGAACTCAGCCAAGATCAGATCGATGAAGGCCGAGCCCAAGTTGCGGATTGGCAAGCGGCAGAGCCCGATCCTTATGTGAACTTCGAGCCCGGCGGCTAACGAAAGTCCTTTTGAAAGCTGGGCCAATCAGTGTCCAAACGTGACGATCTGTGCGATAACAAAACGCTCAGACACGATTCGATTGGGACACGTCCAACACCCAGACATGCAAATTTATCTGCCCATCGCTGAACTCTCGGTGAACATCTTCCTGCTTCTCGGTATGGGCGGTGCCGTTGGGTTTTTGTCCGGCATGTTTGGCGTGGGCGGTGGATTTTTGATGACGCCGCTCTTAATCTTTGCCGGCATTCCGCCGGCCGTCGCGGTCGCAACCGAAGCCAACCAAATTGTCGCGTCCTCAGCCTCCGGCGTCCTCGCCCATTGGCGCCGTAAAGCCGTCGACTTCAAGATGGGCACCATATTGTTACTGGGCGGAATGGCCGGCGCCGGTGTCGGCGTCTTTCTTTTCCGTTTGCTGCGCGAGGTGGGCCAGGTCGATCTGGTGATTTCGCTCAGCTATGTCATCTTTTTGAGTATCGTTGGTGTCTTGATGCTGTCGGAAAGCGTGCGGGCCATTCGCATCGCCCGAGGCGCCAAAGCCGGGCGGCGGAAACGGCGCCATCACAATTGGATCCACGGCCTGCCGTTCAGAATGCGGTTTCCCCAGTCAAAGCTCTACATCAGCTGCATTCCACCGATCGTGATTGGGTTCTGTGTCGGCATTCTTGCCTCCATCATGGGCGTCGGCGGGGGTTTCATCATGGTCCCGGCCATGATTTATCTCCTGCGCATGCCGACAAATGTTGTGGTCGGCACGTCTCTGTTTCAGATCATCGGCGTAACCGCCTTAACCACCATTTTGCATGCGGTGACCAATCAAACTGTGGACTTCATTCTTGCCCTCTTGCTGTTGATCGGCGGCGTCATCGGGGCTCAATTTGGCGCGCGCGCCAGTCAAAAGCTGAGAGGTGAAGAACTGCGCGCACTCCTAGCCCTGCTTGTCCTGGCCGTATGTGTTCGCCTGGGCTACGACCTGGTGGTGACCCCGGCAGAGCTCTATTCGCTTGGCGAGGTGCTTTAGCTGATGACGCATCTTGCAAAAACAATACTCACTCTCCTCTTGATGTACCTCACAGCACTGCCCACCGTCGCTCGCGCTGACAGTTTGGTATCGGACATCTCAGAGAGTCAGATCGCGATCACATCGAATTTCACAGGCAAACGTTTGGTTCTGTTCGGCGCCATTAGCCGGGAGGCGACAGACGAGAACCAGGTTGAGGCAGATGAAGGCATACGCGACGTCATCGTCGTGATCCGTGGTCCACGGGAAGATCTGGTCGTGCGCAAAAAGGAGAGGGTTGCCGGCGTTTGGGTCAATACAGACGGTATCGAATTTGAAGATGTCCCCAGCTATTATTTCATCGCGGCCAGCCGGGACTTTGAAGCCATCGCCGAGCCCATAGTCTATCGGCGAAACGCGCTGGGACCGCGCTATTTGCGTTTCAAACCCAAGATCGAGGAGCTTTCACAGGAAGAGCGCACCGAATACCAGGAAGCGATCATTCGCAATCTTGAGAATAGCGGCCTGTTTTTTGAGGTCGCCGGCGGTGTTCAGTTCCTCGATCGGACTTTGTTTCGCACCACCGTTGATTTGCCGGCCAATGTGCCCGACGGTACCTACAGCACAAAAGTCTATTTGCTGAAAAACGGAAAAGTCGTCAGCGTACAGAGCAAACCGCTTTACATCAACAAGACCGGTCTCGAGCGCAGCATTTTCGAATTCGCCCAAGACGACCCGCTGGCCTACGGGATCCTTGCGGTCCTATTCGCCTTTCTCGCAGGCTGGCTCGCATCCCTCATGTTTCGGCAGGATTAAGCCCCGGGGTCCGCAACGAGATTCTTTTCGGCAATCGGATAAACTTGGTCCTTGCCCAAGACCCAACTTGTAAACCGGTCCTGGAACAGTGACGCATAGGCGGGATCGCGGACATTCAGGCCTCCGGCATAGGCGCCGAGAGCCGGCATGATCAGCCGTCGTCCGTCGCTGACAAAACAGCGGCGGCGAATACGGCGGCCTGACGTTTGAACCCGTGCACATGGGTGAAGATGGCCGGCAATCTCGCCGGTCAGGGGCAAGGGTTGCGGCTCATGCCTTAACGTGAAGGCGCCTTGGATCAGCTCATGCATGACGCGGCCACCCAATTCCTTGGGCGGTTCAGGATCGTGATTGCCCAAAATCCAGACCCAGTCATAAGTCGATGTGAGAGACCGTATGTTTTGTCTGTCGAGATCGGATAATCGGGCTTCCGCCTCGCCATCATGAAAGCTGTCGCCCAAAGCAATAACCGTCTCCGGCATCCAATCATCGCAGATAGCTTTGACGACAGCCAAGGTCGATCGCGAGTCATAGGGTGGCAGCAACACGCCTTTGGTGGCGAAGGACGAACCCTTTTCAAAATGAAGGTCTGAGACGATCAACATTTTTTCATCGGGCCAATACAATCCGCCACGATGATCGGGAACGAACTGGCTTCCACAAATTTCGATCACCATCGGGCGATCATTTTCTATCTTCAGACGCCGGGTCAAGCCGCATAGCCTCCGCAATCAAATCTTCAGCCGCATCCATGAGCAGCCACTCATTGGTTTCACCATGCACAGATTCTCGGCCGATCTCCAAGAGAACCGGAACCGCCAGAGGCGAGACCCGCGTGAGCCGGGCCGAAACAATCTTGCCTTTAATCCGCTTCAATAGTTGCCCCAATCTGGCGATATCCAAAAGCCCCATTGCCGCATCGTGTTGGGTCGCACGCAACAGAATGTGATCGGGCTCGTGTTCCCGCAAGACGTCATAGATCAAATCTGAGGAGAACGTGACTTGGCGTCCGGTCTTTTCCTGACCCGGATAGCGTCTTTCAATCAAACCGGAGATGATGGCGCAGGTTTTGAACGTACGTTTGAGCAAATTGGATTCGGCCAACCATGCGTCCAAATCATCCCCCATCATATCTTCGTGGAACAGATCGGCGTAGGAGATATCAGCCAAATCCCGCTGCGCCCAAATAGCCAACGCATATTCACTCGCGACAAAACCGAGGGGCCGCATGCCAGCACGGTCCAGACGGCGAGACAACAACATACCCAGACTCTGATGGGCAAGGCGCCCTTCAAAAGGATAGCACACAAGATAAAATTTGCCGCTCCGCGGAAACGATTCCACCAACATTTCGTCTTGCGCCGGCAGGATTGATCTCAAATCCTGAAACCCGAGCCACTCCGCCACCGGCGCCGGCAGGCTCTTCCATGTTGTGGAATCGCTCAACATCGAACGCACCCGGTCTGCCAAATAGGTCGAGAGAGGAAACTTTCCGCCCTGGTATGTCGGAATCCGGGGTTGCTCATCCGCCGATCGGGTGACAATCACCTCGTTCTCCGCCAGCGTTTCGAAACGCAGCACCTCGCCGGCGAACAAAAATGTATCACTCGGCAGGAGCTGTTCCACAAACCATTCTTCGATCTCCCCTAACCTGCGACCGCGCAGGCGCCCGGTACTGCCGGCTTTGAAGCTGCGGACAAGCCGGACTTTCAACATGGCAGCTTCCACGATCGTGCCGACATTCAGACGGTATTGTTGCGCGACTCTTGGATTTGCAACGGCGTAACGGCCTGATGAGTTCTGACGAATACGCTGATAGCGATCATACCGTCGTAGCGCATAGCCGCCGGTCGCCACAAAGTCGACCACGCGATCAAACTCCTCACGGGTCAAATATCGATAAGGTGCAGCGGTCACCACCTCTTGATAGAGCTCGTCGGCTCGAAACGGTTGGGCACAGGACATGCCCAAGACGTGCTGCGATAAGACATCCAACGCTCCCTCGCCGATCGGCTCGCCGTCAAGAACGCCCTCTTCGCAAGCCGTTTGTGCCGCGCGGCATTCCAACACTTCAAACCGGTTGGCCGGCACGAGCAGCGCTTCGCTGGGTTCATCCAAGCGATGATTGGACCGACCGATCCGTTGAGTCAGCCGGCTTGACCCTTTAGGGGCGCCCAAATTGATCACAAGATCAACTTCACCCCAATCAATCCCCAGATCGAGTGTGGATGTGCACACGACGGCGCGCAACGAACCGGATATCATGGCGGCCTCGACTTTGCGCCGCTGCCCGACTTCGAGCGAACCATGATGGAGGGCAATGGCGAGATTGTCCTCATTGATCCGCCAAAGCTCTTGGAACACCAGTTCCGCCTGACTGCGCGTATTGACGAAGACGAGTGCCGTCTTGGCGCCTTTGATGGCGGTATAAACCTCCGCCAGAGCGTGACGCGCCGAATGCCCGGACCAAGGTATATGAGCCTGGGAGGCCAGAACCGATAATTTGGGCTTGGCTCCCGGCGCGCCGATGACAAGTGCCGCGCGATCCTCGCTGTTTTCCTGCGGCACCAAGAACCGCGCCAAGTCATCGGGGTAAGCAACTGTGGCCGACAATCCGATCCGCTGCAAAGAAGGCGACAGCGCACTTAACCGCGCCAACGCCAATGACAAGAGCTGTCCGCGCTTTGTGTTGGCCAGCGCATGCAATTCGTCAATGACAACAAATCTCAAGTCTTGGAAATAGCGATCCGAATCTTTGTACGCGAGAAGCAATGACACTTGCTCCGGCGTGGTCATTAGAATGTCGGGCGGACTCCGCCGCTGCCGTTGACGGCGTGCCGGAGGTGTATCACCGGTGCGTGTTTCTAGGGTGATATCGAGACCCATCTCTTGAATAGGCGTTTCGACATTCCTGGCCACATCGACGGCGAGAGCTTTCAACGGCGAAATGTAAAGTGTGTGCAGTGAAGGCTTGCGTGAGCCAGGTCTCGCACGCCGCGCTGAAAGCTCAACAAGACTCGGCAAGAATCCCGCAAGCGTTTTGCCCCCACCGGTCGGCGCGATCAATAAGACTGACTCGCCGGCTTCGGCGCGCGCCAACAAATCCAGTTGATGCTTCCTGGGCTGCCAATTGCGACCGGCAAACCAGCGCTCAATGACTTGCGGCAGAGGTTGCGGTTCGATCGTGGAAACAACGGCATCGGTGCTCATGAGGTCACTATAGGGCAGAGCTCGGCAAGCCTAAACCGCAGACTTGCGGTGCCGATGGGATGCGTGCCATGACACCACGGCGCAGGAACCTCCCAAAACGCTGAACCAAGGCCCGAGAATTGACAAACCTCAGCTATCATAAAATTTGGTCGCTCTCTTGGCCGATGATGGTGTCAGGTGCCTCCACACCGCTTTTGGGTCTGGTGGATACAGCGGTGATTGGCAATTTGGGAGAAGCCGCACCGCTGGGTGCCGTTGCACTGGGCACGTTGATTTTCAATTTTCTTTACTGGAGCCTTGCCTTCTTGCGCATGGGCACCACTGGACTGACGGCCCAAGCTCTGGGCGCGGCAGCCGAAAACAGTATCCAGAACACGTTGGGCCGGGCCCTTCTCATCGGCTTCGGCTTTGGCCTGGCTGTCATCGTACTCCAGATTCCGATCATCTGGGTTGCATTCACGTTGCTGTCCGCCAGCGCCGAAGTGGAAATGCTGGCGGCGCAATATGTCACCATCCGTATTTGGGGGGCGCCTGCCACATTGGTTACCTTTGCCATACTCGGTTGGTTCATTGGCCTTCAGAGAACACGGTGGGCATTGGGTCTGCAATTGTGGCTCAACACGCTCAACATTATCCTCGATGTGATCTTCGTGCTGGTTCTTGATTGGGGAGTGGCAGGGATTGCCGCCGGCACAGTCATTGCGGAGTTGAGCACCGTCATCATTGGCTTGGTTTTGTGTGTCCGCTTACACATTCAAAGAACAGGCCGAGGGCTGCATTTCGATCGCAACCGCTTAAAGGATCTGGGCGCTTTAAAACGGCTGTTGCAGGTCAATACGGATATTTTCATTCGGACATTGGGGCTTCTTTTGGTCTTTGGCTGGTTCACCTCCAAAAGCGCGGCTTACGGCGACGATGTTTTGGCTGCCAATTACATTTTACTTCAATTCATTACCTTCTCGGCATTCTTCCTCGACGGGTTTGCTATTGCCGCCGAGTCTCTGACGGGCAATGCGATCGGCAGCCGCGATGCTCCATTGTTGTCGCAAACAGTGCGCAGAACCACTCATATGGCGGGCTTCACTGCGGTCGGGCTATCCGTCGGGTTCTTACTCTTCGGCGGGTTGGCTATTGAATTTTTGACCAATGTGGAAGAAGTGAGACGCGCTGCAAAAACTTACCTGCCCTGGGTCTGGCTGATCCCGGTGATTTCGGTTTGGTGCTTTCAGTTTGACGGCATTTATATCGGTGCGACGTGGACCAGAGACATGCGAAATCTCATGCTGGTCTCTTTGGCCATCTACCTGGCCGCTCTTTACAGCCTAACGCCCTTGTTCGGGGCGCACGGACTTTGGGCCGCCATGGCCATCCATTATGTTGCCCGAGGCGCGACGTTGGGATTTCGCTACCCAACGCTGGCGCGGCGGGCGTTTGATTTCAAATAATCTCTAAGACCGATTCAGGCGGCCGCCCGATCGCCGCTTTGGCGCCCGATACCACGATCGGCCGTTCCAGAAGGATAGGATCGGCAACAATTGCGGCGATCAATTGAGTCCGGCTTAAAGCCTCATCCCCCAAATTGTTTTCTTTGTAGGGCGCTTCTTTTTTGCGCATTACATCGCGAGGTTCCGCCCCAAGCTTTTTTAGGATCGAGTCGATCTCAGCATCGGTTGGTGGTTGTTTGAGATATTCAATCACCGTCGGCTCAACGCCTTTTTCCTCCAGCAACGCCAGCGTTTGGCGTGACTTCGAACATCTTGGATTATGATAGATCGTGACGCTCACTGCCTGTCTCCTTATTTGTGGTCGATACCCACGGCATCACTCAAGCGTGCAAACCCATCGCGCACCAGAGCCTCGGACAGACCTTCTTTCAAACGCATTATCATGTCCGGTCCTTGAAAAGTCAGCGCAGAGTATAGCTGCAACAATGAGGCACCCGCTTTGATCTTCCGATAGGCGTCATCTGCACTCGCTATGCCACCCACACCCACAAGAGGAACGCTCCCCTTTGTCGCCCGATAAAACTTCGCCAATACGTCTGTGGAAAGACCAAAGAGCGGCACGCCAGACAGGCCACCTGTTTCGGATGCAAGCGGACTCTTCAAATCCTCCCTACGTCCAATAGTCGTGTTGCTGACGATCAACCCGTCGATTTGATGGTCAATGACAAGGGTAGCGATATCTTCGATTGCGCCGTCTTCCAAATCTGGGGCTACCTTCAGCAAGATGGGTTTATGGGTGCCGTACTCTTGCCGACAGTCCGCCCTTACCGCTTGCACTTCCCGTAACAGCTCATCCAGAGACTCTTTGTCCTGGAGCCCACGCAATCCCGGTGTATTCGGAGACGACACATTGACGGTAAAATAGTCTGCATACGTCCAAAGCTTGCGGATACCCACAACATAATCTTGGATCCGGTTACTTGAGGTCTTGTTGGCCCCGACATTCGCCCCAACGATCCCATGTTTGGACGGCAACGCTTGCAATCGCTGAATCGCCGCTTCTAATCCTTGATTGTTAAACCCCATACGATTGATCACCGCTTGATCGTCAACCAGGCGAAACAGGCGTGGCTTTGGATTGCCCGCTTGTGGTTGAGGGGTCACGGTTCCAACCTCCGTGAACCCAAAACCCATTTGCAGCATCGCCTGCGGCACTTCGGCATTTTTGTCAAAACCTGCCGCCAACCCGATGGGATTTGGAAACTGAAGCCCAAGGACGTTGATGGCCAGGTTCTCGGGGTCGTGTTGTTGTGCGGTGGGCCCCAAGCCCCATTTCAGTGCCAGAATCGTCAAACCATGCGCGCGTTCGGGATCTAAGGCTCGGAGAATCGGCGCAGCAAGGCGATAAAGATTGGCCATCAAGAAGCAAACCTGGGAATGAGGCTCGGAAGATTGAGCTGGATATACGGGGCTTTTGCTAGACACGCAAGGGCGGCACATTCGTTGGCGGGCGCCGGCGGTCGAGACCAGCCGGAAATCAACCGCTTCATTCAGCACGAATGTTCGTAGCGTCAGACCGGCGACGCGACGGAAAAGACCTAATCCTGCAGTTGGGCGACGGCAACCCGAACAGCTTCCTTTGTATCGCCACGCAATAAGGGGGCCTCTAACTCCAAGCAGTCTTGCAGAGTCGCTTTGTCATATTGGCTGCGCGGCATGATAATTTTCGCGCGATTGAGAATCTGTGCCGCCCGATCATGAAGCGCTGTGTCATTGGCCGCGATCAAGAGGGCGGCATATCTTTGCCGAACGGGAATACTATTAGGCGCGTTGAACAGCGCTCGCTCCAGATAATCAATGCCCTGCTGCCGGTTCGCGCCGTAAATCAATTGCCCGATGCTTCCGCCTCGACGCACAACTTCCATGTGCCAACCGCCGAGCGTTGATAAGGCCCAGGGGTCATTGGGATCGATGACTAACGCAGCTTCGAGCGTATCGCGCACTTGATGGGCGAGGCCGGCCGAAAAAGCTTCAAGGGCGCCCATATCCGCGCCTTCCAATCCAATGGCAATCGCTTTTTGAACAAGTGCTTCCACGTTTTCAGGATTCAGTTGAAGAGCGGCTTCGGCGGCAGTTTGCGCTTTCCCAATGATCTCCATGCGCCGAGAACGCGGTTCGATGGATGTCACTTGAGTCAGATAGGACCGCGCCGCAAAAGACTTGGCGCTTGATGTGGGATACTGCAGAGCAAATTCCGCTGCTCCCACATAGGACCCTGCCTCATAAAGCCTGTAGGCTTCCAATTGCCAAGAATCGTCAGCAGCGGCATCTAATGAGAAACTCAAGAACGCACAGAACGCGGCGAATACTGAGAGAGATGTCTTGCCAATATCGAACATAATTCTCCAACTCACGTGCAATCCTCTTTCAGATCGCAGATGTCCGGCTCGCGCTTTGCCCCGAGAGGCAGCGACATGGGTGTAATTTGGATTGAACGCCCCCGCGCAACTCCACCATAGACCATTATGCTGCAACTTTAAATGGTATGTTTAAAGGCTATATGTGTCTTTTCGATAACAAGCCAATCCAGCAGCCCGCGCGCCCCGTCTTGTCAGAAGACTTCAACCTGAGCCACGGCATTTTGAACCGCCGCCTTGACGTCGTCTGCCAGCAAAGGTCTCTGAATTTCCAAGCATCTTTGCAACATGGCTCGCTCGAATGCATCGGCCGGCTCGATGGCCAGCGCCCGGGCCAATATGCCTTCTGCGCGCTGGCGCAGGTCCTTATTCTTCGTGGCCACGAGCAGGGCGGCAAATCTTTGTAATATAGGGATGCTATCCGGCGCGATCTCCAGTGCCCGATCAAAATACTCGAGGCCCTTTTTTCGGCTTGCCCCATAGAACAAACGAGCGGAGACACGTCCGCCCTTTCGCACGACTTCCATATGCCAGCCACCCAAAATCGACAGGGCCCAAGGATCGTTCGGGTCAACCTCTAACGCTCGTTCCAGATTATCCCGAACCTGTTTCCCTAAACCGCTGAAATGCGCATCGAGCGGACCGGAATCAACAGCCAACAATCCAATTGAGGTGGCCAGTTGAACAAGCGCTTCCACATTGTCGGGGTCGAGAGCCAAGGACCGGCGCGCCGCCGATTCAGCCTTTCTGACCAGTTCCATTTCGGCGGTGCCGGGCGTTGCTGCCATTACATCTGTCAGGTAGGAGCGCGCTGAAAATGAGAGCGCCGCAGATGTTTCTTCTACCTCTGCCAATTCCGCTGCCGCCACATAGGAACCATCACGATACAAATTGAGAGCCTCGTCCCGCCAAGGCTCATCAGCAGCCAAAGCTTGGCTCCATAAATTACTCATCAACCAGAAAAGACCGGCAAGTATGCCAGCTTGTTTTTTATGCTCAGTCATTCCTACCCATCACTCAAAACTCCGGTCGATCAGATAAGGATCATCGAAATGCCGCATACCGACAAACGCGGTGGCATGTGTTCCCCATTGACGCATCGCCCCTGCACTTTCGATTCCCATGGGCCAAAGAATCCAGCGTTCCAAGCGCTCACTTTGACGGATCACACCATCCGATCCATAGATTGATCGAGTGGCAGATCCATCCGACAAGGGCAAAAGCCTGAGATCTTGATCGGGTACTTGATCGCCTGTCTTGACCACATAAGACGCGGAAGCTTCCATATTCTGCGCTTCAGGGACGGCATCAACCGACACAAGATAGTGCGTCCCCGGCTCCAAGGTCAGCAGGATGCGATCACCACTCGACAGAACAGGCGCACGTTCGGGCACCAAGATTGTTTCTCTCAAGTCAGAATCCTCGGGCAGCGTTTGCCGTTCCAAATCGGAAGCCGGGAAAAACAAATGGTAGCATCCGCAGGGATGTATGCTGTCATAAATAATCGGCCGGCCCTGGTGATCTAACGTGACGCGCCAAATCAATCCGTCAAGGGAGCCTCCGAGAATATCAAAGGCGCCGGTTTTGGGCCGCTCCGAAAACCACATAGTATAGACCAGCTGAAGGGTTGGTTTACCTTTCCAATAGGCATGTGCAATGCGGCCAAAGAGTGCCGGGCGTGAAACGTCTATCTCAATCCGCTCGGACGCATCCCCTCGCACCCATTTAGGATGACCGATTTGATCTTCTTTTCTCTCTGAACCAACCCGCACAATCGGGGCAAACGCCGATAGAAGATTTTCTTGTTGGTCAGATGAGAGGATCGGAATACCAAGAGAGTCTCGAGAGGCAAGAGATAAGATGTCGGAGCTGTTTGGCGGAGATTGTTCATCTCGTTCAGGTCGGAAGACCTTACCGGATGTCCGATCCGCCATTGAAAAGGCCAAGAAAGCATCAAGCGTCTCCTGTTTCCAATCCGCATATCCCAAGGCTGCCGCTAAATTTGTCAGCGGATATACACCTGCAAGACGTTTCCAAAAGGAATAATGATCAGGCGCAAAGGCTGCGCGGCGAAGCGACTTTTCAAAATCAGCTTGGCTTCTATCGGCTTGCAGCAAATCTTCGGCGCAGCGATCAAGTTGCTGCAACGAAACAGGGACACTGCCCATATTCTGGGCTTCGACAAAGCGCGCCTCTTGGTCGAGCTGGCGCATGAGTTGTATCCACGCATTCAACTGATCCGGCGCAAGATCCCGGTATCGAAAACTCATCAGGAAACGATTGATCCGAAGATAGGGGAAGCCATTTATTTGCGCCGCTTCGGCATCTTCTACGCCGGCTTGGCGGACGGCCCTGTCAAATCTTTTGAAGTCGGCAACGCATTGGTCGGTCGGATCTGCTGACTGATAACTTAAGGTCTGGCGCCAATCAGGCGCCCACGACATCGACGTGCCGCACGACACATTCACAAGACAAATTATGGAGACGAACACGAGCGAGCGCCGGGACAAGCGTCTTTTCGCAACAGCACTCATACGCTCTTCGCTTTCGAAGTGATTGACCAGATAACAATTGCCATCATCGTCAAACCCTTGAAGGAAAGACAATCAAGATGGTGTGAGCATCTCTTGCCCCGACAGAGCCTTCCGAATGAGTGCTAGTGTTTCCGTAATGCCATAAATGGCCACAAACGAGCCAAAGCGCGGTCCCTGGCTTTGCCCCAACAAAACCTCGTAAAGGGCCTTGAACCAATCACGCAGATTTTCGAATTCAGCCTCTTTGCCGACGGCATAGACCTCAGACTGAATCGCTTCAGCGCTTGTCTGCTCCGCCGACTTTAGGCGCTCAAGCCGGGTCGCCAGATCCTCCAACGCCGCCCTCTCTTTGTCATTGGGGGCTCTGAAGCTCTTGGTTGGCTTTACGAAGTCATCATAATAGTTGATGGCATAACCCACCAAGCGGTCGAGTATGGGATGATTCTCCGGACTGGCATCACTTGCGTAGCGATGAATGAAGCTCCATAGCGTTTCTTTGTCGTGAGCATTGCTGGCACTCACCAGATTCAACAAAAGAGAAAAGCTAATGGGCATCGTTTCATGCGGCCACTCACCCGAATGAATATGCCAGACGGGATTGCCCAATTGTTCCTTGTTGTCCTGCTCCGGAATCTTCTGCAAAAACGTCACATACTCATCGACAGCTTTGGGGATGACATCAAAATAAAGGCGCTTCGCTTTGCGCGGATTCTGATACATATAAAGCGCCAGGCTCTCCGGCGACGCATAACGCAACCACTCATCAATGGTGATCCCATTGCCCTTGGACTTTGAAATCTTTTCGCCCTTTTCGTCGAGGAAAAGCTCGTAATTGAATCCTGCAGGCGCCGCATGGCCAAGCGCGCGGCAAATTTGAGAAGACAGTTTGACCGAGTCAATCAGATCCTTGCCGGCCATTTCGTAATCAACGCCGAGCGCCGCCCAACGCATCGCCCAGTCCGCTTTCCATTGCAGTTTACAGCGGCCACCCGTGACCGGTGTTTCAATCTTCTTTCCGTCATCTCGCTGGTAAATAATGGTGCCGGCCTGCTCGTCAATTTCGACCACGGGCACCTGCAAAACATGCCCGGTCTCTTCACAGACCGGCAAAAATGGAGAATAGGTTGCGCGGCGTTCTTCGCCCAGTGTCGGCAAAACAATTGACAGCACCTTATCGTATACATTCAGCACACGAAGGAGGGTCTCATCGAACCGCCCTGATTGATAGCACTCTGTCGCGCTTAAGAATTCGTAGTCAAAGCCGAATTGATCGAGGAATGCGCGCAATCGGGCATTATTGTGCGCACCAAAACTGTCGTGAGTCCCGAACGGGTCCGGCACCTGGGTGAGAGGCTTGTAGAGATTTTGCTCGAGCAACTCCTGATTGGGGAGGTTGCTGGGCACCTTCCGGAGGCCGTCCATATCGTCTGAAAACGCAATGAGACGCGTCGGCCGGTCTGAAAGTATCGAGAATGCGTGGCGCACCATGCTGGTGCGGGCCACTTCGCCGAAGGTGCCAATATGCGGCAGTCCGGACGGGCCGTAACCTGTTTCAAAGAGGATGGGCTCATCGTCAGGTTTCCCGGCGACATGATCCAGCAATTTGCGCGCCTGCTCAAACGGCCAGGCCTTGCTCTCCATAGCTGTGTCACGATCTGACGACATGGATCCTCTCAATACTTTATATATATCTTTCGCCCGAGCAGCGCCTGAGCCCTGTCGTCGCGCCCTGGCTCTAGCCTGAAAGCCGCCGAGGTGCAAGGCCCACGCTAGGGCGTCACATCGACAGCTGACTAGCGACAGCTATACTGCCGAAATGAACGCTGATTCTGACCCGTCCCCTGAACACCAAGCCACACGAAAACTGAGTTTCCTCGTGGCGGGCGCCGCTCATGCGCTCTGTCTTGATGAAGTAGGCGAACTGAGGGAAATCGACCCGTCGATCGCCGAGAAACAGATCGCAGACGGCTCAACAGTGGTTTGCCACGGGCCTTTCACTGCCAAACGCCTAGGCCTCAAAAATATTCAGCGGTCTGGCGCTCACCTTGACATTCTTGAATTGTTTGCCTTTGTCAGACCGGCGCAATTTTGTTTGCCGACGGTTCGTGGCTTGGCCAGGACCCTGGGGCTTCCTGAACCTTTGACCCTTGAAGATGAGGCCATGTGCCTGCACGACGCAGTTTGGCATCTGCTGAAAGAAGTCCAAGAAGCCGATTATGCCTATCCCGGTCATGTGCGATCTCTCGCCATGGCGATGGCACGAGGTCAATGGGGCTGGTCACCTTTCATCCTCGCCAAGCTTCCCCCCAATCAGGCCGAACCGTCATCAGGCGTTGGCTTCGATGTTTGGTCGAAATTGGGGGAATGGGAAGAAGTCGCCCCGACGGGCGAGCCGGACATTATCGGAATCGATCAAGATGAAACGCGAGGGCGCCTCGAATCCCTTCTTGCCCTCAAATCCGGCGCAGGTGACGCAGAGTTGCGTCCTGCCCAAAGCGATTATGCGGCGGAAATCAGCAAGGCTTTCCAACCGCGCCGTCAAGCCGGCCAACCCAACATCGTGTTGGCAGAAGCTGGCACAGGGATCGGAAAAACGCTCGGCTATATCGCCCCGGCAAGCCTTTGGTCGGAATTGAATGGTCCAGGCACGTGGGTTTCGACCTATACCAAGAATCTTCAGAAACAGGTCGACGACGAATTGACGGGACTCTACGGAGACCCTGAGCGCAAGGCACGCAAAGTCGTTCTGCGAAAAGGTAGAGAAAACTATCTCTGTTTGTTGAACTATCAAGAGAGCCTCGCCCGCCGAAACCCAGTCTTATTGGGATTGATTGCGCGCTGGATTCTTTATAGCCGCAACGGTGATTTGATCGGCGGCGATTTCCCGGCTTGGATTTCGGCACTTGTGTCATACGGTTCATCGGGACAAACCACATCAAGTCTTGCGGGTCTCGGCCTGACGGACAGGCGCGGTGAATGTATCTACTCCGCTTGCCAGCACTATCGTAAGTGCTTCATTGAAAAGGCGACACGCCGGTCACGCAGGGCAGATATCGTGATCGCCAATCACGCTTTGGTCATGTACCAGACAGCTGCAGAATCCTTTTTCCGCCAAATCAAGCAAGAACAATCCGGCAAGGCGGATCGGGAAGAACCCGCCGCCCAAATCAATCTTCCCGTAAACTATGTCTTTGACGAAGGCCATCACCTTTTCGATGCGGCTGACGGCGCATTTTCGTCACATCTGTCAGGGCTTGAGACATCTGAGCTGCGGCGTTGGATCCGAGGGCCTGAAGATCAACGCAGCCGCGGACGAGGATTGCGCAACCGTTTGGACGATTTCACAGATGGCAATAGTGAACTTGAGCTTGCCCTCAACACCGCCTTGAAGGCGGCGGGGGCTCTCTGCGGCGCCGGTTGGACGACAAGAGTAAGCGAGGGCCGCCCGGATGGCCCAACCGAAGTGTTCTTGCATGAGCTATATCAATGCGTCTTGGCGCGGTCCCCCAGCCAAGGTGACGGCTTCAGCCAAGAAGCTACGCCTTGGCCTGTCACAGAGGACGTACTCAATGCCGGCAAAGCCCTTGAAACAGCCCTGAAGGATCTCGGCACGCCTTTAAGAACGATTGCACGTCTGCTGCGCGAGAAACTGGACGATGAATCCGACAAACTTGAATCGTCTACACGGGCGCGCATTGACGCCCTGGCCAAAGGTCTTGAGCGTCGTGCCTTGATGACCCTACCCGCATGGATCTCAATGCTGACCAGCCTGAAGGTGGGCGAACAAGAAGGGTTTGTCGACTGGTTCGGCAGTGAACGCGCATTCGGACGCCTGTTTGATGTCGGCATGCACCGCCACTGGATTGACCCGACCATTCCTTTTGCCGAAGCCGTTCTTGAGAATGCCCATGGCGTCGTGATCACTTCCGCAACACTGCGAGACCATACCGGCACTCTATCTGATGACGCAGATCGGCCGGATGGCTGGTCCAATGCAGAAATGCGGACCGGAGCGGCGCATCTTGCCTTGCCGGCTATCCGACGTGGCTTTCAATCACCGTTCAATTATAAGGATCAAACCCGCGTGATTGTGGTGAATGACGTAAGCCGAGAAGATCCCAATGCGGTCGCGGCAGCCTACCGCGAATTGTTCCTTGCCAGTGGCGGCGGCGGCCTCGGTCTTTTTACCGCCATATCGAGATTGCGAGGCGTTTACGACAAGCTCGCGACCTATTTGGATGATTGCGGCATCCCACTTTATGCCCAACATGTTGACCTGATGGACACCGGCACTTTGGTCGATATCTTTCGTTCGGAAGTCGATTCCTGTCTACTCGGCACCGACGCCGTGCGTGACGGTGTGGACGTGCCGGGAAAGTCGCTGAGGCTGATTGTCTTCGACCGGGTGCCCTGGCCGAGACCCGATATATTGCACAAGGCCAGGCGGGAGCATTTCGGCGGAAGGCAGTATGACGATATGATTTGCCGGCTGAAGCTCAAGCAGGCCTATGGACGGCTCGTTCGCCGGGCCAATGACCGGGGCGTTTTTGTCATGTTGGACTCGCGAACACCGAGCCGGCTCCTCAGCGCCCTGCCGGAAGACGTCGAGATATTGCGTTTAGGGTTGGCCGATGCTATCGCCACCGTGGGCGCATTCTTGGACCCACAAGATAACTGACGTAAGTTGAATTGGGTCCGCCGATCAATTTGCCGCCCGATTAAGACGTGTTAATCTAAAAACAAACAAACAGAACCACTTAGGCACCCATTCGATGACTCAAACAATCAGCCACCACTCAGCCCTTATTTATACCATGGTGATCGTCTCAGCCTCAGATGCGCGCATGAGCGATGTAGAACTGCAGACGATCGGAGACATCGTCAAGAAATTCCCGGTCTTCGGCGACTTCAACACAGACCGCTTGATCAGCACGGCGCAAGAATGCGCGGCAATCCTGGCAGAAAATGGCGGGCTAAATGCGGTGTTGGGTTTGATCAAGGAAGCTATTCCCGAAAAATTGAAAGAGACCGCCTATGCTGTCGCGGTTGAGGTGGCAACAGCCGACGACACCTTAGGTCAGGAAGAACTTCGCGTTCTGGAAATGCTGCGGCATACCTTGGACATTGACAGGCTATATGCCGGCGCTATTGAAAGATCGGCACGCGCCCGACACATGACTCTGTGATCCGGCAAATCAAACAGAGTAGATCGTTCAAAACATGAAACACCTTTATCTCCTTCGTCATGCAAAGGCGGAAACCTATGCTTCAGACGGAGGCGATCATGAGCGGCGCTTGAGCGATAAGGGCCGTATTCGCCTGAGTTTAATCAGAGACTATCTGACAGATCAAAAGATCAGGCCTCAAATCGTCTTGACGTCGACATCCGCACGGACAGTTGAGACGGTTGATCACTTGAAGTCGAATCTGTTCCCAAAAGCACCCATCAAGAAGCTTCGCGACCTTTATTTGGCCGATGCTGCGGACATTCTCAAACAGGCGCAGGCCCTCAGTGACGATTACGATACGGCCCTGTTGGTCGGACACAATCCAGGTTTTCATGAACTTGCCTACGACCTAACCCGTCGCAAGGAAAAAGCCGGGCTGGAAAAGCTCTCGGCAAAATTTCCGACCGCGGCGCTTGCGGGCTTTCGCTTTGAGGTTGATACCTGGTCTGAGCTGGCTCTTGGAAACGGCCATCTCGATCATCTTGTTTTCCCGTCAGATTTTCGGGGTTAGTGTAAGGCTTTGCCCTTGATGGTTTGTGCTTTGCGCCATGCCGTCAGATCCGGCCAACCATAGGCCACTTCTCGCAACTTTGCGCCGTAAAATCGGGATTCCCGTTCAGCCACGATTTGGCCGCCGAGCGCCGTATAGAAATGGCGATAAGGGTTTTGAGACACGGCCCAAATCACGGCGGACTGACAGCCCAGCGCCAACAAATTGTCGTAAAGAGACGTCAGCAACCCGCGCCCGATGCCTTGATTGAGGTCATTCGGCGAGACATAAAGTGTATAAATTTCAGCAGGGTAGCTCAGATAAGTGTCACGGCTGGGACCGGACGAACCAAATCCGACAAGCTCACCCTTTGAATCCTCGGCAACAAAAATCTGCTCAAAGGGAACACCATTTCGGCCGCAAGCCGCAAGGCGATTGGACCAGTGAATGTCCTGCCGGTGGACCGACATATTGACCAGATAATCCATCGGCAAAATACCTGCATAGGCACTTTGCCAAGCCTCGACATTGATACGCGCTATATTCGCAGAATCACTGGGTACCGCAGATCTAATCTGAAAATGGGCGTCCGTCATGATGCCTCCAAGCATAACCCTGTTCGCACAATTGGGGAAGCCAAAGCTTCCCCAATCCCGGCGTGATCAATAAAGATTGAGCTCCTTCATTGTATTGGGGCCTGCCAATCCGTCGGCGGCAATAGCGTTTGCAGATTGAAAATCCTCCACAGCCGTTTTCAATTCTTCGCTATAGACACCGTCAATCTCGCCGGCGTAAAAGCCCGCGTCCTTCAAGGCGGTCTGCAGACGCTCAACTTCATAGCCATTGTCGCCCAGTTGAAGCATGTAGAGTGCGCGTTTGCCTTGTTGCGCCTTGTAGAGCCGCTGTTTGGTGTTCTTTAAATAGGAACTCCGCACGTCAGCATCTTGAGCCGCTTCTTCCATCTGGACCTGCTCAACGCTCAGCGCTTCAATCTTATTGGCAAGCCGGGCATCGTTCAGCGTGGCATTTTGGTTTCGCATGTCAGACTCCAAGGCCGCTAAACGGGCTTTGGCATCTTCCATGTTGCCGGACTCATAGAGAGCGATCGCCTCTTTGTGCTGGCGTTCAACCTCGAAAAGATTGGCCTCGACGATCACTTCGTGATTTTTAGCTGCTTCAGCAAGACTGCGATCATCTGTGATTTCGACACGTATATCGGCGTCGAAGCTCTGGCGCTCGCCGGTTTCCACATTCTTGTAGGAAAATCCAATGTCGCCCAAGTCTGCCAGACCGTTCGGCCGATCAAAGAAGTCGGAATCGGTTTCAATTCTCAGGAGCAGTGTCCGGTTTTCACCCCCGTAAAAGTTCTCCATATCAAAACGGGTGGCCCCTGACTCATCAACATCACCGAAGCTGATGACTTGCACGTCCGATACGCCGTCAGCGGGGGTGTATTCAAACCGGACATCTTTCGCCACGGTCGTGAACAAAGTATTCAATTCCTGCTCGAAGATCCGTGCCATTTGATTGGGGTTCTCGATAAAATAGTAATTTCCCCCGGCATTCTCGGCGATGGCTTGCATCAGGTCTTCATCATAATCGCGTCCCAATCCCATGGTTGAGATTCGCACGCCGTTGGCTTTCGCGCCCCGCACCAAGCGTCGAATCTGGGCTGGTTCAGTCACGCCTTCATTGGCCAGACCATCGGACAGCAACAGGACGCGGTTGATGGTGTTTTCTGCATCAATCTTGCCCATGCGGCTTTGAACTTCGTCGGCACCTTGCATCATGCCGCCGACCAAATTCGTCGACCCTCTTGGCTGTAATTGATCAATCAAGCGCTTAATCGGAAAGGCCGACTCCACACGGCGGCTCGGCCACATCACAGTGATGCGGTCATCGTACTCTACAACTGCAAGATGATCGCTGGCACCCAGACGATCGACAGCCATCTTGGCCGCTTGTTTCAAATATTCGATTTTACCCCGATCTTCCATCGACCCGGAGCGGTCGAGCACCAGCGCCAAATTCAAAGGCGGGCGATCATCTTGCTCTCGGGGCAAAAGATCTCTGGCTTCGAATCGCACGAGGACAAAAATGGGCTCCTTATCGCCTCGCACCACAACAGGTCGATCAATTTCGACCGTCGGGGTCACCATATGTGATGTATCCGGTGATACAGCCGCCTGTCCTATTGTGTTTGCTAGTAAGACCGCACTTGATGCGCCGATCGCCCATATTGCACGTTTGATTAGCTTTGTTGCCGGGAAAAGTTCCTCTGCCATCCTGTCCTCTCTCACCTGATGCGTCTCGAATGAGAAGCACCAGCTATCACCTCATGCCCATGTCTTCACGACGACTTGATGTTTAGTGACCGAATGTGGCACTCGCAGGAGAGGAATTGGGCATGAATAAGGTTTAATGGGACAACAAACTTGTCCTAAACGAAACCTATCGAACTTGGCCGGACAAAAGATCGTAACAGATCAAAAAGACTGACAAGATTGTCGCTCAATCGCCTCATTCTTGCCCGGTTTTTTGGCAATTATCCCAACAAATCAGCTATTGTATTCATATGTTGATTTGTTTTCCCGACACGCGTTCACGTCGGGCAACAGAGGCCCAAAACAAAAAATAATATTTACACAGACAATTTTTCATTTCGAGGCATAGGGTTAACAGAGTTTTGAGGATTAGGAGATTATTTTAGGTATTACACCCCAATAGCCAATTTTTGGCATTCATCTTGGTGAGGCGGCGAACATGTACGACGAAGTTGAGAACTTGGATATCTTCGATGCATACAACAAGACATACGTCCGTGAAAAACACGAGACGATGAGCCTAAGAGATTATCTCTTAGCTTGTAGAGATAATCAGATGATGTATGCCACAGCAGCGGAACGGATCATCGCTGCGATCGGAGAGCCTGAATATATCGACACAAGCAAAGACCCTCGTCTCTCCCGCATCTTTTTCAACCGCACCATCAAGAGCTATCCCGCGTTCCGAAACTTCTTCGGCATGGAAGAAACAATTGAGCGGATCGTCGGATACTTTACCTATGCCGCTCAAGGGCTAGAGGAGCGCCGTCAGATACTGTACCTTTTGGGACCGGTCGGTGGCGGCAAATCATCGCTCGCCGAACGTTTAAAGGAATTGATGGAAGTCAATCCGATATATGCGCTGAAAGCCGGCGACCAAATCAGCCCTGTCTTCGAATCGCCCTTGGGTCTGTTTAAGACCGACGATATGGCAGCGCTTCTGGAAGAAAAATATGGAATCGAAAAGCGGCGATTGACGGGGATCATGTCTCCGTGGGCCATGAAACGTCTCGACGAGTTCAGCGGTGACATTTCGAAGTTCGAAGTTGTTCGCCTCTATCCGTCCAAGCTGCGCCAAATCGCCGTCTGCAAGACAGAGCCAGGTGACGAGAACAATCAGGACATCTCCGCTTTGGTCGGCAAAGTTGATATTCGCAAGCTGGAGCACTTCAGCCAAGACGACCCGGACGTCTATAGCTTTTCCGGTGGCCTATGCCGTGCCAACCAAGGCTTGCTCGAATTTGTCGAAATGTTCAAGGCGCCCATTAAGGTGCTGCATCCCTTGCTGACGGCCACACAAGAAGGCAACTATGTGGGCACGGAATCGCTCGGCCCCATTCCATTCCAGGGCCTGGTCTTGGCCCATTCGAACGAATCGGAATGGCAGTTGTTCAAGAACAACAAAAACAACGAGGCTTTCCTCGACCGTATTTCCGTTGTGAAAGTGCCCTATTGCCTGCGTGTTGAAGAAGAGTCTCAGATTTACGGCAAACTCTTGTCGGAAAGTGAATTAGGCGAGGCGCCCTGCGCCCCGGAGACATTGAAGATGCTCTCCCGGTTTTCCGTGATGACCCGCCTCAAAGAACATGAAAACTCCGGTATCTATTCCAAGATGCGCGTCTATGACGGCGAGAAACTGAAAGACACGGACCCTAAATCAAAATCTGTTCAGGAATATCGTGATGCCGCCGGTGTCGACGAGGGCATGACGGGCATCAGCACCCGCTTTGCCTTTAAGGTGCTTTCGGAGACCTTTAACTACGACACAAATGAAGTCGCCGCCGATCCGGTTCATCTGATGTATATCCTGGAGACTGCCTTACGTCGGGAACAATTCCCTGAAGATGTCGAGAAACGGTATCTGGAGTTCATCAAAGCAGAACTGGCGCCCCGCTATGCGGAGTTTATCGGCAAGGAAATCCAAAAAGCCTATCTGGAATCCTACGGCGAATACGGACAGAATCTGTTTGACCGCTACATCTCATATGCGGATGCCTGGATTGAGGACCAAGATTTCAAAGATCCCGACACAGGGCAAATTATGGACCGCTCGCAAATTGATGCTGAGCTCTCCAAAATCGAAAAGCCCGCGGGTATCGCCAATCCTAAGGACTTCCGAAATGAGGTTGTGAAATTTGCACTACGCGCCCGTGCGGCCAATGCCGGCAAAAATCCTGCTTGGACATCCTATGAGAAGCTGCGCAGCGTGATTGAGCGCAAGATGTTCACGCAAGTTGAGGACTTACTGCCCGTCATCAGCTTTGAGTCGAAGAAAGACAGCGAGACGGAGAAAAAGCACGAGGAGTTTGTCAGCCGGATGTTGGCCAGAGACTATACGGAACGGCAAGTCAGACGCTTGGTCGAGTGGTATATGCGCGTCAACAAATCGAGCTAACCGGAGGTCAGTGTTGACCGAGAATCCGTATTGCCAAAAGAGAGACTGGATACAGCACGCTCATGACCCACATTATCGATCGGCGTTTAAACCCGAAGGGTAAGAGTCTCGGAAATCGCCAGAGATTTATCCGGCGTGCAAAGGCGCAGATCAAAGAGGCCGTCCAAAAGTCCCTCAAAGATAGAACCCTTTCAGATTTTGAAAGCGGTCAAAAAATCTCCATTCCCAAGAAAGGAACGGAAGAACCGCGTTTTGTTCACAGCCGCTCCGGCGGCGAAAGGGATATGGTGCATCCCGGCAACAAGGAATTCACGGCCGGTGACGAGATCAAAAAGCCGAAACAAAACCAGGGCGGCGGCCAAGGCAAAGAGGCCAGTGATCACGGTGAGGGAGAAGATAGTTTCCAATTCACCCTTACCCAAGAAGAGATGCTTGACATTTTCTTCGAAGATCTTGAATTGCCCAATCTGGTCAAGACATCCCTGAAAGAAATCAAACGCATGCAATACCGGCGTGCGGGGCTTTCCACGGTGGGCACACCGAACAACATCAATCTCATTCGGACAATGCGGAACTCGTTTGGCCGGCGTATTGCCTTGAACCGGCCAACCACGGGCCAGTACTCAGAGCTTCAAAGGGAGCTTTTCGAGCTTGAGGCCAAGTCGGATCCTTCGGAAGACGAGATCAAACGCCGGAAGGATCTGGTGGCTGAGATTGAAGAACTGGACCGAAAAAGGAAAAAAGTTCCCTATATCGACCCGATCGACGTCCGCTACAACACCCACGAACCCACGCCGGTTCAAACCAGCCAAGCCGTGATGTTCTGCTTGATGGATGTGTCCGGATCCATGGGCGAGAGGGAAAAGGATCTGGCTAAACGCTTCTATATCCTTCTGCACCTGTTCCTGAAACGCAGATATGAGCGCGTGGATATCGTCTTCATCCGGCACACCCACGAAGCCCAGGAAGTGGACGAGCATACCTTTTTCTACAGCCGCCAAAGCGGTGGCACGATCGTCAGCACGGCACTTGAGGAAATGCTGAAGATCACCACTGATCGCTACAATGCCGACACTTGGAACATTTACGTGGCACAAGCTTCGGACGGATACACTCAGTCAGGCGATGCGCAATATTGTGTGGATCTGCTGAACAACAAAATTATGCCGATCTGCCAATATTACGCTTATATCGAAATTCTCGATGAGCGTGAGATGCAAGTGTTTGCCGATGAAGAGAGTGGTGCTGAATTATGGCGCGCCTATCGCAAAGTGTTCCACGACTGGTCCAACTTTGCCATGACGCGCATTTCTAAACCGCAAGACATCTACCCAGTGTTCCGCAAATTATTCGTCAAGCGCTCGGAAAACGAAGCCGTAGCCATGGCAAGGGGTATCGAATGAGCCTGCTATTTGACGGCGCCGACTGGGATTTCAAAACCCTGCAGCACACGCTGGATGCCATTCAAGAGATTGCCTTGAATGATCTAGGCCTTGATATCTATCAGAACCAAATCGAGATCATTTCCTCGGAGCAGATGCTCGATGCCTATTCGTCCCACGGCATGCCCCTCCTCTATCGCCACTGGTCGTTCGGCAAGCTATTCGCACGGGAAGAAATGATGTACCGCACGGGGATGGCAGGCCTCGCTTACGAGATCGTCATCAATTCAGATCCGTGCATTTCCTATTTGATGGAAGACAACACCATGACCATGCAAGCTTTGGTCATCGCCCATGCCGCGTTTGGGCACAATCACTTCTTCAAAAACAACTACCTCTTCCGCCAATGGACCGATGCCGAAGCCATTTTGGACTATCTGGATTTTTCCAAGAAATACATCACCAAATGCGAGGAAGAATACGGATTAGAAGAAGTCGAGCTTATTCTGGATTCGGCCCATGCCATTATGAACCAAGGCGTTTTCCGCTATCATAGACCACCGCGGCGCACCGAGCTGGAAGAAGAAGAGAAACTGCGCAAACGCATTGCCCATGAGCGCGCCACATTCAATGATCTTTGGCGAACGGTCCCGGCGCTCAACATCTCTGAACCGGCCGAAGGCAGTTATGCCGACTCCGGACCAAGCTCAATGAACTTGCCCGAAGAGAACCTTCTCTATTTCATTGAAAAGTACAGCCCTGTTCTCAGCCCTTGGCAGGCTGAGATCTTGAGAATTGTCAGAAACGTCGCTCAATACTTTTACCCACAGCGCCAGACCAAGGTGATGAACGAAGGATGCGCCACCTTTGTACACCACTACATTATGAACAAGCTCCACGAACGCGGACAAATCTCGGATGGATCGTTGCTGGAGTTCTTACACAGCCACACAAGCGTGGTGTTCCAGCCGGACTTTGACGACCAACGGTATAGCGGCATCAACCCCTATGCGTTGGGATTTGCCATGATGGAAGACATCAAACGCATCTGCGAGGAGCCCAAGGAAGAAGACTACGATTGGTTCCCTCAGTTGGCCGGAACCGGCGATTGGCGCAGTGCCCTTAAACATGCTTGGGCCAACTTTCGAGACGAGTCCTTTATCCAGCAATATCTCAGCCCCAAAGTGATCCGGGATTTCAAACTGTTTTCTCTCCATGACGAAAGCGAAAGCCCTGTTTACGAGGTCTCGGCCATTCACGACGAGTTGGGGTACCGCAAAGTGAGATCAATCCTGGCCCAATCCTATGATATCGGCTCGCTTGATCCGAATATTCAAGTCACCGGCGCCGATCTCAGCGGCGACCGGAAATTGGTTTTGCGCCATGACCGTCATCGCGGCACACCGTTGGAAGAGACACAATCGGCAAAAGTACTCGGCCATGTGCAACGTCTTTGGGGACATGACGTTGAAATGATCGATTCCGGCGACGACGAAGCTGAGGATTAACCAAGAACCCTTCTGGGCCGGGCATTCCGAACTCCCTCATTCTACATAGAATTTGCGTTTCCGCCGCACACAAGCGCGGATGCATAAGCGTAATTCGCGTTAACCATATCTTAGAGTCGTTGAACTATCCTTCCGATCAAATGGGCGAGTAGACGAAAGTCCGCCCTCGAACAATCGAGTCCGGGAGGATGATGTGACCGAGCTGAAGATGAAAAACGCCGTGCGAAGCACTGCCTTGGCTTTGATGGCGGCCTTCGCCACGACAACAGCCGCGGAAGCAGCCATTAACGAATTGTTTGTCACTGCGCAGAAGCGCACACAGAACATCCAGGATGTTCCGATTGCTGTGACGGCCCTTGAATCGTCTTTCTTGGAGACAACGGGGTTTGAAAATATTTACGACCTCGCGGACTACGCCCCTGGCCTCTTGTTCACGCAAGCGCAGACATCGACACAGGCCACCGTTCTCATTCGGGGTGTCGCAACGTCCGGTCAAAATGCCGGTCTTGAACCCTCCGTCGGCACATTTATCGATGGTGTTTATCGCTCCCGCACCGGGGCTGCGGTTCTGGATTTCGTCGACGTTGAGCGGGTCGAAGTCTTGAGAGGCCCTCAGGGAACATTGTTCGGCAAGAACACCACATCCGGCGCCTTAAACATCGTTACAAAGAAACCTGAATATGAGTTCGGCGGCCAAGCGGAAGTCTCGGTCGGCAATCTCGACTATGTGAGCGCCAAAGGAACAGTAACAGGCCCGGTGGTTGACGATAAACTGGCTGCACGGTTTGCCGGCTATGTCACCAATCGCGAAGGCTTCATTGATAACATTACAACAGGCACCGAGCTCAACGACATCAACAGATGGGGCGTTCGGGGGCAGTTATTGTTCAATCCGAACGATGATTGGGACATTCGTCTCATTGCGGATTACTCGGAAACCGACGAAGCTTGCTGCGGCGGCGGCACGTTAGCAAACGGTCCGACGGACCTTGCTTTAGCGGCCGTCGGTGGGACAGTCATCTCAGAAGACAGGTTTGACGACCGCATTGTCGCTGTCGATTTCGACCCCGTCTCAGAGACGGAAGATTACGGTGTATCGCTTGAAATAAATTGGGATGTCGGTTCGCATACGCTGACGTCCATCACAGGCTGGCGCCGCTACGACTTTTTGGGTCAAGTCAAATCCGACTTCACCGACGCACCGATCGTCAGTTTGAATAGCCAAGACTGGAGCCAAGAAGCCTTCACCCAGGAGCTCAGAATTTCTAATGACGAAAGTGAGCGCTTTCGCTACACGGCCGGCTTCTACTACTTCAACCAAGACTTGGATCTCGATGAGCAATTGCGCTTTGGATCTGCCGCCAATCTCTATCTTGATCTGGTCGGCGCCATCAATGCCGACGTCTCCGCCGGCTTGACCGACGCCTTTGGCGGCCTGGTCAGCGGAGATCCGGCCAATCCGACTCCGATTACCGCTGTTGTTACGCCAGGCGCTCTAGCCGCAGCGAACCCGTTTCCGACCGGTTCCGGCGTCAATGATTTTTACGAGCAAGAGCATGAAAGCTGGGCCATCTTCGCCCACGGCACCTTTGACGTGACGGATCAATTCAGCGTCACGGCAGGCCTGCGCTATCTTGAGGAAGAAAAAGACCTGACGGCAGCCTTTAACGAAATACCGCCAGGCGGCGTGACGATTCCGCCTCTCACTCTGCCGATTACCACCACACCTGACCTATCAGGTTTCGGCGTGACGACAGTTCCACTGCCCGTCAATCTGTTTACAGCTTTCGAGCCTACCTCTCCTTTGGTCGGCCCCGGCTTCACGAGCAAATATGAAGACGATGCCGTGATCGGCACGATCAAACTGCAATATGATTGGACCGACGATCTGTTGACATATGTGTCTTATGCGCGGGGCTACAAATCGGGCGGCACAAATGTGTCGCGGGTGATCCCGCCGCGCTCTTTCGATTTTCGACCGGAAGAAGTGGATTCATATGAGATCGGCGTAAAAGGTGATTTCTTTGACAATCGTCTGCGGGTAAATGCGGCTGCTTACATCGCCGACTACCAAGACTTTCAAGACAATACATTCACCGGCACCGGTTTCGTTCTTCAAAATGCCGGTGAAATTGAAGCCCGAGGCGTTGAAGTTGAAGCGGTTGCCACGCCGTCAGATTGGCTGACCCTTGAAGGTCATGTCACCTGGCAAGACGTGGAATATGCCAGCTTTCGCAGCGGCCCCTGCCAAGCCTTCGAAGTGCCCGATGGCGATACGCCCGGCACATGCGACCGCTCCGGCGGTGATGTGGCCAACACACCTGAATGGATTGTGCATGGTGCCGCCAATGTGGAACACCCGATCGGCAGCTTGATGGGATTTGCCCGGGCCGAATTCACCTGGCGCGACGACCAAGTGACCGTCAACACCAACGATCCGCGCGTGATCCAAGACTCATACGCCACCGTTGCCGCCAACCTCGGCATTCGTGACGACGACGGCGTTTGGGAAGTTGTCGTATGGGGCCGTAACCTGACGGACGAAACGACCTTCAATCTCAGTTTCGACGGCACACTGCAAACCGGCAAGCTCTACGCCTACCCGAGCGAGCCGCGGACATACGGCGTGACCGTGAGAACACGTTTCTAATTAGGGGCCTACATGGGGGGGACCCTGAGCCGGGATGGTTTTGACCATCCCGGCTTTTTGCTGTGTGCTTGTCTGCTTGCCGGTCATGGTTTGCGGGGCGGTTGAAAGCGGCCCGGTCATGGGCCAGTCAACCAGCCAGACCTATCTCAAGAAAGGATGCCCGCGATGACTGAAGACGTGCGCCAGCGTGACCACAAGACCTATACCGGGGTGATTGCCTATACCAGCACCAAACCCGAACGCATGAATCAAGATCGCGGCAGAGAGATCTTCACCATCAATGTGCACAAAGACGGCAAGAGATCGATCGCTGCCAATTGTCAGATTGATGACCGGCCCAGCGTTATGCGGGACATTACCTATAGCGTGACAAAAGACTGGACACCGATGGACTGCTTTGTGCGCCTGTCCGTCGACGACAAGTTTATGGGAACCGGATGGTTCCGGTTTGCGGATGATTATGCGGAATGCGAAACCTTTACGTCCCTCGAAGGCCGAGTTACCCAAAAGATGGATCTGAAAGAGAAACTTTTGAGCTTTCAAAACCACGCGATCGCGTGTGATGCTTGGCACTTTGCCCATTTCGACGTTTCAAAAGGCCGCGGCGTTCAGATGATGGATCCGTTTTTATTGTCATCGCCGGATCATCGCGGTGCCACGGGCCCCATGCTCTACCCGATTGCGATGGGCATGGATTATGTCGGCGAAGAAAAGATCACGGTCCAGGCCGGCACCTTTGATGCTTACCAATTCCAGTTCGTCTCGGCCCCAGGCCTACCGGAAGAACATCCGCTTTATAACATCTGGTGCACCAGCGACGGGAATTACATGTTCCTGAAAGGCGAAGTGGGCGGCTATATGCAAACCTATTACGAGCTTGTGGAATACAAAGAAGTTGAGTTTACCTGAGCCAACTGAAATGCTGATACGCAAAAGGGCCGCTTCGAAGAAGCGGCCCTTTTTTGGTTCGTGAAACGCGATTATTTGATCACATCAAAGCCGGCATCCTCAATCGCCTCTTCGATGGAGGCCTGTGCAATCACCGCCGGATCAAAGTCGACGGCAACTTTGTCCTCTTCATGGGAGGCGGACACTTGAGAGACTCCGTCTTTTGCATTCAGAGCTTTCTCGACGCTGCTGGAACAGCCGCCGCACGTCATGCCTTCAACTTTCAATTCGATTTTTTCCATACCTGTTCTCCTGAGATTTGACTTTTTAATCGTTTAGCTTCGGCGCCCAGCGTCTGAGCAAAAGGGAATTGGTCACCACACTCACGCTGCTCATAGCCATGGCGGCCCCGGCAATGGCGGGGCTCAACATGCCAAAGGCCGCAAGCGGAATACCGATCACATTGTAGATGAAGGCCCAAAAAAGGTTCTGACGGATTTTCCTGAACGTCGCCCGGCTGGCGGAAATCGCCCCCGGCACCAAGCGCGGATCATTGCGCATCAGCGTGATCCCGGCGGTCTCCATCGCAATATCCGTGCCCGACCCCATCGCTATGCCCACATCCGCTTGAGCGAGGGCCGGCGCGTCGTTGATACCATCACCGATCATCGCGACTGAAAAACCTTCTGCGTTCAGGTCTTCAACTTCTTGGGCTTTGTCTTGAGGCTTCACAGGACCTTTAGCCTGATCTACGCCCACCTCTTTGGCGACGCTGGCCGCCACAAGTGCGGCATCGCCCGTCAGCATCAAGGTCTTTGTGCCCATGGATTTGAGCTGATCGACGGCCGCTTTGGCTTCAGGCCGCACCGGGTCCGCTATCGCAATCAAACCTGCTACGGCGCCGTCGACTGCAACCCATGTCACCGTCTTGGCGTCGGACTCCCAAGCAGCGGCACGCTCTTGCGTATCGTTCAATGCAATGCCCTGCTCTTCCATCAAGGCGCGGTTTCCGATGGCGATTGTCTTGCCTTGCACTTTGGCAGCGACACCTTTGCCCGTCATGGATTGAAAATCTTCCACCGGGGACAGGTCGAGTGAGCGGTCTTGGGCCCAGGTCAAATAGGCTTGCGCCAGAGGATGCTCGCTTGATTGCTGCACTGAGGCCGCCAATTGCATCAGATCCGTGTCTGTCCCGCTCAGCATATGAACGCCAACGACACTCGGCTTACCGACAGTCAGTGTACCGGTCTTATCGAAAATCACCGCGTCAATCTTGTGGGCCCGCTCAAGGGCTTCAATATCCTTGATCAAAATGCCTGACCTTGCCGCCGCACCGGTGCCGGTGACAATGGCCGTGGGCGTCGCTAAACCCAAAGCACAAGGACAGGCGATGACCAGAACCGAGACGGCCGCCACCAAGGCCTGCTCAAAACTACCGCTCACGATCATCCAAACCGTGAAGGTCACAAAAGCGATCACAACGACAACCGGCACAAAAATCGCGCTGATCCGGTCGACCAGTTTTTGCACCGGCGCCTTGCCTGATTGCGCCTTCTCAACCAAGCGAATAATTTTCGACAATGTGGTGTCTTCACCCACTGCGGCGGCCCGAACTTTCAACAAGCCCGCTCCATTCACCGAACCGCCCGTCACCCTGTCGCCGATCGCTTTGGTCACCGGGAGGCTTTCGCCGGTAATCAGTGCCTCGTCAATTTCGCTGGCGCCCTCTTCGACTTCACCGTCCACGGACACTTTCTCGCCCGGCTTGATAATCACCAGATCGCCTTTCAGGACGTCACCGATGGGCACCTCGACTTGCACGCCGCCGCGTTCGACCCGGGCCGTTTCGGGACGCAGATCCATCAGTGAACGGATGGCGGCGGTCGTGCCGCGCTTGGCACGTGTCTCCAAAAATTTTCCCATAAGAACCAGGGTGATAATCACCGCAGAGGCCTCAAAATAGAGCTGGCCTTGCGCCGCCTGCCCAAGCGTCAGAAGCAGATAGAGACTATATCCAAAGGCCGCACTGGTTCCCATGACAACGAGCACATCCATATTGCTGGATTTGTTGGCGAGCGCTTTGTAAGCAGCAACATAGAAACGCGCGCCGATAATCAATTGAACCGGCGCGGCCAATGCCAATTCCGTCCAGGGATTGAGATGAAACATCACACCCAAGGTCATCGCGATCATTTGGAACACCAAAGGCGCGGTGAGCAGGATGGAGGCAATCAAGGTCCAAAGTTCGCGCTGAAACTGGGCCTGTTCTTTTTGACGATGGGCTTCATCTTGTTCGGCACGGCTTTCCGCATCGCTTTGAATACGCGCCGAAAAGCCCGCCTTGCCGACAGCGTCCGCAAGATCATTCAGTGTCACCGTGCCGGGCAGAACAGAGACGTCGGCCCGCTCCAAGGCAAAATTGACATGGGCGGACTCAACACCGGCCAGCCGGTTCAGCACCTTTTCAATGCGCGCGGCACAAGCCGAACAGGTCATGCCGTCGACACCGAAAGAAAATTGTTGCCGGGGAATCTCAAAACCGGTCTTGGCCACCGCCTCTGCAATTTCCGCTTCAGAAACGGATCCGGCATCAAAGACCACGTCGCCCTGCTCCAAAGCAAAATTGACGGACACTTCACGGATCCCCTCGCGCCGGCCCAAGGCCTTTTCCAACCGCGCGGCACAGGCCGAGCAGGTCATGCCTTCAACCGGAAAGCTGTACCGGCTGCTTTCAACTGGTTCTTCTGTTATGTCGACGTCTGCAATGGCCACGTTACTCAGACTCCTTGATCCGCACTGTTCCCTATATAAAGGTTCCAGTCACTGGAATCTCAAGGCCTAATCGTAAATTAAAAAAAAGTCTTTCCAATCAAGTCCTTATCGATGGCCCCATAGGCTTTGCCAACGGTTTTGGGATCTCGGAGGGCCTTGGCAGTTAGGGACGCAAAATCAGCCCGTTGAATGGTGCCGATCAGGCTTTCGTCTTCGGTGAGGAACCCGTTGCCGGTTGCCGGCTCATTTCCCAGCGCGCCGCCGCGAATGATCGTGAAGTCGAGGCCACTTTCGCGCAGATGCTCTTCGGCGATGGTTTTCACTTTCATCACCGGTCCCAAAATCTCTTGGGCCTTTTCCGACATGGCTTTCCAGCTGCCCCCGGCACCGATGCCGCCCAGCATGATGAAGCGCTGGACGCCGGCGGCTTTGGCCGCATCGACCACATTGATATTGCCGTGATAGTCGGCGCGCTCTTCCGGCGAGGCGGCTCGCCCGCCCAGGCTGGCGACAACGGCATCGAATGTGTCCGATGCCAGAGCGGCGTCGACCGAAGCACGGTCCACCGCATCGCCGTTGACAATCGTCGCCCCCAGCTTTTGCAAGGCCGCGCGATCGGAACCCGGACGCACCAAAGCGGTCACCTGATCGCCGCTTGCCATCAATTGCTCCGCCAACAAAAGACCAGTTCCCTTGGTCGCCCCCACGATAAAGACATTCATGATTGGCCCCTTTCTCCATCCTTGGCTAAAGTGAAACACGGATGGACACAGGAGGGCAGCATGAAAGGGTGGAAAACCATTGGCAGGACAGTCGGCTGCGTTCTGATCCTTTATCTTTCCGCCTGTGATGTATCTGTCGAAACAGCGGGTTTGCAGCAGGCGTGCGGCGCGCTCTCCACTGTTGATTGGACCGGTCTCGGCGAAGCCAAGCCTGACATTGAAACGGCACAAGAGGTCGATGCATCAGGCGAGCTGCCCGGTTATTGCAAAGTCGCCGGCATGATCGACGGCGCCATCGGTTTCGAAGTCCGCTTACCCTTAGAAGACTGGAATGGTCGCTTCCTGATGCAAGGGTGTGGCGGCTTGTGCGGCGCTATCGAAATGCACCGTACGGACGATGCGCTTATTCGCGGCTATGCGGTGGCCCATACGGATATGGGACACCAAGGCCCACAGACCGGCGGCGCCACATGGGCCTACAACAATCGTCAAACGGAGATCGATTATGCCTATCGCGCGACGCATCTGACGACGGAGGCGGCCAAGGGACTGGTCACTGCCTATTACGGAGAGGCCAAGACAACCTCTTATTTTCGCGGCTGCTCCACCGGCGGCCGTCAGGCCATGGTGTCGGCGCAAAAATACCCCGACGACTTTGACGGGATCATCGCCGGCGCACCGGTCAATTCCGACAGTTCGCTTTTGAACATTTACTGGTCTGCGGTGTCGAACCGAAAGCCGGACGACTCGGTCTTTCTCAACGCCAAAGCCCTGCAACTTTTAACCGATGGCGCCCTGAGAAACTGCGACCGGCGGGACGGACTTGAGGACGGCGTCATCAACAATCCCCTGTCCTGTCCGTTCACACCGAACCGGATTATCTGTGACCGCGTTCAATCGGACGATTGCCTCAGCGCAGAACAAGTGGTGGCGGCCATCCGACTCTACGACGGCGCCAAAACCAGCAATGGCGAGAAGTATTACTCCCGTGGCATGATTCCGGGCGCCGAAAGCGGTATGACGTTTACCTTGGCCGGGACCGAAACCATGCCGCCGATGTTTCGCTCGGTCATGAAATCAAATATGCAATATTTGGCCTTTGAGACAGATCCTCCGCTGACGGAGGACCCGATCCCTTTCGACTTTGACACCGATCCGGCAAAAATGGCGTTCATGAATGAGCTCATGGGCGGCACGGATCCGAATTTGAGCGGTCTCAAACAATCAGGCGGCAAGCTGTTGCTCTATCACGGTTGGAATGATGAATCTCTTCACCCGACCGCCAGCGTAGATTATTGGAAAGCGGTTCAAGCTGAAATGGGTTCGTCCAATAACGTCGAAGACTTCTTCCGGCTTTTCATGATTCCCGGCATGCAACATTGCGGCGCGGGGCCCGGTGCAGACACCATCGACTTTTTGACAGTAATGGAAAGATGGGTCGAACAAGGCGAGGTTCCTGATGAACTTATCGCCTATAAAACCGACGGCAAACGCACTTTCGAGCGGCAACCCCGTTTTCCATTGAAACCAAACGACATCAAATTCGCCCGCAAGATCTTTCCCTATCCCATGACGGCCCGGTTTAACGGCGACGGCGACCCCAATAAGGCGGCAAGCTTTGTGCCGGATCCTGACAATTAGGCGGCAAACTACTCCGCCGCTAACTCTGATGGCCCCTCTTCAGATCCGGGCATCATGGGGACCGTATCAATGACCCAGGATTTGCTGGTCCGGCGGGCGGGACTCGGTATGGCATAGGCAATGCGATCGCGACCTGCGCGCATCGCATCCACATCAATGCGCCATCCTTTTGACTCCCAGTTCTTGAGGAACTCCCGATAGCGCACAATCACCTGATCCGCGGGCACAATGACCTCTTTGGAATTCGTCTGCGGTGTCAAAGCGGGAGCTAAACGTTCAATGACAACCCGGTCTTGATCGGCGACCGCATTGTTGCGCTCCAAAAAGACTGCATCGAATTCCGGGCCTGTCCGAAAATTGCGCGCTTGGACCACCCATGTACGGGTCTCATATTCGTCAACCGGTGTCTTAAAACCATATTGATGCGCTTGCATGGTGGGCGTAAAATGCAAATAGGTCCACGCGGCCGACGCGCCGTGGGAGCCGGACCCTGCTTCCATTTGACCCTCACCTTTGACCCCCTTCATCCGCTGGTCAGGCAAATCCGGCGATTGGAATGTAGTCATGGTCCCGGTTCCCCAATCCGTATCCACGAGTTTGAGTTCGGGGACCGCATAATCGTCCCGGTCCCCCTGATAGCCCATGGACGGATGGACGAATTCGGTATGGGCCGGATCCAGCGTGTTTTCGAAAGACCGCTGAATATTGGCGCGGGCATCAAATCTCTGGCGGGTACAGCGCCAATCGGCATCATGCCACTCGGGGATCTCCAAAATCGGCGGTCTCTCCTCTTCCGGAAGGTCCCCCAAAAACACAAAGATCAAGCCGTAGCGCTCCTCAACCGGATAGGCGTCCACCTTCGCCCGGGCCGGAATGGGGGCGTCAGTGCTTAAGGAAGGGATGCGGATGCAAGCGCCTGCCCCGTCAAAACGCCAGCCATGATAGGGGCATTCGAGGCAATCCTCTTTCATCTTACCTTTAGACAAGGAAGCGCCCCGATGGCTGCAAACATCGCTGAGGCAATAGACCTGACCGGCCGCATCGCGGAATAAAACAAAATCCAATCCCAACATACGAATATGTTGGGGCTCAGCCTTGATCGCCTCGCTTTCTTCCGCCACGTACCAGAAATTGATGAACATCGCATCGCTCCCCGTTTCGGCAAGATAACGACTGAAGACCGAGATTTAATCAGGTCTACAGCTCCGGTGCAAACGGCCCCGGCCCGGGAGACTCACGCCTGACTAACACTTGGATTTGGCACAAATTCGTCTTGTTGCGGTGACTCAACAATGCCTAACCTGTGATCAATGAAATCACACCAACCTTGACGAATAGGGGAAACACGAATGGGACTATTTGACGTCACGCGGCGCAATCTCATTAGAAAACTTGGAATGACCGGCGCGGCCGGTGTGGCCGGAACCATGACCGCCGGCATGGGATCCGTCCGCGGCACGCGCGGCAACGGGAATGTTACAAAGACACTCGACTTCACCAAGCCGGAAGACAATTTGATCGGCGCCATCAAAATGCACGCCAGTTTAGAAGCCAAAGATGTGCCCCATTGGTATTACGGCACGATTTACGGCCTGAATGACGGCATTCCGCCGAAGCCCCTGATCGACCTGGAAGGATCGGAGATTTCTTATTTCCACCGGAACGAGGATGGATCCTATCGCGGATTTTCCAACACAATCAGTATCTTTCGCGATGTCGAAACCGGTGAGGTTCTGAAAACGTGGTTCAATCCGTATACAGAGAAGACTGTTGAAGTAGAGGCCAACTATCTCCCTGTTACGGGTCTCTACTATCACTACTCCGTGAACGGCATCCGGGTTTCCGGCACCCAAGATATGATCCCGGACGAACCGCTCATCCTGAAGTGGAATGAATTGGGCGATCACACGATGATGAGCGGCGAAAGAAAGTACCCGCCCGGTATCATTCGCGGAGAAGCCCAAGCCGGCCACGGCCCCACGGTCGAGCTTCACGATCCGGATTTGCCTGAAGTGATCAATGCGTTCGGCGCGCCAACCTACATGGCCGCATGGCCAAGTTGGATGGGTATGAAAGACTATCCAGGCCGTGTGATCTGGTCAGTGGTCGCGCGCAAGACAAAGACCGTTGAAGAATACCCCAAAGAATTTCTGGATATTCTGGAACGCGATTACCCGGAAAAACTCTCGGCTGTTCCGAAGCAGGAATGGTTAGAAACACCGATCTAGAGGTCGACAAACCGCCAGTCGGAAACCAAGCAGGGGCCGGGCCATTTTTACCGGCCCCGCCATGAGCCGGGCAATCTGCCGAAGGCTTTTTGGCGTATGCATGAATTGATATAGAACAGCCATATTCACACAGCATTCAAAGGAGATTTTTGATGAATGCAGGACTAAGCCCTCTTTCATTCCCCTGGTTGAGCCGTCGCAATGTTATGGCCGGCGCCGCCGGCATGGCCGCCATGGGCAGCTTCGGTGGCGCAGGCAATGCGCAAAATTCAGGAGGTCTCAATCTCGAAGACCCGATGGACAATATGAACGCCCTTTTGAAGCTACAAGCGGATCTCTCCGGCGAGCAGGTTATCGGCGGCTTTGGCGGATATGCTTGGGGCTGGGTCCCAGGCGAAGGCAACAAGCTGCTGTTTGGCACCTATGGGATTGGCGCGAGCCGCATCGAGTGGTCGGAGGAAGACCAACATTATCGCTTTTATCATCGGGAAGTTCTTTACTATCTGGACCCGAAGACCGGCGAGGTTCTCGACACCTGGCTTAATCCGTTCACGGATCGCAAGGTCGAAGTGCTGCACATTCTAAATGATCCGGTGAATAGGATTTATAGCCTGAAGGGTCCATTCTCGCCGCCCTACCCCTATCAAGTTGTCGGCGATGACTTGGTGTTCCAAATCGACGTGTTCCGCGCCGAAGACAAGAACCCCATGAAGCGCGATGAGTTTCCGCTGCATGCTCAGCAAGATCTTTATCAATCCGCTGAGCTTTGGGGCATCTACGGCCGCATGAGCGAAATCAATAACCCCGATGTGACGACGGCGACAAGCCATACGGCTTGGGCGCGCGTCGGCATGTGGCTTCCCTTCATGGAGATGGGCAACCGGCCGGGCATGATGGTCTATCACAGCCAGTCCTTCAAAATGATGGATGGCGTGGCAGGCCTTGATCCGAAAATCCGGGAATATACCGAGAAGAATTATCCGAAGTATCTGGAAGCACCGACCGAATGGACCGGTTTGGCGCAGAACGAGAATACCTGGAGCTATTCACGAAAAATCATTGAGCAGCGTCGCAGCGAAGGCCGCACCGGCAGTGTTTTTGGTGTAGAAAGCTAAGCTTCGAGAAAGTCAGCGGAAATGAAACCCGGCGCTGTTGATGACGGCGCCGGGTTTTTTATTAGTCTTCAGGCGCCACCGTCAGGACAATACCATCCAATTCCGGCGTGAAAGGAATCTGGCAGGACAGGCGTGAATTCTCTTGATAATGCTCGGTGGAGTTCACCAATTCAAACTCGTCATCACTGCGCTCCGGGAGCTTCGACGCCCAAGCCTCATCCACATAAATGTGGCACGTGGCGCAAGAGCACACACCGCCGCAGATTGCTTCAATTTCGAAATCGTTGTCCCGCAGGATCTCCATCAGATTGTCGCCTGAAGGCTCAACATCCAGTTCTTTGGTTTCGCCCTCTCGACTGGTTGCGTGAATCTTCGCCATAAATCCCATTACTCCATATTGTCGGCGTCTTCATAAAAGCGGCCCAAATCCATTCGAGCCCATGTCCCGCCATCAAATTTCCGGGCCCCTCTTAAACCCTTGGATTACAGAATGGAAGCCGCAATTGTTGCGTCAGATCCGCCATCACCAAGCTTTGGATGCAAAAAGCGGGTTTTCTACCTATAGGTGCTGAAAATGGAGGTCACACAACAAAATTGTGCCTATTGATGGTTCCACCAATCCTTGATGGACCAGTCAGGTTCCAAGGTCTTGCCTTTGGGGTCACCCCCTTCGGCTTTGATCTCTTTGCGATAGGCTTTGTCGGAAACGAAAGGACCGTGCTTTTCAAAGTCTGAAAGCTTCGCCGGAACGACCTTACCCCCGGACTTGGGAAGAACTTTCAGATAGCCGCCGTCCCGGCCGATAATCGGAATGATGCGGTTTTTTCTGGAGAAGACCCGACGCATATTGGCGGACTGTTCCAAGAAGGCTTCCAGCTCATCGTCATCCTTTTTGAAAAGGAATTCATAGGTGGAAATGAATTCTTTGATAAATTTCTTTTCGACGATCTGAAAATTGGACATCACCCAACAGCGATCTTCAAAGGTCCAGTAATAGGACATGCCCACCAATTCTTTGTCCTTGGTAAAGTAAGGAAAGAAAGGGAAGGCACGGCAGGCAAGAGAGCGATTCTCACGTTCACAAAAAGCGGCCCCTTTGCATTCCACGGCCCGGCAGGTGCTGGGCAAGTCGTCGACGATCTGCCGTGCGACAGCATCTTTGGGCTTAAACTTGGACCACAGATCCGTGCGCTTCTTCAAGACGCGCCATTCATGATTGGTAACAACCGGAACCGCGTGATCAGTTGTACAACAAACCGGCTGGCCCCCATTCAAGGGCGCGCAAATCCGGCCGCAATCATAGGCTTCCGAGATTGAGGAACCAAACTTGCGGTAAATCTTTTCATAGTGCTTTTCTTTGGCAACCATGATGGGCGAAATATATCGTCAACTGATTCGAGTCAATGAATGGTTTTGTGTCAAGCCATACCTCTCAAAAGCGAATCCGGCCCGAGCAAATTTCTTCATATTTTGCCTGATCAACTTCCACATACTCTTTGGCCGTCGGATCGTCAAAGTAGATCTTGGCGTCGATTTTGGATGGATCGAACCCGTCTTTGACCAAGTCCACTTTGCGCTGCTTAAAGGTGCCGGTCACGTCCATCTGCGTCTGCAGTCTCAGAAAGACAGGACACGCATAGTCAGGCAGCTCCGCAGCAACATAGCCGCGAAATGTCTGTAGATTGAATTCCTGCTCCACCACCAAAGCCGCCATGCCCGCGCGGCCATCCGTATGCGGCACCTCAACGCCATAGACATTGGCTTCTAAAACACCCTCGAAAACCGACAACACCTCCGACACTTCGCTGGTCGCCACATTTTCGCCCTTCCAACGAAATGTGTCGCCGATGCGATCGACAAAATAGAAGTAGCCGTCGCGATCTTTGCGCATGAGATCGCCGGTGCGGAACCACGCATCGCCTTTTTTGAAAACATTGCGCATGATCTTCTCATCCGTATCGGCTTGCGATGAATATCCGTCAAAGTGCGCTCGCGGCTCCTCGTTGATTTCGCCTAACAATTCACCTGCCTCGTCCGGATCGGCCTCAATACAAAACCCTTTCGAGTCTCGCATTTGGGTTTGGTTGTCGAGATCAAACTTGACGACGGTGTAATGATACCGGTGGGCCAGGAACTTAGGCACACGCCCAACGGCGCCGGATTTTCCATCGTAATTCAACAGGGCAACGTTACCTTCGGTGGAGCCATAGAATTCAAGAATGAAGGGCAACTTGAAACGCTTCTGAAAGGCATCCCAGATATCAGGCCTGAGACCGTTCCCCACGCAAACGCGAATGGAATGGCGTTTCTCATCGGCGATTTCAGGGGCGTTCAACAGATAGCGGCAAAACTCGCCGATATATTGAAACATGGTCGCTTGATGTTTGGCACAGTCGCTCCAAAACTGCCGGGCAGAAAAACGATTGGCGACAATAATCGCCCCGCCGACGGTAAGGGTTGTGCCAACAGCCACCACGCCGCCGGCGGAATGATAGAGAGGCAGCGCGATATACATGCGGTCGCTGGCCTTGGCATTGGCGGCAGCAGAGAAGCCATGCATCATGTTGCAAACACGCATGTGACTGAGCCGCGCGGCTTTGGGCAAGCCGGTGGTGCCGCTGGTGTAAATATATAGACAGGTATCTGTGCCGGTCATTTTAGGACGTAACGCAGGCTCCAATGCCTCACCGCTGAATTCAGACAACGCGGAATCCAAAGACCGGGCCCCCTCGGCGGAACCACCGGTCGCCCAAACAGTCATGGTGTTTTTCACAAGAGGCGCGGCAGACGCATAGTTCTCGGCACATTCGGCGCCCAGAATCAAATGGGCCGCGTCGGCAATATCCAGACAATGGGCCAAGGCATGAGAGCGCAGATGATTGTTAATCAAAGCCGCCACAGCGCCGAGCTTGATCAACCCAAGCCATGCGATCACATACTCGGCGCGGTTTTCCATGAGCAGCGCCACCACATCACCCTTGCCGACGCCTTGGTCTTTTGCCCAGCGCGCATATTTATTGGCAAGACTGTCCAACTCCGCATACGTGACCTTCTGATCTTGGTAATAAATCGCCACAGCCTGTGGGGTCTTTTGGGCCCAAACTTCAATTCCCTCGGCAGCATTGAATGAGGCCCTCGGCTGAAAGCGCTTAATCCGCCCAAGCGTTCGGAGCGCGGCCCGCAGAAAAACCAGGTCGCGCTTCAGCTTTTCAATAAAACCCATATATGCTGCCCTTGAGTTTGACCAAAAAGCAGAATAAGAGCAGGGCAAACAAGGTCAAGGGTTGATGGACGAGACATTGGACACAAGCGGATTGATTTGCCCCCTTCCTGTGCTGCGGGCGCGCAAGGAACTGAAAGGCATGTCGCCCGGCGACGTCTTGACCATGATTTCCACGGACCCGGTATCTGCAATCGATATCCCCCATATGTGTGAGACCGACGGACACGAATTGATGGAAATGATCAAATCCGGCGCACAGATCACGTTTTACATCCGGCGCAAATAAGCACAGATTGCTCAACCCCAGACCGGTTTTCACAGAAGCGCGATTGGCGAAATGATCCAAGTCGTGCTTAAATCCCCCATACTCAAAATTCTGCGACGGGGAGACCGCATCATGAACGAATGGACACCGATGAAAACCAAACGCCGCAACGTGGTGAAGGGGTTAGCTGCCCTACCGCTGGCGCAAGTGCTCGCAGACAAATCGCTGGCTGAAGCGGTTGCCGATACACTGGAAACCGTAACGATTACCACGGCCGGCGGACAAGAAGTCAGCGGCAGCATCGCGATGCCGGACGTCACCCCGGCGCCGACCCTCATCCTGATTCACGAATGGTGGGGATTGCGTGACGAGATCAAAGCCGTGGCCGCCGAATACGCCAAACAAGGCTTCATCGCTGTCGCGATTGATCTTTATAAGGGGCAAAACGTCGTGGACGACGATCCCGTCAAGGCGGTCAAACTCACGCAAACCGTGAAAGATGACGAAGCGATCGATACGCTATCATCTTGGAACGATTGGCTGCGCAAGCATCCTGACAGCACCGGCAAAGTGGGAACGGTCGGATGGTGTTTCGGCGGCAAATGGTCGCTCAATGCCAGCATGGCAGCGCCGGTCGACGCGACGGTGATCTATTACGGGAATGTCACCCGCACGGCTGAACAGCTCAGCACGTTGGAAGGACCTGTACTGGGGCATTTCGGGACACTCGACAAATTCATTCCGAAGAAGATGGTCGACGGCTTTACTGCCGCCATGGACGAAGCGGGCAAGACCTATACCATTCATTGGTATGAAGCCGATCACGCCTTCTCCAATCCCACCAGCGCCGTCTACGATCAAGAAGACGCGAAGCTGTCATGGGAGCGGTCCTTGGCCTTCCTCAACGAACAACTCAAGTCATAAAAGGGCGCGGCAGGTCACCACAAGAGGGGCCTGTCGCAGCGGCAATTTGCCCAACTTCAAAAGAAAAAGCGCGGGCAAATCGCTTTGCCCGCGCCTCTCTGAGTCTGAATTCGCCCTAGCCTATTTTACAGGCGAGCGCTCCGCCATATAGGTGGTGAAACTGGAATCGTTGGGTTGACCCCATGTTTCGTTCCCTGGGGCACTTGTGTAGTCCGGATAGCGCTCTTCCGTCAGTGACCGCAATTCCGCGGACAGATTGTCATAGCTCTTCATCTTTTTAGTGAAGGTGCGATAGAGGACATGGCCCTCTCTTTGTCCCATCAGCATCCAGGGCAACCAGGGACCGACACGGGTCCACGTACCCACATAATCGACAGACGGGTTGCCCGCATCCGCCAATTGCTTCAGTGGCACGGCCCGTTGGAAAACTTCCGAAATACGTGTAACGGGGCCGGCCGATTCTTTTTTCCAAACGCTCGGCTTCATGGGGTTGGGAAAGGCGGTATGAATTTCAAATGTCGACATGGCCGACTCTTCTAAAATATCCCATGGTGGATTAAAGGGAATCTCGACCAGAGTGCCGTCGAAATCCTGCTTAATGATCGGCGCCACTTCCGCATTGACGACGGCATTGTGAATGGGCGACACCTCACATTTTTCACCGGTGATGGGGTTCTCCCAAATGTCAATAAATTGCTTGGTTTTGGGGTCTTTGTAGAAGGCAAGCTCACGATTGAACAAACGGTAATTGCCATTCTCAAGAGCAACACTGCGCATAACACCGAAGCCCTCAACATCTACCAGTGGCGCGAGTGCCTTGTCTCCAATCACAGAGAAAATCGTCCCGCCAAACCAGCCGAACACTTCGTCTTCAGGATCAATACTCCCGGTAAGACGGACAAAGTTCTTTAGGTTGGTCTTCGGATCGTCAAAGCTTACATCGCCTGCCCGTGTGGCATCAAGCGCACCCTTAGCATGGGCCATGCCGGACAAACCAGCCAGACCCGCAGCCCCTGCACCGCCAAAAACTTGGAAGGCTTTGCGCCGATCCATCAGTGTATTGAAAAGATTGGTTTGCAACATGTGTTTACCTCGTAACTGGGATTTAGCTATTCAACTTTCTTTCCGCCGGTGCCGGCCTCCGGCTTGCCGGTCATGCGCTCGGGATATTCTTTTTCCACCCGGTCGCGATATTCCGCAGGCAGATCCGCAATCGTGTCGAGCTTCGCGCCGCCCGCATGCCAAATCATGTGGCCTTTCTGTCCCTCCATCTCCAGCCATGGAATCCAGGGGGCAAAGAAGGTCGATGAGAAGACGGTAGGCAGTTTGGCCAATCGTGGATTGTTAAAGTCCTTCAACGGAACAAATGTGGTTTGACGCTCTGCGCGTGGCGGCGTCATGCCTGGTGGGTAGGAGCGAGAGGAGTGAACCCAAACCTTACCCGCGGCAATGTTCCAATCAAATTTCGGTGGATCATCGGGCATTGTCTCTCTCAGAACGGTCGGACGAATGCCGGTCAACTCATAGGTAAAGCCACGTCCGGGACCGCCGCCCTGGACAGAGGCAGGAACATCCAGTGTTTTGTTCGTATAAGGATTTTTGTAAGAGTAAAGAAACTCTTTCGTTTCGTGATCCCGGAAAAACGTCACCGTGTTACCGGTCATCTCGTAGACATTCTCGTCTAGCTTTGTGACTTGGTAGATCTCCATTCCTTCAAAATCAAAGAGAGGCCGCGGATGCTCGCCTTCGGTCATGCCGTAGATCGTGCCGTTGAACCACCAAGGACAATCTTCCGGATCCAGGCTGGCAGACATGCGTAAGATGCTTTTGAGCTGACCCTCCGTCGTTGTCAGGTCCGGCGCCTCGTTGCCGCCGCGCACCATCATCTGAAAAGGGGAAGAGCCGTCGGCGCAACCGGAAAGCGGCGCAATACCTGCCACAATGCCGGCGCTCCCAAGAAAAAGACGACGGTTGATCTTTACGGTCATGACGAGAAGCCCTCCATCTGAGACGTTCGCGGGAATTGAGACCCAGTCCTAGCGGTTCAGCTGTCGGCGCTCTGTCAATATGGCGATCTTATCCGATCTGCGGAACGACGGCGCAACCTACTCAATAGCAAGATCGGCCCGCGGCGAGCCCAATCCGCCATCCACCTGGGCAAACAGGGCTTTTTGGGCGCCCTGATGATTGTGGAACACAGCCGCGAGAAACAACACGGACTCATCCTTGAAAATCTCCAAGGCCTCAAGGTCGGGTGTCTTGTCCACATCGCGATGAATGGCGCCGCCAAAATAATGATCAAGCCCGTCGATGGTCAGAAGAAATTTGCTGTCCTTTGGCGCGCCCGCGCCGGTCAGCACCTCCATCTCATATCTCGTTTCAATCTGACCGTCGCCCATCAGGCCAATATCATCCGGGCCCGTGACCATGAAGGTGGGGACGGTCATACCCTTCCAAACATGATCCGGTTGAAGGGCCATTTTGCCCGGATCGCTGAGCATGATGATGGCCGAGAAGCGATCATCCTCATGGAAGCTGATCGCACCGGTTTCCGGATGACGCTCACGCAGCCCGGTCGCCAGCATGGCCGACAAAGTCCCCACGGAATGTCCCGCCGTCGCCATCCGGCTCGCATCCATCTTATCGGCCAAGACCGGATAATCTTTCTGAAGACGATCAACGGAGTCGGCCACAAGGCTCAGATCCGCCGACCGTGTCAGCACTATGTTGTGCATATCTTCTTCGCCGTCGGGGATACGTCCATAATTGGCATCCACGTGATTGGGCGCCACCACAATATTGCCCGCACGCGCCCAGTGGCTGAGCACAGGATCATACATATCCTTGGACGAAAACGTGCCGTGAGAAAAAACAACCACGGGGAACGGTCCTTCCCCATTCGGTACAAAGATCTTGTTGACCACATCCCTTTCCCCAGTGGAGAGATTGACATCGTCAAGAATGGTCACCTCGTATTTGAGAAGCGACCCTGCATCGACGGCCTCTTCGCTGCACGCAGCCATCGTCGTAAGAAGAAGAGCCAAGAAAGTACGCCTCAACAACACACTCACATCAGCCATTGGACATTCCTCCTCGCAAAGCCGCATGACTACGCGACCATTTTGATGCGCCTCTTCAATCCTTCAACATGGTCAGAAACCGGACGGGCTGTCTCAGACCATCCTTTTGTGTTTTGCAAAGCCGCCATCCACGCTTTCACGCGGACGCAATCGTCGGGCACCGCAATGCCCCAAAGCGCCGTATAGGCCGGAAACCTCTCCATCCAAGGTAAGAACTGAATGTCTACCAGTGACAATTGGTTTCCAAACCAAAAGGGCCCCTCGCCGCTAAACTTGCCCAGACCTTCCGTTTCCATGAAACGGAAACAGTCTTGCAGTTTGGCCATCTCTTCTTTTTGTTTCTCCGGCTCATGATGGTGGGTTGAGATGGCCCAACTGGCTGACGAGTAATAATTGTCGGCATAATGCAGCCAGATACGCGCTTGAGCCCGCAAGTAAGGATCTGACGGCATCAAAGGAATCTCAGGAAAGACATCATCAAGATATTCATTGATGATCGCCGATTCATAGAGCACATGATCGCCATGCTGCAGGCACGGCACCTTGCCATAAGGCGAGACTTTCAGAAACCAATCCGGCTTGTTGCCCAGCTCGATCTCGGTGCGCTCATAATCAAGGTTCTTTTCCGCAAGAGTGATACGCGTGCGTTGCGCAAACGGACAGGAGGCGTAACTATAGAGGTGCAAGACACTCATTCGGCTTCCTTTCCTTTACGGTGCATATCCTCACTCAATGGATGATTTGACCAAAGCAAATCATCCCTGCAGCGCGTCGAAATTCTTTTTGACCTTGGGAAACTCCCGAAACGCCATATAGGTCAAGACAACTGCAATGGTATCAAAGATCACGACAGCCCAAATCAAAGAATAATTCAACTTGTTGGGATCCGCGAAGATCGTGTCGGTCATCCAGCCGACAAAGGGCGGCCCCAGGCCGAGGCCAACCAAATTCAATGACAATTGATAAAGCGCGCCCATTTGAGCCCGCATGCGGTTAGGGGTGATGGCCTGGATCAAGGATCCGGTCGGCCCCGAACAAATGGAGCCGAAGAAAAAGCTGAAGCCGAGGAAAAACGCTGCCAATTCTGCCGTCGGCATCAAAGGCGCCGCGACACCGGGCGGGATTAAGCCCAGACAACCGATCCAGAGAGTTCGGCATTTAGCATTGGTATCGCCGCGCTTCTCTAGCCAATCCGACAAATAACCGCCGGCAAAGGCCCCGGCGGGGCCGCCAATGATAACAGCCAAGCCGATTAGATAGCCGGCTTCGGCTAGTCCCGTGCCAAATGAACGCGAATAAAATGTCGATGTAAATGTGATGATGCCGTAGATCGAAACGGACGTGGCACCATAGCCCACAAAGACATAGGTAAAGATCTTCCAATGTTTGGAGACATAGGCCCACATTTCATTAAAGGGCACGGACTCGGCTTGTGTCTTGGCGACGCCGCGCCGCTGTGGCTCCTTGATGAAGAGGCACAGCAAAACAACCGGCACACCCAATAGGCCAAAAAAGATGAAGACGCGGCCCCAGTCACTGATCTCGCCGAAAAACGGCAGGTTCATCGGTCCCATACTGGAAAAGAATTGGATAACGGCAGCGCCGCCGATAAACGACAGACCGATTCCCGCGGTGACACCGATCGAGAAGACCCCGACCGGCAAGGCTAGTTTTTTCGCCGGAAAGTAATCCGCCATAATCGAATAGGCCGAAGGGGACAATGCCGCCTGGCCGATACCCACGCCCATGCGGAAGATCGAAAGGCTCAAGATGCCGCGCACCGCACCCGTCAGAAAAGTCATCAAGCTCCAAAAGGCGACACCTGCAATGACAATCAGCTTACGGCTTTTGGCGTCGGCGAGCCGGGCAATCGGCAGGCCCATCAAACAATAGATAATTGTGAAAGCGGGCCCCACTAATATTCCTGCCACCGTATCGCTGATCACGAAGTCTTGCCGGATGGCCGGCAATAGGAAACTCAAGAGCGTGCGGTCCAGCAAGGACAGTGTGTTCGCCAAAGCCAAGACGATTACTGCATACCAAGCAACCGTCGACGGCGGCCAAGGTTCTTGAACGGGAGCAGATTGCGCCTGATCAGTCATAAAGTGATTTCCTTTTCAGTCCTAAGATGAGGACGGCAGAAGAGATTTAATTTTGGCGATGAGGGCATCGAAATTCTTGTCGGGCATCTGTCCAGGTGCCATCCGCCGGACGATAATACTGGCAATCAAGAGCCCAAAGTTGAGCAGCCCGATCAAGACAAATGGCGCGCTTGGATCTATCGAGTCAAAGAGGCGGCCACCAACCGCACTACAGACCAGAATGCCGATCGCGCCCACCATATTGAACATGCCGACAACGGCGCCGCGCTCTGCAGTGGGTGCTTCCTGCCCGATCAATGTGGTTGCACCGAAAAACGCGCTGATCTGCCCGAATCCCAAAAGTATTAGAAACGGCATCGCAGAAGGCGCCAGAATATCATCCACCAAACCCATACATCCATAGCCCAATGTCGCCATGAACATACAAAAGGCAAGACCGCTGACCCGATTGAAGCGGTCCAAGAAATACCCGCAAACAGGTATCCAAATAAGGGCAGCCGTTTGCGTGGTGGCAAAAATGATGTTCGCACGGCTTGTTGCGGCAGCCGAGTCAATGCCGGCCGCATTGGCTGCATTGAACGCCCAGAGCACCAAAAAGGTCCCCAAAATGACCAGGTCTGCGCGGGCGACAAAAGCGGAGGCATAGGCAAGCGCTATGCGGGGATTTTTTGCTTCAAGAAAACCGGCTTTGGCCAACTCTATGTAGTCAGGCTGATCACCTTTTGATTGCGGCGTACCGCCTTTTAGAAAAATGGAATACAGAATGCCCGACACAACGCAAATGCCGAGAATAATCCAATGAGTCAATCGGCCGGCATCAAGGGGCGTGTAACCCGAATTGACAAAAACGTTCGGCAGATTTCCAAGACCCAGTGCGACGATAATGACGCCGACCCCGTTCAGCATACCAGCCACTGCCACCATCCGGCCGCGCGAGTCCTCGCGGGGATAGTCCGCAACAATCGTTCCTAACATGCCTGTCGAGAGTGCCAATCCGATGGCGTAAACGATACGGTAGACGGAGAGCTCCACCACATCGCCTGCATAAGGATAGAGCACATAACCAATCCCCATACCTATGATGCCGAATGTAATCACCGGTTTGCGGCCGATGCGATCCGCCACGATACCTGCGGCGCTAAACAGCAATATCTGAGTGATTTCCGTCAAGAACACCAAGTCGCCTGTTATCCGGCCGCGCTCGGATTCGGGCACATTCAGCACTTCGACAAGAACAAAGGCTGTGCTGGTGGAAATAAAGGTCAGCAGACCGATCACTGTGAAGGATGCGATGAATAAGCCGATACAGTTTTTCTTGCTGATCCCGTCTGCCAGGTGCAAGAACCCGAACTTGACTGAAGTCGGTTGAGATTGATCGGACATAGTGTGTTCTTCCTTTTGTTGTTCTTATTCTGACTGAAGAACTCACTCAGTCTCAGGCAAGGCAAAGGCGACAAGCCAATCGCCCATCTTTTGCGGATACATAAAGGCATGGCCGCCTGCCGCCACCACAATAAACTGCCGGCCGTCGACTTCGTAGGTCATGGGCGAGGACATGGCTGACGTGGGCACATCGATCTCCATAAGCTCTTCGCCTGTGTCGATATCAAAGGCCCGAAACTTTTCATCCGGGCTGGCGCCGATAAACACCAAACCGCTCGCGGTAATCATGGGGCCGCCCGCATTGGGCATGCCGTATTTCAAGGGGATTTCAAAAAGGGGCGTGTATTTGGCAATAGTCCCCAGCGTTGTCTCCCATTTCACTTTACCGGTTGTCAGGTCCAGCGCCACGAGAGCCCCCCAAGGCGGAGCGGTGCATGGCGTCATAAAGGGCGACATTAGAGGTCTTTGCTCGACCGCATATTTTGTCCCTTGAATCACGCCGGGCGGTCCAAAGGCCATGCCCGCATTGGGCACCCGCGGCGCATTGGGGTCGAGATCTTCCACGGGCACCAACCGAATATAATAAGGAATGCGGGTAATAGGCGTGATCAGCAGATTCTTGCTTTCATCGAAAGCCGCCCCGCCCCAATTCATTCCCCCGCCGGTTTGCGGGTAGAGGACGGTGCCTTGGGTCGTCAGCGGTGTGTAGATCGAACCATATCGCGCATTCTCAATGGCCTCGCGGCATTTGCCGCGATCATAGAAGGTGAAGCCCCAAGCATCGTCGGGCGAAATCTCTTGCGGTACCAATGGCGGCAGTTCGGCCGTGAAGGGTTGGGTCGGCGATAGCACTTCACCCTCGACACCATCGGTGGGCACCGGACGCTCTTCAATTTTGAAAATCGGCTCGCCGGTCTCACGATTGAAGACAAAGACAAAGCCTTGCTTGGTCACTTGAATAAGCGCTGGAATCTTTTGCCCATCTTTTGTGACATCCACCAGAACCGGTTGAGCCGGCGTGTCAAAGTTCCACACATCGTGATGAACGATTTGGAAATGCCAAACGATCTCCCCCGTTGCGCCGCGCAGGGCGACAACCGAATTGGCATAACGATTGTCACCGGGGCGCATGCCGCCAAAGAAATCAGGAGACGCGCTTGAGGTCGGCAAGAACACAAGATCACGTTCTTCATCCACAGACATCATGGTCCAAACATTGGCGCCGCCGGTATTTTGGAGGGCCAATTCCGTCCAATCCGCTGTATCTGGATTTCTGTTGTCACGAGGGACCGGATCAAAGGTCCACTTGAGGTCGCCGCTTCTGACGTCAAAGGCACGCACCATGCCGTTAGGCGCGCTCGAGCGACGGGATTTGGAGTTTGTCGTTGAGCCGATCACCAAAGTGTCACCCACAACCACCGGCGGTGTATAGGTTTGAACGGCCTTGGTATCTGTTGCGGGCTGCGCCGCATCAATCATAGGCTCGACATCCACTTCGCCGGCAACGCCGAAGCCGTCACAGAGCGTTCCGTCGGTGGCATCCACAGCCAACAAACGACGGTCATTGGTATTGGAGTAGATGCGATGACGGCATTGGGCGTTGGCGTCCGCCTCTGTGTCTTCCCAATAGGTCACACCGCGGCATTTATAGGACGTGCCGGGACGGCCGATCTCAATATCGGGATCATAGGCCCAGTTTTCTTCCCCGGTGACCGGGTTGAGCGCGATGATCTTGCTGAAAGCCGAACAAAGTACTAGGTGGCCGCCCGCTGCTTGGGGCAGTAAAATGGGGGTGACATGAAAGCCGCTAAAGCGAACCTGCATATCGGGCCGGTTGACGTCGCCCGTGCGATAAACCCAAGCCTGTTCTAAATCGCCGACATTGGTTTTATCGATTTGCGTGAGATCTGAATAGCTGCTGCCCCCGATATCGCCGCCATAGTGCAGCCAATCCTCTGCCGCCGCGGGCCAAGCGGTGACGGCCACCCATGCAATCAACACGCCCAAACATCTCAACATACCAAATCCCCGTATCACACTTGTGTTACTTGCAGCCTCATCAATTTCGCCTCCAGGGTCAATCTGAAGCGGGCGGTTTGGCGCATTCCATGAACGCCCAATCTCAGGCTTGTCCTATGCGCGAACAGGAGATCGCGGGTCAAAAATCCTTAAAATGCTCAGAAATATCGACCGTTCAGCGGCAAGACAGGCCGGTGGACTTTGCTGTGCTGGGTATTGATGATAGCTGAGGATCAATATGATTTCCTGGGGAGATGAACGCATGAATCCTTTGCGCCGAACACAACGCTTCATGGCAATCGGGCTTTGCGCCATTGGCCTGACGGCATGTCAACAGGTCTCGACGCTCTTTACGCCCCCGGACCCCGCGAGTTTTAAATCAGCCACAGGTCCCCACAGTGTCGGCTTCGTGGAGTCTCTAACACTGTCGTTCGAAGCTCAAGACAAAGATCTTCTGATCCAAGTCAGCTATCCGCAAGATCAAAGCGAACCCGCTCCATTAATCGTGTTTTCGCACGGCGCTCTTTGTTCCAAAAATACCTATTCCAGCATCGTCAATCATTGGGTGAGTCACGGCTATGTCGTGATTGAGCCGACCCACATAGATTCCGGAACGCTTGGCGAGACAAAGTTTATGGACCTTGGTTGGATCGCCGATACACGCCCCGGCGATATGTCCTTTATTTTGGATTCCTTGGACGATATCGAAGCGGCCATTCCGGAGCTTGCCGGAAAGATTGATCGATCACGCATAGCCGCCTCGGGTCACTCTATGGGGGCAGCAACTGCACAACGGGCCACCGGTCTGGATACAAGAAGCGCCAAAGGCAGTGTCGATTCATTGACGGATGACCGGTTCGATATAGCCCTGCTCCTCAGCGCACCTGGAAAAATGTCCAATATTCCCGACAACTCCTGGGACGAATATGAAATCCCCATGATGATGTCGACCGGCACCAAAGACATCACCATGACGAACAAGAACCGGCCAGAAGGTTGGGCCTGGCGCTTAGGGTCATTCGAGCTGACGCCGCGCGGAGACAAATATGTTCTCATCACGCAGGATATGGATCATTTCTTGGGCGGGCATATCTGCAGACCGGAAGGTGATAAGGGTCCGGACGACGAAGCCCTCGCCATTGTCGGCGGTGCAACAACGGCATTCTTGGACGCGTATTTGAAAGAGGACGTCGCCGCAAAACGCTTCATCAAAAGCAATGCGGTCAACGAATTGTCCAATGGCCGCGCTGAAATGAAATCGAGATAGCTCTATTCGACGGGCAAGACTTCATTTGAAGAAACACCGGCGGGCATGACGGCGCGAGACGCAAGGCGCGCGTCGATATACTCTCGAATGTCCGACGAAGTCGCATCCGGGGCCTCCAAGACAGCCATATGGCCAACACCGTCATAGATCTTAAGCTCAACATCCGCATTTTCCATCATGTCGATCAGCTTATAAGCCTGATCGACCGGCACGACGGGATTTGCACCGCCCCACATGATGATTGTCGGCGTGGTTATCTTTTTCATCAGCGCAGGGATATCTCCTGAAATATACTGCCGCATGCGGGCAATCTCAGCTTTGCGCTGGCCTTCCCTCAATTGCATATCATGCCAACGGTCGATGGTTTCTTCGGTCAGCTTGGTCTTGTCGCCAAAACCGGCATTGAGCATGCCCGAAAACATCAAACGCGGTGTGACATATTCCAAGAGTCCTGCTCCCGGGGGCAACTCCAAAGGTTTGTTGGGATCCCCGATCCGCGTGTTTAAGACACCGGGGCTCACCAGAATGAGGTCATTCACGCGTTCTGGGTGCTTGGCGGTGAAATGCATGGAGACAGTACCCCCCATGGAAGTCCCGCCGAGGATCATGTCTTCAACGCCCAATTCGTCAAGAAGTAGCTCCATGAGCTCAACCGTGCGCTCTAGAGTGTAATCCCCCGATGGATCCGGACCCGTCAAACCATGACTGGTCATATCAAACCGGATGACACGATATCTGTCTTTGAGTGCCTCGGCCCAAGAATCCCACATAATCAGGCTGGCCCAATGGGCATGCAACAAGACAACGGCCGGGCCTTCGCCTTCATCGCGGTAATGAACCCGGACACCATCGATTTCCATAAACTCAGATTCAGAATTCGCGTATTTCTTTTCCAGCTCCACGGCGGGGATATCTTGATACATCCAAGCGCCCACCGAGAAAGCAAGAATGCCGGTGACCAGCAATCCCAACAAAACGAACCCTAAGATTCTCATCCAACCCTCCCCGGCGTTGCAGGCTTAAAGCATAACATGGATGGCTTTGTTTTGCGTGTAACTGAGCAACTCTTCCAAACATTCTTCGCCACCAAGCCCGCTGTTTTTCCATCCCCCGAATGGGGTACCCACATAATGTTGTGCAACCCCGTTGATCCAAACATAACCGGTTTCCAGAGCTTTTGCCGTGGTCATGGCGGCGTTCAGGTCGTTGGTCCACACAGCTGCCGTGAGCCCGAACTCACTATTATTGGCGATCGCAATGGCTTCTTCCTGATCGCTCCATTTGAGGATGGATTGAATCGGACCGAAGACCTCTTCATGTCCAATCCGCATATCCATGGTGACGTCGGCAAACAGGGTCGGGCGCACCCAATAGCCCTTTTCGAACATGTCGCCGTCCGGCCGCACACCGCCCGAGACCAATCGTGCACCGTCCTTCTTGGCTGAATCGATGAAGTCGAGAACCCGCTCGAAATGAGCCTTGTTATTCACCGGACCCATTTCCGATGAAGGATCAAGCGGATCGCCCAGCTTCACAGCATCGACACGCTCTTGCATGCGCGCGATGACCTCGTCGTAGATCGATTCATGCAACATCAGCCTTGAGACCGAGCCGCAAGATTGTCCGGCCCAAGAATAATTCATCCCGGCAATGGCCGCATCGACCACCTTGTCCAGATCCGCATCCGGGAAAACAATCATGGGGTTCTTGCCGCCCAGCTCCAACGTAATATGCTTCACAGAAGTCTCGGCCGCCGATCTTTGAATGGCCAGGCCCGTCGGAACCGATCCTGTAAAGCCAATGCGGTGGACGTCGGCGTGACGCACCAATGTATCCCCAACCGGCAATCCATATCCCGATACGATATTGACAACGCCGGCCGGCAAAATCTTCTGACACATCTCTGCCAGCAAAGATCCAGAGAGAGGGCTTTGTTCCGGCGTCTTTAGCACCACCGTGTTGCCGGCCACCAAAGGGGCCGCAATGTGAGCGCCCGCAAACATGAAAGGGTGATTGAAGGGAACAATTCTGCCCACAACGCCATAGGGTTCGCGGACACTGAAATGAAAGTTATCCGGTGTCGCCGGGACACTCTCGCCCTTCATCTCCGAGGCTAGTCCGGCGAAGAACTCCAAATACCCAGCCGCAATCTGAACGTCGCCGCCCAGTTTGGCGATGGTGTTTCCTGTATCGCGCGCTTCCATTTCCAGAATTTCATCAGCACGCGCGCGGAACTCGGCGGCAAGCTGGCGCAACAGAGCCCCTCGTTCAAAAACAGATCTCTTTTTCCAATCAAGCTGCGCCTCTTTGGCGGCAGCGACCGCGCGATTGACGTCCTCGGCCGAGCCGGCGGGAACACGGCCGATCACCTCTTCATTGGCAGGGCTCAAGGATTCAATCCATTCGCCGCTTTCACTCTGACACAGCTCACCTGCGATCAACATCATACGATCGCCGTATATCAATCCCATCTTGGTCTCCGGATTTGGCTTTCATCCTATCGCCGGGCAGAGCCCGCCCAGCGCCGATTTCGGCCCTGAAATAAAGCATGATGACGCCGCCAGCGCCATTTATCTATGCTCTGTCTTATTGGTGGATTTCAGCCCCTAAATTAGGCCGTCAAGCTCGCGCCCGATGTCCTCCGGCGGTACCCAAGCACCGCCGCGCACATTCTGCTCGACTTGGGCCGGGGTGGTGGCCCCGGCAATCACGCTGGCGACGGCCGGCCGATGCACCAGCCAGCCCATGGCAACCGTCACCATCTCTTCGCCGATGCGCTCGCAAATCGCCCGTAGCTTGTCCACGGCCGAGAGACTCGCCTCGGTCATGAACGTTGACGCGATCCGGTCCCCCCAAAGGTCAAAACGCGACCCCTTGGGCGCATCGGACCCAGGCCGGTATTTGCCGGTCAGCAATCCGCTCTCCAAGGGAAAAAAGGGCAATATCCCGACGTGCCGTTCTTTACAGACCGAGACCAGGTCTGTCTCAATGCCACGTGTGATCAAGCTGTAGCGGTTCTGCGCTGAGACAAAATGGGAAAGACCATTGGAAGAAGAACAGTCGTCAGCGTCCGCCAGAAGCGCGCCGTCGAAATTAGAACAGCCAATGTATCTGACTTTACCCTGTTTCACTAAATCTTCCAGCGCCCGCAACGTCTCCTCAATGGGCGTCAGGCCGTCCGGCTTATGATACTGATATAGGTCAATATAGTCCGTTCCCAAGCGCGTGAGGCTATCTTCAACGGCGGACATAATGAATGTTCGAGAGCCACCGTCTTCGGGTGCCGGACCATTCATCGCACCGCCAAACTTCGTGCCGATTAAAACGTCTTGGCGACGGTTGCCCAAGGCCCGGCCGAGCAGTATTTCCGAATTTCCCTGATCACCCTCGTAGACGTCAGCCGTATCGAAAAAATTGATACCAAGCTCTAGGGATCGGGCGACAACCGCATTGGTGCCATCTTGATCAAGTTTCAGACCAAAATTGTTGCACCCCAAACCGACGGTAGACACGAATAAATCAGACTGCCCGAGTTGTCGCTGTTCCATGTCTGAAGCCTCTTATGAACCAGGACTATTGATCGTCGAACTGGATACCGACATTTGCGGTTTTCATATAATCCTCGGCCATTTGCATCAGGCCTGCGGCAAGATCCATCGATTTCTCACCGGCTTGCATGCCGAAAAGCTCCATGAGGATGGTCTGCCAAATGTTACGCATGTTCGGATAAAGGCCCTTTTCCAGACATGCATCCGTGCCGGCATCTAGCAGCTCCGACCGGGCCTCGACAAAGGCCTGAAATGTTTTGCGCAATTCATCAATATTCTGAACACTCATGTCCCTACTCCCAATGGTGGCACTTTTGCTGCGGATCAATATTGCCGAACACCTTAAAGTTCTCGGACATCACCGCCAAGACCGCAGGCGCCACTAGCCGCACATCGCACTCGCAAGGGCCACTTGCTTTGATATAGTCTAGCTCGCACGTCGAGGGGAGAAAGATGCTTATCAGGAGTCTGTTAATCGCATGGTTTGCGGTTTGGAGCGGCCACGCCGGCGCCAATGAAGTAAGGCTATCTATTACCGAAGGGACCAATTTCAGCATCACCCAATCGGCCGACGGCACGCAGCTGACCGTAGATCTGTTGGGGTCTCTCTGGCTGTTAGACAAAGAGGGCGGCAAGGCAACCCGTCTTACCGATCCCACCGAGATTGAGGCACGACTGCCGAGATGGTCTCCGCAAGACAAGCGGATCGCATTTCAAGGGTTTAAAGACGGCTTTTGGCACATCTTTCTTCTCGACCCGGAAAATAATGCGCTGAGGCAACTGACAAGCGGCTCAAATGACCATCGCGCCCCGCGCTGGCATCCAGGCTTCGAGCGCCTGGTTTTTTCCTCTGACCGCGACGGGCCGGATGGAATTTATGAGATTGACCTTGAAAGCGGCGAGATCTCGCAGCTGGTCAACAAGACGTCGCCCGTATACGGACCGGCCTGGTCCAATAACGGCAAGACCCTTGCCTATATTGAGGCCGGCAGGTCCGGCAGCAAAGTCGTCCTTCGCGAGGCAGATGACTCTGAACGGGTTCTATTGGAACGCCCAGGTAATCTCGACGGCCTGAGCTGGCACCCCAACGACACAAGCATCACTTTTGTGCAGACTCTAGATGAGGCCACCGGTCTCTTTCTTGCCGATCTCAGTCGTGAAGGTGTGCTTCAACTGAGTGACACGGGTGACGACGTTTTTCCTTTTCCGGCTGTTTGGGAGTCGGAACAAGATTTGATCTACACCGTCCAAGGTAAAATCAATAGGTTGGCGCTCAACACCTTCGCTCAAGATACCATCCCATTTGAAGCGGAAATATCTCTCGCTCGGCAGGACTATAACCGCAAAAATCATAATTTCACTTCCACCGATCCGCAACCGGTCAAAGGCTTGTTGGGGCCCGTGCTATCGCCGGACGGCGAGAGGCTCGCATTCACTGCGCTGGGCGATCTCTGGATCCAAAACATTGGCGGGGCTCTTACTCAGGTCACAAACTCTCCTGCCCTTGAGCTCGATCCGAATTGGGCGCCGGATGGTGATTCCCTCGTTTATGTTTCCGACGCCAATGGCGTCATGGACATTTGGCAGATCGACCTCAGCTCGGGCGATGCAAAGCAAGTGACAAAATTGCAATCTGGCGCCACAGCGCCTGTCTTGTCTCCAGACGGACAGTCCATCGCGTTCATCCAGGCCCTCGGAAATCCTGGTCTGGGGCCCGCCTTACCCGCAATTTTGGATCTGGCCACGGGCAAGAGCCGTCCCCTTTCGACACCGCTTTGGGGGCCGGGGCGCCCGGCCTGGTCTCCTGATGGCCGTTGGATCACAGTGTCCGCCCAGCCGGACCCGAATGCCCGCATTCGCGAAGGCCGCAATCAAATTCTGCTGCTGTCAAAGGACGGCAAAGAAAAACACTGGCTCGCCGCCCCGTCTGGCAAATCGCTCGCAATGCGTAATCGAAACGGCCCGCTCTGGATCGCCAATGACCAGATTGTCTTTGTGGAAGGCGGCAATTTATGGCGTGCAACACTGGCACAAGATGAAATCGAGCTAGGCAGCCAAGAACGGCTGCTTCAACGCCCGGGTCTCATTTCGTCGGTTAGTGTGAGTGCGGACAGAAGCAACGTATCATTCTTGGAGAATGATCTGCTCAAGATTGCGCAACTGTCCAAACTGCCGATGACCGGCGAGCCCAAAACGGTTGCTCTTGACCTCAAGTGGAGTCACGACATACCGACGGAACGCAAAGTTATTCATGCGGGCAGATTATTTGACGGCGTCAGCGGTAATTATCAAACCAATATGGATATTGTGATCGACGGCAATGTGATCACGGCCATCAAGCCGCATGCACCAAGCGATCCGTCGATTGAGTTTATTGACGCGTCTGAGCAGACCGTGATTCCGGGACTGTTCGATATGCATGTCCATCAGCATGCGGGCCTGGGGGAACGCCTCGGGCGGGTATGGCTGGCTTTTGGCATCACAAGTGTGCGGGAGCCGGGCGCAAACCCTTACGACGCACTTGAGCGCAAAGAATCCTGGGCGAGCGGGAGCCGGCCGGGCCCACGAGAATTCTTCGCCGGCGGCCAGCTGGACGGCCCCCTGACCTATTTTGCCTTTTCGCATCCCACGTCCGACATGAATGAAATCAATATGGAGATGCAGCGGGCTGAAATACTCGACTACGATTTCATCAAAACCTACATCCGCCTCAGTGACAATCAACGCAAAGCGGTGATTGAACGCGCCCATGGTCTGGGACTCGGGGTTACAGCTCACGACTTCTTCCCGGCTGCTGCTTTTGGTGGTGACGGCGTTGAACATATGCGTGGGACGAGCCGGCGTGGCTTTTCGCCTAAGCTGAGCAATACCAACCGCGCCTACGAAGACGTGGTGAAAATCATCGGCGCTGCAGGTATGACACAAACGCCCACACTCGTGGTGCGCGGCGGTTTTGCTTTGCTCGCCAGAAACGACTCCACCATTCTGGCCAATCCGCAATACCAGGCTCTCTATCCGACAGGTCAAAGGAAAATGATGGAGGGCATGGCATTCGGCATCGCTGGCGATCTCGAGCGGGCCCGCACCAGGCTGGACCGGCACTTTGACGATGTCAAACGCCTGCAAGAAAATGGTGCCCGCATAACCGCCGGTACAGATGTGCCCATCGTTCCCTATGGTCTGTCATTGCATGTTGAGCTGCAGCTCTTAAACAACGCCGGCCTCACACCCGCACAAGTCCTTCAAAGCGCAAGCCTGAACGCAGCCGAGAGCCTCGGGGTCGACAATTGGCTTGGTAGCTTGGAAGTAGGCAAGTTGGCGGATCTGGTCATCATTGACGGCGACCCGCTGAACACGATCGGCGACTCAAAGAACGTCTCAGCGGTCGTAAAAAACGGACATGTCTATGAGGTTGAAGCACTTACCGCCGCAAGATCAACACCCAATTCGGCAAACTAGAGTCAGTTGTTTGACGTCATTGCGTCCGCAGCGGTATTGAAGTTATCCGCGATCAACTGGCCGGAACCTGAGGCACCCGCAACGACGGCCACGCTGATTAGCGCGGCGATAAGACCATATTCGATGGCCGTTGCACCCGACTGATCCTTCAAAAAACGCTTTACAAGCTTAGGCATAAGCCGCTCCCAACGCCACTAGGCATTTTGTCAGCACTTAGTGTGAACCAGATTAATTTGGAGTCATAAACAAAGGGTCAAACAAATTAATAGAAACCTATTCTTGTCCCGATATGAGACAAGAATAGGCCGTCTTTTCCACCATAGATCTTGGTGTTGCCCTGCGAACCGGCGTTTACTTGGGCCCAGGTGTCCACGCATAGTCCGGATTCTCCGGCGGCACTTGCTCCGCATAGGCCGCCCAGGTCTCTTTGGGCTTGCCATCGTCCCAATCATCGCAAGGCTCGAGATAATCCGGATGGTTCTTTTCCAAATAGGCTAAAAGCTTGGGCGGAATGTTGGACATCCCCTCCGTGTCTTCTTTGAAAGAATGAGACCGGCCCATCATTTTACCATCTGCGAATTCCGTACCACCCATTTTCATCCATGGCCAAAACTGCGATAGCCGGGTGAATCCGGAATAGAAGCGAGCCGTTGGATTGGACCGGTCCTCCAATTCGTCGCGGTTGATGTAGAAGACAAAATGTTCCGACGGATTGATCTCGGGACCGGTGGAAGCGCGGGGCCAACCTTCTTGGGTCACCGGATTGGTATATTCGTGCCGATAGTCCCAGGCCAGGTGGATCTGAGAGCCCTGCCGCTCAAAGGGCATAATGAAAGGCGCCGTTCCATCCTCACGAACTTTGGTGGTCGCCTCGTTGATCAACGTCTTTTTGTCGCCCTCCTTACCGTGAGACACGATCGGCATATCCAGGGTCAATTCGCCGCGAACTCGATCATTCAAAAAGATAAAGACTTCGAGATTTTCTTCTGTATAGGGATTGTACCAGCTTTCCAAAATCTCGCCGGTCGACAAATCCGTAAAGAAGTTTCCTTCTTTGCCTCTCAACCGAATATGTCCATTGTCCAAGAGCTTGCATTGCAGATTGCCAAACCCGGTATATCCGAACAGAGGCTCCATTCGCCGGGTTCCGATAGAGGCAAACAAAATGCCCTTCCAGGCGGAATAAACCGGCTTGTCAGCATAAGTGCCCCATGTTTTGCCGAAGGCATAAACATTGTCTTTGGGATCATCGAAGTTCAGCGCGCCGGTATTGGCGGCGAGGGCCTTTTCGATCGGCGAGCCCATGCTGAGCGCACCTGCCGCCGCTGCCGTTCCACCAAACTGCAGCACGCCGCGGCGAGAGACCAAGCTGTTGTAGACAGATTGAAATTCCATTGCATCCTCCCAACTGAAACGTTCATGTGAGCGTAATCGGGGGCCCTGGAGGCAGCAAGCGAAACCGTTCGACCAAAATCTGGCCGATCACTCGGCGAACACCACAGATCCGGTCAGACCAATATGGCCTTCTTTATCGGCAGCCCATAGATCGGCCACATTTGGCGCGTCGCTCACGCGGCCCGACAAACGAATGTCTTGCCCTTCAAATAGCGGAGAAAGCGCCCGGAATGTGAATTCGCAAACCTGACGTCCGGGCAAAGCCTGCAAACAGGCATTCAACATTTTTATCGCCGCAAATTGACCATGGACGATGAGGCGCGGATATCCCTCAACTTCTTGCGTGTACGGCAAATCATAGTGAATCCGATGAGAATTAAATGTCAGGGCTGAGAAGCGGAACAGCTGCGTCGTATCAGGACGAATGACATCCTCCCACTCACCGGTATCCACAACTTGCCGCGTTGACTGCGCTTTGGATCGATCCGCATCATCGCGATAGACATAGGTGCGCACCTCCCGGAGCATACGTGTTCCCGCCACCTGAATGTCATACGTCACCTCGACAAAGACAAGGCGCCCGGTCGAGCCTGATTTTTCATAAACATTTTGTATCGTGGTTTTGGCGCTGACCTCGTCCCCTACTTTGAGAGGCTGGAAGATCTCAACGTGAGAACTGGCGAAGAGTCGCCGGGGCAAATCAACGGGCGGCATGAAAGCTCCCCGTTTGCCGTGACCGTCCCGGTCGATATCGCTCTGGGGCGCACGCGGTTGAAACAGCATCCAATGCCAGAGTGGCGGGAGCTCTGTTCCCGGGTTGGGCCAATCTCCCGATCCATCAAGCAAGGCATCCATGGCGGCAAAGGAACGGGGATCCACATAGTCGGGCACTCGTTCAGTACGCCCAATCCATTCTTCGTACATGTCGGCTCCCTCGTGCTGCCACCAACAAAAAAGGCCCGGCACCATAGGCGGCGGGCCTTTAACCTAATGGCGATCACGCGCCTTGTCAGTAGGACACGACCAGCTTTCCGAAATGGGCCCCTTTGGCTATGTCCGCGAGGGCTTTTGGCAACTCGTCAAAGCCGAATGTATCACTGATCACCGGCTTGATATTGTTGTCGGCGATACACTTCAACATGGCCTCATGGTCGGCCCGGTGACCAACCGTTTGACCGTGCAGATGAAGATTCTTGCCCAAAAGCGGCAATAGCGACAATTCAGTGCTGATGCCGGAAAGATTGCCGATGATTGAAATGTGACCACCCACGTTACAAGCAGCAATCGAATGAGCCAATGTGTCGCCGCCACCGATTTCGACAACCGCATTCACGCCGCCACCGGTGATCTCAGCAACCTTATTGCCCCATTCAGCTTCTTCCGTGTAGTTGATGGTGAAATCAGCCCCGAGATCCTTGACTTTCGCAAGCTTGTCATTGCTGCTTGAAGTGGCCACGACTTGGGCCCCAAGCGCTTTGGCGAACTGGAGTGCGAATAAGGAGACGCCGCCGGTTCCCTGAACCAATACCGTATCGCCGGACTGCACATTGCAATTGGTCGTCAGCGCGCTCCAAGCTGTCAGGGCCGCACATGGCAAAGAGGCCGCCTCGGCATAACTGAGAGAATCAGGGAACTTAACGACTGCACCTTCGGCGTAGGATCCGAGCTCTCTTGCGACACCCGGCACTTCGCAGCCTCCACTGATGCCCCGTTTGTCCCATGTGCCGAGCCCGTCATCCCAAAGCGGGAAGAAAAGCGGTGTCACCCGATCGCCCACCTTTAGATCTGTCACACCGTCGCCCACGGCCACCACGTCTCCGGCACCGTCGGAGAGCGGCACCAAAGGCAGGTTCAAATTGGGATTGTACCAGCCATTAGCAATCATGAAGTCGCGGTAATTGATGGAGGCGGCCTTCAGATCGACCAAGACTTCTCCAGGCCCAGCCGTGGGTGTTTCGACATCCTCCAAAGTGATCTTATCAAGACCGAATTCATTTAATTGCCAGGCTTTCATGGCCAGTCTCCTTCGCGGCGCGTCTCAGTCGCTCATTGTCGTCTGCCCAACACTTTTGTTCGGACAACAGGCCGTAAGAAATACGCGATGACCCCTATGTGTCAATGCAATCAGCTGTGTCCTGAACGGATGCTCCCACGGACCGGTCAAACTAAGGATGAAAGATGGCAAAATGAAAAAGGCGGCCTGGAAAACCCACACCGCCTTTTTGAACTCCCATCGGTCAATTAGACTTAAGGAGCGGCCTCCTCATAACAGGCAATATCGTAAATACCGGACCCGTCACGCAAATGCTTGATATTCTTTTGGTAGTCTTCGGACTGGTAAAAGCCTTTGAGCTTTTCCATGGTCTCGAACTTGGTCACCACTAGGACTTTACCCTTAAGCGCATTGCCTTCAATGTTTTCTGCTTCAGGGCCGCGTACGACATATTGCCCTTCGTGCTTTTTCAGTAGCCGTTCGGACAATGAGATGTATTTCTTGAAATCATCGTGAGGGTTTGTGACCTCACAAACTGAAACCAGATAGGCGGGCATGGTCAGCTCCGAATGAATGAGAACGTTAGCCTGCCTCAACTCAGTCCAAACACAAAATGGTTTTAGTCGAGAAAGCGAAGATCGACCGCAGACTGGCAGTCGAAACGGGTCTATTCACGCATTGCAAAATGATGAACAATGAAGTCAGCGATGTCGGCAATGTTATCAGGATGAAACAACGGAATTGCGGAATTCATTTCCTCCTCACAAACCAATGCCTTGATGGTGGAATCGGTCGCAGACAAAACCGGTCCGTCCGTGCTTTCGCGGCGCACTTCAATCTTGTCGTGAGACCATGACTTGAAACCTTCGACGATGACCAAATCAACTGGGGTAATCCGCTCAAGCAAATCATCCAAAGTCGGCTCCTGTTCATCGCGACGCTCATGTAAGAGCGCCCAGCGGGCGGAAGAGGCTAAAAGCACCTCATGCGCACCGGCTTGGCGATGATGATAGGTGTCCTTGCCGGGTTGATCGAGATCCACTTTGTGATGCGTATGTTTGATGGTCGAAACGCGAAAACCGCGATCGATGATTTCGCTCACAAGAGCACTGACAAGCCGCGTCTTTCCGCTATTTCTCCAGCCCACCACGCCGATGACATGCATCAGGATTGTTCCTTCAAAATGGTCTGTGCCCTGGTTAAATCCGCTTGGGTGTTGATGTTCAAAAACCAATGCCCGTGGTCGACATCATCAACGTTGACTTCTTGGACCGCAACGTGACGGCACCACTCTTTCACGGACCGCAGACCGGCGTCATAAACCGCAGCCGACATTTCCGCAAGCTGATCACGGCGCCAGAGCGCACAAAGCGGATGCGCCTGCCCGCGCGCAACAGGCAAAACAATTGCCGGCGGTTCGGTTTCGGCTAGCGCCGCGGCCAAGATGCCGATCAGTTCGCCGCGCACGAAAGGTGTGTCCCCCGAGACAACAAATAGCCACGTCCCGCCCGGGTCTTCACGCTCGGCCCATTCAAAACCGGCGCAGATCCCGGCAAGAGGCCCGCAATCGGTTTCTTGGTCTTTGACAACCGTCAGGCCCAGAGAAGAAAACCGCCCTGGATCGCCATTGGCATTCAGGACCACGCCGGACACGGCATCACCCAGGCCCTCAAGGATATGTTGCGCAAGTGGTTTATCCGCCAGTGCTAAGAGGCATTTGTCGATGCCGCCTAAACGCTCGGCGCTGCCGCCCGCCAAAATGACACAAGGGGGCACAACGGCCCCCTTGTTGGATGAATGGTCTTGCGATTTAGGGTTTGTTGATTTCACGCAGATACTCAACGATCCCGGCAAGCTCCTGCTCTTCCAACCAGTCAAACGGCGGCATCAGCTCGCCTGTCACAGAAGCCGGATCGTTCTCCTCCCGCCCGATCACCAAGAACTCAGACAATTCAGCATCATTCAAATTGGCAACGAAGGTGCTCGATATCAAATCCACGCCAAGGCCTTCGGCGCCGCGACCGTCTTCGCCATGGCAAGCTGAACAATAATCCGCGTAGAAGATATCTCCATCCAAGCTGGCGACCTGTCGTTCTTGAACCTCGAGGGTTCGATTGCTCCAACCAAACGCCGCCGGTTGCTCATACTGACGCCAATTCGACCGTGCTGTCTCACCGGACGCGCCGGTCAGCGTCAATTCGGACGCGCCCACATAGGCTGCCGTGCCGAAGAATCCGGCGACGATGGCAAGCCCCACAGCACCAAAATGCTGTGCCCGCTCCAATTTTAGACCGGGGATCGAGTTGATCAAAACCACAATCAAGATGGCCGTACACACAATAATCGTAATCTGGAACACGTAAATCAATACCTCCGGAGACCAAATGCTGCCTGCCTCAAAGATGTCCGCAGCCTTGGTGGCGACATCCGGCGGCAGAACGCCGAGTGAAAAATAACTGATATCTGCTTCGTAGAAGTCTTGTACGGCCGTAAACAGGCTAGCGATCAGTGCATATCCAATTGCATAACCCGATTGCCGTAAGGTGCCGATCAATCCGGATGCCAAAGCCGCTTGATTGGGCGGGACCGAATTGATGATCATGGTGTTGTTGGGCGAGAAGAACAAACCCGTCCCCGCCCCGATCAAAATCATCGGCAGAATGAAATCGAACACGCCGGAATCGGCATTGATCATCAGCATTGACAGATAACCGACGACGCATAAGAGGGCGCCGGCAAAGCAGAATTTTTCCGGTCCGAATTTGTCTGCATAGGTGCCGATCTTTGGACTGATGACGGCCGTAACGAGTGCTGATGCACACATATAGAGACCCACGTCCCAAGCACGGATCTCAAGTCCGGCTTGTAATACCAGCGGATAGATAAACAGATGGACCGGAAAGCTGGCAAACAAAGCCGCAAAGGCAATGGACGCCATGGTAAAGCGCCGGCTTTGTTTAAACAGATTGAAATCGACAAGGGGGTCCGGGCTCTTCTGCTCCTGGCGGTAGAAGAGGGCAAAGACAACAATGCCAACAAACAGGATCGCCCAAATGCTCAAGTCCAAATGATTGTCTTCGACAGGCAACCGATTGAGACCAAACAACAAGCCGAAAAAGCCGACGGTCAAAAGGATCGCACCGGTGAGATCCATATGTTCGCGCTTCTTGAGTGGCACCAATGCTGTTTTGGTACCAAAGACGAACAACACAATGGCGACAGCGAGGGCGGCAAATGGGATACGCGCCCAAAAGATCGCGGTCCAATCAAAGGCATCAAGCAAATAACCGGCAAAAACCGGACCGCCGACAAACCCCAGTGCATTGGCCATCTGCAATATGCCCAGCGCCTGTCCCCGTTGATTGGCGGGATAGATCTGCGCCGCAATCGCAAAAGTCGCAGGCAGGAACATGGCCATGCCAAGACCTTGAAAGATACGCAGCGTCACGAGTGTCAAAATATCGGGCGCCCACGCACACAAAGACATACAAACCGAGTAGAGCACGGTGCCGATCTGAAACAGACGGATATGACCGTGGGTTTCCCCCATCCGGGAGAAGAACAACATCGGACCGGTGGCCGCGATCAAATAACCCAGAGCCACCCAGACCACGACACTCGTGCTGGTTTGCAGCTTGTCGATCATGTCGGCTGCCGCAATGGGCACGAAACTGGAATCCAATGCCGCCAGAACGGTCGACACAATCAGCGCACACATAATCAAAGTGCGTCGCGCGCTTGTCATGTCGCTCGGGTCGATCGCCGGTGCGGCTTGAGCAGTGCTTGTCATTAGAACGTCCGTACGTCAGGAATGTTGAAAAGGGATTTCCACTCTTTTGCGATCAGAAGATCCATCAACTCAGAATCCTGACCTTCTTTCTTTTTGGCCATTTCATCCTGGATCGTCCCAAGGGCCGTCTCGACATTGGGGCCAAACAGATACTCCATATATTCCAGCGGCACGCGGTACCCGTCGTCAATCTCACCGCTTTCTTTAAACTTCGGCGGCAAAATCGGGGGGACATAAAACACATTTGGCTCAGTGCCGAATTCTGCATGGAGCGGCAAGGCAACTTTCCATTTATTGACCAACAGATCAATGGGACCGCCCTCGTCATCCAGGAAGCCGACGAAACGCAAACGACCGGGGCATTGCCGGGCACAAGCAGGCGGAACCCCCTGCTCGACACGCGGGAAACAGAAAATGCACTTCTGCGATTTTCCGGTCACCATGTTGAAATAGACTTTGTCGTACGGGCAGGCTTTGTTGCACTCGCGATACCCCTGGCACTTATCTTGGTCGACCAAAACAATACCGTCTTGTTCGCGCTTATAGATCGCGCGCACCGGGCACGCTTCCAGACAGGCCGGCTTGGTACAGTGATTACAAAGACGGGGCAAATAGAAGTGATAATTGTTTGGGTATTCGCCGGAACTGGTATCTTCGTCCCAATTGGAGCCGTACTCCATCCGCTCACGGCTGAGCTTATCGGACTGACCGTCGAAATAGACGTCGGTGTGATTGAGGTCAATCACATCGCCGAAATCTTCCCACTCGGGCATTTCGCCTTTCAGCAGCTCATCGTCTTTCCAACCGCCGCCGCCCAACTCCCAATTCTTGGGATATCCGCGCCCGGGTTTTGTCTCCACATTGTTCCACAACATGTATTCCTGACCTGGCTCATCTGTCCAAAGGGACTTACAGGCCGATGTACATGTTTGACATCCAATGCACTTGTTGAGGTCAAGCACCATTGCAATTTGCTTTGGCATTCAGCCCTCTCCTTCAATGTCAGTGATCGCGAGGCCATTCCACGCGCGATCCTTTTCCAAAAATTCCCACATCGTCGTCAGCACTAAGGTGTAAAAGTCGCCTTTGTCCCGCTGAACGATCTTGCCGACGGAAATCGGCAGCCAAGAAATGATATGACGGTCCAAGAAGTCCAATTGAGCGCGCGCGAAGGATTCACGTCCCGCTTCGTCGGCTTCTGTTTCTTTCAGACATAAGAGCTGCATAAACTCTAACTGAATGGAAACATGGTCCGGTGCCCACGCAATTTCGTCTCTAAGCTTGTAGGAAAAGAAATCATAAAAACGGACGAGCTCTTCCTTCATCTTAGTTTCTTTGGCGCGCACAAGTTCAGCGCGGAGCGGCACCGCCGGCCCATCATTACCCACTTCGAATTTTGAACTGTAGGACCGGCGCAGGAAGGCCAAATCATCGTGACCGAACGCCGCCACGGCATCGGCCAAAGGTCCTAACTCAAGCTCATAGGGCAACTCGCCATTGACCTCTTTGATAGCCTCCGCCAAGTCCCCGCGAAACCAAACATCCATCTGCTCGTCTGTTTGCTCGAACGGGGACGCCATGAGGCGGGAAAAGATGGCATAGGCCATGGCCCGCACTTCTGCGGTCTGCTCACTTTGGCGCGCCGGAACATCGACTACGCGTGTATCCGGCTTGGATGAGAGATTGATGTATGGATCCATCTCGTTCATGCGGGGCTTGCCCCTTGCAATTCACGAGGATCGACTTTTTCAAAATCGCAGGTGAAGTCTTTGTAGGTTTGGTTAGGCGCAAACGCCAATGGTCTGTGCCCCAAATGGCCCCAATCGCCGGCCATGGTGGTCGGCTTGAGCAACCCTGCCGTGGAGATGACGTCCGAGAAGTTCCTTTGATTGTCGAACATCATGGGATCCCAACCATGATACATAAACATCATACCGGGCTGCATGGCTTCGGTTAGATGCGCTTGGACATAGAAATTACCAAAGTCGTTGAAGACTTTAATCTTGTCGCCGTCCTCGACGCCGCGGGCTTTGGCATCTTCGGGATGAATATAGATGTCCGGTTCGCCGCGCTGCAGTGAGACCATAAGCGGATCGTCCCGCCACATCGAGTGAATGCCGTGGCGGGCATGGCCCATCATCATGCGAAGCGGGTAATGGCCTTCGCCGTCCTTGCGTTTGTTTTTCAACAAATCAATGTGCTTGGGCAATTGCTCGTCATCTCGCAGGAACCATTCATGGTCGATATAGAATTGGATCCGGCTCGTGAACGTCTCAAACGGTTTCTTGTCGAGATAAGATTGAACGATCTCCGAATGATAAGGCGAATCATCTGTTGCCCATTGGGTCGTGTCGGACCCGTCAACGCGAACAATGCCCTTGGTCGCCATTTCCTTGAATGGGATCTTCGGAATCCCCGGCGTCGAATTGATAATGAACTGAACAATATCGCGCACATCTTCAATGCGCCCTTCCATTGTGTAGAGCTCATAATAACGCTTCGGGTCACGCCGAATGGTATTACCGTCCACCTCATCTTGAAATGCGCCGATACCTTCCTCTTCGGCAACTTCCGTAATGGCCTTAGAGATCCGTTTGAAGGCAGTAAAGTCGTCGACCGCTTCACCGAGCGGCGGCACCGCGCGATCCAAAATATGCACATAAGGCGTGCGCGACTGCATCATGATGTCGGCGCGCTCATAATGATGCGCAATCGGCAAAACGATATCTGAATTGTAAGCTGTCGCGCTCATATCAGGCGTCATGGTGACGATATATTCCAGATTACCGAAGGCGGTCTGGCGCCAGCGATCACCGGACGCGCGCCAATTAGCGCCGTTATTCCCGGCGAAGAAGCCCATCTTCCAACCCTTCTTGCCGTAATCCGGGAAATAGCGCTGATCAACGGATTCAAAATAGTCGCGGTCAAATTTGTCGGCCAATTCCTTGCCGTAAATCTGCTCGTTGATCTCTTTCATCTTGCCGTGTTCATAGTCCCACTGCGTCGACGAGATAATGCGGGTGGCAGGTCCGACGCCGGCAAAAGCAAAGGCCAACATGCCGCGGGATTTCGGCGAGTTGGAGAACTGCAAGCCGGTTCCTTCGGGTCCGACATTGTGGGTGAGCGTCAAGATCAACAGCATGGCCCGCTGCAGCATATCGCCATGCAGCGATTTACAGGCGGCATAGCCGCTATAGATCGTCGTCTTGCCGCTGGCCTTTGCAACCTCGCGCGCCACACGACGGGTGACGCTCGGATGAACCCCGGTCACCTCTTCCACCGCTTCCGGTGAGTGTGCTGATGCCCGTTGTTTAATCAGCTCAAAGACGGTTGTGATTTCAATTTCACCGTCAAGAGAATCGACGGTCCACGACCCTTCGAGGGCCGGCTTGATGTCGCCTAGCGCGATTTTCTCATATTTGACGCGGTCCCGTGTGGGCGGGGCTTCCGCCATGCCGGTCCCCGGCGCCTGAACGACGCTTTGGGTCGCCTCGTCCCACATGTAATAAACATTGTCTTTCACCGCCAACATGTCGACGAACGACAGATCGGTGGCGCGCAGATATTTCCATTTGGGATTACCGTCCTCGTCCACTGCATCGCCGTCTTTGCGCACCAGCAAAGGCAAGTCGGAATATTCTTTGACATATTCCGCATCATAGAGACCTTCGGAAATGATCGTATCCACCATACCCATGGCCAAAGCTGTATCCGTGCCGGGCTTTGGATTGACCCAAAGACTGGAATGCATCGCCGATGGGTTAAACTCCGGCGCGATCGTGATCACTTCGGTGCCGTTATATTTGGCCTCCCAAAAGAAATGCGCATCCGGAATACGGGTGACCGCCGGATTGGACATCCAAATCAAGCAGCACTTTGATTTGTAGACGGATGCCATAGTATCGGCGGTATAGACTTTACCGAGAGTCATATAAGCACCGGTGGGCAAATCGCCCACACCGGAAAAGAACTCCGGCACTGTCGTCCCGGTGATATTGGCAAACCGATTGAGCGCACCGAAGGAGGCCAGTTTCACTGACAATTGGGTGCCGCTGCCCAACGAAATGGTCTGGGGACCATCTTCAATTGAGAATTTGAGAAATTGTTGTGCGATTTCACGGGTCGCCTCATCCCATGTGATCCGCTCCCATTCACCCCGGCCGCGTTTTTCCTTGTCGCCAGGCTCGCCGCGCTTGCCGATCCGGCGCATGGGATAAAGCACGCGTTGCTTGCCATACATATAGGCCGCATGGCGCAACCCTTTTTGACACCCCCTAGGCCCGTAATCGGGCGTATCGGGAGACGAGGCCCCATATTCACCCTGCTGTTCTTCGCGCCAGACAACACCGTTTTTGACATAGACATTAAAGGCGCAATTGCCCGCGCAATTGGTGCCATGTGTGCCACGGGCCACACGGTCCCACGTCCATTTTTGCCGGTAGACATCTTCAGTGCGATTATACCGGGCGACAGGCGAGTTCTCTTGGGCAGCCGCTACTGTCGAATATTGCAACGCCAGTAATCCGCCGACGCCGGAGGCGCTTGCTTTGACAAAAGATCTGCGGCTCAATCCCGTCATGCGATTCAAACTCCCTAGGGCTTTTTTGGGCGGGGCCTTTGGCCGAGGGTCCTCCGCACCGTTTGGCAGATTTCAATGCGCGCTCAATGCCTCTAACGGGCCCAGAATCGCATTTCACCGCCTATGGAGGTACGGTAGTAACCTGGCACTCTGAATTTGGCAATACGGAGAAAAACACCACAAATTTTGCGTATATTGCAACTGCGCAGGCAATTGTTTGCTGGATTCCGCAGAACGATCCCATCTGCCGGAAACGTCAATCATTTGCCCGGCAGGCATAAGGTCGTCATGCGATTTCGAAGACGCAAGAAAATCGCAAATTTTTGTGAAAATTCCAGGAATTTGGGCCGTTTTCGGTGGGCCTCAAGAGTGATTGTGCAGCCTCTCGCTAGGCCGCTTCCAGCCAGCGGGAGGTGGACTCGTAGGCTTGCCGGACACGGTGCACCGTCGCAAAAGCACGTTGGACCGCAATCAAAACCGCCTCTTGCGTTCTCTTCTGCAGCAGCCGGCTCTTTTGGCCCCTTAAGGCAAGCCCAGCGGAACCCGATGTGAGATTAACGTGAGGTATTTTTATCATGGACTTGCCGTGCATCCCCATATCGATCGACAAGGCGAATGCAGTTGAATCAATCAGGGAGCCCTTACCGGAACCGACAGCGGTCAGTTTATCAATCTGTATGCAGATGGCTTCGAACTCTTTGACATAGTCTTGAGCACGGTCCGCAAATCCATCGCTTGCCGCCCGCTCAACAATTGCTAAAAGCTTTTCAAGTCGAGATTCAATGGCAGACACAACAGCTGTCGTTTCAGACAGCAACTGCCGCGCGTTTTCAACGGCATCCTCCCGGCCCGTGCGGCATTGAGACGCGAAGATCACGCGCTCAATCCGCGCCTTTTGAATAGAGGGAGAATAGGTGGGCGCTTGCCGCCTCATGCGTACCTGTCCGATCATTTGCACTGCATTCCCATGGTCTCATTCCATTCCAAGAAGGCGGCAAGCATCACAACCAATGCCCGCCTAGTTGTTGGCAGCGCCCTGCATTTCATTAGCTGCAGTGTTGAAGTTTTCGGCAATCGCGAGCCCTGAACCGCGAAATGCGCCAATAGCGACAACCGAAATCAGAGCCGCGATGAGGCCATATTCGATCGCTGTTGCGCCGCTCTCACATTTGCAGAACTGCGCCCATAGCTGTGCAAGCTTTGTTTGGGGGGAAGTCATTTCTACCGTCTCCTGACACCTTTGAGTTGATCGACTGGAGACCAAATGCAACGGCGATGCCATGTGAGGGGAAATTCGAAAAATGGCGACAATCCACGGTTTTGTCATATGAACATGGTTAAATTCGCCTCAGGCATCGGTGGTGGTGTGCCAAGACGTCTGGATTGAAACACCGTAAATAGCCTTTACCGCGTCAAAAAGGTGCAATTGATCAGACGTGATTGGCTCATTTGTTAACCTCTGGTGTAGCGTAATCAGACTCAACCCTCGCAACCTGGAAGATTGCTCATGCGCCCTCCATCATTCTTCTTCGCCGTCGTCATGCTCCTGTCCTTCAATCATGTCGCTCAGGCAGCCAGCAAACAGGAAATTGATGCCAAATCCGCACAAGCGCTGGAGGAATTCTATGTCAAAGTTAACGGCGGGCGGGAGCTGGTGAATCGGGCCGCCGGCGTTTTGGTGTTTCCGGAAGTCGTCAAAGCAGGCTTCGGGATTGGCGGCGAATACGGCGAAGGCAAGCTGATGATTAACGGCGCCACGACGGATTATTATCGCATCGTCTCCGGATCGATCGGCTTTCAAATGGGGGCTCAGGTCAAACGAGAAGTCATTTTGTTTATGACCCAGGACGCTCTTAACGGTTTCCGCAATAGCGATGGCTGGGAAGCCGGTGTCGACGGCTCTGTCGCTTTGGTCACGTTGGGCGCCGGCGGCGAGATCGATACCAATACGATCCGCAATCCGATTATCGGCTTTATCATTTCAAATAAGGGCCTGATGTATAATCTCAGCTTTGAGGGCGCCAAGATCAGCAAGATTGACAAGTAACTTAAGAAGCGCCCACTAATTCGGGCGCAGCTTGCTCGCGCTTTTGCGCTTCCCACAAATCTGCATAGACGCCTTGACGCGCAAGCAATGCCTGATGTGTGCCGCTTTCGCACAACACGCCGTCCTTCAAAACGAAAATCCGGTCTACATCCGTGATGGTCGAAAGACGATGGGCAATGATTAGCGTTGTCCGTCCTGCCGCCACATTGCGCATCGAAGCCTGGATTTCCTTTTCTGTCACCATATCAAGAGAACTGGTGGCTTCATCGAAAATGAGGATCTTCGGTTTCTTCAATATGGCGCGCGCGATGCCGACCCGTTGTTTCTCGCCGCCGGACAGCTTTAGTCCCCGCTCACCCACATCGGTCTCAAACCCGCTCGGCAACTTTTCGATAAACGCAGTGAGCTGCGCTTGATCGGCTGCCGCTCTGACCTCTTCTTCGCTCGCATCGAGATTGCCATAGGCAATGTTGTAGTAGATCGTATCGTTGAAAAGAACGGTATCTTGCGGCACGACACCAACGAAACGCCGGAATGAATCTTGGGTCACATCTCTGAGATCCTTGCCGTCAATCGTAATGGCACCGCCGGTGACATCGTAAAAGCGGAACAACAACCGGACGATCGTGGATTTGCCGGACCCCGTCGGACCGACAATCGCCACGCGTTGGCCTGGCTCGATTTGCAAGGACACATCACGCAAGATTTGGCGATCCGACTTATAAGAGAAGTCAACATGATCGAAACGAACGTCCCCGGCCAAACGCTCTAAAACATGTCCGTCGGGCTTGTCCTGAATCTCCGGCTGGCGATCCAGCAATGCAAACTGGTTTTCCAGATCCACAATCGCTTGCTTGGTCTCGCGGTAGAGCGTGCCGAGAAAGCTTAAGGGAATGAAGAGCTGCAACATATAGGTATTGATCGCAACAAAGCCGCCGATGGTCATGGTGCCGTTCTTGACTTCAAACGCCGCCATTAACATCACCAAGACGCCGCCCAAATTGATCAAGGCCCCTTGGCCCATATTGAGCCAAGACAACGTGACTTTCGATTTGACCGCCGCTTTTTCGTAACCCTGAAAAGCCCCATCCAGGCGCGAGACTTCCCGCCCTTCATTATTGAAATACTTGACCGTTTCGTAATTGATCAACGCGTCGACCAGTTTGCTATGCGCGTCACCGTCCGATGAGATCATGTCGCGGCGAAACTTCAGTCGCCAATTGGTCATCACCAACGTAAACCAAGCGTAGGCCACCAGGCTAAGCGCGGTGACGACGGCATAGGTCCAGCTGAACAGATAGGTCATGATGCCGCACACAAGAGCAAACTCAAGGATGGCCGGCATGGTGCGCAACACAACCATGCTCAGCAGCATATCAATCGCCCGCGCGCCCCGCTCGATCGTGCGGCTGAGCGCGCCGGTCTGCCGGTCCAAATGAAACTGCAGACCCAATTTCTGCAAATGATCGACCACTTCCACTTGCAGAATGCGCACTGCCCGCTCGCCGACACGGGAGAAAAAAGTATCCTGCAATTGGGTAAAGACAATCTGCATCAACCGGATCAAGCCATAAGACAAGATCAACAAGACCGGCACGGCGATGAGCGCTTCGGCAGGCTCGATCGTCAACCCATCGACCGCTTGCTTATAGATGAGCGGCACACTGACGGTTGCCACTTTGCCGGCAACGACAAATATCAAAGCGAGAATGATTCGCAACTTGATGGATGGATTGTCGGAGGGCCACAAATAAGGGAGCAGCCGGCCGATGACTTTCAAATCGGCCGATTGGTCGGAGACTTCAATATTTCTGCTGTGATGCGGGACCATTCAGACTGTTTATCCTGCGTATGCAATGAAAAACAGCCCTTAATGTAGTCAATCGGTCGCTAATTTAAAGGCATCTCAGGTGGCACCTCTGTTTCCGGCAAAATACCGCGGGCGAGTCGATTAAACAAAAAGGCGTTGTCCCAGCCGGGTTTCAGCGGCATGTAGCCGCTATGGGGCCCGAGACGCACGACGACCAGATCTTTGTCGCGTGATGCATACATCCGTTGGCCGCCATACCCTAGAAACATAAAAACATCGTCCGCCGCATAAGGCTCCGATTGCGAAATCTCCATCGCGCCGATCCCTGCCTCAGCATCCGGTTCGCGGCCAAGCCAGGTAAAATAGCCGTAACGGGGATTAAGCTCATCGGCCGTGATCATGTCGTCGATAAATTCGGACGACACAATTTGATTGCCGTTGATACGCCCGCCATCCTTCATCATGGCGCCCATCCTGACCCAATCCATGGCAGGCGCCAACAAACAACAGGCCGTCATCGCCAATCCGTCTTCTTGATCAAGCCAGACCTGCGCCTCTTGCCCGCCCATAGGGATCCAAAGTTTTTCTTGCAAGAATGTGCCGTAACTCTTGCCCGTTGCCCGCTCGATAATGAGCCCTACAAGGGCGGCATTGACGTCATTGTAATCAAACTTAGACCCGGGCTCCCATTCCAGTGCGGTTTTCAACAAAATGGGTGTGCGATCGGCGGAGTTGAGGAAGCGGAAGGAAGAGTTCTTGTTGAACGGATTGAGCGTGAATTCATACTTGGCCAAACCGCTGGACATCACAATCAGCTGACGCAAGGTAATGTCCCCTCGGGGATCGTCTTGCCATTCGGGCAGGTAGGTTTTCACCGGCGTCTCCAACGGTCCCACACTTCCCTCTTCAATGGCCGCCCCCAACATCAAGGCCGCAATGCTCTTATGCATGGATTGGGATTGCGTGATGCGATCCGGTGTCCAGCCGTCATTGTACCATTCGGATTGAACGACCCCTTTGTGCAGAACAATCAAAGCAAATGACTCATATTCGGCCGCATAAGCTTCGGCTTCGGCGATCGCCGCCGGGTCGATCGAGCGATTAGCGTCCGTGGCCCGGGGAAATTCAAACACCCCGCCGCCATCCACAATCTCGACCGGTTTGAAGTTCATATGCGCCGGGTCGGGATTGGAGAACAAATCGGCCCATCGCCGCCAGTAAACCGGGTCTTGCCAATAATCAAAACTGAGATAGGCCAAGCCCGCAGCAAGGAAAAGAGCGAATGCCTGAAAGATACGCTTCATCATGTGGAATTCCTCCGAAACCAGAGTCGAAGCCTGGCATACGAAAGCCCCGGACCCAAAGTCCGGGGCTCAAACTGTTCACGGCGTGCGCACCGCTAGAAACGATATTGAGCGGTCACACCTACTCGCCGGCTGCGTCGAGGAATGATTTGAAAAGATGTAGGCAGCTCACCGTTCGATAACTCTTCGTTGAAATTGGGGAAGTCCTGAATTTGAACAGGTGAGTCGTCATCGAGGATATTGTCGATGAACGCCGATACCGTCCAATTCTCATGATCGATGCCAACGCGGCTGTTCCACACATAGGTGTCGCCGGTATGCGCCAAATTGGCGGCGGTCACCCAACGTTTGGACTCGTAATTGAGGTCTGTCCGCAAGAACCAATCAAGGTCTCCCGTCAAAACATTGCGATAGGTTGCCGCCACGTTTGCAGAATGCTTCGGTACCCGCGGGGCTTCCTGGCCTTTTGCATTGCCTCCGTTCACGAGAAACGGATCGTCAACCCCGGTCAGCATCGCAATATCCGCATCGTTGAACTCTTTCAGTTCCGTGTCGGCCAATCCATAGGATCCGGAAAGTGTGAAATTCTCGGTCACGTCCCAGAACATTTCAAGCTCAACACCTGTAACTTCCGACTTACCGGCATTCACGATGACGCTGTTCGGCTGAGGTCCGCCAACAGTCGCAATATCAAGTGACTGATTGATCGCTTGATTGGTCCAGTCGATATAATAGACCGCAGCATTCAAAATCAGATCACCGTCCAACCATGCGGTCTTGGCGCCAATCTCATAAGTCCAGGCTTCTTCCTCATCGACTATGGCACGCCCGTCCGCCAGTGCAGCGGCGGTTTCAGAGGGAATCACATCAGAGTCAAAGAAAGCAAAGTTGAAACCGCCCGGCTTGTTCCCCTTGGCCGCCAAGCCATAGATGGTGACATCATCATTCGGCTTATAGGTCAGGGTATAACGCGGCGTATAGGAATAGAACGTTTCCTGCGCAAACTTGACGCTGTCGGGATCCGCCAATGCGTCTTCTGCCGTAACTTCCTGGGTGATTTTGTCTTCTGCATAGCGTGCGTCATAGGCAAAGGTCAGCTGATCGGTAATGTCATATTCAATCTGCCCAAACAGCGCCTTATTCTTGAGGCGGCTGCGCAAAGAGACCTCGAGATCAAAATTTGAGAACCCGGTAAAATCGCGCTGTCCACGCTCATTGGTGGATCGAAGCGAATAAGCCCCCAAAAACCCGCGAACGCGATTATCTTGCGGTGACAAGATTTTTGCCTCGTAGCTCCAGTTCTTAATCGTTGACGGTTCGTTGGATTCAAACAACCCTGAGGACGCCGGCCCAAGACCCGGCGTGCGGTCCAGATCACGGAAGAAACTCTCGTCAGCGATGTCGTAGGTTCCACGCCCCAAGACTTCCCAACCGGATCCCATCACATCCCAGTTGCCCTCGGCCAGGTAACGGCGAATTCTGCGCCGGCCGCCGATAAACTCTGCAGGCGCCGCCTCGCCTAAGAAGGTCGTGACGCCTTCTTTCAGGTTTTGAATATTGAGCTGGCTGTTGAGCCCGTCAGCTTCCAACTCGCCGCAGAACCATCCCTCCGTGGCTGGCGCTGCGCCGGGATCGCCGGGCAAAAAACAATTCAGCTGATCTGTCGGCACCAGATATGAGACAAAGTGATCATCATCAGTCTCCGTATACTGACCTTTGAAGTTGAACTCGATATCGTCGGTCGGCCGTATGGTGAGTTTCCCGGTGAAGTCCAACGTCTCCTCACCGCCCAAATCCGAGCGGTCTGGCGTCACCGCCGAGGGCGGCGGACCATCGGGCCAGAAAAAATCGATGAAGTTGACATCCGCGGGATTGATCTGATTATTCCACTCACCGCCGAAATGCTCCCAGTTGGCGGTGGCGACGAAAAAGACCTTGTCTTCCACAATGGGCCCACTGGCCCAAACAGAGGCTTTATAATCCTCATATTCGCCGAGTCGGAGATTCACCTCACCCTCAAATTCGTCTGAAGGCTTTCGGGTGATGAAATTGACGGCCCCCGCAAAAGTCGCGCGGCCGAACAATGCCGCCTGCGGACCGCGCAAGATTTCAACCCGCTCCAAATTATCGATGGTGACACTGGCGGCACCGCCGGTGATCGCCACACCATCTATATAGAAGGAGGCGTTGGATTGTCCCAGAAGGGGACTGAACTGCCCGCGCACATTGGGGGCGTCCAAGCGGCGTCCCAGATTTCTCGTCAGTTGGAAATTCGGCGTAAAGCTCGCAATGTCATAGGCGCTTTGAATGTTGCGATCGCGCAGACCTTGCACATCAAAAGCTGTCACGGACAGCGGTACTTCTTGAAGACTTTCCTCACGCTTGCGGGCCGTCACCACCAGCTCATCTAAGGCCGCATAGGCCGGAAACGTCGCCTCCACAGCCGTCGCCAAGAACACGGCAGCGCCCGCCTTCAACATACTCTTCAATGTCATCGTAAATCCCCCGAAACCCGATTGACTCCAACTTTAAAGCAGGCCCTTCAATATGGCAAATCCCCCTAAAACTCAGCTTTTTCAGCCAGAAAAGCAAAGGCCCGCAAGGGCAGAAGCACTTGCGGGCCAGATGCAGTCAACCTGATGAAGAACGATTATGAGGCCTTTGCCCGCAGGGCGCTTGGCAGAGGTTCAGCGGAAAGGTCTTCCTCTTGCACCGGCTTTTTCGGCGCCTGAGAACCACTCAAAGGATTTTCGGCGCGCCGGCAATTGCCTTCAAAATAAGCGCCGGATTCGACTTCCAAAGCGGCATGCAAGACGTCGCCTTCCACATGAGACGAGCTCATCAATTGCACACGTTGTCCGTAAACACTGCCGACAACCCGTCCTTTAACGGAGACATTCTCGGCTTTCACCTCGCCTTTGACGATGGCGGATTCACCGATGGTCAAAGATCCACTTTCGATGCTTCCTTCAATTTTACCGTCGAATTGAATGTCGCCAGCGGATGTCAGATTTCCGACGATCACGACGTCTGAACTAAAGATCGACGGGGCCGCAGGACGTCCCGGCTTAGCTGTCGGTCTTTGTGCACTTGCTTGCGCCGCAGGCGCGGTATCCATATTACCCATTTCTGACTCTTTCTTTGAAAACATGGCCATCGCTCGTAGAGCCCTTCTTTCCACTGATGATTACTGTTACCTCTGACATGTGCGCATCACATGTTCGAAAAAGATTAGACGTGAAAGTCACGACTTTTTGGTTAATGCGGCTCTTCTTTTTTACTTAATAATTTGTAAACGGAAGATTGCTCCACGCACCGACAGAGTGCGCGCACTCTGTTAAGCCTGCGTAAATTCACGGCATCGACTTTTACCCATCTTTAAATAGGCAATGTGACTTGATCATGACCAAGATGTGCCGGGATCAAGATTTGACCGGCCATCCCCTCAAAGGCCGACTGTCGGAGAGCCGGCCACGTGGAGCCCCCGCCTTTATCGACAGCGCCGCCTGAGCTTCTTATACTCCGCGGCACCTATTCAAAGACCAGAAGGCAAGGACACAAACACGATGAGCAGCATCAAAGGATATGCCGACGGCCCGTTCGGCCAGATTCACTACAAGATGGCGGGCGACGGCATCCCGCTTATCCTTTGTCATCAATCCTTTACCTCGCATATCCAGTTCGAAGCGGGCCTTGCGCCCCTGGCCAAAGCCGGTATTCAGGCCATTGCCATGGATATTCCGGGCTTCGGCATGTCCGACACACCGGATGCGCCGCCCAATATCGCCGAATATGCCGCCTGCCTGCCGCCCCTGCTCGATCATTTGGGCTTGAACAGCGCCAACTTGCTTGGCCATCACAGCGGCGCATGCCTGGTGACCGAGGCCAGCCTTTTATGGCCCGACCGGTTTCCCAAAATCATCCAAAACGGGCCGGTCAATCTCACGCCCGAAGAACAACAGCAATTTATCGACACCGCCGTTGCCCGGGAAAAGGCCTGGCACAAAAAAGAAGACGGTTCTCATTTGATGGATCTGTGGGAACAGCGCACCGGTGCCACCCCCGGCTGGACCGACCTTACTTCCATGAGCCGCCAAGTCATCCATGCTTTGCTCGGCGCCGAGAAAGCCTGGTACCTGCACAATGCCGTCTTTGCCTATGATCACGGCGAGGCCATGGGCCGGATGACACAACCCAACCTCATCCTCACCAATACCGGCGACGGCATTTATTTCTTGGCCCAGCGGGCCAAAGAACAGTTCCCGCATTTTGCCTATGCCGAACAAGAGGGCGGCACCCACGATATTGTCGATGAACAACCGGAGGCGTGGGCCAAGGCCATTGTGGATTTCTTGAAGAGTTAGAACTCAATTAAAACGAAGAATCGTCGTCCAACTAAGTCAGACCGCTTGAGGTTGCGATCCTTCTTAGCCATTGCCGCTCATTTGAATTTTTCATTATTGTTGACGAGGCATGTAAATACTTAACGAATTGCGAAACGTCGCGCAGGCGGGCACCTGCAAATCACACACAGGCACCAGCTGAGCACCATCGATCCATGTGACGTCAGATTTGATGCGCCTCTGAATGGCATTGCGCAATTTCCGCTCCTCGGCACCCCGCGCATTCGCTTCACTTTCGCTCTTCCAACGCTGAACAAGCACAATAGATTGTCCGGGACTTGGCGCGACCGACTCATACGGGCCCTGTTCTGCGATGAGTTTTTCCATCTGCGCGAGCACGCCGCTTTGCTCCTCAATGGCCTTATCTATGTTTTCGACCGCTAGGGTAATGTCACTGATGTCTTGTGCAAGTCCGGTCAAATCTGAAAATTCGTGCTGCGCCCCTCCGTCCTCAAGGACAAGGTGTGCGACTTCAAGATGTGACAAAAGCTGACGTCGCATGCTGATACCGACCAACGGTGTGCACCCGTTTGGTACTACCAAGGCATCCTTTTCAACTTCCGCAGCCCCTTGCTTCAGGACAAAAGCCCGCGTCATGTAAATATGCGTATCGTCCGGAAAATCGTATCCTGTTAGTTGATCCTCACCTCTATAGTAGTAGCTGCCAAGCCCCCATGGCGCACCGAGATCGCGCACGGGCGAAACGTCATCCAAACCTCGTTTATCCGCGGCTTCCGCGGCATCCCGTCTCGCTGCAAGACTCCCTATAGCGGATCCGGATGCGCCGCTGGTATTGTCGTCGGTCGGCCGGGTTTTTGATGTGCCCGTCTCAAGTTTTCCATCATTGTTAAGATCGCCGGTTCGCCACCCATAGGGGTCGTACAGCACGCTCGCAGGGTCAAGTGAATGGCCGACATATCCTTTGTCCTTGGGCAAAAAAACCGCCGCTCCGTTTAGACAGATAGGTTCATCGGTCGGAATAAAATTCTCGCCTTTCCAAGTGACATAGTGCTCAGCGCCATCCAAATTGATAATCGGCAATTGATCCTGGCTATTTCCAATTCGATCTGTTGCTGGTTGGCCATTCATACGACTTTGCTTATCAGTCGGCGCGATTGGCCCAGTCGCGATCATCCCGCTGCTCGGCAAAAAACCGCCAAACATGACCATCCCCAAAAAGAAATAGGCGACGATGAATCCGACTATGAACGGCAAGATGGATGTGGAAGGGAGAAAGGTGTTTGCCCCCGGCTGATCGGGAGAGTCACGATAACTCAATTTAGAAACCAACTGGACGAGTACGTAAGGAGCGTATATCCGCGCGACAAGAACGCCAAAAAACAGACCCCCCAGGAGCAAGACGATCATTGGAAAGAAGAATCCTTGGCGCCAAATCCCCCAAGGATCCAGTGCGGAACCGCCGACAAACGCGGAAACAATCAACATGATCATAAAGAGGATGGATGGCAGAATAATCACCTTACCCAGAATGAAGCCAAACACAAAAGTAAGCCCCTGGCTAGATTCAAGCACGGCATCGCCCATCAAACCCTCTATGATATGCTGCAGATCGCGCGAGAAATTTTTGGCAAAGTCCGTGAGTGTTTTGACCACCAAAACCGGATGTATCAACACCACAATTGCAAGCAGCACCCAAGCCGTCATCGCCATGGCAACGAAGAGAACCGGAAAACGCCAGTATAGATTCTGACCACCAATGTCAGTGCTGTCCCCGCCGGCCCAAATCGCAAGCGCCGGGTAAAACCAGAACAAGGACAGCATGAGCGGCGCCAAGAATCCCAATACAAGGCACACCATTTTTGGCAGATACAGCTCAAAGCCTTTGCCGGACATCACGCCCCTCTCAATCGTCTTCGCACTTCATCTCTGTCAGCTATGTGGTCGGCGAATGGACTATTTTCGCGGAATAACGATCGCGCGAGTCTCGCCCGCCTCGAGCGTGAATTCCGGGGTCGACGTCGCTTCCGGCGTGTATGAGTGCGGATCGATACGATATCGGCCCGGTGGCACCTTCAACTCTTTACCAATGCCCATATAGGTTTTGATGGGCTTTTGGCCGTCAAGAGGGACGAGTGTGGCACGGTCCGGTGTACGCTCATAGTCACCAGGGGCATAGGTCATGCTGACCGCAGCGACGGGTTTTGCCGTCACTGTGGCCGTAACGGTTTGTCCGGACTCAACGGTGACGTCGACTGAGTCAAAATAGCCTTTGTTGCTATTTCCGATGACGCGGTAAGACCCCGGCTTAACGACTTCGGGTCTGCCGGGCCGGGCGGTTTCACTGCCAATGGATTCGCCCGTCTCCGGATCAATCGCATGGACATAGATATACCCACCCTTGCTAAGCATATCGAACTCGTTCCCCGCATATTCAGGCAGAACATAACCGGCATCGAGCAACAGTTCGATCGTCTGGTTTTCTTCCGCCGTTACGGTCACCTCCCGTGGCTCCATTTGGTTGAGCGGATCTTTGCCCTTATCTCTCAATATGTATGTCCCAGGCACGACCAAGCTCGGCCGTCCTGAGTAAGTCGAATATTTTACGGTGTCATTCTGCAGAAGCTCTCCACCGCGTTGATCGGTGTTGCCATCGGGCAAGACATATTTGAATTGCACTTCAACGGTATTGATCAATTCAAATTCAATGATCGTGTGCTCGCCTTCAACCAATGCGGAGTCGATACTCAACTCATTGTCTGCATTTGGCTTGGAGCGGAACTCATACGCACCCGGGCGGGCGAGCGCTTCGTCGCGCGCCCGGAAACTAAAGACTTCTTTGCCGTCCTGATAGGCGTAGACTTGCGAACCGCGATGCTCCTCCCCATTCTCAGTAAATGTCGCGCTGACGATGGCGGGACGCGTAATCAAAACATCGACACGCTTGCTTCCAACGGTGTCTATTGTCACGGTTTCGGTAACCGGTTTGTAAATCGTGCCGTCCCGCAACAGAACGCCAACAGTCATTGTGTACTCTCCAGGACCGTCCTCTAGCCAATGTTGACCATTTGACGTCAGGTCCATCAATTCCTGACCATCTGCGTCCAAGAGTGTCCCAATAATCGGAAAAGAGCGCCCTGTCTCATCAAGTCCTTGGATGGACAAGCCATAACCGCGGTCTTGTTGAACCGGCTCAGGTTCACCAGGTTCGATTTCGGACACTTTTGTCAACGCGTCCTGGAATTCGTCTTCCGATCCTGCATCGAAATAGGTCCCGCCACCCGTCTCCGCGACACACATCATCGCTTGACGTTCGATCTCATCCAGGCCGACACCAACAACATGAACGCGGATCTTCACATCGGCCTCACGCCATTCCGACATCAAGGCACAAGGGTCGATGTCACAGGTTTCCAAACCGTCGCTAATGAGAAGAATGTCACCTTTACGATCGTCAAAGTCTTTTAAGGCCTCGCGCAAGCTGTAACTAATGGGCGTCTTACCGGTTGGCCGGATATTGGCAATTGCGTCTTTGATGCCGGACTCAGCGTCGTCAGATTTGGAAAAAGGGACAATAAGTTCCGAGTCACGGCAGTCCCCTTTTTGGCGATGGCCATAGGCCCGAAAGGCGATACTCCGATCTGCCAGATCCGTTTCGAGAAGCTCTGACATGGCTGTCCTGCCGGCCTCATACTTTCGGGATTTGTCTGAGAGCTCACCCCACATCGATCCCGACGAGTCGTAGATGATATACAAATGATCATCGGGATCCGCTGCTGCGGCGGATGCGCCAGAACTATGCTCTTCAGATGTGGCCGGTGACGTTAATCCAAGTATAAAAACAATAATCAAAAAAAATCGTTGTGGCACAGGAAAACCCCCTCAGTTCACAGACGAATATTAGAATCCTAATTATTTGATGCGCTACTCTCTAAAAATAAAACTTGTAACTGTAATCTCTGAAGACACTGGCGGTGCCCAATAGCCGGCTACTTGGCCAGTTGAGTTTCCACAAGAAAATGCGGAAAGAAAAACATGTCATGCTCGTTATAGACATTGCAGCAACCTTCCGGGTTGCATCAGCTGCCAACAAAACCACAATACAGAAAGCCAGCTTATGATCACAAGCCGACGCTTGCGAAAACACAACCCTTACTGAAAGCTCTGGATATCATCGAATGGAAGGGCGTTGGCGTAAGCCAGGCGATCTTCCTGTGTGCCGTCCATGATGTTGACAAGCGTTTGACCCACCATGCCCTTGAGCTCACCATCCTCTTCCATAAAAGTATATGTCTCGATACGGAAAGTTTGATTGCCCGACTGAGCCAACATCATCGGATTCATCATCGCCGAAAAGGCCGCAATCAACGGCGAGTCGGTGACATACTCGACTGTGACTTGGCGGCCATCATCGTCGGCACTGTAGGTCCCTGTTGCCGTTGTGCCACCACCGAATGCCATGGCAGATACCGCCTGAGACTGCGTATCGTTTTGCGTCCAGCCATCAAGTGCCTGCGGAAGAAGTTCGCCAAACAAAGCACCGCGCATTTGGCCCATAAGTTGGGTCAAGTAATCTACGTTGCTTTTCACTTTGGTCAGGTCATCTTCATCCAAGAACACTATGGTTTGCTCAAGCACTTCCCCCATTTCGGTCTTCAGTTGGGTGAAAGGATCTTCGTCTTGTGCGAGAGCGGCGCCGGCGGGCACGAGCAATAAGAAAAAAGTCAAAGCGGGAATCAAGTTTGAGATTCTTGTTCTTTTCATTGGTGCAGCTCCTATGCGGTCTCAATTCCGTCAACCAAAAGATAGTTCAAGCAATCTGAATTTCGCTCACAAAGATATTCTAGGCGTAAGGACGCTTAAAGCGAATTTTTCCCAATGACGATCGCTTCGGGTGCCGAAGCGGCCAATGTCTTGTCACCCCTGTCCCGTCAACGCCTAACCCTAAGCGGACATCTCCAGTTTGTGCCAAAAACCTCTGCAGCGGTGATTGTCACAGAGGAGATCATCTACACTCAAGCTCAGCACACAAAGCGATTAGTCGGCTTCAAGGCCTGTGCTTAGAGAGTTTTGTCTTCCAAGTTCAAGCATTTCAACATGATCATCATTGTTGTTGGTCTGTTGGCCGTTTGTTGTTTTGAGGCCCAATCCATTTTTGGGGGGTTGTACTACTTTCATTTTGGGGACTTTGCCGTCATCTTCAGCTTTAGGGTGGATGTGCCGGGTGTCTGTATCATGCGCGTAGGCGGCAGGCGCCAGTGCTAAAGCAACCAATAAAATTATCGCTCTCATGTCGAAATCCTTTGGAAAAATTTCAAGCACAAATAGAATACCACATGGTCGTCTCTGCACAATAGAGGGCAAACCCATGTGGCATAACCCGCCAATTCCCGGTGATTTCGGTGATTTCGTATGAAAAAGCGGTATTTTATTCGTGGGCTGATCGGTCTTTTATTCTGCTTTATGAACAGTGCTTCTTTTGCGGATACGGCGGAGGAGGCGCAAGCAGAAGCTGTCATTGAAAAACCGCCTGGTATTGAATCATTCTTGGGACCCGATATCTGGGCGAATGTAGAGCCAGAACTCCGACTAGAATATCCATTGTCGCGTCGTTTAATCCCCTTGCCTGCATTGCTGCTTCTAGTGGGTTTGGCTCTGTCTTACTGGATGGGCCGTCGGCAAAAATAAAGATCAATTGAGCATAATGATAAAATCATCTGGCATCATTTGTTCGCGCGTGAGATCGCGTTTTCTATTTGCACCATAAGAATAGATAATCAATTTACGTGGGAGATCTTCGGTGGCGCATTTGTCCAGCAACCAATAAGACGTATGCCAGGGGTCGATGAAATAACGAGCTCTTAGGCCAATCGCGGGCTCAAGACTTCTGAATTCCCCGTCTCTCAATCGATCTGAGTCATAGTAAGAAAAATAATCATAAAGGCGTACGTGCGAGCCGCACAAACCAGATACCCCGTCCCTTAATAGGTCCTCGCGCAGCGCGATCAGTTCGACTTCCGTTTGGTCATAAAAGGCGGCATCATTCTGTTGGTTTCCCGGCCGCAATTCGGCAAATGCGGCGCCTGTGAACATCACTCCTATAGCAAAAGCGATCGGCCGAATTGTCGAACTTATTATGTTTAAGGGGGGGTTATCGGCAACGGAAAGGGCAGTGATGACTAAACCTAGAGCAAACATCAACTCAACCCACTCGCCTGTATAATTAAATGGATGCCAGAATTGTAAAGTAGCAACTACGGCGAAACTCGCAGCCAGGTGTTGGGGCGCGCATATAATCCCAAATCGCTCGTGTAAGGAGGCAATGGCAGGAATTGACTTGGAAAAAGGTAAGATAATGCCGAATACCATGAGGGCATAGCCCAACGTTCGCGCGCGGCTGTAATCATTGACCAGATTGTGGAAGTTTGCTTCCTGCTGAGAGTTATACGCGAGAAAAAGTTCTGCTGGTTGATATCCCAGTATTCGTTGTCCCCATGAAATTTCTTCCATCGCAACAAATAGGCAAGCAAAGACCAAGAGGCCGCAGAACCAATAGGCTTCCTGCTGCCGATATCGTTCGACAAGAACCTTTAGAAAGAGAAAGCCTGCGATGAAGAATGACCAGGCACTTGCCCATTCCAGCGCAGCATCTTCTTGAACGTTTCGATAATAGAGTTCATGGCTGTAAAACAGAAGACTTACAGCCATCAAGATAGGGCTGCACATCACCAGATTTTCGATGAAGCTGGTTGCCGAAAAACGCCCATGAGAGTGTTGTTGGAACTTTGTCATCGAAGCTTAGGTGCCTGGTACTTTCTTGGACTTTCTCCAACTGAGCTTAGATCATTTTGGGTCTCTTGAAGCACGAATAATGCACGAAAGAGCGCCACGACCGTGTCACTCTTTGCTTATGGGGTTCGGCGATTGTTTCTTGCTTGTGGGTAGAAGCTGACATTAGAGCCGCTTCGAAAAGAGTCAGCAAGTGACCCATAGCGGACATTATGAGAAGCCAGCTAAAATGGAAGTAATTTATCGCTATTCAGCATTATGAGCCTGACGCGTCTGCTCTACAAAATAGTGATGGAACTCCTCAAATACCTTTTCTGTATCGAAATGGCGCGACGCAAATATGTGCGAAAAGCCTCTTTTTGTAGCAAGTATTATCGCGTTTTTTGTTTTGTACACCTTCTTTATTCCAATCCATTTCAAAGTCGTAACAATGTCATTCGCCTCAAACCTAATTCCACTTTCGTCAAATGTATAATGATATTCACCTACCCCCATCCTTGTTGGTTGCAGAAAAACATAGAGGCCGGGAATTGCTATTCGTATGAAGAAGACAAAAGAAATTGCAACAAAGAGAACAGCAAATATTTGCGTTGCACCCCCTAACACTGTGTCAGTGCTCCATAACGAATAGGCAGCCCAATATAAAAGAGCTGCATAAAAAAGAATTAAGAACCAAATGGATGGTGATCTGCCATTAAGGAAAATGAGCGATTTCAGAACGTCGCTTTTTTTAATCTCTACGCTCAATTCAGGCATTCATGCTCCAAAAACACTCAAATTAAACTTTGAAAAGGACTGATCTAGTGTCTTCTATTGGCTAATGCCGGAATTCTAACGGAGATGGACTGAACGTCCAAGTTTTGAAGTTTAGGACGTTTCACCCATTTGGGTGAAAGGAGGCTCATGACCCATTGCGGTCGCTGATAAGTCAAGCCTGGCGTCTCTTGAGCCGTGCTTAACCCGCAGAGACGCTTACTCGAGCACAAATTCTATTCTTTCCTCAATATCCCTTGAACCCGAAAATTTTCCGTCTAGACATCCTCGTGAAACAACCCAGCTGCCAATAGCAGCCATTGCGGAGGAGACAAAAACATCTCCCGGCTCAGACTCTAAGACTCTAATGTTTTCCGTGGCACCTTCTTCCGTCACATCAAATACTACCGTTACCCAGCCTTCCAGGCGTTTTTTGATCGCTTCATCTGGGTATGTTGGCGCAACAATTTCCATAGGGAGGTAGGAGTCGGGTATGCTGGTATCGCAAGATGGAATAGATCCTTCGGGGATTTCAGCATTCCACCAAATTGGATCCCCCAAAGGTCGAACTTTGAAAAACTCATACGGGTCGATGTTGGGCATTGGAGGTGCCTGGTCTTTTGGTGAATTACATCGAGAATAGACGCGACATACATCTGTCTTTGGAAGCAGGCCCACTGCTTCCTCATAGGTTAGGAGAGAAATCTCATTCATACCCCGCTCAATAACAAATTCGGGAAGGCTTGCTCTGAGCGTCTTGTCCATTGACATGAAAATTGCGACGGTAATTATTGCTGCGATTGGAGCAAGCAGAACAAACCGTTTCAACATGACGAACCCCATTCCCAATAGTTCTCAATAATACCAGTGGAATGAAGGCAACTTTGTGACGACAAAGTCCGCTTTTGGCTACTTGCCGACGTTAACACTGAAACGAGCTGATGTCAGCTTTTGCCACAGAGCCGCCAATCACCTTAACGTATGAGCTGGGCAAAACTCGTCCGTCGACGGACTATTTTTGGTAATTCTTTTGGGCATCTAACCACCGGCCCCTAATCCGGCCGGGCGCCGCGTCTTCGCGCCTATGAGGGGTAGACCGACGCCACAGATAGGGTTAGAATGGATTTCCACCCCAGGCAAAAATATTGGAATTAAGACCCATGGACGCGATCGATCGCAAAATCCTTAGCATTCTGCAGCAGGATGCCAGCAAGCCCATTTCCGAGATTGCCGACGCGGTCGGTCTGTCGACCACGCCCTGCTGGCGCCGGATCCAGAATCTGGAGGCGGACGGGGTGATTCAAAAAAGGGTGGCGCTGCTCGATCCGGACAAGCTGAATGTGGGCACGACGGTCTTTGTCTCGATCAAGACCAGCCAGCACAATCCCGATTGGCTGGAGAAGTTTGCTAAAGCGGTGGCCGATTTTCCGGAAGTGGTCGAGTTCTTTCGCATGAGCGGTGAGACCGATTACCTCTTGCGCATCGCCGTACCGGACATTGCCGCCTATGATGATGTTTACAAGAGACTGATCTCTATCGTGGATCTGTCTGATGCCACCTCGAGCTTTGCCATGGAGCGCATCAAATGCACCACCGCCTTGCCGGTGGATTACGCCTAGACACCCACCAGATCGACATTGCCGATGGGCAATGAGCGCAGCCTTTTGCCCGTGGCATTGAAAATCGCATTGGTGATGGCCGGCGCTAAAGGCGGTGTGGAGGGCTCACCGGCGCCGCCCACTTGAGTGCCGCTGGCCAAGACATAGGTTTCGATCTCCGGCATCTCACGCAAGCGCACCGCATCATAGTCGGGGAAGTTTTGCTGAACGACTTGGCCGTTTTCGATGGTGATCTCGCCGAACAACACCGCCGACAAGCCATAGACGATGCCACTCTCCATTTGGGCAACCACCGTGTCCGGGTTGACCACCGTGCCGCAGTCGATCACGCAAACCACGCGATCGACGCTGAGCTCGCCGCGCGCCGAAATCGAAACTTCGGCCACCTCCGCCACAAAGGCATCGAAAGATTCATGCACGGCAATACCGCGGCCGCGTCCCGCGCCCAGTGGCGTGCCCCAACCGGCCTTTTCCGCCGCCAATTCCAACACAGCCAGATGCTGAGGGCTGTCTTTCAGCAATCGCCGCCGATACTCAACCGGGTCTTCACCGACATGGTGCGCCAACTCATCAACAAAGCTCTCTTTGAAAAAGGCATTGTGGGAATGACCGACACTGCGCCAATTGCCGACGGCGACCGGAAATTGCAGCCAAAGATTCTCCAAGTGGTACTGGCTTGTTGCATAGGGCCATTCCCGCAAACCGTCGGTCGAGGCACGGTCCGTCGCGCCGTCAATGCCGAAAGACAGATCTGTACGCTGCGTGAAATCATAATTGACTGATTGCAGGGCAACGCGCGCGCTCATGGCGTCGATCGGACCGTCTTTTGATGCCTTTGCCCTGAAATGCGCCACGGCCAGGGGCCGGAAAACATCGTGGGCGACATCTTCCTCGCGGCTCCAAATGAGTTTGACCGGCCGGCCCTCTACGGCCCGGGCAGCCTGCGCCGCCTGAACAATGTAATCAAATTCTATGCGCCGCCCAAATCCACCGCCCATATATGTCATATGCAAATCGACCGCATCGGACTCGACGCCTGCGCCTCTGGCGACGCCCCAAGCAATCATGGTCGGCGATTGTGTCCCTGCCCAAACTTCGGCTCTCTCGCCATTGACCAAAACCGTACAATTCATCGGTTCCATGCAGGTATGGGCGAGATAGGGCAATGTGTAGACGGCGTCGACTCCATCATCCGCTGACGCGTCTAGAATCTCCAACGCCCCCCTGTCACCAACAATCGCGACCGCTTCGCCGGTTTCCAATTGCGATAGAGCGTCTTGCAGGATGTCATCTGTGGAGACATCGCCGTTGCCGCCGTCATCCCATGCCGCCTCCAGGGCATCCACCGCGGTTTTGGCCTGCCAATAAGTCTCAGCTACAACCACAAGGCCTTTGTCGACCTCAACCACTTGGACCACGCCCGGACGGGCTTGAATGTCGGCCTCATTGTAGGAGACAAGCGCACCGCCATAATAGGGACACTGCTTGATCGCCGCATAGAGCATATCCGGCAAGCTCACATCGACACCGAATTCCGCCTCACCCGTGACTTTGCTCGGCACATCCAAACGGGGGACCGGCTTGCCCACCAAACGATACGTAGACGGATCTTTGAGAGAAATCTCTGAAGGGGCGTCGCGCAGTGCCGCGCCGTCCGCCAGATCGCCATAAATGGCCCGGCGCCCGCTCGCGTCGTGTCGCACCTCACCGCTTTCGGCGCGGCATTCGCCGGCTGGGACATTCCACCGGCCGGCAGCCTCCGCAATCAACATCTCACGGGCCATCGCGCCGGCCTTAGGCATGGTGTAAATATCACCGCGAATGGTCGAGCTACCGCCGGTGACGATCATTTTCAGCTTCGCCACAATACGCGTGATCAACCAGGGCAAAACGGTGCCGCCGGCATCCATCCCGTCGGTGATGGCAAAACCGTTGATATATTTGCCGTCGAGCGCCGGATATTCGACCGTGACATTGGCTAGATCCACTTCCAGCTCTTCACAGATGAGCATGGCAACGGACGTGTAGACGCCCTGACCCATTTCAGAGCGAGGCACTGCAACAATCACGTCATTTTCCGGTGTGATTTTGACCCAGGCATTCAGCGCATAGCCGGGCGTGCCGTGAGATTCAAAACCGGCCGTGCCTGGCTTCTCACGAAGATAGGCATATCCGATCACCAAGCCCCCGCCGACGGCCGCGCCGCCGAACAACAAGGCCCGTTTGGTGATCTTCAAGGCCTTATCCGACACCATGGGATTTAAGCCTTTGCTGCGTCGTGAATGGCCTTACGTATACGCGGGTAAGTGCCGCAGCGGCAAATATTGGTGATCTGCTCATCGATCTGATCATCAGTGGGATCGGGAATTTCTTCCAGCAAAGCGACCACGGCCATAATCATCCCTGATTGGCAGTAGCCGCATTGAGGCACCTGATTGTCAATCCAAGCTTGCTGCACCTTGTGAAGTGTTCCGTCCTTCGCCAGATCTTCGATCGTACGCACCTCGGACCCTTCGGCCGCTTCGACGGGGAACGCGCAAGAGCGGATAGCAATGCCGTCAATATGCACCGTACAGGCGCCGCACGCGGCAATGCCGCAGCCGAACTTTGTCCCTGTCAGGCCCAGTTCATCCCGCAACACCCAAAGAAGCGGCGTTTCGCCGTCAACATCGACCTCTTTTTGCTCGCCATTGACGACTAACGAAAAAGCCATGACTTGCCGGGCTCCCTACCCCACCTCAAGAATCTCAATGGCCACACGTTCTCCGGATTCCATCGCGCCTTCCATGCCGCGATTGGATTGGGCCGTATGTTCACCACAGAAATGTACGCGGCCATGGGGCTTGGCAACTTCATTGACCAAGTCGGCCACTTGTCCCGGCGCCCAGATGGCCCAGTCGCCGCCGGTGAAGGGATCAAGCTCCCAAGAATGGAACACGGCCGCGTCAACTTTACCTTTCGACGCCGGGCGGGCTTCCGCAAGTTCCGCCAGAACGCGGGCTTTGGCGCCCTCTGGTCCCAAGCGGTCCATATAGCGCGCCTTAAAGCCACGCGACCAAACCGTGAAGCTGGTAATTTGCGACGGGTCATCACCAAACCGGCCGGGCATAATGTTGCCGGCATACCCGTCGGTCCACATGAGCGTACCGAGACCGTCTTCTTCCCAGAATGGTTCTTTCGGAGCCAAATGAACCTGGCTGACCGGCTGGTATCGAATGGTCTTGACCGCTTGGGCTTGCTTGCCGGTCAAGATCGGATCAAAGCGAATATCATTCAGCACCGGAAGCGGCACCGAACACACCACATGATTGGCCGTGTAAACGGAGCCGTCTTCGCACACCACATCGACAGTCTCGCCATTGTCACGAATACCGATCACGGTGGTTTCCAAGATAATGTCACCTTTGAGCGTTGCCGCCATGGCCTCCGGCATACGCTGATTGCCGCCCTTGGCGACCAATTGCACCGGATCAATTTCCCGCTGAATCGCCGTGAACTTGTCCACAAAAAACATCATCAACGCCGAAACATCGTGGGACGACGTACCGAAATTACAATTGGTGTCATAAGCAAGTGCGATCATCTCGTCTGTCGCCCCTTGCTGTTTGAAGAAATCATACATGGAAATGTCGAGCGAGGCCGATGCCGGATCGACCCAATCGTCGGGTGCTTCCAAGGGATTGTTTTTGGCCAATGCCTGATTGGCATACTCAAAAGGAAAGACCTTTTTCAATTCATCCGGGAACGGATTTTTCGGCGATGCCGCCCATTGCTCCCGGTTCATCACCTCACCGCCCATAATGATGGTGCTGCCCTGCATATCGGGAATCATGCGGGGAATATAATCGTAAAGCTCAACACCTACTTTGTCGCACATATCGCGCATGCGGGCATATCCGCCGCCCATGGCATTGCCGCCAATTTCAGCGGGGGCGTTGATCCCATTCCCTTCAAACGTGAAGAGGCGGCCGCCGATGCGATCCCGCCCTTCCAGGACCGTGACGCTATAGCCCTCTTCTTCGAGAAGCATCGCCGCATTCAACCCGGATAGGCCTGCGCCGATGACCACCACATCGGATTGATTCTGCGCCCGGGCGCCCTTCGGCAAGGCAGCAGCCAATGCCAAGGCGGAGGCCCCGCCTAATACGTGCCGGCGATTAAGACTGAATGACATAGGATCTTCCCTCTGAATTGAAAACAACACCTTGCAGCATAAAGCTGACTCTTGTTCCCACCTTAAACGAAAAAAATCCCGGTTTCGAGGGCATCCCCGGTCAAATCTGAGGCACGCTTGAGCGGAAATGAACCGCGTCCGCCAAGAGGAAGCTTAAAAGGAGCGGTCGTCCTGCGGCACTATCCCAGCCACTTCGCCGCCATGGTCTCAGATTCTGCCCACAGCTTCGCTGCCAAGGCGGAATCCTGACTTTGGGGCGAGCTTTCCGCCGGATTGCAGTCGGCAAAATAGTGCCCACCGACACCCTGAAGCTCAGGGCTGGTCGCGACATAACAGGTGGTCGCGGCGCCCTGCGGGACCGATTTCATAAAGGCCCACCCCACCAGCGAGGCAACGAACAACATGGGCTTGGGGAAATGGCGGCCCAAATTGGTGTTGATCAAGCCCGGATGCACCGCATTGGCGGTCGCATTTGAGCCAGCGAGACGCCGGTCGAGTTCCTTGGCCATCAACAAATTGGCCAACTTCGACTGACCGTAGGCCAGAAATGGCCGGTAGCCTTCCGCAAAAGATAGATCATCAAAGCGGATGCCTTCCGGGGGTGCCGCTTTGTGGCCGGAGCTGCTTAACATGACCACGCGCCCCTCTTCCGCCGCCCGCACCTGATCAAGCAAACGGTTCACAAGAATAAAATGGGCCACGTGATTAACGGCGAATTGTTTCTCAAAGTCCTCGATCAATTCGCGCTCTTGGACCGCCATAATCCCCGCATTACAGATGAGAATATCAACCGGCATGCCCATCGCCCGAATCTCGTCGGCGCATTTCACAACAGAATCGAAATCTGTGAGCTCGCAGGCAAGGGGCGTCGTCTTCCCCTCGACGGAATCGCAGGCGGCTTTGGCTTTTTCCATGGTTCGAGCGGTACCGATCACGTGCGCCCCATGAAGCGCCAAAATACGCATCGTTTCCAAACCGAGACCGGAATTGACTCCCGTGATCACGGCGGTCTTTCCCCGCAAATCTATGCCGGCCGTCACTTGTTCTGCTGTTGATTTTTTCCCGAAAGCGCTTTTCGGAGGGTCCCGCCGGTCCGGCATCGATTCTGTCCTAAGTGGCAAAGTTTGAGCAATATTGCCACGCAAACCCTTGCAACTTTTTTCAGCGCAGCAACTTACCTTATGACTGTCTTGCCGAAAAAGGTGAGCTCAGTGAACCAACGTCCATCTGGCGATACGATATCGTGACGGCGCTTACTCGGCAGCCCCGGCATGAATGAAGCTGATGAGATCCTTACCCTTAATCATCCCCTTCCCCCAGGCTGAATCAAACTCAGCAAGCGGATTAAGCTCTATGATCTCCTCAAGGCTTTTACCTTTATCAACCAATGCGACCACGCGCGCATTCATATCGGCAATAGAATCTCGAATACTCTGCATCTCGTCACGCGTCGCCAAAGGCCCATGACCGGGAATAATCTTGGTATTTGGACCCGCCAGAGATAAGCCGACGTCGAGCGCCGCGATCATACCCTCCACGCTGCCACCGCTGCTCACATCCACATAAGGATAACCCTGAGTATTAAAGAAGGTATCCCCCATGTGAATTACGTCGGCCTGCTCAAAGTGAATAATTGAATCGCCATCGGTGTGGGCATTGGGCGCCGCAATAACGCGAACCGTCTGATCGTTGAAATGAAAGGTCATGCTTTTCGTGAACGTGATAACCGGCAAGGCTGCTTCCGGCGCAGGCTCAGTTCTGCGATTCCACCATGCGACAAACTGCTCTTCGCTCATCCGCTTACGTACATTGTCGTGCGCCACGATCACCGAACCACCCTCGCCGAAAATCTCGTTGCCGCCTGTATGGTCGCCATGCCAATGGGTGTTGAACAAATAGGTTACCGGTCCGCCTGAAACATCCCGGATCGCCGCCTTGATCTTTCCCGCCATGGGCGCAAATTGATCGTCAATCAAGATGACACCGTCGTCGCCGACAGAGACACCCAAATTACCCCCCGAACCCATCATCATATAGACACCACTTCCAAGATCGGTGGTCGTGATTTTGTCAGAGCCAAAACTTGGTTGCTGAGCAAAACCCGGCAACGAAGCCAAACAAATCGACACAATGGTTAATCCAACGCCTGCCCAGCTTCTCATGCTCTTGGCTCCCGTTTCATTGATAATCTCTGCATTTCTCAGACTCGGACCTTATGACAATCCGGTGAACAACTCCAACATGCAGTCTCGAGGGGCGATTTCTGCTTTGCAGCGGGCCAATTCTTCGTATGCTGTGCGTTGATTTGAAATCGGAGGAGATGATTCATGAAACGAGCGATCATTTCGGCGCTGACATGTGGTGCCATAGCACTTGCAGGTACAGGTCCGGCGCTCAGCCATGCCTTCATGGTCAACAAAGACGTTCCGGCCGGCGCTTGGGAAATGGTTGAGATTGCTATTCCCCACGGTTGTGCGGGCTCACCCACAAACACCGTAAAGATCAAACTGCCGCCCGGCGTATTCAATGCCCGTCCAAAAGTAAAAGCCGGGTGGGACCTCGATCTAAAAATGAAGCAGCTGCCGGAGCCGATCCAAATCAACGAAACCTTGTTGACGGAGATCGCCGACGAAATCACGTGGAGCGGCGGTTCATTGCCCGATCTGTTTTTGGAGAGCTTTTCATTCCTGGCAAAAATGCCGGACACCGAAGGAGAGAAACTGTACTTCAAGGTCATTCAATTGTGTGACGAAGGTGAGCATCGTTGGATCGAAGTACCCGAAGATGGCAGAGCGTGGTCATCTTATGAAGAGCCGGCCCCTTTCATCACACTGGGCCCCAAAACCGAACCTGGTCCTCCAACCCCGGCGACAGAATAGTGGTCGGTTGAACGGTCTTGGACAGGACAAAGTCTGTCATGCTGCGCTTTTTGCTTTCAATCGGCATTCTCTTGTCTTGCACATGGGCCGCGGGTGAAACCAAGGCACAAGAGCTGAGCGTCAATGATCTGCCGCAGATAGAACGCATCCTTGTAGCAGGCGCGACCGGTCGTGTCGGCCGTGTGGCAATTGCCGATCTTAACAAGGCTGGATTCCTCGTGCGCGGCATGACGCGAAACGCGGCAAAGGCCCAGCTTGAACTAGGCGATGCTTATGAGTGGGTGGAGGCGGATGCCCTCGACCCCGCAACGCTCCCGGCCGCTTTCGAAGGCGTTGACCGTGTCATCTGCACCATCGGTGTGTCGACGCCGGGCGGAAGCGTCACGCCTGAAATGCTGAACTATGGCGGCGTCAAAAATTTGATTGATGCCGCAAAGGCAGCGGGCGTCAAGCAATTCGTCTTTATCTCTTCGATCGGCGTCAGCCACCGCTTTCACTTGTTGAACATTACATTTGACAATGTTCTTTATTGGACACGTCAGGCGGAAGAATATTTGCGCGCAAGCGGCCTCAGTTATTCGATCATCCGTCCAGGCGGATTACGCGAAGGCGTGGGCGGACGTGAGGCTGTCGTGCTTGAACAAGGCGACCGCAAAGGCGGGCGGCACGTGATCATCCCCGATGTAGCGGCGGTTGCGGTGTCCACGCTCAACAATGCAGAAGCTATTGGCAAGACCTTCGAAATGCTGAGCGACGATACCAAACCGCAAGCGGACTGGCGCCTTCAATTCAAGCTTCTGGCATCCGATCCCAATGCCGGTGAGTTTCAAGACTGCGCGGAATGTCCGCAGATGGTTGTCGTGCCAAGTGGTGAATTCATTATGGGCTCGCCGGATAATGAGCGGGGCCGACTCTATTATGAGGGGCCCCAACGCAAGGTCACGATCGCCGCGCCGTTTGCCGTCGGCAAATTTGAAGTGACATTCGACGAATGGGATGCCTGTGTGGCAGATGAAGGTTGCGGTGAATATGTGCCCGGTGACGAAGGATGGGGACGCAGCAATCGGCCTGTTATCAATGTCAATTGGACCGATATGCAAGCCTATTTGAGATGGCTTTCGGTCAAGGCGGGATACGATTACAGATTACTCAGCGAAGCCGAGTGGGAATATGCCGCTAGGGCCGGCAGCACAAAGACCTATAGCTGGGGACATATTCCCAATCACAACAAAGCAAATTTCGGTGCCGAGACATGTTGCGCCGGATGGGCCGAAGGCCAGGACATTTGGCAGAACAAAACCGCGCCGGTCGGCAGCTTCCCACCCAATAAGTTCGGTCTCTACGATATGCTCGGCAATGTCTACGAACGAACCGCCGATTGCTGGAATCCGTCCTATGTCAACGCGCCCCTGGACGGCAGCATTTGGGCGGAAGGCGACTGCACCGCACGGGTTTTACGCGGTGGATCTTGGATCAGCAGCCCGGAGTTTATTCGGGCTGCCGAGCGCGATGCGTATAACGGCTATTACCGGGCCAATGTTATGGGCTTTCGGGTGGCCCGGGATCTTCAACCGGACTAACGGGTATTGATCAGCATATATTTGATCACACGTGCGCGGGCCGTGTCATCAAGCATATTCTCAATGACGGCTTGAGACGGATACCTCATACGGGTGCCCGGAATAGATCCCTTAGGATCACGGATATAAGCATCCAGCGCTTCGTAGGTCCAAATTTCATTGCGATCTTTCTTCTCTTCCAAGACAGCAGAATACGGAAAGACCGGCTTGTCAGCAATCCGGGCGCCGAGAACTTGGTAGAGATTGGGGCCGGTGCGATGCTGCTCACCCTCCCCAAGAGAGTGGCAAAAGCGGCACCACTTAAAATCCGTTTCCGCGATCGCCTCTTCTTCTGCCGAGGCCCACTCATAACTGAAACCTTCAGGCAATGGCACGTTGACGGAAGCGGTGACCGGTGTATCTGCACTCTCCGTCGTCAGTGTCGGGACAATACCGAACATGAAATAAGGCATAAACATCGAAAAAATGAATATCGCGGCCAGAATCGAACCGTGCAGAATCTTCATCTCTTTAGAGTAAGCGTCTTGATGGTTTGTCATTACCCGCCTCCTAAACCGCTTTGCCGGGCAGCATGCGCAAGATGCCAACCTTGTATCGAATGGCGAGATAGACACAGAAAATCAAATAGATCGGCAGCACGAATGTCGCATAGAACATCATGGCGCTGTGGAAATAACCAAGCGTTACAATAAGTGGATAGGTTTCGGGCAAAAAGCCGGGCAAAGGAATAAACCAAAACAGCCGCACATCGTAGCCGTGTGCCCATGCACTCAACAATCCGATAAAGGCCAGGACAGCAAAATTCAAAAGGAGTGACAACAGCATCAAACGCTGGAACCCATAGGCAGACTCCGGCAGACCCTGAGGGGCCTTTTGACGGGGGCTTTGGGCCCAGAGCACCAATCGGGCAATGACCAACAGAAACACGGTCAGCCCTAAAGACATATGGGTGCTGATTAACGGCGCCCGATCGTCAAGGGGCGTTTGCGGCATCACTGTCGCGTTGTAGATTTGGGCAATCAAAAGAGGCAACAGAATCCAACCGACTGTAATCGTCAACGTGCCGTATTCTGTTTCCGTATCACGCGTCAGCATATGACTTGGTCCCTCAAACAAGAATCTTAATGTTGCGGCTCAACGGGCATAGATAATCCGCTTTGGCGATGCAGGTTGGCCGAAAACAACCAATATCCCATGTGCGAACAGTCCGACCGAATTATGCGTGGATCTCCCCTATCAGTCTGGCATAGTGAGATCAAGCTATTGGGTCAGGGCTCGGCTGACCCATTGAATGTATTGAGGGAGATCAAAGATGTTTCACCAATTTAGATTGGCCGCCTTTTTTTCGGCTCTAGCCCTAATCGGCACGATCATGACGTCCAATTTGCCGGCTGCCGCGCAAGAGGCAGGCGCCGAGGCGACGCCGACCGTATTGATCACCGGTGCCAATAGAGGTCTGGGATTGGAATTCACCAAGCAATATGCCGCAGACGGATGGAACGTCATTGCTACGGCGAGAAAACCGGAAAAGGCAGAAGATCTTCAAGCGTTAGCCGCTGAAAGCGACAAGATCACCATTGAGCAATTGGACGTGACGGATCACGAAATGATCGATGCCCTGGCGGAAAAGTACAAAGATCAACCGATCGACATTCTTTTGAACAATGCGGGGATTTCCGGTACGCCCAAGCCCGGGATGATTTTCGGCAAGTTGGACTACGACATGCTGAATGATTACATCTCGGTCAACGTGGCCGGGCCGGTAAAAATGAGCGAGGCTTTCGTGCCGCATCTCAAAGCCAGCAACCAAAAGAAGATTGCGGTCTTAAGCTCCAAAGCGGGATCTTTTGCGGAAGATGGCGGCGGGGCCTTCCCCGGGGTCCTGTGGTATCAAACCAGCAAATCTGCTTTGAATATGGCCATGACGCGCGTCACCAAGGCTGTCAAGCGCGACGGGATCAGTGTCGTTCTCTTGTCGCCGGGATTGGTGGACACGCAAGGCGGACAACTCACGCAAATGGGCATGCCGGGCCTCACACCGATCGAAGAGAGTATCGGTGGGATGCGATCCATTATTGATGATCTCACCGTTGAAACGAGCGGCCAGTTCATCACCTATACCGGTGAAGCCGTCGGGTTTTAGGCTGACCCACTTATTTATAAAGGGCGCACGAGGAAACTCAGTGCGCCTTTTCTTTTTTGGCGGGGTCCATTGCGTCAAGATCAATCGGCTGAGCTGCCTCCGTCCCCCAATTGAGACGTTTATAGTCAAAGCCCATTTCAATCGTCGGCTTGACCACCGCAAAGTAAGGTGAGACATCGAAATCGCGCGGCGTGAAGAGGCTGTGGTGACGAATGTGCAGAATTTCACGTTCCGTGTAATCGAGATATCCATCGCTTGGATCTGTACGCGTAATGGGAAGAATGGGATACTTGATCGACTGAAAGGCTTGCGCAATCAGGGTCGAACAAATGGCTCGCGTCGGATCGCCACTACCAAATGCCAGCATGCGCCGCCGCCATCGAATGGGGACCGGCGGTTTCGGGATGAGATAGCGCATGAGGTCAATGACATTCTGTGTGTCATATTGCATGCCCAGACTATCAACCATAAAAGTTACGACCTGTTGGGCGTCCGCTTGCTCGATGCCCACCGGCCGGCAGATGCGCGTATTGAAACCGGCGTATTTCTTTAAGGGGACCGCGACAACGCCGCCCTCGGACAAAGCCTCAATCAAACACAGCGGTTCACCGTCTGCATCAACCTGGCACGCAGAATCACCTACATACAATGCGGCATGGGACCACGTGGATTGGGTCAGATATTTGATGATCGCACTGATGCGCTTATTGCCTTCGACCAATAGAACATCTCCCGGCCGCAGGCAGGCTTTCAGCGTTGCCGGGTCGGTCACCGAGAAAGGTTCGTATTTGTCCGACTTGCGCTCGAGATAGGCAAGAATCAGATCAACAATCTTGGTGCGCAGCCATTTGAACATCGATCATCGGCTCTTTTGTGATGAGTGCGAATAATGGAAAGCGCAGATCGCGAAGGCAAGCGCAAAAAGGGCCGCTTCAAAAATCTCTGAAGCGGCCCTCTGTATCATTCGAAAAATCGAGATGGCTAGATCTTAGCTTTCAAAACGTTCGAGCAGCTCATCGGTAATGCCGAACTCAGCGGACAGGTCTTTGAAGAACTGAGCGGATACCATTTCTTCGCCCTTCTCGCGGGCTGCCTGCTCCGTGTTTTTGACGACCATTTCCCGAACACCGACAGGGATACGCATCATTTGCTTTTGTGCATCCGAATCCCATTGCATCGAAAACTCGATCTTGCCGCCTTGCAAACCCTGCGGCGGCTCCATCAACTCGTGCTCGGAAATATGTCCACCGGCCATATGATAGTATAGGCGGCGGCTCTCATCGCCGAGACCGATCGGCAGATTCATTGCCGGCAAGCGCTCTTTACGCGGCATGTCGATCAGCTCTTCTTGCATCAAGATGGCTTTGATGTTTGCAATCACAAGACCGCTACTTTTATGCAGAGTGATGATTTCATCCACCGTACATTCCATAACCTGCGGACATTCGGCAATGGTCGGCGGCTTCACATGCTTTGATGGAACAGTGGTGAACTTGGTATGTTCAAGCTCATTCACGCCTTCCGGCCAAAAGCGCGCCGTCTCCATCATATCGTCAAGATAATCTGCCGACGGACAGTTGATGACAAATTCGCCCGTTTCGACAATGTTGGTGAATGTATGAGAGTCTTGACGAAATCCGACCATCATGCGCGGCGTCTTTTGCATGACGTCATATTGCATGATGTGCGAATAAGGCGCCGCGTTCACACGGCCCTTTTTGTCAAGTGTCGTAATAACCGTAATTAATTTGGGAAAAACCCACATGTCCGTATACCAGAACGGACGAATTTTGACTTCCTTATGCATTTGATACAGTTCTGCTTTGGTCCCAACCTCCTCCGAGAGAGGCAAATGCCTCTCCCCCATATACTCGGTCCTACGGACCGAAAGAGCGACCGGATCACCGGCACCCTTCACAAATCGGCGGATTAACCGCCGGTTCGTTCCTTATTCACCAAATCCACGATTTCTTTGGTGATTGTTTTCACGCCCTGCTCATTGGCTTTGGCTGCAATCGCCTTGAGGGCCATGCCTCTGAACATAGATGGAATGATGGCCAGCTGCGTGGCGGCTTCGTCGGTAATATCCATACCGTCGTCCATCTTCTTGACCTGCTCTTTGACTTTTTCAATTTCAGACATTTGAATTCCTCTACCTCAAAATAATCTCATGACTTTCGAATAACAATAATTTCTGTCGGATACCGGCGAAACGCAGACCCCAAAATCAAATCGCATACACCAATCGCAGCTTAAAACCTGCTTAATCAACAACCGGCGGGACGCTGCCTCGATCTGCCCGAAATCCGGGCTTTTCTGTTACAGGACCGCAGCTGAAACGCTGCGAAAGGTCGCACGTCAAAAGAGCGTTTTCAGTTGATCGCACCATATCACTGCGGGCATAAAGGCCCAGTCATGAGGGGATGACAAGTCAGCGGCGAGACGGTATATTTTCATGTAATTACATGAGTTCAACGAGTCTGGTCGTCACACGACTAAGGGATGATTGGCGCATGCAAGAGACCAAAACAAAAAAGCCAAAGAACCAGCCTGTTTTAAGCGCGGAACTGAACGCGGTCGAGCTGCTGCCTTATTTGCTCAATCGCGTCACCAACCGGCTGAACGCCGCCTGGTTGGCGGATCTGCGAAAAGAAGGGCTAACCATTCAGCGCTGGCAAATCCTCTCCATTTTGAATTTCCTGGACGGCAGCCGGATCGGCATGATTGCCGAGATCAGCGGCATCAGCCAAGCGGTGCTGAGCCGCGTGATCGACCAAATGGAACGGGACAGGCTGGTGAGCCGCAAACCCGCGCCGGGTGACAATCGGGCCGTTGAGGTTTGGATCACGGGCAAAGGCCGTCAATTGCTTGAAAGCCTGATGCCTACCGCAGACGCCTTCGTCCATGAATTGCTGGGCGGTTTTTCTAAGTCAGAGCGCGAAACCATGTTGCACCTGCTCAATCGCCTGACGGCGGCAGCCGACGCCATGCAGCGCCCTGAGAAATAGGCGCGCCTGCTCCTAACCTCCTAGAAGACAAGTCATTGAAATTTATCGGTTTTTTCTGCCGAAGGAAAAATTGCGCGCAAATCCGCCGGTTTGTGACCGCCGTCACAGGACCAGGCAGCCCGTCACCCTAAGGTGTCTTCATCAAGACGAACACACCTTCTGGGGAGACAAGACAATGTTGGCAAACGCTTTTTCACTTTTCGTTTCTTTCAGCATCATGGGCGGCTCGTTCAGCCTGTATATGTTCTTTTAGGCCTAAGCCGATCCTGAGGAGACACACCATGAACGCTCTCAAACGCCTCAATCAAGCGGCCGCCCTCGCAGGTCTCTATGGTCTGTGCTTGGTCCTCAGCAATATCGATACGATACCGCCGCTATAATCCCGCACCTTACCCCTTACTGCGCAGATAATACTGCCGCGTCGGGAAAGGTTTTTTCATGGACGCGAAGGCATCGGCGCCGGCGCCAACACCGGATCCGCCCCCCGAAAGCGACATGACCGCCTCATAACGCTTTTTCGTATCCGGATGACCGGCGAACAAGGAGGTGCGGCCCTTCGACTTTTTCGGGATGGTCTCCAACAATGTCTGATAAATTTGCGCGCCTTTTTGAATATCGTGACCGGTCCGATTGAAAACCGTGCCGATATGTTGATCCGCCTCCTCTTCCGACCCGCGTGCGTAGCCTTGAGTGACCATCCGCAGCAGCGGCATCGCCACAAGGGCAGAGCCAACGCCGGCCGCGGCGGCGGCATCGCCTTCCAAAGTGCTCACCATTGTTTTCTGCGCCACGCCGGACATGCCGTCGACAAATGATTTCTTTTTCATTTCCTCCAAGGCGTGGCTCTTTTCCACATGGCCTACTTCATGCGCCAAGACAGCAGCCAATTCGTGTTCATTGTCTACATAGCGCAAGAGGCCCTTATTCACCCCAACCTTGCCGCCGGGCATGGCCCACGCATTGAGCGAATTGTCATCAAGCACGACAACTTCCCAAGAAAAAGCAGGACGTTCACTGGTCTCAAAGAGGGGCGCGGCAAATCTTTCCATATCAGCCTGTACAGAGCGATTGGCATATGCCCCGCCGGAGATATCGACCATGGCACCGAAATAATCATTACCCAGACGAATTTCATCTTCCTCATCGAGGTTCAGACCCTTAAGCATCTTGCCGATATTACGCAGATCGTCTGTGCCGAACCCGCCGATGCTGATATCGAACTGAGCATGTGCCGTACTCGGCAAGAGCACACCGACGGCGGCCATCAGGCCCATGGCGGTCCGGCGCGACATGTGTTTATCAAGCTGTTTCATGGCAGACGTCCCTCTTTATATCCCAATCCTAACCGCTGTTTTACTTACTGTGCAATATTTCGGCGCCATCCCAAGCCGCAGGGGGCGGATTCATCAATTTGTCACGGCAGCGGTCACAATAAAGCTTGGAGACCGGGTCGTGCGGCGCCAATTTTTTGAACCCCTCCATGGCCGCCGAAAAGTCTCCCGCCCGATACAAGGCCAAAGCCTCAGCGAAGATCTGGCGCTTTTCCGGATCGCCCGCCACACCCGGCGCCCTCGGATCGACCACTTCATAGACTCTCACCGGTTGAGACCGCCCTAGAACGGCGACATAATCGATTTCGCGCCGGGTAACGCCGTCGCTCAAATGCGCTTCGATATCCGCCGAGACCAGAATCTCGGTGCCGTAGGTCTTGTTGGCGCTTTCAAGGCGAGCGGCCAGATTCACCGCATCCCCCACCGCCGTATAATTGAATCTGTTCTCTGACCCCATATTGCCGACGATCGCTGAGCCGGCATTGACACCGATCCGCATGCCGTGGATCAACACCAATTTCTTATTGCGTTTGTTCTCCTGGTTAAGCGACGCAAGGGCCGACTGACAGGCAAGCGCTGCTTTGGTGGCCGCAAGATGGGGGTTTGGCACCACCACCGGCGCGCCCCAAACCGCCATGATGGCATCGCCGATAAATTTGTCGACGTAACCGCCATGCTCTTCAATGATATCCGACATCCGTGCGAGATACCGGTTGAGTTCGGACACCAAAACTTCCGGCCGGTCGGTCAAATCTTCAGTCGCCTTGGTGAAACCGGCAAGATCGAGAAACAGCACAACGATTTGGCGTTCTTCGCCGCCAAGCTTTAGACTTTCCGGTTGTTCTGTGAGCTGATTAACCAACTCCGGGCTCAGAAAATGCTCAAAAGCATGACGTATCCAACGCTTTTGCCTGTCTTCAAAAAACACGCGATAAGCATAGATGATCATGAAGGCGAGGGTCGCCATGATCGCCCAGCTCAAATAGGGCAGCACAATCAGACGGCCGAGCGCCGCAATCGCCCCGCCCCAAAGCGCCAATACGACAAACACCAAAAGTGCCAATCCATAAAGGGCAGGCAATCGGACATAGAGCAAACACACTGCGAGCAAAAGCAAGACGGTGGTGAAAAAAACCGCACCAGGCGATAAGGACTGCGGGCCCGTACCGGACAAAATTGTTTGTAAGGCACGCGCGTGAATATAAACCCCCGGGATACTCGCACGATCAATACCGGCGCCCGGCTGTGCGGCACCAAAGCCGGCACATTGTGTGTCGTAGATCAACGGCTGATTGCTGTCCGAAAACCGGTTGGTCGCCATATGCCGGTCTTCAACATCCAGCACCTCACCGAAAATCACGATCTTGTCGGCAAAGAGACTGTTCAGATCAGCATCAGCGTTTTGCTGACAGGTCAAAACATCCGATAGGCGCAGCACCGGAATGTTGAACGGGCTGACAAAGTCCACAAGAAAACTCTCGGGCGCAGGATCGGACCCGGACCTTAAGGCCAATTCGTTGGCGAAAGAGGTGATGGTGCCTCCATCCTCAAGATTGAAATTGGCCGGATAGCGACGATTGATTTCGTCCGTATCCGGTGTCAGGCCGAGCGAGCGCACATTGTCCCGCCCGCCGACCGCGCGGATCTGCCCTTCATAGGGGCTAATCAGCAGGTCTTGGGAGAGAATCCCCTCGCCCAACACCAATCGGCCGGGCCGACCCACATCAAAAAGTGCTTTCAGAAAAGGCCGGTCAAATCCCGGCACCAAATCGGGACTTGAGAGTGTTTTGGGGAAAATCAGATCCAAACCGATGACGGTCGCGCCCGCATCCGCCACTCCGGTAATGACGTCGGCCAGATACGGCGTCCATGCCACTTCCGGCGTCTGATCAAACGGCGGCGTTCGATGGGTTTGTTCGTCAATGGCGACGATGACAATCGGCGACAAGTCCGGTTCGACTTCCGCCGTGTCGGTTTGTAGCGCCCAGGGTAAGGTGAGATCCATACCAACCCGGGACAAAAATGACGAGGATGGCGTGAGGGCAAACAAAGCGCCCGCCAAAATCAGCCCAAGCAAAAGTGGCCGGTGGCCGAGGCCCGACCGTGATGCAGTCTTAGTCAAGCGGCACCAAACTGTTCAGAGGGCTGTCGAGCATCTCCAACGCCGGATCAATAGAAAAGACCGCGCTGTAGGAATACTTTTTCGGGTAAGCCGCGACCACACGGTAAGGCTTGCCCAATATCAGTTCCGGGCCGTCCGCCGGATAGGCGACATAATCGTCCGTCGCCACGGTTTGCCAAATGAGTGTTTCCTCCGGCGCATCCACATCGTAGATGCTGAGGGTAACCTCACCTTTGGCTCTTTTTTCGTAAGGCCACTTGAACCAGGGCGTTGTGGTGTTGAGCGCGACCTCGTTCCAAACATCATCTTCGTAGGGAGAGGCGCGTTTCACGGCGGCTCCCAATTCGCGCGACTCATCGTCCAAGGCCAATTGAGACGTGCGGCAGGCGCGAAGCGATTTGCTCGAGACCGCGCCGTCGGACAATTTGGCATCATCTTTACGCATTTTGACTTTGCCGCCGGTGATGGTCTCAATCTCGCATGAGCCAAAATAGGCCAGAACCATCCGGCCATCGGGCCGCAGATCAATCTTGTCGCCCTTATAGGCATAGTCGAAGGCTTGCGCCTCCGCTTCCGGGGCATTTTCCAACTCTTCGATGAGGGCGACCGGTTCATCGGCTTTGGCCGCCACAACCAACAGCATGGATGCGATAAGTCCGAATAGACTGCCGAGTCGATAATTCATCCCCAACACTCCCTCTTTGGCCAAATGCCGACGGCGCCCATTTGCGGGAATTCTGCGCTCGTCCCTTGCCATCAACTCTAGCGTGCCACAATATGACCAATCAAGGTGACATTCGTGCAAAATGCTCACACCCCACAACCAGCCGCATTCTGAGGGACTGTCGATGGCTCAAGAAACAACACATTCACTCACGGGCATCCGGCTTCTCGAGACGCTGAGCGCGGACGAGATCAAACAAGTTGAGAAATTGTGCGGTTGGCAATCCTACAAAGCCGGCGAGGAAATCCTCACCCAAAATAGCGATAGTATGGATGTCTATTTTGTGGTCAGCGGCGCCGTTCAGGTGGTCAGCTATTCCTTCACCGGACGCGAGATCGCCTATGCCGTGATCGACGCCGGCGGGTATTTCGGCGAATTGGCCGCCATCGACCAAAAACCACGCTCCACCAATGTGAAAGCGGCGAAGAAATGCTTATTGGCCACGTTGTCGCCCCAGGCCTTTGAGCAAATCGTTCGCAAGCATGGCGATGTGGCTTGGGCGGTGATGAATAAGCTGGCCCGCATCATCCGGTCCAATGATGAGCGGATCATGGATCTGAGCACCCTCGACGCCCACCAACGGATCTTTCAAGAATTGCTGCGCATTTGCGAACCGGATCCGGTCACACCCGGCCGCTGGATGATTTATCCTCTGCCGACACAACATGACATTGCCAGTCTCGTGAGCACCACCCGCGAAACCGTGGCCCGCGCGCTCAGCAGCTTGACGTCATCAGGCCTGGTTCAGCGCAAAGGGCGCACACTTTATATTATGGACAAGGATCAATTGAGCGACCTGACCTCGCAATTGTCCAATAAGGGCTAAGCTAACCATGCACATCGCCCATCTCACCGATACCCATATTGTTGAGCCCGGCACGCTCCTGAACGGCCTCATCGACTCGGCGGCGCAGTTGCGTGCGGCGATCGACCACATCAACAAGCTCTCGCCGAAGGCAGATGCGGTGATCGTCAGCGGCGACTTGGTCAACGAGCCAAACGAAAGCGCCTATCAGCATCTCTTGAGTTTGCTGGACAATTTGAACAACCCCTATTTTCTCATCCCAGGCAATCATGACGACCGGTCCAAAATGATGGAAATGTTTGGCGGGCGTGAGTTTTTTCCGGTAACGGAAGGATTTGCCCAATACACCATCGACTCCTTTGATGTGCGTTTGATCGGCCTCGACAGCACCGGTATCGGCAAAGAGAAGCCGGAATTTTGCGCGGCCCGCGCCGCCTGGCTTCAGGACGCGCTTGGGCAAAAACCGGACACGCCCACGCTGCTTTTTATTCATCACCCGCCCATGCGCACGGGCGTCGGCTTTTACGATGAGGTGGCGGATGCGGGATGGGCCGATGGTTTGCAAGAGATCGTGGCCGAAGCCGATTGCGTCCAGCTCATAGCCTGCGGGCACGTGCACAGCCATGTCAGCGGACGCTGCGGCGGCCGGCACACCGTCGCTGCCGTCGGATCCGCTTCAACTTTGGTGTCGGAAATTGGCGAAGATAGTCCCCCGTCTTTGATCCAAGAACCGGGGCAGCTCTTGGTACATTATTGGAACGGCGAGACCATGGTCAGCCATGCCTGCCGGCCGATGCCGGACTCGGCCGATGCCCGCATTGATCGGCTGGCCAAAATGTCATGGGATGATCTCAAAACCCTGTGGCGTTCCAAGTAGCACCGGACTGGGGAGGGGAACATTATGGAAATCCACGTCATCCTTGATTCGCGGCTGGGGGCCAAAGCCCTGGCCGAACTTGGGGTGCTCGCCGAAGCCCAAGGTATCAAAGCGGTGTGGACCTCCAGCCTGCTCGACTCCCGTGACCCGTTCGTCAATTTGACCGGGTTAGCACAGGAGACCAAGTCATTGCGATTTGGCCCCATCGCCGTCAATCCCTATGACATGCATCCGGTCCGGATTTGCACCGCCTTGCTGACCCTCAACGAATTTGGCAATGGCCGCGCCAATATCGTCATCGGCGGCGGCGGCGAAGCCTTGGAGGCGCTTCAAATCAAACCGGACAAGCGGGTGAGAGCGGTCCGCGAATGTCTCAACATTCTAAAAGGCGCCAAGGCTGGGGAGCCACTTAGCTTTGACGGCGGCCTGTATCACGTCAAAAACTATCACCCCTATTGGGCGGAAGCCGCACATCCGCGCCTCTATGCAGGCGCGAACATGCCGCAGATGTTGTCCATGGCTGCACGCAACGCTGACGGAATCTTTTTAAGTGACTTACCGCCCGCATTGGTGACCGACGCGATCCAAACGGCGAAAGACGCAAAGGACGGATCCCTCCCCGAGAGCTTCAGGATCAATAACTTTTTTGCATGGCATGTTTATGATGAGCAGGATCGCGGATTTGCAGAAGCAAAACAATGGCTGGCCTTGCGGGGGCTGTTTCGCCGTTGGGTCATCACGACATTTTTGGAAGATGCGGATTACGATGTCATCGAACAAAACCTGCCCGCCTTCTTTCAGGCACTGAATGGAGACCTGGCGGCCATTGACCACATTCCCGAACATATTATCGAAGGCCTGATGGAGAATCTCACCATCCATGGCGGCCCGAAGACGATTGATCGTGTGGTTGAGAAACTTGAGACATTCAAAGGCGCCGGTCTCACTGAGATTGCGCTCCGGCTTTATGCGGATCCGGATCAATCCATCAAATTGATCGGTGAGAGGATTATTCCGGCATTGGGCTAAGGGGGGATTTCGCCATGGGCAGTCACGCAGAACAGAAAAATCCGTTGGCCGCCGCCGACCGGCGCGCGTTTGTCAAATTCATGTTGGCCTCACCCATTGCGGCGGCCGTTCTGAAAAGCCATCCCAGCCTTGCGCAAGATTTGAGCGTTTTGGAAAAGGCGGCTTCTGCCCGTAACGTCTTCCAAATGCACGATACGGCCAAAGCGAAACTGTCGGCGGCGACCTACGACTTCATCACCGGCGGATCGGACGATATGAAAACAGTGGCCGCCAACCGTGCCGCCTTCGACAAGGTTCAAATTCGCGCCAGGCGGTTGGTCGACGTCTCCAACATCAACACGGAACTGACTCTATTCGATCAAACGTTGCCGTCGCCGATTATCTTGGCACCAGTCGGTGCACAACAACGGTTAAGCCCGGAGGGTGAACTCGCAACGGCACGGGCCGCCGGTCGCCGCGGCCACGCTTTGTTTGCCTCAACCATGACCAATTACGATGTGGAAGAAATTTCCGAGGCCTACGGCGCGCCGGTCTGGTTTCAGCTTTACGCCTCGCCGGATCGGGACCTGGTCAAACATTTGCTGGGGCGCGCTGCTTCTGCCGGCAGCAACGTGGTGGCGCTCACTATCGATTCGCCCACACTCGGTAATCGGGAGCGGCAAGTGCCCCTGGCCGCCCAAAGAAATTCGGGGCCGCGTTTTCGGCTGGGCAACTTCGAAGGCTATGACGGGCCGCCGCGGATCGGGGATCCTTCCCTCACCTGGGACTTCATTGCCTGGCTGCGCGACCATACAGACGCCAAATTGGTGCTGAAAGGCATTGTCACCCATGAAGATGCCAAGCTTTGCGTGAAATATGGTGTAGACGGTTTGGTAATTTCAAATCACGGCGGCCGGCAAGAGGAAAGCAACCGCGGCACGCTGGAGTCTCTTCCTGAAATTGCTGATCAAGTTCGGGGCAAGATTCCCATCTTGATTGACGGGGGCTTCCGTCGCGGTACCGACATTTTTAAGGCCTTGGCTCTTGGCGCCGATGCCGTTTGCATCGGCCGGCCTTATCTTTGGGGCAATGCCGCTTTCGGCGAAGACGGCGTGAGAAAAGTCTTGGACATTCTCCAGGCGGAACTCACCCGCATCATGAAACTATCGGGCACTCCGGCGCTTGATCAGATTACGGACAAATATGTGGTGTCGGACCTTTAGAAAATAGTATTGTTACACGTATGTCATCCCGGACAGTGAGCTAAGCGAACGTGATCCGGGATCCATCGGCTGAGTGTCAACGAAGCCCACTCAAAAGGCATCTATTGCACGCCAATCGGCGTGCGATGGATTCCGTTTTTCAACGGAATGACGGCGGTGTTTGGCGCGCGCACCGTGCCTCAACCCCGATGTCATCCCGGACAGTGAGCCAAGCGAACGTGATCCGGGATCCATCGGCTGAGTATCAACGAAGCC